>BNJU01004436.1_pt1 | contig 90408 bp, 129 predicted proteins | sample 8539281 | NCBI WGS metagenome assembly BNJU01 (sample SAMD00202456, study PRJDB9452) | human saliva metagenome | isolation source: human saliva | place: Japan
ATGCAACGGTTTGTGTCGTGATTTTTGAGAAACTTCAAAATTCCATATAAATAAATGCAGATACACGAAAGGGCTAAAACATTTTTGTATGCTCAGCCCTTGACAATGATTTTTTTCTTATGCTATCATTTTATTGACTGAGTAATACAAGTTAGGTTTAGTGTTACTCTGCGGAGTTGGAGGCTCATTTCCAACTCCTTTTTCGTTGTTTTTTTATATCTCTATTATACCAAAATCAGGATAAATGTCAATTATTCCACGCCAAAAAGCCCAAATCTCTCTAGAAATTTTTTTGCTTATTTATATTTGTTTTTCGTTGAAATTAGCACTGATATTATTTCATCTTAAATATCTTTTCTATACTTTCATGTAAACGGGGAGTTTATAATTTTTAGACTCATTTTTTAGGACGAACACTATCCGCACTGATATGATCCAATGACGTATACTGATCATAGTTCTCCTTCCATTCTCCAAAAAATAAATCTCTTAATTTTCCTTCACGCTCTAACAATATCATATTCGCTACGGCTATCCCACCTTCACTTGTCCAATACATCCCTCTATGCTTCATTCTATACGTTATTTTTCGATGCTGGCTCTCCATAATCCCAATACCTGACTTTGGAAGTCCTCTCATCTCCGCTGGTTTCGTATACTGAAAATTCCTCATTAACCTACTCGAATAATATTCAAATTTTTCCTCTCCCTCTTCACTACTAACCAATGATTCTATAGTATCTAGTGTACGCCTTAATAATTTCTTATCATGCTCTTTAATGGCTTGAAACAAGTCTTCTCTCAATTCTATTGGATAAGACTTTGTAAATTCTTTGATTTCTTTATTCAAGTGATATTCGTCCCAAAAATGCTCATGCCTCTTAACATTAAATGATTTAGCGATTTCAGTAAATACATGTGGTGTATAACCCTTGCCACAGTCAGAATTGGTAACTAGTACGGTCTCATTTGTAATTTCATATTCATTTTCCAATAAATCCAACAATTCTCTACGAGCTGAGCGATTATCCAATCGGATAAGCTCTTTTTTATTTTCTAGCTCAAAACGATTTGGGCTAATCTGTTTTGAACCTGTATGAACTACAAAATGTGATAAATCCATATTCCTTTTTTCAGAACCATCTTCAGAAGTTTTTACATATACACCATCTCCCTCTATGTAGATGATATCTGCTTTAATTTTTTCAATCTTCTTCTCTTCTTTAAAAAATCGATAATCATCCTTCTCTTCTAGTAATTGATTGGCTAATTTGACAACCTTATTGACGGTATCTTTAGTGACAGTTACATTATAAACCATCTCAATTGTCTCTCCTACCTGACGATAGGGTAGTTTTGTAGCTAGAACCGCTGCTTGATACAATAGTTCCTGTGAATGACGTACATTCTTTTCTAAGCCTAACATTTCATCAACTGGTATTCTACATTCACCATTCTTATACCAACGTTTTCTAGAAAAGGTCACTTCTCCAAATGTAAAAGCTACGGTACGTTCAGATTGATTTTTACAACGATATCCTTTAGATCTCATACTAGAGCTTATCGACTCATCATACTGTGCAATATGCTGTAAAAAATTTTGTTTTGTCTTTTCTTGTTCCTGACTACTAAATCTCAATTCATCAAATTGTTTCATACAATTTTTCATTTCCCCTTTCAATTCTTATGAAAATTGTATGATTTTTAAAACAAGTCATCAAATTTATTTTTTTGTTCCAAGAATAAAAATACTAAAGTGATTTAATTGAGTATCAAAAATTCAACTGTTTCTATTTCAAGGTAAATAAAAGCCTTCCCAATAAGGGAAGGTTGTTTGATTATAAATATAATTATATTTATATCGATAGACTTTCTCAATTAGTTTATCAAGATAATCTGATGCAGACTTTTGCACCAGCTGCTTTTTGCAACTTGATCTAACTTTTTTTCCGATTACTTGGCTTCAAAGTAAACTGAATTGCTTCTACGTTCAAAAACTTTCAAAACTATCTATATCTGGAAGCTGTTCAGGTTGATGAGTTGCTTCAATAATCATGAAATCTCTTTTTCTTTTGGTGTGAATGCTATAATGATCTCCTTCTAATTATATTTATAATTGTATTTGTGTTTATAAATATAATTATATTGTATCATAAATTTTTGAAAAAGTCTGCTCTAGCTCAGTAAAAATTTTTTGTGTTTTTGATAAAGCTCAGGATTCTTCTCCATATCTGCGATAGAGATTTTATCAATCGTGGAATGATTGAATAACTCTTTTGCTGGTACAATTCCTAGAAGGTTGTCTGTTCCCTTTTCTTTAGCTTCAAGTCCTAGGGCTTCCAGTAACTCTCTTGATGACCCATAGTTTGGTCGGATCATATTTGCTAAGAAATATAACTCAGCAGTAATGTATGATTCTCTTGTACGATAGTCAATTACATCCTTTCTGAATGCTTCTAACCGAGTTGATAGATTGAATTTGGCATTATAACCAAATTCTGAAGGAGTCAAGGGGCTAATAATAGCGTGACTGACCGCAACAGCATTTTTTGTAGCCGTCGCAAAGTCTGGTCTACAATCAATCAAGATATAGTCAAACTGACCCAACTTCTTCTTTTCGTAGTTATCTTCTAACCAAAGATAAAGGAGCATATTTTTCTTATCGCTGTTCTCTAAATCTCGCTCTACCGAGTCCAGCTGAACCGAACCTGGAATGAGACTAACATTTTCCTTGACTTGCTTAATATCCACGTCACCTCCTTTGAAGGCATTCGCAATCGTATTCTTGCTTTCGTAAATATTGTAGCACTGAGTCAAATTACATTGATGGTCTAAATCCATAAAGAGAACTTTATGACCTTTGCGAGCCAACCATTCTCCATAATTAAATGTCAAAGTTGTTTTTCCAACACCGCCTTTGATAGCGGCAAATGTGATAATCTTCATTCTATTTCTCCATCCTTTTTCTATATTTCTATTATACCATTATAATTATATTTGTCAACATATTTATAATTATATTTATAATTATTTTTACAATGAAGTTTCTCTTTCCTTACGCTGCTCCACATTTTTCTCAATATCTTGATGTAACTTATAATCTTTTGTAATTGCTTCTACTCTCTGATACAAAGCCTGACGCTCAAAGGTCGCTTCTTTAATAAATTTATCAATCTCCGTTTTTCGAGTACTAGGATCTACTCTCAAATCTTTCAAAATGGAAATAGCTAGTTTCACTTCTTGAGGATTATTGGATTCCAGTGCAAGAAATGCAGACTGAATTTTATTAAGATCACCCAAGCGTTGATCTAATTTATCAAGCAAGTTATCTACTTCTTCTAGTTCCTCTTCAAAACGATTTAGCAATTCATCAAATTGCTGTCCTTCTGTCACTCCATGAGCGGATAGATAATTATATTCACGAACAAGCTGATCCAAAGTTGAGATTTTAGGATTTTTTCGGATAATCATTTCTCCATTATCATACGACAACTGGGAAGCGACTGTTTCTCCCTTCATGTACCGATTCTTATCGGCGTGTTCAGGATTAACAAAATAGTAGAAGTCATTTTTTCTGATAAAAATTTCATAAGAACCAGCTTCTACTTTTTCAATCTGATGAGCTGGAATAAGAATGGTTCCCTTATTTCTAATCCCAAATTCCATTTCAAGATAGATCCCATTTTTTGTTTCTTCCATCACTTGCCATTCTTCAACTGTGATTCTCATTTCAAAATCATCTTCTCGTTCCGCAACCATTTTTTCATATTCAGATTTAATTTCATTGACAGAGAAGGTCACCTCGTTACCAACTACTCTTTCAGAAATTTTCTCCAACGAATAATTTCCTTTTTTTGACAAAGTGCGATCCCGAACATTTCTGGTTTGATCTCGATCAGTCAGACGATACTTTATTTCCTTTCCTGAAGTATCAACTATCAGATTTAAAGCTCGTGCCTTAGACTTGAAATCTTCTAAGGAGCTTGAATGTTTTAAAAGGAAATCTAAACGAGATTTAATTTCATAACGAAATGAATTTTTCTTTCGGTAAGCATGATACGTTTTTCGATTAGTCCATAATCTCTCTTTGAGAATTTTAGCTCCAGCTAGGTCAGCGTACTTATTGGAAATATTAAATAGACTTCTAGCAGTATTTTTCTGCCAACGAAATTTGTTTAAGGTAACAGAGTTAGTTGAATTGAAAATAATGTGATTATGAATGTGTCCCTTATCCATGTGAGTCGCTATGACAAATTCATGTTGTCCACCAGTTAATTCTAAAATCGTTTTTCGACCAATCTCATGAATTTCTTGAGGAGTCAAATCATCTTCAGGAGAAAATGATTGGATGATGTGATGAGCCAACACTCGATTCGGATTTTGAATATCCGATAGCTCTTTTGTCCCTGCTCGTTGAGCCGCATTCTTTTTGGTCAAAAGAAATTCTTCTGTTGCTGTGCTGGCATCTGTAATTCCATAAGTAGATACCAGTTGCTTGACTACTCGGCCATCTTTAACCACTGCTGGAAATTCAAACTGTTCATCTTGTTCTAAAAAACTCGTTTTAGATGGATTCTCGATATAGCGTAAAGCATTATTTAAACTTTTTGTATCAGTCAGCTCGACCGTCTTTGCTTCATCCTCAATATATTTTGTAGACCGTCCTAAAGAAGCTACACCCTTTATCTGAAGAACCTTTTGTTACAACCATCGCTCTTGTCCCTTTGTTTGATTTTCCTGTTTTTGGATAAATTGGCTGACTGTATCTTTCAAATGTTTCTGCAATTCAAGAATCTGACTCAGTTCAGTTAGGCTAGCCTGGTCATCTTCATTTACCTTTTTTGCGACCTGATTAATATTGACCCCTATCCGATTTATTTCCTTACGCAATTCTCTCAATTCTTCAAAATTTAAGATTTTGACCTCGCCCATAATCAACATAATTCGGGCAAAGGCATTAAAATTTGTCATTCCAGATTCTGCAACCTTTGTTGAAATAAACCGTTCTTCTTCTTCCGTTAAACGAATCTTTTTCTGAATCATTCGTTTTCTTTTTTCTTTATTTTTCAAAAAATCTTCACCTCTATTCTGGCAATTTTGCTTAAGGGGCTTAGAGCCCTTTTCTTCTGGCAAGATTAGCACTTGGGTACCCAAATGCTGTTTTTAAAAAGGTCAAAGATGGTCAGCGTGCACACCTGACCATTCTTGACTTTTTAAATCTTTGGGGAAATCCCCAATCCCCTAATCTCTGCAAGCAGGAATCTTGTTCTATCACGAGGAAAAAGTTTGACTAAACTTCTAAGTCTTCCATTAGAAGTTCCATTGTATCAACCATCTCCGTTTTAAGGATTTCGTCTTTTAGTTGTTCAAATCGTTCATCACTCATCCCTTCAATTTCTTTAAGTGCAATGGGATACATTTCTACTTCTTCTAGCTTATAGTTTGTTTTTACTCGCATATCTCTACGAAGAATGTAGAGACATTCTTTACGTGAAATGTGCTGATTGACTTCATTCACTTTTTGGCGAATCTGTAGCCTCATCCTCAAAAAATATCTCCATTAAAAGATCAAAAGTTTCTTGTTTTAGATGTTCAATCATCTTCCGTTTCTCCTTTTTTGTTTTTCTTCCTACGGACTAATGCCTCCATTATTGAGAGCTGCTCAGGGACTTTTTTTCTTCCACCTGCTTTACAGCCTCCGCCTTTTGATTCCCCAACTGCTCAGATTTTTCTTTTGCCTGTTGGAGTTTATCAGCAAACTTATTTTTCGTCACAGTTTTATTTTTCACTAATTCTAACTTAGCATCCATCCGATCAATCAAACTTTTTGCTTCCTTCTGAACAACCTGCAGTTGTTCTACCATATCTTCAAAACCATTTTTATCTTTTGCCCAAATAGCCAAATAGCCAAAACTGTAGCTACTCGTATCAAAACCAAAATGATTAGCCACGACATAAGCGACACTTTCAGCTTGTAATTCTTGCTTACGATATTGGTCGTCCCCATATTGGACATTGCTTCCTCTATGTAAATCTGCATGAGCCATTTCATGAAAAATGGTTTTTAAGATCTGTTCTTGACCCTTTAATCCTTTTGAAATAACAATTCGATTTTCATCTGGAGAGTAATAACCATTTGTGCTCTCTCTTTTAATTTCTTCAAAACTGATCGAAACCTGATTATCCATTGAAACAGCTTTGGCTGCTCGGTACAAATCTTCATAATCTTTAACATCTCCAGTTAATTCATTAATTGCTTTGGCAATTCTTTTCCTTCTGTTTGAGATACGTCAAAGACATTTCCTAACTTGAATCGAGTAACGATGATTTCCTTCTGTTCCATTTCATTTTCAGCTGGAGTAAAGTCTAACTCTTTTTGATGAACAGGAATGCTAGTTTTCACTTGATACGGAACCCAAATCTTCAGAGCTTTTGAACCCTTTTTAACTGTCCTATCAAAATCTGTTTTCCATTTATTGAAACTAGCAACTTGGGAAACATTAGGATTTTGCATCTTCAGCAAATGAATATTGTTGAGTGAGTAGTTGTGAAACTTACTCATGGTATCCAAGAATGATTTAAACTGTTCTGAATCCAAGTAGTTCTTCATTCCTTCTTTCAAGTGTTCAGCTAAAGCTTTTGTATCTTTATTTGCGACCAGCTGGGAAATGGTTTGTTCTGAACTTTTAGTAGCAACTTCTTCGGTAATAATAGCTCCTGCAGCCACTTCAACATCTGTCCTTCTTTCTCTATCTTCCTGTTTTTTATGAAGGTTAGAAGCACCGTTGTATGGATCTGTTCCTTGCAACATCTCATCAGAATTGGAAATACCATCACCATCCAAATCACGATCCCTCTCATCTTTTCGGTTATACTGATAAATTTTTTCGTATGGATTATCTGGTGTATTTTGCGAATCTTTAACTTGTAATTTTTCAAGTTCTTCTCGAACATTGGCAATAGTTTGTTCAACTTTTTCTGATAAATCATTCACTTCTTTTTGCCATTTTTCTACAAGAACTACTTGTTCCATTGGAGAATCCTTAACTCCCAACTTCTCAAACCAAGCAGATAGATTTTCGACCTCAACACTATCCATTCCATTAAAAGAAATAAATCCTAGACGACTATCATGACTACTATCTGTAAATCCAATTGGACTATTTTCCAAATCTCCAAACGGGAGTTGGGATAGAAGTTGATCTGCATAAAGAGCATCTTCCAAAGCGTAACTGAACTGAGAAATATCTAACTCACTCGCCAATCTCTCCAGATGATACTGATTGAATAATGCCCCATCTATCTTCATCAACTCTGGATGCTCTCGCATTTCTCGTGTACCAAGTCTTTCTTTGTAAGCGATTGGGTTAATCTCATCCCCAATATCGTAACGAATGCCATCCTGAATCAGTTCACCATCAGGGCTGTACAAGGCAAATTGAACCTTTGTAAAAGGGGTATAGGAAGCACCTTCTACCTGGTTCATTCGATTACTTACACTCGCATGATGTTTATCGTAATAGATATTATTCTGCTTATATAGCTCTTTCGCAAAAGACTGATAATCAACCAGCGCTGTTTCGCTAAAAGGTAAAATTGGCCCATCTTTATGCTTTTCTGCCCATTGAAGGCGGACATTGTAGGTCGTCTTTTCTTTTGAGAGTTCTTCATACTGCTTATTTTTTAAGACAGATAACATTTTCTTGCCACCATCTTGAACATATTCCTCATTAATTGAGAGTTGCTCAATGTGTCCATCTCTTTCTCTATAAACACCGAGGATAATCTTTTCATCCAACGATTTAACATTAGTTGCAAGCTCTCCCTTGAGTTTCATAAGAGAGGCTGGAATTTTTTTCGTTCCCAATATCTTTAAACAGTAGTAAGAAATCTTCATCTTTTGCTTTAATAGCTTCACTCATATTGAGATTGTGTAGCTTTTCAACACTACTCAAATCATCTAAAACAAAAGATTGTGGATCTAAAATATCTCGCAACATGGGAAGAACCTGCAATTTATCCTTAATTGCATTACTAACCAATATACCGTCAAAATGTCCCTGACCATTTGCAATATCATCTAGAAAATTTTCCGCTCCCTTTCCCTCTTCATAAGGTCTAATCCCTGAAAGATGGATAAAGTTATCCTTTTGAAAAGTCACCTGAAGCACATTTTCCTCTCCATGATCCGCATAAACAAAACTAATCTTACTGTTAGCCACTTCATTTAAATACCAGAACGCTGTACTTTGTATAGACAGCGCATATTGATTTAATCGTCTTAAATCCGCTGGTGTAATCGGATGATAATTCGCTATTCTACGTTGCACTTTATCATAATTTGTGCTAAACTGTAAGTAAGGATAGGATGATGTCGGGTGACTGGTAACAGTTTGCTCAAAGGTACTTGTTTCAAGTACAGGTGAGGTGCTGCCTTCAGCTTTAGGCTGTAAAGAACCCGTGCCACCACTGGTCCTATCATTCATTTGCTCCTGAGATTTCTCAGGAGCTTTTTCTGTGCTCTGATTTTCTTCCAGCGCTTCATAAGTCTCTCCAACAGGAACGGAAGGTTTTTCATAGGTCACTGTTTTATCTCCATCAATGACCATCTGTTTTTTAGGTTCTACTGAGAAGCTAATATTATGCCAGTTCTGCTTCAGCCATTCCGCATCTTCTGGAGATAAATGACTAGTATCTACGTTCAATACAGAACTTTGATCATCTTCTAGGACTACTTCATCTTGCTTTTTTTGTTTGGACAGTAACTTATTTACTAAATCTTCTTCATGTTCACTGCTATTCTCATGCAATTTCGACATACTATCTTTTCTCCCTCTTTCTTGATTAATGATTGTTTGATATTCTTGACAGACTTCTTCCTTTGTCAATTGCCTATCTGACACAAAGACTTTTACATCATCTGCAGTTAGCTCTTGCACTTTTGCAAGAGCTAGTTCCTTCTCAAAAAAGCCCTGGTAATACCAAGACTTTTCATCTACTGTATAAACGTGTGCTAACTCTTTAGGAGTGTTATTCCCTCCCTTCAGAAAGTCATTCCAATCTTCCTTCTCCTGGTCTCCCTGAAGGATAGGTGGAATCGCAATCTGTACTGGAATCCCCTTTTCCTGCAGACTAGTTATAAATTTATGGCCAGCCATATCATTATCTACAGCCAAGGTAATCATATCCTGATGCTGACCATCTTTAAAATAGTTCGTTGTTCTAGCGACTACTTCTAGAGCTTTCCCAGTATTCTGATTGACTTGATAGGATTTATCATTTATCTCTGCATACAATTCCATAAACCGTCTACTAATGATTCCTTCTTTTACTCCATCCATAGCTACTAAGCGGACATCCTGAAGCCTATCTTTATGAAGCTCATAGTAGCTCATTAGATCGATTGGAGCTTCCGCAAATACTAAACGTTTAGGATTCCCAATATCAATTGAAAAGCCTAATTGTCCGTCTGAATTTCTCATAATTTGTTTTAGACGCCCACGTTCAGGATAGTGCTCCCGATTCTCTACTATTCCCTGAAGACTCGCTCCAGCTAAAAAGCCTGTGTTGTCCTTATACTTAAAGACAATCACAGGCTCAAAATAGTCTCCCTTTTTTCGGATTGCTTCCGCTATACTCCCTTGGCTAATAAAGAAGTTAATCGTATCATCTGAAAGGCCTCTCTGTGCCTTTAAATAGCTTCTAGAGGCGATGAAATCCTGACGCTCATATCTTTCCAAGTGATAGCTAAAAGGCTCTTTTGAAGCCGTCTGAGCTTCTACATCGACTTCCTTAAATTCTCCAGTTTCTAAAAAATGCATCGCCTCCTTGTAAGAAACACCTCGTATGGTTTGAACTAACTGAATAACATCTCCAAATTCAGTTCTTGAGTTCCAGTAAAATTCATTTTTCTTTGTATCTATTACAATGAATCATGTTCTACCCAGTTATAGCTATAGCTACCTGTACGCTTTAACTCCATGCCTAGTTGTTCTGCAACAGAAATAATAGATAATCTTTTGGCTTCTTCTTTGCTTAACACCATTTGTTATCCCCCTACAATGAAAATTCTGGCTCTTCTTTTTCTGCTACTATATCTTGTGTGTGTTCTCTCTCAAGTTCTTCTGCTTCTACAAAGCGTTTTAAATCAGGAAAATGGAGTTGGGCTTGTTTTAGCTTATCCTGAACTAACAAGTTCTCATCGATATGATAGACTGCTTCCTGATGGCCATTAAATCCTTTCTCTAAATCAATATCATCAAAGCGGATAACAGCCAACTCTGTCAAACTTCCCTTATACCAAGCTCCAATCTCACTTTCAAGATAGAATCGAACGGATTCTCTATCTTCCGTCTTTGTATCCCGTAAATAAGCTAGTTCCCAGCTTTCACCTTGAGAATAACCACTGACCTCTTGAATAATTAACTCCTGATTATTAGTGTCTAAAATCTGGTTAATATCTCCTAAACGTGGTACTATAATTTCCTGAGCTAGTGAGACGGCTTCTGTACGATAGTTGAAAAACTCATATTGTTCTCTATCTTCTACATAGTTCCCTAACGAAATCTGAATAATGAGGGAAACGCTCCTGAAAACTAGGTGAAATCATCCCATAAATATAAGCTTGTTTTACTGTTTCAAACTGAGCTATTTGATAATATGAGGGATCAAGCTTGCCCTCTTGATTCAACAGTCCCTTGATATTTTCTGGAAGTTGAATTGGTTCTGAATCTGGCCAAGTTTTCTTAGAATAGTTGATTACTTCTTCATAGAGAATCGTATCAATCTCAGGATTCTCCATTTCAAGTAAAGTATCTACAATTTGAGCATATTCTGAAAGATTGGAACGATAATCAGTAATCAAGCCATCGTTACGAACCCCCCACTCCTCAACCTGAGCATTTTCTGGAGTTCGTAGCAACAATACCTCCTCAGCTTTTAAATCCACTCCAATAACTTGATCGCCATTGGGTAGCTGATCCATCTCCAATTCCTGAATCTTAGCATCTAATTGATCATTAACCTGAAGCAAGTCTTGTTTCAAGTGAAATAATTCTTCTGCATTAGCTTGTAATTCCTCAAAAGTACTCTCTGGAGATTTTCACTGGTTGAACCAATAAATCTTTCTCTCGTTGCTCTCGAGGGTATGAAAACAAGTAGGGAGCGACTTCTTTGAAGTCCTGGTAGTTCATCCATTTTATAGATTCTGTAACAATCATATTTTGGACATCAACGACATCTGTATGAGGAGTAATCCAACCAGCTAAAGCCAACTCTTTTACTGCTTCAGATAGGGGGTATGAAGGGATATGTTCTAAAATCCCCTCAAAATAACCAATTCCTCGTGCAGTTTCTTCCTCAACTTTACGCTTCATTCGTTTAAATTGTTTTTGTGATAATGTATTCATTCTATTTCGTTTCCTTTCTTTCCGTTATCTGGGTTGTAAAAGGTATCTACGATACCTGCAGAACGTAAAGCAGATTCCAATGCCGATCTAGCTAACTCAGAAGCCGCAATTGTTCTCACTTTCACTTCCCATAGCTCTTCTTCTTTCTCCTTAATCAAGTTATCCATCCACTGATTCTCTCTAACAAGCTCATCTCGTCGTTGCTTGAGTTGTTTTAAATCCATTTGCTTCTCCTCATCAAAAAAACAGCCATTACGGCTGCCTTGTACTTTTAGGTATTAGAAATTGCAAGAGATCCCAATGTTGCTCCTACCGCACACACTATTAAAGTTGCTATGATGATTGGACTCAAAAGAGCTCTTGATATTGAAATAATTAAAAAGAAATTAACCACTATGACTATGGCAATAATAAACCAAATGGCATTTTTTTATTTCTTCTCTCTTATAACTAGACTTATTTATCATTGAAAATAATATAGGTATTATAAAAACCAATGATAATTAACAAGATTCCAAAAACAAAAAGTGCCATGATATATTATTTTTCATATGACATGACATTAGAAGCAATTGACACATCTTTTCTGATTTATCATTTTTATCAATATCAAAATGATGTTTTTAGTTGCTTATTTAAATTTCCCAGATTAAGATTAAAGCAAATGACAACTATTGCATAAATTAATTCTATTGCCACATAAGGCGTATAAGGGCTTTCTAATACTTCAAAAAAATCGATCTCTATACAAATTTATCTCCTCTATTTAAGTATAGTGTTCTTCATATAACGTTTCAAAATAAGATAGCGTCTCAATAACAATGAGTAGCTAAAAATTATAGATCAAAATAGTCAAAAATAACAAAACTATAAATAGTGCTATAATGATACTCAGTAACACTTTCATTCAATTCCTTAGTAGGTAATCCTGTTAAAGGTGAAAATAAGATTGCTAAAATTCGTTTTTAAATCATTTGAAAAATGATGGTTAATACTAGACCTACCAATAATTTCCAGCTACGAGAACTTCTCTTTTTTATTTCTAACTCTATAAATTCTGCTAAGATTGCCTCTTTTGACCGTCGGTTATAGTACCCAAAAGCTTCTTTGTAACGGCGTTCATGCCGTTTCATCCACCTTTTCATAATAATTTTTTTATAGTAGATATCATAGGATTAGTGTACTCCTTTCAATCATCGCTTATTCTCCATTCATTATATCACAAAATACCAAAAACACATTGTGCTATCTAGTTCTTAGTTTCTATATAGCCAAGTTCATCTGTAGAAAAACCAACAATCTTATAGAAGCCTATGGCTCCAAAAGTTTCTAATAAATGAGTTTCCGCTACCCTTTTAGCTGTATTAAAATCACGGAAAAAAACTGCATGAGCAAAATTTTCATGCCAGGTTATTTTTCGCCTTCTGATGCAACCACACATACTGATCCCAATTTATAGCAATTAAAACGCAATAAAAGTCATAAAATTCCATTAGATTTCCTTTCTTTCCTAACTTACTTTAAGAGGAACTTCCTCAACTTCCTTAATCCCAATATGAATAACATTTTCTTCCCCAACCTGGTCTTTCCACTCATCAATATCACTCAGATAGCGCTTGTATCGATACCAGTTGTCATCATTCGGGTCATTACTTAAGAGGTAAGCTCTTGGATGCGTGTCCAGGTTAAATTTTTGATCTCGAAAAACATTTTGTTTGGATAGGAAGAGTAGGGCTTCTGTTGTTCCAATCGTAGCCACCTCATGCGGTGTCAACAGCTCTCGACCAATTTAGAGTTCTGCTTAGAACTGCTAGCATTTCTTCCTCTGCTCTCACTATAATTCTGATCATTCAAAGTTTGCTTACCTGATCGCTCAGATAGATACTTAAGCGTATCTAAGTCATTGGAACCTAAATAAAGAATAGCACCACAGTTATTGATAATCGTCTTCGTATTTTCTTTACCGTACAATACTTCAATCTGACTTTGAGATTGCACCATCATCTTAATAGAAATCTCTCGTGAACGAATAACAGAGATAATTGGCGGTAAATTAGGAATCTTCCCAATCTGACCAAACTCATCCGCCCAAACCTGTAGATGCAATAAATCTTCCTTGGCCTTTGTTGGATACTCACCTAATATAACTGCATCTGCAGTCTTTATCAAAACATCAAAAATAGTACTAAAAAGAAGGGCAGATAAGAACTGATAAGCTGGATCCACTTCTGGAATATGAATAAAAACTGCTGTTTTCTCAATATTCCATTTTTCAATTTCGAGTGTATCCTTTTCAATAATCTTTCTTAGTTGCTCATGGTCAAACACTGAGAAAGTTGTTGCAAAAATGGCATAAACAGAAGCTCGTGTCTGACCATCAAAGTTTTTATTAAATAGTTCCCACTGCCTGCAGGCATAATTCCCTGGTCTCCTTCTCTCCAAATCTTCAAACATCAATTCAACCGGACTTTCCGCCTCTGGATGATTCCGTCTCAATTCTCGAATCATATCTGTAACCTGCCCTAAATTAGGCAGATAGTGATCAAGCTTACCATCAAAATAAAGATAGCCAATTAGAGAACGCATCAGGAGTTTATTGGCTGCTGGCCCAAAAAGGATCACTTTCATGGCCATTTCTGTTGAGAGACTCTGTAATTGCCTCTGCTACTCGGTCTATATCCATTTCATTATGAATATATCTAAAAACGTTGAAGCCATCTGAATTCAGGAAAGTAATCAAATCAAAAATCTTCATCTTATAGCCTTTTTTTCTACAAGTGATTTCCCTGTTTCATGAATCAAAATCCCTTTAGTATCTGTAGTTACAAAACTAGAATTTCCTTGTAAAAATATTTGGTTTTACAGCACTACGTGTCTTTGAATCCCCTGTACCTCCATACACCAGAATATTTTTTTATTAATCTGATTTTCAAAAGCTCAAGCGGTTATTAAATAGTCCCATCTGACTGTTCTGGGTAAAAATCATATTCTTTTTCAGGTTCTTCGTCTCGGAATCTCATCAACTCTTCTCTTGTCGCAAAACGAGCTGATCCATGTTCTTCTCCATAACGGTAAGTCCCCGTATCAGATACTCTCAAATACAGTAGAAAAGCAATCAAAAATCCACCCATACCAATTAATAAAGAAGCTGGAGTAAATTGAAAATCAAACCAAGATTTATCGTTTAGATGGTCGCTCATCCAATTAAGCTTTCCAAGTCCAAATATATCCGTTACTGAATCAGTATCTGGTGCCAACAGCCATAGTTTAAAGAACCAATGAAAGAGGTAGAATAGACCAATTCCTAACAACAAATACGGTCTAAGTCTCCGTTTCTTCTTTTCTGTAATCACTTCATTTTTCCTCCAATCTGTGGTTCGATATTTTCTGGAAGAACAAATTCCTTCGTATGAATGTTTACCTGAAGAGAGTTAATTTTCTCTTGTTCAACTGCTTTAAAATGTTTCATCTTCTCCTCAAAAGAAGTTGTTTTCCCATTTTTAAGATTTCGCTCATTGAATCCTTTAGGATCTCTTGTGATGCCTTCTAGAACATCCTTAAAGGCTTGTTCGACCACACCTTTATCTTTTGCATTAAAAGCAAGAGTTGTCTTTCCATCTGGATGAGTATAAAAAGAAAAGCCAATCCCGTATTGGCCTAGTTCTTTTCGAACTGCCTCGAGATTGACTTCATTATGTAGTAATTGCTGGACTTCTTTCGTATCTGCTGTTGCCATAAATTTATTCCAGTCTGTCTCACCAGTAAAGAGGACATTTTCCCCTCTGGATTGATACATTTCAACTGCCTTAGAGCTCACCAGAAAGAGTCCTTTTAAGATGATTTCTCCTGTCACAAGAGTTGCCCGTCCTAATTGGGCTACCACTTGTTCTTGTTCCATTTTAGCTCACCTCTTCAATTTTAAAATAAAGATCCTTCAGTTGACTAGCTTGTTTCTCTTTGGCAAGAATCTGTTGTCGCAACTCATTAATTTTGTTTTGGCACTCATTAATTTCCTCATTTGCTTCCTTAATAAACTCTTCGTTAGACTGAATTTTATGTTTAATAGATTGCTTATAAGTAACCGTCTGAGCCTCAAAGCTATCAATAACCTCTGAAGGCACATTTACTGCAGCTGCATGAGAAAGAGAGAAGGAAGATTCAGCCTTTTGATTAGGAAGCGTTTTATTCTCCTTCTGACTAAATGTAGCAACAACCGGTGCTACTTTTCTGTAGCTACATCTTGTGTATTTTTCATCTTGTGAAGGTTCTACTTGTTCTTCCTCATTTTCATCTAACCTACTGAAATGATCTGTAGTCCATTCACTAGAAGAATAGGTAACTTTATCTTCTCCAACCTCATCTTGAGGCTTCTGAGAAACTAGCTCAGCAATTCTTTGACGAGACATATTCGCCTCTGTCTTGACCGTTAGATCTTTTAGTTCAGGATCTGGTTCTGGTTGGAATTCGGGTTGGGGTTGAGGCTCTGATGTTCCTGGTGAGGTGTTCTTTTCTTTATGTTTTGCTAAAAAATGAAGCAAACCTCTCTTTTTCTTTCCAGCACTCATACCAAAATTCTCCAGCAACTGATCAATGATTCCAACAAAAGGTATTTCAAGTTTTTCTTCTTGTAGGATTTCACCTTCAGAATTGAGAGAATAAAGCCGATAGATTCCGTTTATTCTATTACTCTTCATTCTCTCGTTGATGATTTCTAGCCTTGATAACAACTCATCTCGGTGCTCAAATGTTTCCTCTTGATTAGTCAGTTGATTGATAATTTTATACATGGTTCACTCCTTGGTTACTTGATTGTGCTGGAAGAATTAGTTCCTTCATTTCCTGATAGGATAAGCCACTTTCTTCTGATAGAGCAACAAAAAGCTGTGCTTCCAAATCTTTTTCTTGATTTATGTAATTCTTGATTTTTTTATCTGCTTCTTCTTTTTGTCGTTGAGCTTTTCCCTTATCTTTCCTCACTTTCTCAAGCTTACCTTCAAGTTGTTCTATTTTTTTATTCATTCAATTCTCCTTATTGGTTACTGCTAGTTGCGGTTGTTGGTTCAGAAGGTGTAGGTGTTGCCGTTGATGTAGATGAAACTGGAGTCGAGCTTGAACTGCTAGTATCTGAATAAGTTCCTATACTTTGCCCTCTCGCTTCAGTCAATACGATAGGCTCTATTTTATTGATTAATAGTTTCCCTGCTTTTTCTACATAGGTCAATCTAATTGTCACCTTAGTACTACCAGTTAGCCCCTTAGAAGCTCTATTATCTTTCTCTGTTAAGGTAGTACTAGTATATTGAACCTGAGCTAATGCAATTTTATGTTGTTTATCAATGTAGATAGAGCCTGATTCAAAAGCTTGATCAACCACATACCCCTTATAGGTCTGGTTGACTGGTTTTTGTTCTTCTTGAACAGTTTCCTGATACATAGAATCAGTCATAAAAGGCTTATATCGTGGACGATTCTCTTCTAAATCCTTTTTTGTATAGTAAGCAATTAAAAAGTCCTCGACCTGCTGTTCAGTAAGAGATAGTTGTTCCTGTTGTTTCTCTTCTGTTTTTTGCTTCGCCTCTTCCTGAACTTGACTATTATGTCTCAAATTCTGTTGTACTTGAGCAATAGAATAGCCCAGGATAATACATAAAACGGCAGCGACTCCGATAAGGAGTCCCTTTACCATTTTGATTAACTTTTGATTATACATTCTTTTCCTTTCTTATCTAGGGGTAACAAAATAGATACCTGATTGTGGTTTCAAGGTACGCCAATTCATTAGGTATAAACCAGTAAAGTTCATTTCTGACATTAAGAAGCTACCATCACTATTAACGTACTCACAGAATCCAAGGTGACCATAGATTGGTGATGCTCCAGCTACACCATTCATGAATACAACTGCAGAACCTGGTTTAGGAGTCGTTGAAATTTCATATCCTTGAGCTTGACCGCTATCAACCCATTGATTGGCATTTCCTAAATACGGATAAATTCCTATTCCAATCTGAGCAAAACGGTTATAGACATACCAAGTACAATTTCCTAGTGCATAGGCATTACCTGGATAACCTTGACCCTCTAGAATTGCTTGATCGGTAGGTAGACCATAAGGTAGCTTATCTTTATATTCTGATGGAACTTGCTTGCTAGAAACACCTGTCGAACCTCCTCCTTTATTTTTTAAGAAATTCAACCATTGACGGGCTGCAGATTGCCGTTCTAAGAGCTTGTTTCCTGGAACTCCTAACCAAGCGTTCAAAAAGTCCTCCGCAAGAGCTTCTACGGATCCAGTAGATGTTACAATTCTTCTGAATGCTGCACGTCTAGTTGGATCATCTTCCTCCAGAAGAAATTTTGTTTGGACTTCCGCAGACCAAATATCTCCATTCACAGATTTTGCAAAATTCCACAATGCAAGAGCACGGGGGCCAGTAAATTGACCAATCCCAATCCCGATATAGTGCAAACTATTGACCATGTATCCTCCTTTATTTAAACGTAGATTCGGATACATAGCCTGGAAAGCATCCCAGTTACCAACTAGATTTTCTGCAGTTGGTTCTTTAGCAACTTTATCGAACTGATTATTGGTTAGAAAGTCTGTTTCATAGCGTTTAAAGGTGATGGAACTCTCAATATCAAATCCTCCCAAAACGGCTGCGATTCCTTCATCTGTTGCTTCTGGTATATTTTTTTTGATTGCATCCGCAAAAGCTCTTGCACGTCTTCCTTTATCTCCAGATGTTTCAATATTACTGACAACAGACGTTGCTTGGGTATATTCTACACGCTGGAAGTAAAAACCGACATTGACATAAGTCCAGCTCTTCTTGATATTCCCATCTTTATCTTTCTTGTTTGATCGATCAGGTTCTAGCTTTTGATAATAAACCGTTTGATTTCCTTCAGGTGCTACTTTCCCGATGATATCTCCAGATTTAACATGATCACCCGTTTTATAGCGAATCGTATCTACATTCTTATACAGAAACTTGGAATCCTGATCACTGATTTCTATGTCACTCCCTTTAACTTCAACTTTTCCATCTAAAACAGCTAACAGAGACTGACCTCCTGAGGCCTGCAAAACAGATCCATTAAAAACTTCCGTCTTCGTTTTATATCCAAAACGTTCAATAATCTGAAGCGGTGCTTGCGATTCAGGTTGTTCTTCTGTATAAAATGGATTATCTAGTTCTTGAAGCAACATATATTTTCCACTATCTCTAGCAATTTCTAAAAGTTGTTTATACTCCTCTAACTCGTCCTTATCAAGCTTATAGAGATTATTTTTGGTATAAAGCTCTTCCATCGTTTTAAGATTGTCTTTATCCCCATTTAAATTCTTCCATAAGGTATCTAAGTAAAGTTTCCCACGATTCTGTTGTGAAAAATATTTATTCCCGTCTATACGAAGCTTATCTGAAATATCATCATACTTATAATTCAAGTACAAAAGCGGATCGTCAATTTTTGTCCAATAATCTACCTTGTCATTCGATTTTTCACGATCCAATTTTGAAAGATACAACCAGGTGTCATTCATATCAAATTCATCTTGGCGGGTAATTCCTGAACTACCGATACCAAGTATAGCCAGAAACAAAAGCAGACCAAAAGCAATCAGATAAGACTTTAAGCTAAATGGATTTTTGATAATAGCTTGAAGAGGTTTAGAACCTACACGGTAAAACTTCCTCGCTTTCTTAGCCACTTTCCCTGTTTTAGAAGTAGCCAAGCGTTTCTTATAATCCTGAATACGCCGGGAGAGTTTTCCTTCCCAAGAAAATTCTCTTGGAGTTCGAATGAAGCCCCTACCCTTAGCCTTATTGTAGACTCTATTTCCAAGGCTATAGCTCGATTTAACCATTCCTTGGCCAAGTTCACCACTATATTTCCCAATCGTTTTGATTCGTTTCCCTTGAATCTGAATATCCTGATACCGATATTAGCTCGTGCTATATCTGATAGTGTATCATCCTGATGCGCAACAGAGCTAGCCTGTTGATTAGCAACTCGTTCTACAGATTGTTTTGCCGCACGAAGAAACTTCTTCTTGCGTGAACCACCAGTAGCCTCTTGAGCGACTTTAAAAGTTCTTTTAGAAGTTTTTTTCTCCAGTTTCGCCTTATCTAATTCCTGCTTAAGGAAAACCTGCTTTTTAATTTCCTCTGGACGAAGTACCTTTCCTTCTTTTCCAAGATTTCTTCCTTGTTTCTGGATATTCTTGTACTCTTTTTGGATTCTCTTATACTCTTTTTGTATTTTCTTGACCTTGTTCTTAGAAGCTCGAAATTGGCTTCGACTCTTCTTTACCAACTGACGTTTAGAGTGAGTATGAGATTGTAACTTCGTAAGTTGTTTTGCGCTATCTTGTTGAACCGTTCGGTAATTCTTACGAACTTTTTCTAGCTTTCGATCTAACCTATGACCGATTGTTTTTGGTCTGCCTTTCTCCTGATCCATAGTGAGACTCCTAAGCGTCTGTTGCGACTAAGTTATACAACTTAGTATTCTTTGGTATTGGATTTTCAAAAGGCACCACAACTGGCCCTGCTACAATTAAGCCAGTACCTTTAGCTTTTGGTCTGGCTAAAGTAGCGAATCTGTTTGTCAGTCAAGTTAACAATCTCTTTTAAGATAGCCAAATCCTGGGGTTTTTGTTTTAGTAAAATCATAAACTCGCTGTTTGAGAGCAATTTTCGACCTTCTTCAACAGCAGCTAGAGTTTCTACGTTCTGGGTAATTCCTGTTGGAATCGCACCGTATTTCCGAATACGTGAATATAGTGTAGTAAAGAAGTCTGCTTGAGCCTTATTTTTAAATAGAATCTGCATCTCATCAAAGTAAACCCATGTAGTACATTTCCCTTGATTCTCTACAATTTGATTCCAGATATAATCCTGAATAACCATTAAAGCGAACGGTTTCAACTTATGCGACAACTTCTTCAGATTAAAGATAACAAAGCGATGATTGAGATCCACGTTGGTATTGTGAGCGAAAATATCTTGAGAACCAGTTGTATAGGTTTCTACCGCCAAAGCCAAATCTTGAGCTTCTGGCTCTGGTTGTTCTTTCAAGACCTGGTGCCACTCTTTTAAAGTTGGAGTATAATGGTCTGTTAAATAACGCTCATAAGTTATTCCTGTTACGCGGTCAATAATCCCAATCTGGGCATCTGTCACCTCAGATAGAATCGATTCAAACAATCCCATTAACAAGTTTGCCTTATCTCCAATCGGATCGTCATCCTCATCGTCCAAACGATCCAGATCTGGTAGATCCAAAAGATTGATATGTGTTTTAGAACCAATCGAAATATCCACCATCTGAGCACCGAAAGCACGGCCAATATCAGAATATTCATCTTCGGGATCCACGATGATAACTCGGTCTTCTGGATATTTCAGTAAAGTTGGAATAACTTCTCCACCCTTTATTGTTGTAGATTTACCAGATCCTGAAGAACCTAACACAACTCCTGAACCCGTGTTCAAATCACGTTTTCGATCTAGTGTAATGATATTGTTTGATAACTGATTTTGACCATAGTAGCGAGCGAGTGAGCTTTCAGACTTCAAGTCCACGTTGGTAAAAGGAACTTGCGTAGCAATATTAGCTGTCGTCATCTTTCTCATAAAATTCTTCTTCACATTCAAGAAGCACTCACCGATAGGTAGCATCGTATTCAAAGCCTCTTCCTGGTAATAATAAAGATCTTCAAACTCTACCCCTAATTTACGGCCAGCACGCTTAATCTTTTGTTCATTACGTTGTAATTCCTCTTGGCTCTCTGCCTTAAAATACACTGCAATCAAACCGAGAAGATTTTCTGATCATACTCAGTAATCTCGTCTCGCCACTTCTTGGTAGCTTCAGATATTTCTTGGTCACGACCAGCAACCACTGCATCATCAAAGATACCAGATTGAGCAGCCTTGCGTTTAGAACGAAGTTTCCCAATTTCAGCATCTGTTTCTGCATCGTCAATCTTCTCTAAGATTTCAACATTCTCATAAGGTTCTGCATGGATAGTAATAGCTAGTTCAAATCCTAGTGTTGATAAATCCCGAATGAGACGATCAGACATCCAGTTTGGATAGCGGTGCGCATAAAGTACCTTGACCCAACTATCATCTATAATCATGCGTTTTTCTTGAAATTCAATCCTGTTTGGCGCAATAAATGATTTAGTGGATAAACCTGTCAAAGCAATTTCTTTATAATCAAAATTGACATACGGGTTAGCTCGTAGTAACTCAGAAAAGACTTTTAGACGATCCAAACCATTCATATCCCTGAAAGTAATATCAGATTCCTGAAATTGAGTTCCTAGGGAAACTCCAATATCTTGTAGGATCAACTGAGCCTGTTTTCGATCATCCGCATTCGTTGAAATGGTCACATACTTATGTACCTCGAAGTTGTTAGCATGTGTCGTAAATCGCTCCTTGATCATCTCATTTAACTCCTCACGATAGTCATCGTAGCCATCGTTTGTTTCTTCAAATAGGATATTCTGCAAGGAGTTATCCGATACTCGACGGTTAATGACTAGGAGCTGGTAGTTACTACCCTCATCCAGTGAATTAAGAGCATCCATCGTTGTATCGATGATACTCTCTTTTTCATCTTGTTGAGCTGTCGAATAAGAAGCATCTCCCAACATAAAGCTACGAGAATATTTCTCACGTGCAATGTGCATCAATCCATCTTCATGTAGATGTGTGTAATTGATCGTGTTTTGCGTCGTAGGTTTCATCTGGCGACGCAAGCGCTCAATTCTTTTCTTTTCTGCGTTTTCTAGTTTTTCTCTTTTGCTTTTGAATAAACTCATCTTTTGTATACATTCCTACCTTTCCAAATTCTGTCTCATAGGTTCGTTGTTGGATTCGGAAAAAGAAATTGATTTTTTCTTTAATCCGCATTCGCTTAGTCATTCCCGTACCGTACATTCCTCCAGGAACGACAAATAGAGCATCCCAAAGATAGATATACCAATCAGGTAGACCAAAGAAGTAAATAGCAATTGTCCCTGAGACAGCTATTATCAAACACACGTATAGAACAAGCATTCTAGTAGTTAGACCAAATAGAATTGGCTTGTCCTCATTTTCAAATTCTCTTAAAAATTCTGATCCAATTTTTCAATTAGTTTCCTCTCATACAAAAATAACATCAATTAATTCTAATTTGTCTACACATAGATTACACTCTAAAAAGTTGCTTGGCTTTTTCGACTAGATCCAACCATTACAAAGATATAGATAACCCCCTTAGCAATTGACGCAAAGGCTGTTCCCCAAGTACCATTGTCTGCAGTCGTAACCTTGAGAAGATCTGTTGCAACAATCGAATCGTATACAACAGAAACAATAATTAGGATGACACCAATAAGGGCAGAGGCTGCAAAGTATTTCAGGAAGTTAATCGTAACAGATCGCAACGAATCCATCATAAAGAAGGCTACTAACAATGGAGCTAAAGCCTTAAGCATATACAAATCTAAGTAACGTAAGAAAACAATAATCCCTAAAATAATGTTAGCTATTCCACTTACAGCTTTCCCTACTAAAGTAATGATAGTTTTTTCAAATATTCCTTTCCCACCAGAAATATTAGAATCAATAGTTGCTTTAACAGTAGGTGTTACATGAGCAATTACCTTTACAATAATATTAAGCAATTCAAGAATGGCATCGCAAATTTGAGATGAAGCAGAGATCATGATTAAGGCAAATAAATATTTCATTAAGGCTTCTAGCCAAATCTTCTGTGTTAACGCTCCCCCTCTCGACTTGACCATTTGTGACCAGGATGCCATTTCAAACCAGAAAAAAAGACCTAAAAGGATATACCCAATAGGTCTGACTGCATCAGCCATTATATTTACAGCTTGGTTTGTCGCAGAGCTGTAACTGGAAAGAGAACTAGTTAGCTCTCTAATATCTAAATTCATAGGCTACTCCTAAAATTTTAGTTGAGATAGTGCTGCAACGACTGCGGCCGCAATCCCTGCAGAAGCAACAGCCAAGAATGCACCATTAATCATAGAATCAGAACCATCATCTTGTCTTTGCTTATCTTTATTCTTTCTTCCTTGAACAAAGTCAACTGCACCACTCCAGATCCAGAAAAGACCTGAGATTGTTCCAACTACGCCGAGACCAGTAATAATTTTTGTAATAATTTCCATTTTATTTTACCTCTTTTAATTTCTTTTTTCTTTAATAAAAAGCACTGCAGAGATTTCTACAGTGCCAAACACAATACTATTTTTATAATTCATCAAATTCTTCACGATAAATCGTCCGAACAGTAGCTACTAGAATACTGAGACCAATAATAACTGAACTCAATATTCGGATGTGGGAAAAATAACCCTCCTTCTTTTTGGTGCATCAACGACTTGACCTGCAGTAATAAAGTGAATTATGGGGCATTCCTAATATATGCGGTGTATACCATCCAAAAATACTATCAATTATGTTTTCGCTTGGAAAATTGAATAGATGGTGAATAATTGCCATTCCACCAATCAATACGATTGTTATACATATTTTAGCTATAACCCACAGAATAAACATACCAATAGTGGATTTTCACAACATTAATACACCAAAGAACGATATAAAAAGGGAGCTGTAAAAATCCTAATAATAGCTACCCATAACCAGGAAAAATCACTCCTAATTTCATAACTCTACTCCTCCACAATCTACCGTAATTATAGCATAAATCGACAGCCTTAACAATATTTTTATATTGTTTTTACATTATATTTTACTACTTTTATTTAATTTCTTATAGATTATTACAGAGATTCCTAATGCTATTCCAATCATTCCTGTCAAAGTCAACAAATTGGATAAACTAGTTCCCGTATTAGGTAATACTTTTTCAACTTTGGTTCCTACTTCGATAATTTCACTTACAGGATCTACTTTTTCAAGACTCGGTTTGTTTTCTTTTACCTCTCAGTATCTGGATTAAGATAATAAGTTGTCGTAATTGTTTCTCTACCTTTAACACCGGCTGAATAATTTTTCTTCACCTTTCTTTAAATCTTTATTTTCTCGTTTTTCAGTTTTTAAATTCTGTTTCCCTAATTTCAACTTTTGGCTTAGTCCCTACTGAAATAACTTCGTCTACAGATTCAGTTTTTTCAACCTTTGGTTCATTTGCGGTTACTTCTCCTGTTTCAGAATTCAAACTATAGGTAATCGTGGTTGTTTCATGACCTTTGCTACCTTTTTGTAACAACTGTCTTCTTACCTGCCTCTGACTCTTTGTCTTCAACATATTTTGTTTTGTAATCTAAATCTTTAGTTGTGACAACAGACTTTGTCCCTACTGAAATAACTTCGTCTACAGATTCAGTTTTTTCAACCTTTGGTTCATTTGCAGTCACTTCTCCTGTTTCAGAATTAAAGCTGTGAGTAACAGTTGTTGTTTCGTGACCTTTGCTACCTTTTGTAACAACTGTCTTTTTGCCTGCTTCTGAGTCTTTATCTTCAACATACTTTGTTTTATAATCTAACTCCTTAGTAGCAACAGCTTCCTTACTTCCTCTAGCCACTACTTTATCAACAGCTTCTTTAACGATTTCCTCTTTTATAGATGGTTCATCTTTCGTTCGAACCCCTTTTTGAGTTACATAAGTTTTGGTAGTTCTTTTAACACCTACAACACCTTCAGTTAGAATTTTTTTCTTGTCCAAACTCTAACTCAGGATCCTCTGTATAAACAGTTTTAAAAGCTATATCAGACTCTGCAACATCCACATCTTGCCCTTTTGTACCTTTTGCAATTACTTTATCCACGGCTTTTTTAAGGATTTTTTCTGTGGTGACTGGTTCCCCTACACGTTTACCTGATTGAGTAACATAAGTCTTTGTTATTTCTTTTTGACCTATAGCACCTTCAGTTACAACTTTGGTCTGTCCAATTTCTAACTCAGGATCCTCTGTATAAGTTGTATTAAAAGGGATGTCTTCTGTCTTCACCTCAACGTCTGATCCTTTAGTTCCTCTAAGAACAATGCGGTCAACTTTGGGTTTTGTAATAGTAGTTGAAATGACCTTACCATCTTTTAGAGAAACCAATTGTGAACCTTCACTACCAGCTTGCTTTTCTTTCTCTTGACCAGTAGCTAGTGATGAATCCTCTTCATATTTGGTTTCAAAAGCAATTTTTTCAGGTCTGAGAGTATTAATTTTTTCATCTACTTTTTTACCATCTACTGTTACAGAACTGCGAATACTACGTTCTACAGACGGTGTACCAGTAAAGGTATAATTAACAGTATAGGAACCATTATCCAAATCACCTGACCAAGAAACGGTATTATTGGTGATAGTTAGAGGAGTTTTTTGACCATTAGGAGAAACTAATTCTGCTGATGTTAATGTCAAATCTGCTTCAGGACTAATAGAGACTGTTCCTTTTTGTTTCACAGAAACTTTCTCTTCTTTGATTTCCTCAACAGCTGTTTTAGCAAACTGATCATTAATGGCTTTTTGTCTTTCTAATTCAGTCGTAGATGCATCAGATATAAAAATATTATTATGACCTGCCGCCTTCATGGATTGAACTGACAGACTACTCTCATTGGCATTATAAGTAACTGTATAAAATGTTTTAGCATGATTTTTTGCCCAAGTCGCATATTGAACATCTATTTTCTTCACCAACTGTCCATTCATCAGTAAACTGAATTGTTGAAACATAAAATTCTTTTCACTATAATTATCGTATATTTCTGAAAAACCTTTCCGATACTATCTTCTGATACATTCCAGCCTTCTTTTCTGAATAAACCTTGAAAGTCATACTGATCTGTGATTTGCTTATTTTCTAATAATTTAATAAGATTTTTCTTATTCATCGGCTTTTCCCGATGCAATTCCAGATGCAATTACAGAGCTTTTTAGCTTTTATAAGAATCTGGTAAGTTTAAATCATAACTAAACAACCAAATTTGATCTTCGTCAGACATTGTTGAAATCAATGACTTCAAATCTGAAAACATTTTAGCAAAATTACTTACATTCGAAGGTGAAAAATCTAACACCACCAATAAATCCATAGGCTTTGTCTTCTTCTCTGTAGTTCGATTGATTTCTTCTCTAGACTTCGCCGTAAAAGTTAGAGTATTACCATTTACGTTACTATTCTCCTGTGCATAAACACTTGTAGTTTCTACAAACGGTGTAACAACTTCAACTAAATTCGCAAATCCTAGAACTACCAGTCCTAAGATTACACTACAACGCTGTTTCCATTTCTCATAATTTTTTAACCTATTCTTTTTTCTTTCGCATAGATAAAGCTAAAGCAATCGTTCCCATAGCCATTCCAAGAATAGCTAAATTATTAGAACGACTCATACCAGTATTAGGCAATTCCACTTTTGAAACTTCTTCTTTTGGTTCCTCGTGTTTCGGTTCTTCTTTCTTTGGTTGTTCTGGTTTGACTTCTTCTGGAGTATGAGTCACAACCGTATTAGATACAACTTCCACACCATTAACCGTATGACGATAGGTATTTTCTACTGTTCCTGCTTGAATACGTGTCATTTGTAGGTAAACTTCTGCTTGAAATGCTGAAGTTTCTAAAATAGACTTCAAGAAAGCATCATCAAAGCTAATATCTACTTTTCCTTTTTCTTTGTCTACTACCTGACTAGTATACTTAGTTAATTCATCTCCAGCTTTAAATTTTTGACCGTCACTTGTTTCAAAATCTACAGTCGCAAACACTTGATATACGCCTTGATACTCATCATGTGTTTCATCATAATCATCGCCAAATTTATACTCAAACAATTGCTCTGAGCGATCTTTTGGTATCAGGGAACCAACTAATTTATAATTAAATGTTTGATTCAGTTTGACCTCTTTTCCATCCAAGCTTTCTTTGCTTAGATGGTCGATTACAACATCTTTCTTTGGTTCAATCTTTGGAACATTATTGACTACTGTTTCAGTTACATAGGCCATACCAAAATCAATTTGATAAGCTGTATTCTCATATTTACCACCTGTTTGACCCAATTCCTTCTTAACAGTCATTGGGTTGGTAATAGTCAGAACTTCTCCAGCTTGCACGTAGGTCTTGTAGAACTCTTCTGGATTCTCTGCCTCGAATACTTGAATCGCTCCTTTCGGAGTGAAATTGCTAGACTTCAAGGCTTCTTGGACACCTGATGGTGCCTTATCTAGACTCTCATAAAGAGCCATTTTCAAACCTTTCACCACTTGACCCTTAGAATCCGTCACTTGAACACCGTCTTGATTAATCGTAACAGCTTCTTCTGGGTAATCATCAACGATATAGAACCCTTTGCCAATACGGTCTTTATCTGCTTCAATGCCCTTGTATTGGCTATAATCTGCCGTCACCTTGTAGTAGTTGACAGAGCCTGCCAAGACCTGTTTCCCATCGATGTTAACACCTGCTTTATTCAGATTCTTCTTAGTAGGTTTCGCAGTAGGAACATTATTTACAACTGTTTCCGTGATATAAGCTGAACCAAAATCAAGCTGATAAGCTGTATTCTCGTAGTTACCACCTGTTTGACCCAATTCCTTCTTAACAGTCATTGGGTTGGTAATAGTCAGAACTTCTCCAGCTTGCACGTAGGTCTTGTAGAACTCTTCTGGATTCTCTGCCTCGAATACTTGAATCGCTCCTTTCGGAGTGAAATTGCTAGACTTCAAGGCTTCTTGGACACCTGATGGTGCCTTATCTAGACTCTCATAAAGAGCCATTTTCAAACCTTTCACCACTTGACCCTTAGAATCCGTCACTTGAACACCGTCTTGATTAATCGTAACAGCTTCTTCTGGGTAATCATCAACGATATAGAACCCTTTGCCAATACGTTCTTTATCTACTTCAATGCCCTTGTATTGGCTATAATCTGCCGTCACCTTGTAGTAGTTGACAGAGCCTGCCAAGACCTGTTTCCCATCGATATTCACGCCTGCTTTATTCAGATTCTTCTTAGTAGGTTTCGCAGTAGGAACATTATTTACAACTGTTTCCGTGATATAAGCTGAACCAAAATCAAGCTGATAAGCTGTATTCTCGTATTTACCACCTGTTTGACCCAATTCCTTCTTAACAGTCATTGGGTTGGTAATAGTCAGAACTTCTCCAGCTTGTACGTAGGTCTTGTAGAACTCTTCTGGATTCTCTGCCTCGAATACTTGAATCGCTCCTTTCGGAGTGAAATTGCTAGATTTCAAGGCTTCTTGTACACCTGATGGGGCTTTTTCTAGACTTTCATAAAGAGCCATTTTCAAACCTTTAACTACTTGACCTTTAGAATCAGTCACTTGAACACCATCTTGATTGATCGTAACAGCTTCTTCTGGGTAATCATCAACGATGTAGAAGCCTTTGCCAATACGTTCTTTATCTACTTCAATGCCCTTGTATTGGCTATAATCTGCTGTAACCTTGTAGTAGTTGACAGAACCTGCCAAGACCTGTTTCCCATCGATATTCACGCCTGCTTTATTCAGATTCTTCTTGGTAGGTTTCACAGTGGGAACATTATTTACAACTGTATCTGTTTGATAACCGTTACCAAAATCAACTTGATAAGCTGTATTTTCAAATGATTTCCCTGTATTTCGCAGTTCTTCCTTAGTTACCATTGGATCAATAATTGTAACAGATTTCCCTGCTTTGATATATTGGTTAAAATAGGCTTCTGGATCATCCACTAAAAATACTTGGAAAGCACCCTTGGGCTTAATTTCAGAACTAGCAAGAAAAGCTTTTACCTTATCATTATCAACGGCATCTATAGAATCATACTGATACACTGAGATACCAGCAACTTCTTGTCCTTCGCTGTCAATATAACGAATATCCGATTGATTAATCGTAACAGCCTCTTCTGGGTAATCATCAATTGCTCCGAATCCTTTTAAAATAGTAGATGAATCCGCCTTCATTCCCTTATATTGATCATAATCCAAAAGTAATATGGTAGTAGTTTGTCGAACCAGCTAGAACTGGTTTACCATCAATGATAACTTTATCCTTATTGTAATTATGTTTAAGAGGTTGAATTAAATTATTATTCGGATTGTCAGGATCATTCGGTTTACCAGGTGTTGATACCTGAACAATATTTGAATAACTTTCGTACTTATTATTAATTTTTAATTGAAATTATTCTTGTAGGTTGCACCATCATTCGTTACTTTACCAACTAAAAATTGGAGCTGGCACTTGTACTTCCTTACTTAAATCTTTGATTAAGCTTTAGATTTCAAACTTTCTAAGCCTTTCATCCGAACAACATGGCTCGACTCGTCATAAGTTAATTCAAAATCTGAGCTAGCGTTCTTTGAAGATTCTACATCTAACACAAAACCTGAAGGCAAGGCATCCACAATTTCAAAGTCTGTAATAGCTTCACGATTAGCTGGAAGAGGCTTAGTTGTTAATTCCCACTGTACCGTTGAAAGCTTTAGGCACATAGCTTTTATCAATAGATTCACCAGAAGAATTTTTTACAAACTTTTCTAGGCCAGGCATTGCCTGTAAGCGTGCATATCTAACCCTTACTGTTGGAGGGGATACTAAAGAGGGAATCTCTTTTTCCTTTGGCTCCTCAGGTTTAGGTGGTAGAGCTTCCTCCACTTTCCCTTTTGGAGAATTTGGTGGAGTAGTTTCCTTCTCGTAGGTTGGCTCAAATGGTTTTGTTAAAAAAGGTATCTTTTTCAACTCTGCACCAGATCCCAAAATTGTAAACACGACATTTTGAGCATTTCCTCTCGCATTCTCTGCATCCCATTCAGCGGGAGTTCTTCCCTCTGTTGAGCCTGGAGAAGAAGTATGGAGGTAGGTCAGACTAGAGCCATATCCTACTGAAGCAAAGGATCCTCTAGGAATATCTGAAGCATCATTTACACCTTCTTCAACTCCTCTCATAACTCGACCATCAAAATTCAAACCAGAGCCACTTGGATTAATAACCATTCCACGACCAGATGAACCATAACTCAAATTTGAGCCTTGCCCCCAATCGACATCTGTAATCACTGTACCAATTAATAAAGAAGCTGATGTTGTAGTTTCTTCAATATAAAAATCAAAAACCATTTCCAAACGGGTATGATTATTATATACAAAGTAGAAACTTCCTCCATCTCCTCCCTTAAGATAAATATCCGGATCTGTCACAGGAACACCATTACGAACTTCTCCTTGGTAGTCTCCTAAATCAGAAAAATCTGACTTTGGCCATTACCTTTCTACCATCCGTAAGCGTTCCAATATTGTGAATATAAAATGTATCTCCAACTTTTGGAGCTTTAATTACATCGTAGGTTCCTGTACCATCCTTGCCAACTTGAGTTCCTTCACTCCCTGTTACATAAGTATCTGCATGATAGCCTAAAAATCCATCCATGCTCTCTACTTGGATATCATCATCTGGTACAATTATAAAGTCAGCATAATACTCTAACCCTCGACCAGATGAATTAAATTCTCCATAGACTTTGAAACCTGTATCAGAACCATACAAAGACTTACTTGTTTGAATTGCCTCTTTCTCAGCTTTAGTAGTTGCTAGCTTCTTTGTATAGTCTGTCAAAGAGCTTTCATAAGCTACTCTCTTGGCTTCATTTCGTTTTCGGATTTCTGCATTTTCTTGATTGATACGATCAATTTCTGCCTGATTAGCCTTCTGATTTTTTTCATTCTCTTCACGGATTTTCGAATTATTCTGATTGATACGCTCAACTTCAGCTTGATAAGAAGCTAAATCCTTTTGATATTTTTCTTTCTTTGTGGCATTTTCATCTTGTATTTTCTTTCGTTCCGCTTGATTCTGCTTTTTATCTTCTAGATATTTTTCAGTAGTTTCCGCAATACTATCCGCTTGTGTTCGATAATCGTTTTCGACTTCCTTTTGTTTTTGATCCAATTCAGAAGCTGAACTCGCTGTACCTTTATCTACTACAGAATCAAATTCTACATTCACCCCAGCTTCTTGTGCCTTTTTAACAGTTTCATCTAAACTAGAATGAGAAATAGAAACTTTTAACGTTCCTATTTTTTCTTCACTTTTTCCTTGATTTTCAGTAGAAATACTGCTTGGACTCGTCTGGACGTAAGGCGCATTTGTGGCTGGATTTTCAGTTCGTTCATCTGCCATAACTGGGCTTATCATACTTAAAGTTGCTAAACCTAGTATCACTCCACAAGTTCCATAAATTTTTGATTTCCGAATAGATCCATATGTTTTTGTTTCTCTTACTTTGTGCATTCTATCTCCTTATCTAAAATATCAATCGATATAAAATCTCAAATGTTATAAAACCTCAAATGTTGGCGCCCGAGTCCTCTTATAATATAAAATCATCTCTTTCCTTTCCAAAAGAAAAAGCCAGTTTTCACTGACTTTTCTATACAATATTGTAATGAATTTTAAGAAATCCACTTACCAGAATAATCTAAACGATAACCACCAATCGTCTCATTTTGTGCCATCTTACCATTTGCTTTCAAATAATACCAAGCACTTCCGTCTTTGAACCATTGATCTCTCAGATAACTTCCATCTGATTTGAGATAGTACCAAGCTTTATAACTAGAATCGTATAACCACTCACTTTGTGCCATTTTCCCATCTGACTTAAGGTAGTAGCTTCCTTGCCAGCTATTTTGTGCATAGCTTCCATCTGATTTGAGATAGTACCAAGCTTTATAGCTGGAATCGTATAACCACTCACTTTGTGCCATTTTTCCATCTGACTTAAGGTAGTAGCTTCCTTGCCAACTATCTTGTGCATAGCTTCCATCTGATTTGAGATAGTACCAAGCTTTATAGTTTGTATCATAAACCCATTCATTACGTGCCATCACACCATTTGATTTGAGATAATAGTTCCCCTTCCAACCACTGACAAGAGCTTTCCCTGCATGATCAAAATAATACCAATAACTCCCCTCTTGTTTCCATTGGTCACGCCAATCAGATGTGTTTTCAATCGGTTTAATAGGTTCTGCTTTCTTAGAATTATTTTCTTCTACAGTACTTTTACCTGTCTGGTTCTCCAGCTTACTTTTTAAATCTTGATAAATTTTCTCTTTATTTTTGTAATCATTTTCTAATTTTTTTACAGCCTGATAACGATTTGAAGATCTCGGATCCGTTACTGAAGCTGTACTAAAATTAGATTTCGTTGCTCGATTAATATTTTCCTGAGAAATAGTGATGAAATGAGCAGAGCTTACTGAGGAAAGACTAGAAAACGATAATCCAAAATAATCTTTACTTGATAGATTCCCCCAGTTCAATCCTGCAATTGCTTGAGCATGTCCCCATTCAGTATCGTTTAACATAAATTCAACCATACCAGTATAAATAGCTTCTTTTAGCTGAGATTTGGTAGCTTCTCTTAACGCTACAGGTCGAAAGAATAAATTCTCATACAGTTGCCCTCCTTTTTTTTCAGATTCAGCACCTGAGGTAGGTAACCCATAGGCTTTTGCAACTCGGTTGATACCTTCGGCATTGTGACCTGATACACCTAATGTCCTCAATTTAGATAACCCCCAATCATCTTTTACATACTCCTTTGCCACCTTATCCGCAAAATCAATTGCCGAACTAGAAACACTGACTCTAGGTGTCCCAACCTGAGAACGAACTTGATTAATTAAATCTTGGGCAAAAATGACAACTCTGTTCGAACTTCTAACGACAAATTATTTACATCCAGACGTTCTCCCTCATCAGCAGCATCTTTATGGAAACTATTTTGATTCTTTAATCTCAAACTTTCTGACTGCAAGATAGATTTCGCTCTATCACGTTCAGTCTGACTAATATTAAAATCAGAAAAAGCCGTCTTCAAAGCCTTTATATACTTATCGCTCAGTGTAATCGTATTGCTAGGTGAAGATGATAAAGCATTGTCATAGATACTTTTTGCTTGTTCATATTCTCTCTTAGCTTTAATCAATTCACTTTTTAAACTCTCTACTTGGCTACTCGTTGTACTATTCGCATACACAAGTTGACTATTTCCTAGGCCAAGCAACGTTACGCTGGCAGTTGTTGCCAAGATAGTTGTTCTCAATTTCATAATCTTATCTCCTTTTTGTTTAAAAACGTTCTTAAAATATTTATTTTATACTTTTTTATTTTACCATTTTTAGAGGTTTTTCTCAATTTTTCTTGATTTTCATTCATCTATCCGCTTAATCAAAGATAGGACGTTTAGAACAGATCAAATCTCTCTCCTCGATGAAACAGATAGATGAGGTTCTATCTGTTTAATGCTTCGTTGGACGATGATATCCTTTACCAGTCAGCAATAAACGATTGGTATTTCCTTGTTTAATGCGTCTAGCCACTAGAACATCACCTCGTTTGATGGTGCGAATCTCTTTATAAATTTTTGAATATTCTACAATCATCCAAACTGTCTCTAGTTTACCTGCTAGATATCCTTTTTTAGGTACCAAACCATATCTGCTGGTTAATTTGATTTCATCGCCATTATCAAGTCTTGCGGTTGCATTCCCTTGATTTCCTTAGCGTCTAAGGTCAGCTAAAGTGACCTCTGTAACTAATTTTGATTGATTCATCTTGTCTCCTCCTTACTGAATCAAGGCTGATTTACAGCCATGCCGAGGTATGACGTACATACCTGCTGTATTTTTTACACACGGTTTTAAGTCTAGAAACCGCAAACTCCTTCAGCTTAGGCTTTGCCTGCTTTTACGTGGTGGAACAGCACTAGATATCCTTTTCTAGTCTACACACCGCCCTTGTTCTTCTTTTTATGCTTAGTTCCGCTAATCAGGACAGTGGGGGTATTCAATTTTCAAAGGTCAAAAGTAGTTTTATGACTTGCTCAGGTCAAGAGTTTAGTTGTCAGACGATTTTGTATAAATCGTCGTAATATTTTACTTTTCCTTCAACAACTTAGTCATCTGCTTTTTTATCTGAGCGTATTATTAAGTCAGAGAGACCTCTGTATCAGATAATCCCACATCATTTGAACATGCCCTCAGAACTGCTAAGGAATTAACGCAAGTGTTGTTGATAATAGTTTTTCATCGTTTTTCTTTGTCTAGTCATCAGACACATCTACTGGCTTATAAAAATCAACCCATTCTTTTACTGTTTCACGAGAGATACCTTCATCATCAGACACATCTAAAACAGCCTGAATCAAACACTCCAACGTCTCTACCGTCCAATTTCCATTTGAACAAGTATACTCAGCAAACCCATTTGGCAACATTTTAAAAGTGAAATCAAAACTGCTGAACTCATCCCACAAAGAGTCTCCTCTTTTTTTCTGCATATCTTCACCCCCCATAATGCTCCTGCGCCCTCTTATGAGCATTCAACTTGACTTCTAACTTTCTCTCAGCCATCAAATTTTCAATGGACGTAACCAAGTAAGCATACGGACTCTGACAATCTTGAGGAATCCGCTCAATACAATGCAAGACTTCTGAACTCGTCACCCAGCCAGTCTCCAAAAAGCTACCAATTTTCATCTTCTGACGATGGGTCAGATGATAAGCATTATCCCACGGTAAATGATTAAAGTAGCTATCCGCAATTTCCTGCAAAAGAGAATAGACTTGAGGTTTGATAAATTTCTTCTCACTTGTTTTTTGAGAAGGAATGTCACAAGTTCCAGCAGGCTGATCCAATTCGTTAGAATTGGAAGCAGGCTTTCTAGAACTATGTCTAGTACTATTATTCTCAGTGTGACTCTTCTCAGTCTTAATAGGGTCAAATTTTTTTACCTCAGGAAGTAAAAATTTTTGACTTCCAAAATTCGTTGATTTAACAGCCTTTTTTGGAGGTAAAGATTTTTGACTTCCAGAATTGGTTGATTTGATAGGCTTTTCTAAAACAGAGTTTTCTTCACTATTTGGACGTTCAATTTCAAACAAGACACAACCTTTATAATCTAAAGTTTTTACATGGTGATAGACTACAGTTCCTTTGTCACGTCCTTTTTCTACGATTTCAGCATCATAGTGTTCATATTCTTGTAATTCAGCATTCACATTTTGAAGATACAATCGATTCGGACGATTCTTTCCTTGTTTCACTTCACGAAGTAATCCAAGCTCTTTCAATTCTTTCTTGATTTTCAATACAGTTGGCTTACTGCGATCTAAAATTTTCCATTAAGTCCTCAACCGTATAGACAAGAAATACTGAACCATTCTCATCAACATAAGTCAGTTCACCGTTTCTGTAAGAATGAATACTCAACATACATCGATCATAGAGGACACCATAAGCAATTTTGCCATCATTTGACAATTTCTTGGCATAGACACTCGTCATCTTGATTTTTCCAGTAGGTTTCCCTTCAACAGAAAACTTCTTCTTAATATTTACCATGAAAATTTGTGGAATTTGATAGAAGGTCTGTGTTGCCACTTGATTTACCGTAATATCAGCCATGTTATCACACCCCCATCATCACAGTACCATTTCCCATAGAGAACAGAACTCCTTCTCTCTCTAATTCTTCAACCGCCTTAACAGCACGTTTTTTACTCATTCCTGTTTTTCTCATCACTTCATTAACAGCTGCTTTTTTTGAAAATTGCACAAACATTTCTTTAGTCATTCTACTATCTCCTTTTTCTGTCTCACCAATTTGAGCTTCTTTGAAAAGCAACTCGGATATTCAGATAGACCAAGCTGAAAATCCAAATGCTCAAATAAAAAGTTACATCGCTCACACTGCACTGTACTTCTAAGTATTGTTTCACCTAACCATTCTCTTTCTACAACATCTAATACATCTCCACATTCAGGACAATGAATAGGTTTGAAGATATCATCTTCTTCCCATTTTTCCTCATAATCACAATCAAAACAAACGATTGTTTCCAACCACATGAATTAACTCCCTTCCAGTGTTCCTGCTAATTCGCCTATCTTTAACTTAAATTCCTTGATTTTCTTTCTCACAAGATCACGTTCTGCACTCATCAGTTGTACCTCACTTTTTTTGTAAGGTTTTTTTAAAACTTCTAGTCTTGCCTCATATAGCTCCAGTGAATGCTTATAATAATTCAACATTTCTCTTTCTAGTTTTGTCATGCTATCTAGTCTTCTTTCTTTTCAAACAGAATCAAGTAACTTAGGAACAAATTGCATCGTTGTCTGCAGAGTTTCACCATAAGTCAGTTGGCTAGTTTGTCCCCATGTTCCATCTCTCGCTCTCCTGGAGTACGGATAAGTGACAAACTTAATTCTAGGTTTTAATTCATGAATAACATCATCTTTAATAACTTCCCAAAGTGTACTAGAGGGCTTATAATAATACCCTTTCCCAAGCCAAACTCTATTGAGGTCATCGTATGAAGATACCTTTTCTTCAGAATTTACTTCAGGGATACTATCAATTACATCTTCATTCTTATCAAGATCGATTACATCGAAAAATTTTTAACGAATCGATATCCATAATAATTTCAATATTATCTGACATTTTTTCCCCTTTCTTTTAATTTTTGGTAACGAAAAAGAGAACGAATTTTTTCTCGTTCTCTACATTTATTTATATGCTTTCTGCATTTCTCAAAAACTCTAGACACTTACCATGCAACGCTTTTTAAAGCGTCTTTTAAATCCCATAACCTATCAAAAAGGCTGGCCTTGTTCTTCAAATTTTCATAGTGTTCTTTTTTAGAATGACTTCAAAAACCGTTCGTAGCAAAAATATAAAATTGTTTCCGTTGCTTTTGAACGATACAAATCGTATGACTTCGTGACTGATAAAAATCTAGATGAATATCTTGAGAGCGAAGAAATCGACATCCCTGGGTATGATAAAGCTACATTTGTAGGAACAAGGGAAGGCACTTTGAGATACGACGTTTTTTATCCGCATTTTTACTTTACGCACTATTACAAAACTGTGGGCGGAGTAGATATCGAACCCGACAGTTACGTAGTAAACGATAAAAACGGAAGCTTTCGAAGAGCAAAGGCGAGCAGACTACAAGCGCTATAAATTCCTGAAAGACTTCTGCAAAGCAGAAGAAAAAAATTATGGTTCGGAGACTACTAAAGAAGAGGTTTTTGACCTCTTTTTCTTTTCATTTTATATAGCTTAGTATCACAAAAAGTCCGAAAAACTCCAATTTTTCGGATAGATGATTTCCTAAAAGAAAGCATCTTGGAAACTCCCAAAAGCCTTGTCGCTATAGGTTTCTCTAGTGATAGATAGGTCAAAAAAATTATCTGAAAAGTTCCCAGGATCGTCGTCTCAGCACCTAAAATGCGTGATTTTTTGTATGATTAAAACAAAAATCGGGGTATCTATACAAAAATTGAGGGTTAATTAACCCTCAATAATTTCAACTCCTAATCATTGATAAAATACAATACAGCAAGGTTTATCAAAATGTACATAGAATTTAACTTGTTCCCTCATCATTAAATCCATAACACATACTGCAACCATAGATATGCCGATAGCATATCTGATAAAATCTCATGATGAGCTTATTATTTAGATATATATCTTTTTCCATAATTTTTCACCTTTCTTAACTAGGGAATGTTCGAAGTTACTAGCGTCGAGACTCATTATATCCCTACCCTGCAATACCTGCCAGAATAGCAATTGCTTTTTGCACCAACATAATTTTATAATAGAACTTCTTCTATGATATCAGCTATATTTTTTATGACATCCGGTTCTATTTTTTTCCAATAATCAATAAAATTACAGTTGAAAATAGAGGGGAATTAAATAAGTATTTTCAGTAATAACCATGTTAAATCCAATTATAGATAGTAATTTAAGGACTAATATATTTATTGAAAATAAAGCTAAAAATAGTAGGGAAATCTTCATAGTTCGTTTTTCATGAATTCCTCCTTTTTATTTGTATTCGCTTACATTTTATCATATAATGTTGTTGTTGTAAAGAAAGAAGGTGTTTTTATGATACATACACTTAAATTGGTGTTGTTTATTACCTTTCTTGTATTAATCTTGTTACATGATAAGATTTTTTTGAAAAATAAAAATTTGGAAAAATAGTTTTTGCAATATTGGCAGCAGCAGCATTGTCATTTATGTACTAGTTATTTTTAAGAATGTAGGAAATAAACCCTACATTCTTTTTTTGAGTTTTTATCTGTTTTTCTTTATATAAATTTATGCCATACGCCACCGTCCAGAGACTGGCTATAATCATGCTAAAAAGTGCGTCTGTTTGGTATAGAATAATGAAAAGAGTTGCTACTAAATTAGTAAAAAGTGCAGTTCCTGCTATCTTTACTAGTATCATCTTATTCATGCCCCTATCAAGTTTCGCAAGCAACTCTTGCTTTTTACGTTCTAATTCTAAACGAGTTTCCTCGTCTGTTTCATTCACGTAGTTTGGATTGCTCCACGTAGGCACGTTGGACTTGCTTTCTTTGGGTTTTCTTGGTTTGGTAGATTTTTCTGGGATATCATTATAATTGGCTTTATAAAAGGCTTCGGCTTGTCCTGCTGTCCTTATGTCATTTTCTGCCCACTCTCGCAAAATTTTCAAAGTGTAGTTGAAAGATCTAGCTTTTTTAGCTTTCTTTGTCTCGTCAGCAAGTTCAAGAACTTTTAGGGCTTCACTTCTATCAAAAGACTTGGAAAGTTCTATAAAAGCTTACTAAAGAACTATGAGAGAAATGTAAACCTAGCGACGCGATGAACGCTGGGTCGTTTGGTTTTCGATTTGCTCTCTTCCTCCAGCTTTTTTTCTTCTCTTCTTCTAATTTATTCGTTTTACTGTTCTTCTTCCTGTTTTTTCTCAGCTTCTTCAGCCTCTTTTTTAGCTTTTTCTTCTGCCTCCATAATTAATTTATCCGCTACAGTGTAACTGTAAATTCCAGCTTCCATATCGACCACACTTGGTTCTGACAATTGAGGCTTAATCTTACTGTAATAAGGCAATTTCTTACTCATTTCAGAAAGAGGAACCAAGACTTCGTCCGAATCATTCATGGTCAATCGAATTAAATCGGAAGTCACCTTGCTTGGGGCTAGTTCCACCTTTTTGGATAGCCGCCTTGAGTTCTGGACTAATTTGAGCAAGTTCTGAGACAAAAGCCTTGATTTGTTCGCTGTCATTAAAGAGAACTGATATATAAGTTTCTGGCAGACTGACCAAACTCACAGCACTGGTCTCAAGCTGACCACTGGAAAGAATAGGATAATGATTTTCTCCAGAAACATAGTAGGCCACAATATCATATTCCTTGACCTTGATAGTAAACTTGGTTGGAAATTGATAAACAAGCTGAGCTGATTCAACCCAATAATTAGACTTGATCCGCTCTTCATATTTTGCCTTGTCTAGCAGAAGGTTAATCGTATAATCCGAATCCTGAATGCCTGAAGCCTGTCGAATATCATCAGCCGTAGTTTGCACCGTTCCCTCAACACGGATATCCTTCATGGTCGCATAAGGACTGAGTAAGTAGGCAGAGACAATCAATAAAAGCAGACTTGGAAATAAAATCGTTAGAGCTCGCAAGATATGGAGGCCAGGAATCTTTGCTTTGGCTGGTTTTTCCTTTATAGCCCTTTTTTAGCAAGCTTTTTATCCTGGTCCTCGTCCTCTTTAGATCCTGATTCTTCTATCTCTTTTTCCTCTTTTGTCACCCTCTGAGGCTTTCTACTTTTTCTTTAGCACTCTTCCTTAGCTGATTCTGAGTCTTCTTGGATCTGATTCACTCTCTGTCCTGGTCCTCTGATTTCTCAGATTCTTCTCCCATTCGAGCTTGTCTTTCCTTTTCCTTCTCCTCAGCTAGGGCCGCCTCTTCTTCAGCCTTCTTTTTTAGATATTCTTGGTTTCGTTTCTGCCATTCTGATAACTCTTTAAATTCTTCGAGGATTTCTTTGCCCTCATTTTTCTTATCTTTTGACATTTACTTTCCTTATGATAAATCTTTTTTCAACAATTGATAAAAATCTGCTAGAGATTTCAATTCCTTAGAAGCCTTCATCTTAGCTTGGTAGTCTTCCTTGTGACTTAGTAAGTGAGAAAGCTTCTCTTCCAAACTATCCAAGGTCAAATCGCTTTCTTGAAGCTCTTCTGCATAGCCTTTTTTTACAAAGTAGGCTGCAGTTTTCAATCTGGTCTCCACGACTAGCTTCACGACCAAGTGGCACAATAACATGCAATTTTGCCATGGCCAAGAGCTCAAAAATCGTATTGGCACCACCTCGTGTCACAACAATATCAGCCAATTCCATCAAAGGTTGATAGAGATTGGTCACATAGTCAACACGAAAAAGATTTTGGCTCAACTCGTTCAGACTAGAATCTCCAGTTAGATTGATAATATTGTAGCGCTCTGTCAGTTCTTTCTTATGGTCTGTCACCAATTGGTTAAAGACACGAGCTCCTGCAGAACCACCGACAAACAATACAGTTGGCAATTTAGGGATTAAAGTGGGTTTGAATATCCACCAATTCATCGGGTTCTGGAGTTTTTTGATCTGAAACCTTGGTCACTGCTCCCACATGCTCGACCTTAGACAAACTTGAAGCTTGCTCAAAGGTTGAATACATCTTAGTTGCAAACTTATAGGCGATTTTATTGGCCAAGCCCATAGACAGGTCAGATTCGTGAATAAAGACTGGCACTCCTGACACACGCGCAGCGATAACAGGCGGTACAGAGACAAAGCCTCCCTTTGAAAAAAGGGCCTGTGGACGAAGTCGTAACATGATAAAGAGCGATTGGACAATTCCCCAGCCAACTTTGAAGACATCCAGCATATTTTGCCAAGAGAAATAGCGACGCAATTTTCCAGTCGCAATGGAATGGAAGGTGACATCTAGACCCGACTTGAGGATTTCTTGGTGTTCGATACCACGCTTATCCCCAATATAGTGGACTTCCCAGCCATCTTCGATGAACTTGGGCATTAACAAAAGATTGAGGGTCACGTGTCCCAACCGTCCCCCCACCTGTAAAGACAATTTTTTTCATATTATTCCTTTAACTCCGCTACTGTGTCGATAAAGAGGTCGCCACGTACTTCAAAGTTAGCATACATATCCCAGCTGGCATTGGCTGGACTGAGAAGAACCACGTCTCCTTGAGTCGCAAGCTCATAGGCCTTGCGGGTCGCATCTGCAATATCAGTCGCATCCACATAAGCCACACCAGCCTTATCTGCTGCCCGTTTGACACGTTCTGCAGACTGACCCAGGATGACCATCTTCTTGAGTCCAGTAATGTCTGGCACCAATTCGTCAAACTCATTGCCACGGTCCAAACCACCTGCAATCAAAATAACCTTACTGTTGTCAAATCCTGACAAGGCTCTTTGAGTAGCCAAGATATTGGTTGACTTGCTATCATTATAGAATTTGACACCCTTGATTTCATCCACAAATTGGAGACGGTGTTTGACACCACCAAAGGCTGAAAGAGTTTCTTTGATGGTTTGGTTATCAACACCACGAAGCTTGGCTACAGCAATCGTCGCAAGGGCATTTTCTACATTGTGGCTACCTGGAACTCCAATTTCATTCAGCTGCCATGACAACTTCCCCACGGAAGTAGAGTTGACCATCTTCCAGATAAGCTCCATCAACCTTTTCCAGTGTTGAAAATGGTACAAGGGTAGCTTGTGTTTTAGTAGCTAATTCTTTTGCCAAGTCTTGGTTAAAGTTCAAGACAAGAAAATCAGCCGCTGTCATCTTGTTCTGGATATTCCACTTGGCTGCTACATATTCCTCAAAAGAACCGTGGTAGTCGATATGAGTTGGCATGAGGTTGGTAATAACCGCAATCTCAGGATGGAATTCTTGAACGCCCATGAGTTGGAAAGAAGAAAGCTCCATGACAAGCGTCTCCTTGTCTGTCGCTGTTTGAGCAACCTGACTGGCAGGATAGCCGATATTTCCTGATAAAAGACCATGTTGTCCAGCAGCAGTCAAAACTTCCCCAATCATGGTCGTTGTGGTTGTTTTTACCATTTCGAACCTGTTATACCAACAATCGGTGCTTCTGAAATCAAGTAAGCCAATTCCACCTCAGTCAAGACTGGAATTCCCTTTGCCAAAGCCTTTTCAATCATGGGATTGCTGTAAGGGATACCTGGATTTTTTACCATGAGGGCAAATTCTTCATCCAAGAGTTCCAAAGGATGACCACCTGTAATGACCTTGATCCCTTCTTCCAACAAACTTTGAGCAGCTGGATTGTCCTCAAAAGGTTTTCCCGTCATTTACTGTCACAATGGCACCTAGCTTGTCCAACAAACGAGCTGCAGATTCACCAGACTTGGCCAAACCTAAAACAAGGACTTTCTTATTTTTAAATTGATCTATTACTTTCATGTCTCGAACTCCATTTCTACTCCTACTATTTTACCATTTTTATGGAAATAAAAAAGCCACAAAGTGTGTTTGTGACTCTTTCTTCTAACTGAATCTTTACCTTATCATCTATGTGATAAATCGGTAACTCGAATGACTTGGTCCACTTGCTCCCAAATGAGAGGATTGTGGGTCGCAATAATAATAGTTCGATTCGGATTTTTTAAAGATTCTAGGATAGAAAGTAATTCCTCAGAGTTTTTGGGGTCTAAAGAAGCGGTTGGTTCATCTGCGAGGATCAAAGGCGGATCCTTTAAAATTATCTTCGCTAGTGCAACACGTTGTGCTTCTCCTCCTGATAATTCAAAGATAGGTTGCTTTAAATCTAAATAAGAGAGGTTAACACGGTTTAGAGCTTGTTTCATCAAAGAGATTTTCTCTTTTTCTTTCAACTTTTTACCAACTAAACCCAGATTGAGATTCTCTTTGACGGTTTGGCTTTCGATTAAGCCAAAATCTTGAAATAGGTATCCTAAGTAATCTCTAAAGAAAACAGAAGGCTTGATGTCCTTAAGAGAAGTACCATCATAGATGATTTGTCCTTTGTCATATGGCTCTAATCGTCCAATCATATTCAAGAGTGTTGTCTTACCACAGCCACTTGTACCAATTAAGGCATAAATTTTCCCACCTTCAAAATGAAGATTCGTATCTGAAAATAGCTGACGGCTTCCAAATTTTTTAGATATATTCTTTAGTTCAATCATCCTATTTTCCTTTCATAATTGTCATAGAAACACGAGATTCTTTATGAGCTTGACGGTAAAGCGTCAAAACTGCACTAGCTAGAAAGACTAATAAAGTGAGCAAGCCAATCACCAAGTCTCGACTGCTTAAAATAAAGAGACTAGCACCAAATACAAAACTGGCAAATTGACTAACCATATACTGAGCATGTGTTTCAAAAAATCGTAAACCTGAAATTCGTTTAATCAAGATATCTCGACGGAATTGCTCGAAATATAGAAGATTGACAGAATAAAAGAGTAACAAGGAACTAGCTATCCCAACAATAGCTCCTAAGATTAAAGTTGCTGTTTCAGTTTGAACTTCATTATAACGAGTTAGATAAACACTTCTTCCTTCTTTAAGATAGGATACTTGCTCATAAATTCCAGCTTTCTTCAAGAGTTCTAGCCCACTCTCATATCCTTTGATAAAGAGTTGTTTTCCAGCATTGATAGACCAACTAGATTTGGAAATGATACTATCACCTGTAGATGTTGGAGTAAATACAACTAAAATCGGATCAGTCAAATACTGAGTGGATACGGGATTCTCACCGTTATTATAAACAAACCGCTTTTCTCCAGTTGGAAGATAACTAACAATCGCTCTCATTTCATACTCTAAAGGAGCGTCTTTATCCTCACTTGATTGTCCATAAGAGTTTAAACTTTCTTCAAAAACTTTCTTAAGTTCTGCTTCCTGTGAACGAAGAGATTCTGGTAATAAGAGTCCAAATTCACCTTTTTGAAGATGAGCTAACTTCTGTTTGGTCTCAGCATCTACTACGACCTTTTCCTTCTCCAAATAACTGGGACTAACATAGAGCGTATTAGCATCTGGACTATAGGTATCCAGTGTCTCTCCCTGTTCATTTTTTCCTTGAGGATTTGCAAAATGAATGAGATTATCTTTTACAAATAGAGCTTGTTCTTCTTCGATTGCTTCCTTGGCAAAGGCATACCACTTGCTCTGATTTTCTGTATCTTTTACTCTATCACCTAAGCCAAAAGAAATTTGATAATAGTCTGCTCTGTCCTGCCATGCTTGTTTTGAAATTTCAAGTTCTTTCAATCGTTGGTAAGACGTCAAACCTGTCTTAACAGCGTAGCCTACTGTAAAAACAGCTACTAACTGACACAATAGGGTTAAAATCATCAAGCGTTTAAGGGGTAATCTCCCTTTAATAACAGGAACTAATGCTTTGTAACTCAAACTCATTAGATAAAGGAGCATTAGTAAAATTGAAATCCCCAATAAAAACAACAGATAGAAAACTAATCCCAAAACCATAGGTGGCTAACAAGATAGGATAAAACAAACCTTGACTAAAAAGAACGACTCCCCCACCTAGGAAGGAAAGGAGGGCTGATAGAAGGAGCCACTTGATATCAGTCGATAAAGAATGCCCCATAATGGATAAGAGAGTCTGACCAGAAAAAGAGTTTTATACCTGCTGCTCTCATTTCCTTAATCCGAGTGATAATCACTAAAGCAAAGAAAGATAAGCCAAATATTGCTAAACTAATTAAAATAAGGGAATTAGTAACATTCTAAAAAGCAAGAGAATAGGGCGGTGTCTTTCGGTCAGGAATTGCTTTATAACCCAAATCTCCTAATTTATCAGCAAGCTTTTTCTTTCGTCAAGGAGCCTGACAAAAAGGAGATAACTATTTAGTGGATCACTACGTTCACGACTTTCTTGACTAGCTTCTTGGAATTCTTTTGGTAAAGTTCCCTGACCATAAGTTGCATAAGTAAAGTGAGTCGTCCCATCCTTACTCGGCTCTACAATTCTTCTAGCTATTAAACTCTGTTCTGAGTTTGCAAAAATTCTCCAATTCCTGTTCAAATACCTCACGCGTCGGTTCCTGAGTATCCTTTTTGACACGAAGTAAAGGAGACGGAATCATAGCTTGCATACAAATATTGTGGCGCACGTAAGACAATAATCCAAGCAAAGAAAAAGCTGAGAAAAAAAGTTGATAATAATATGAATAGTTTCTTCATAGTAGACTCCTTGTATAAGAGAATAACCCTATAGAACAAAGATTTTTATCTTTTATAAATTCTTAGAATTATTTTCCTAGTTTAATCAATCACACCCTGAACAACAAGACAATAATACTCTTCAAAAATCTCTTCAAACCGCGTCAACGTCGCCTTGCCGTGAATATGTAACTGACCGTCAGTCTTATCTAAAAGCTCAAAGCAGTGCTGAGCAACCTGCACTAGTTTCTAGTTTGCTCTTTGATGTTTCATTGAGTATAAATTTAATCCTTTCTTGTTTTGAAAATCGATTTCTTATACTTAAGTATATCACTTTCTATATAATCTATCAACATATTTTTACTAAGATATCATTAGTAATGAAGTTTTTACAATTTCCCTAAAAAAATAGATGACATTAGCGGATTTTATTCCAGTTTTTCGCCTTTCATACTATACAAGCAAAAGAGATGATGTTAAGTAAAAAGCAATTCAAACTATTGTAAAATTTCTACAAAAAAAGAGAGCCGAAACTCTCTTTTTATCTTCTTTTACTTTTACTGACCGACATGAGGGTAATATCTCGCAAGCTAAAGTATGCTAGGAAGAGCATAGCGATTGCGATAAAGAATTCTGTCGGTAGCTGAAAAATTTGAAGGATAGACAACATAAGCAAAATCAAAAGTGCTACGAAAGCAAAGACGACAAGGACGATATTGACTGTCCCTTTAATGCTTTGTGGTGTCGCAAATACATAGAGTAGTAATAAGAGGATTCCTATGATTAAATAAACCATCTTTATCTCTTTCTAGCCCTTATTCAGCTGATTTTTTCTTCTTGTTAGCTTTCTCACGCTCTGCCTTGTTAAGAATTTGTTTACGCAAACGGATAGACTCAGGTGTTACTTCCATGTACTCATCGTCGTTCAAGAACTCAAGAGACTCTTCAAAGTGTCAAGATACGAGGTGTCTTGATAACAGCTGTTTGGTCCTTAGTAGCTGAACGAACGTTAGTCATTTGTTTTGCCTTAGTGATGTTAACTGTCAAGTCATTTTCACGAGAGTTTTCACCGATGATCATTCCTTCATAAACCTCAGTCCCTGGATTGACAAAGATAGTACCACGTTCTTCGATAGACATGATTGAGTAAGTTGTAGCCTTACCAGCATCGATAGAAACAAGGGCACCACGGTGACGACCACCAATTTCACCTGGAATCAATGGCAAGTATTGGTCAAAGGTATGGTTCATGATACCGTAACCACGAGTCATTGACAAGAACTCAGTTGAGTATCCAATCAAACCACGCGCAGGAACAAGGAAGACCAAACGAGTTTGACCATTACCCAGTTGAAATCATATCCAACATTTCACCCTTTACGTTCAGAAAGGCTTTTGGATAACAGATCCTTGGTATTCTTCTGGAGTGTCGATTTGTACACGTTCAAATGGTTCACATTTAACACCGTCGATTTCTTTTACGATAACTTCTGGACGAGATACTTGAAGTTCATAACCCTCACGACGCATTGTTTCGATAAGGATTGACAAGTGCAATTCTCCACGTCCTGAAACAGTCCATTTATCTGGTGAATCAGTTGGGTCAACACGAAGGGAAACGTCTGTTTGCAATTCTGCTTGCAAGCGTTCTTCTACCTTACGAGAAGTCACCCATTTACCTTCTTTACCAGCAAATGGTGAGTTGTTAACCAAGAAAGTCATTTGAAGAGTTGGCTCATCGATGTGTAGGATTGGAAGAGCTTCTACTGCATCTGTTGGAGTAATGGTTTCACCGACGAAAGATATCTTCCATACCAGAAACGGCAATCAAGTCACCTGCTTTTAGCTTCTTGGATTTCACGACGTTCCAAACCAAAAGAAACCGAAAGAGTTTTGTAACACGGAAGTTTCTTTAGTTGTACCATCCAGTTTAGAAAGGGTAACTTGGTCCCCAACCTTAACAGTACCACGGAAGACACGTCCGATACCGATACGACCTACGAAGTCATTGTAGTCCAAAAGTGACACTTGGAACTGCAAAGGCTCATCTGAGTTATCTACTGGAGCTGGGATATGGTCGATAATCGTGTCAAAGATTGGTGCCATAGTAGCTTCTTGGTCAGCTGGATCATCTGACAATGAAGATGTTCCATTGATAGCTGAAGCATAGACCACTGGGAAATCAAGCTGGTCATCATCTGCACCAAGCTCGATGAAAAGTTCCAATACTTCGTCCACTACTTCTGCTGGGACGAGCTGATGGTTTATCGATTTTGTTAACAACCACGATTGGGACAAGGTCTTGTTCCAAGGCTTTTTTCAATACGAAACGAGTTTGTGGCATTGTTCCTTCGTAGGCATCTACGACCAAAACAACACCGTCAACCATTTTCATGATACGCTCAACTTCTCCACCGAAGTCCGCGTGTCCTGGTGTGTCCATGATGTTGATACGAGTTCCGTTGTAGGCAACAGCTGTATTTTTAGCAAGGATGGTAATTCCACGCTCTTTTTCGATATCGTTTGAGTCCATAGCACGCTCTGCCAATTCAGTACGTGCATCAAGCGTTTCTGATTGTTTCAATAATTCGTCAACGAGGGTTGTTTTACCGTGGTCAACGTGGGCGATAATCGCAATGTTACGGATATCTTCTCTTAATTTTGTCATGATTTCCTCTATAATATTCAAAATTTATTTTCTAACTGAACGATTATACCATAATTTCAGGTAAATAACATAACTCAAGCAAGTGTAAATGTTTTCACTCTGCTTTTCTTTTCACGTCAAGCCTTTTCAAAGCAAGCGACTTATGATAAGATAGGCACGGTATGCGTTTAGATAATTTATTAGCCCAAGAAAAAGTTAGCCGAAAGGCCATGAAACAAGCCTTACTCAAAAGGGAAATTCTAGTCGATGGTTGCCCAGCCCGCTCCCTAGCTCAGAATATCGATACAGGACTACAAGAACTCCTCTTTTCGAGGCCAAATCATTCAAGGCTATGAGCACACCTATCTTATGCTTCATAAACCTGCTGGTGTCGTTACAGCCAACAAAGACAAGGAACTTCCAACTGTCATGGACCTGCTTCCACCTGACATCCAGTCTGACAAGCTCTATGCCGTCGGCCGACTGGACCGAGATACGACGGGACTCCTCCTCTTGACCGATAACGGTCCCTTAGGCTTTCAGCTCCTCCATCCCCAATATCATGTCGATAAAACTTATCAGGTTGAGGTTAATGGACTTCTGACACCTGACCATATCCAAGCATTTCAAAAAGGAATTGTCTTTTTAGATGGCACTATCTGTAAACCTGCAAGACTAGAGATTCTATCTGCAAGTCCTTCCCTCAGTCAAGCCTCTATTACCATTTCAGAGGGGAAATTTCATCAGGTAAAAAAAATGTTCCTCTCAGTTGGTGTCAAGGTAACCTCCCTCAAACGAGTTCAGTTCGGTGAGTTTACATTAGACCCAGAACTAGCAGAAGGTCAATACCGTCCCTTAAACCAAGAGGAATTGAAAATCATTAAAAACTCACTTTAGAGAAAAGTGGATAAAACAAAAAAGCTTTATGTTTAAAGCTTTTTGTTTATTGCTTATCTAAAAAATACTGCGACGGCTACAATCCAGTTAAGTACAGAAACCACAAGTCCTACGATGTTGAGAATTTTTTCTGTTTTTATAGTCTAGTCCAGATTCTTTTTGGTAGTGAGAAAAGCCAAGACCAATCCTATGATCCTCAAACCAATCAGGCCTCCCAACTGGAAATAACAAACCAAGAATAATCGACAAAGATACCCACAAAAAGTGGATTTTTTTCTTCTTTTTCTTTCATGTTCTAAGAACTCCTTAAATTTTATACAAATTAATTATACTATAAAACAATAGCTTCATCCTATCATTCGACTAATTTGGAAATAAGGTTAGCTAGTCTTGACTTTTCCTTTCCAAGAATCCAAACCATAAGAAAGGATATAAATCTCAGAAAAACCTTGTTTTTTTCAAGTAAAGGGCTGCATTTGTGACACGTTGCGCACGTTGGTTTTTCGTAAAGAAGGACAGGTTTATCTTTACGAAGGGCTGCAAGACTAGTCTTCAACTGACTTGAAGGAATATTGCGAGCCCCAAGAATATGTTTTCTGTGGAATTCTGCTGGGTCGCGCAAATCAATCAATTGACCTGTACGAATCAAGGCTTCAAACTCCTCATTGTCTACGATCTTAGCCGCACGTCGAATACGAAGATAGTTAAAGCCCATCCATGCCAACATTGCTAGTATAAGTGCCCACAAAATCCAAGTAACCATTAGTTCATTTCTCCATTTTTCTCAATATAATCCAACTCTATCTTGTGCTCTCTGCGAAGAACCGCTTCTGCTTCTAGATAGTCTAATTTGTCCATCAACCCTGCATCGTAAATCCGTGAGAGTTCGAGCTTCATCAGTTCAATATCATATAAGCGTTTTCCCATGTAAACAATAATACCAAATCGTTTGAGGAATTGCTGCACATCATAGAATGTTTTCATAAGACTCATTCTAGCAAAATTTTGTGTTTTTTTCAAGAAGAGAATCACACAATGCCCCTGATTTTCCTATCTTCTTTGGCGATTCTGACGCAAGTGTGGTACAATAAAAACATGAGAATTCAACAATTACATTATATTATCAAAATCGTCGAAACTGGCTCCATGAATGAGGCAGCCAAGCAACTCTTTATCACTCAGCCAAGTCTTTCCAATGCTGTGAGAGATTTGGAAAATGAAATGGGCATTGAGATCTTTATCCGCAATCCCAAGGGCATTACCTTGACCCGTGATGGGATGGAGTTTCTCTCTTATGCCCGTCAAGTTGTCGAGCAAACCCAGCTTCTAGAGGAGCGTTATAAAAATCCTGTCGCCCACCGCGAACTCTTTAGCGTTTCGTCTCAGCACTATGCCTTTGTGGTCAATGCCTTTGTCTCTCTGCTCAAGAAAAGCGATATGGAGAAATACGAGCTCTTCCTTCGTGAAACTCGGACTTGGGAAATTATCGACGACGTCAAGAACTTCCGTAGTGAGGTCGGTGTCCTCTTTTTGAACAGCTACAACCGTGATGTTTTAACCAAGATGCTGGATGACAATCACCTGCTGGCTCACCATCTCTTTACCGCGCAACCGCATATCTTTGTCAGCAAGACCAATCCTCTGGCAAAAAAAGATAAGGTGAAACTCTCTGACTTGGAAAACTTCCCTTATCTCAGCTATGACCAAGGAACTCACAACTCCTTCTACTTTTCAGAAGAAATTCTTTCCCAAGAACACCACAAGAAATCCATCGTGGTCAGTGACCGTGCCACTCTCTTTAATCTCTTGATTGGTTTGGATGGTTATACCATTGCGACAGGGATTTTGAACAGCAATCTCAACGGAGACAATATCGTTTCTATCCCACTAGACATTGATGACTCAATTGAGCTGGTCTATATCCAGCATGAGAAAACCAGCCTATCTAAGATGGGTGAACGCTTTATCGACTATCTACTAGAAGAAGTTCAGTTTGATAGTTGATACTCTTCGAAAATCTCTTCAAACCATGTTAGCTTCCATCTGCAACCTCAAAGCAGTGCTTTGAGCTGACTTCGTTAGTCTTATCTACAACCTCAAAGCAGTGCTTTGAGCAACCTACGGCTAGTTTGCTCTTTGATTTTTCATTGAGTATAAAATTGTGAAAGAGAAATAATAAAACAAAAAGAGGTAGCGGCCTCTTTTTGTTTTATTATTATTGCAAGTTGTTCAATGCATACGTTATCTCTTCATCCCTAAATTGGTCGGTTTGGAGATCACCTCTGATTTCGGAAGTTGTATAAGAATCCGGAACCGATTGTTTATGTTCTTTAGCCCTTTTCTAACGCTACTTACTTCCAATTGATGCCACTATTTTTCTACTGCGTATTTTACCTCTTCAGGTTCAAAGCCATCATAGTTTTGTAATTTGAACTCGGTCATAGAACGTGATAGGTTGTCGTTTTTAGCATAATCTTTAGCTTTTTCTATTGCAGCTTTTTTCCAATCAACATCTACATTATCAAGAGCGAATTCGACATCTGATGGATGAAAAACGATCTTGATATAGTTTTTCCGGAAATAACATATCTTGAAACGAGAGGAGTTTTAGCATAATCTTTAGCTTTTTCCAATGCATTTTGTTTCCAATCAATACCCGCATTAGAAAGTGCGTAATTTATTGCCTCATCAGAAAAATCTTCTTCCAGCAATTTTACTCTTAAATCATCGTAGGAAGTCTTAAGACTTTTATCATATGATTTAGCTTTGTCTAACGCTTCTTTTAATTCTTTATCCTTATCTTTATCTTTTTGGGATGAAGTTTGTTCAGTTTTAGTGTCTGTTTTTTTCAGATTTTGAGGTACAGGCAACTACAGTAGTCGCAAGAAAAACAATTAGTCCTACTGAACTAGCTAGAGTTATTAATTTTTTAAATTTCATTCATATTCTCCCATATACAATTTCCTACCCCTAGTAGTTTTTAGGGTACTGTAAGCTTTTAATGTAGTCTATTTTACTCGGTTAAACGTTTGGTCTGGCTCTTGAAGATAAAGTTCCTTATCTTTTTAACATATATTTTGTTTTTCCTAATTCTCTTCCTTTAGTATCTGTGATTATCAATTCTTTCTTTTTGTTTATCAATTTTCACTAGTCTTTGTTCTTTGTCTCCGTCTGAATCCTCAGAGACGACCGTCCCAGTATTTCCTTTTAATCACCATGATTAAATGATCACGTTTTGTTAAAATTTCATAGTTCCATCTAATGGATCACTGGTTAATTTACGAACTCCAAAGAACAGAACAAGAAAGATAGCTAGGCTTATCCTGATAGATTGTAGAGGTTTTGTTTCAAATAATTTTTTAATTTTTTCAATCAAACCATTCATATCTAGATTTTCGATTTGTTTCAGCTTTATCTACAAAAATTGACGCCTCTTTTTGAGTGCTTCTACTCTATCAGGCTTCTCTTTAACTACTTCATTAATTGATTCTTCCATTCTTTCCGTAGTCTCTCCGACTTTTTCTACGGTCACTTCTTCGTTCATTTGATTTTTCATGTTTTTCCATTATTTTTCTCTGTTCTCCCAGTTCAAAAAGTTTTTATTTACAGTATAGATTTTTATCTTACCCACTTACCACTTGCATCTACTTTGTATCCATCTGGGGTACGTTCGTTGACTGCCATCTTACCATCTGATTTGAGATAGTAGTCACCTACCCATTTATTACGGGCATAGCTTCCCTCAGAAGTTAAGTAATAGTATGAACTATAGCTGCTATCATAGATCCACTCGCTCTTAGCCATTTTACCATTTGATTTGAGGTAATAGCTACCTACCCAAGCATTACGGGCATAGCTTCCTTCTGATGTTAGGTAATAGTATGAACTATAGTTTTTATCGTAAATCCACTCACTCTTAGCCATGTAGCCACCTGATTTGAGGTAGTAATTACCTGACCAAGCATTCTGAACAAAATTACCTGAATCATTTAGGTAGAAGTATGAATTGTACTGAACATCAAAAATCCATTGATTAACTACTTTAACACCAGCTTTGTAGTAAGAAGAACCTGACCAGCCAGTCTGACCTGAGTTAGAACTAGTAGATTGTTTTGGAGTTGCAGTAGCTTTTGGTGTCTCTACCTTCTTAATAGGATAGTATTCCTTATCTGATATTCTAAAAATTTCTGAACGTCCAAAATAACGTTTTCCAAAATCATCTACACTATATATATCTAAATAATAATTGCCATCTTCTACTAGAAGTAAATTAATACCCGACTGTAATCTATTCTTGCCATCAAATTTACCAAAATAATGCGATTCAGTCAAAGTTCCAGTACTCTCATTAACTATATCAAAATAAAGAGAAGTGCTATCATTAACGTTGGAACCTCTTTGTAGGTCAACTAAAAGAGTAGCTGATGTAGAACCTCCCGCTGTCTGTATCAAGGTGATTTTCAAGGGATTTTGAGTATCCTTGACACTCATACCTGTTAAGGCATGAACCTCCATTGGTTTAGAAGTCATAAGACCCACTGATAACAACGAACCTGCTAATAAAGAACTAACTAATATTTTTTTATTTCATGATTTAAAATTCCTTTTCTTTTTTCCTTATCCTACCCACTCACCGTTGTAATTGACACGGTAGCCATCTGGTGTAGTGGTGTTTACTGCTAGAGCTCCTGAACTGTAGGCATAGTACCATTTACCAGAAACTGTAAACCAGCCTGTTTTCATAGCACCTGATTTGTCAAGATAGTACCACGAACCATTATCTTTTTATCCAGCCTGTAACCAGTGAACCTGAGTTATTCAAATAATACCATATGCCATTATCTTTTACCCAACCTGTAGCCATTGATCCTGAGTTGTTCAGATAGTACCATGTGCCGTTGTCTTTTACCCAGCCAGTTTGCATCCAACCTGCATGGTCAAAGTAATACCAAGTACCCTTGATTTGTTCCCAACCGTTGGTTGTATATAAACCGTCAGCGTGTTTGTACCACCAACGACCAGCTGACTGAATCCAGTTGCCATCTTGTGAAGGTTTTGCATCTTCTACTTTCTTGAGTTCTGTATCTGTTTTCTTATCCGTTTGTTTTCCTGCAAGATACTCCATAGACCAACCTGATAAATTGTAGTAGTCTTTTCTTTCAGCCTTGACCAATTTATCAAACTCTTCTTGGATTTCAGCTAATTTAGTTTGTTCAGCTTTCAATTTAGCTGTAACGGCATCCAATTTTTCTTGTGCCAATTTTTGCAGTAGATTTTGCTTGCGTTAGTTTTGTTTCTAAATCAGCTACTTTTGCTTGCGCGTCTGCAAGATTCTTATCTGCGTTTAGATAAGCACTCAATTCTGTTGCAATTGCTTTAGCATCTGACACCAATTTGTCTTTTTCTTCATGAAGCTTCGCTTGTTCAGCTTGAAGAGCTTCTAATTTGTTTTCTTCAGCTTGCAATTTGGCTTGCGCATTTGTAAGAGCAGTTTCAGCATCATTTTGAGCTGTTTTTAGCTGTAGATAGTTCAGCTTTTAGCTGTTTCAAGAGCCGTTTCTTTTTCAGCTTGGCTTCTTGAGAAATTTTCAACAGCTTGTTTAGCAGTTGCTTTACGTTCTTGTGCATTTTTCAAAGCAAGGTTTGCAAGTTGCAAGTTCTTTTCAGCTACTTCTGTTTGAAGTGGACTAGCTGTTTTACTTGCCAATTCTTTTTCAGCTTCTGTCTTAGCGTCAAGTGCAGAAGCATATTTGAGTGAAGCAGCTGCTAATTCTGCTTTAGCATTTGTAAGCGCAGTTTGAGCTTGACTGTTTTGTTTTTGTGCTTCAGCTAGTTTTGCTTCAAGTTGGGCAAGTTCTTGGTTGAGATTGATTTTATGTTTACCATCGCTACCAAATGAGTTGACGAACCAACGTTTACCATTGATATTAGCGACAGTCATTGCAACGCCACCACCGTTTAGATTGTTAGCGGCGTGTCCCCAATTTGATTCGTCATCTAGGAATGAATATTCTTTAAAAGCATCTAATACAGCATACTTCAAATCAAGCATTGTTGTGATTTGATTACTTTTATAGATAAATGCCATATTTTCATTACCAATATTATCTTTGATATGACCAGCTACAGCAGGGTCAGTTCCTCGAACTTCATAAGCTTTTGCTTTTTTCTTACTGTGTTCAAGAGTATCTTGAGCAGCATAAGCTCGATATGTTTCTGGATATTTCATGTTTTCTTGTAAAGCATTTACTAATTTAGCGTAAAAATCACTGATTTCAGCAATTTCAGCATCTGTTAGATTATCAATATTTACTTTGATGGTTATCATCATTTTTTTATTAAAGTCAACTGTGAGAGCTTTTATGCATTTTTTTGCTCCCATTAGCAACATTAATTCATCAGCTTTACCATCTCTTTTATAACGATTACGAGTATAATAGCTTGAAGCATCTTTTAAATGTGATATCGTTTTTATCAAGACCATAGTAAGCTTTTTCTTCATCTGTCAAATGATGAACTGGGTTTCCCATTTTGATGACAGCTTCACCAGAGCGAGCTTTTTGTGCATCCAACGCAGTTTGGGCTTTCTTTTTCTTTAGACGCTGTGTCATCTGCTTTTTGTTTGGATGGAATCAACTTTATTTTTGGTCTGCGTCCATCATTTCTTTAGCTAATTTTAATGCATCATTTTTTTGACATTCACATTATTTTCAGCTTGTTTAATAGCATCTGCGCGGTCGCTATCTGCTTTCTTAGCAATTTCGACAGCTTTTTGTTGCGCTTGAGATAGTTGCATTCGCTTGTTCAATATCTTTTTCAGCTTGTGCAAGTGAGGCTTTTGGCTTCACCAAGTCCTGAACCATTTAACGCGTCTTCAGCTGATTTTACATTTTCTTCTTTAGCGGTTACTGTTTTATCCGCTTCAGCTTTTCTTACTTGTTGCGCTTGCAACGTTAGCAGTTTCAGTTTGATCTTTAATGGCTTCAGTAGACGCTTCAGTTGCTTTTTGATTGTCTTCTTGAGCTTTTACATTAACGTCTTGTTTTGCTTTTGTAGCAGTGATATTTTCGTCTGTAGCATTGGCTTTAATAGCTTCCGCTGACTTCAAGTCCTCTTTGGCGCTTGTCAAAGCAGTTTCAGTAGTTGTAACAGTTTGGTTAGCAGAAGTAGCTTCAACTTTTGCTGTTTCACTTTCAGCTTCAACTTGCTTAACAGTAGACGCTTGAGCATCAAGAGCTGGCTTGACATCAGAAGATTTCTTCACTTCTGGTTTTGCATCAGCTACAGGTTTAGAAACCAGAGCTGGTTCATTAACAGCGGTTGCAGTTGCTGTTGCTGTGTCAACTGGCGCTGAAACAGTTGCTTCCTGAGCAAATGCAGGCACACCAACAGACGCAAGCGCAATAGCTGTTGAAGTTGTTAGGGTTTTCAGTTTCTTCATCATTTTCTCCTTTGATGGCTGATAGAATAGGATTGAGTGGTAAGTCAATCCTTGTTATACTAGTATAACAAGCTCACTTTTTATCTATTCTTTCCCTTATGATACCATAATAGATATCTAAATTTTTCGTCATTTAAACTATAGTTTCAATGTTATTTAAAAAAATCCAAAAATAGCATAGAATTCTAATATTTTTGTAACTATAGTTTTCTTTTTCCCTATTTTTTTCTCTAAATTTTTGTATAATAGTTTTAGAAGTATGTAAGGAGATTATTTATGGAAAAATCTATACCCATTTGGAGCTACATTTAGCACCTCAGTGAAGCACGAGGACTCAGCCTAAAGGAAGCTGCTTCAGATATCGTATCACCACAATTCCTAAGTCAATTTGAAAAAGGAGACAAGGGAATCTCACTTGAAAACTTTGCCAAACTGTTAATTGTTATCGGAGTTGAATGGAATGATTTTTGTTCTCGCCTATGCAAATAAAAGGTGGAGACTGCTTAGAATTACCTGCTATTGAATTTGGCAAGCATGTGGTCCATGAAGAAGATATCCTCACTTACATTGAAGACTACGAAAAATTATTTGATGTCTATCTAAAAGACAATCCACTTCAAGCAGAGATGATTTTTAAATCTATTAAATTAAGACATTATCCAACCATATCAAAGAGTACAGAAACTGTTGCCAGAATTCAAAACATTATCAATCATTTAATGAAATCGGATGTCTTTAATAGTATCGAACTTGAAATTTATCGCGTCATCGTCAATCATTGTCCGATGGAACTCATTGACCATATGAGCAAACAATTACTACTTATGTACAAAGAAAGTGCCAATACTGACACCTACATCCGTATTTTAAATGCTCTCACTTTCTCCGCAAAATACTTCTCAGAGCTAGGATACTATCAAAAGGCTGATGATATTATCAAAAAAATTAAATCACTTCAGACCTTCGAACGAGGCTATCTGGCTATTTCCCTCATGTTCCTAGAAGTTGAACATGTTTACAATCAATTTAGATGGAATAAATCTGAGGCTATTCCATTAGCCAAGAATCTATTTAATTATCTTCAAAGTGCAAAATTCATTGATCAGCAATACTACTCTAATTTCATCAATGCCTTCACTTATCACTGCCATGCATTAAATAAGACTGGAATTGATTTGTTCTAATCGTCAAAAAAGTTGCTCCATTGTAGGAACAACTTTTTTATTTATAATTAAAAGTTTCCCCTGCCAATTTATCAGCTAGCTTAGGAAAGAGGGTATAAAACTTATGGGCTAGGTTCAACAAAATTGGTAGATTAAGTTCTCGTTTGTTTTTTCCTATAATCTTGACAATCTTTTTAGCCACTGCATCTGCTTCCAACAGGAAGCGTTCAACCGATTTAAGATAGGTTCCATCTGGGTCGGCCTTGTCAAAAATCCTGTGCGGATTGGTCCTGGATTGACCGTCGTTACATAGACACCGTAGGACATAAGTTCGAGGCGTAACGCATTTGAAAAACCAATAGCAGCAAACTTGGTCGCTGAGTAAAGACTGGACTTGCCAGTAGCGATCAAACCTGCCATGCTGACGATATTGATGATATGACCTTTTCGACTTACCTTCATTCGAGCCGCAAGGCGACGAGATAGATTCATTAGGGCAAAGGTATTGACCTCGAACATCTGATGAATATCTTGGTCGGAAATCTGGTCAAATTCCTCAAAGATCCCGTAACCAGCGTTGTTTATCAAAACATCAATCTTGCCATAACGAAGATAGAGGTCTGCTACCAGAGTTTTTAAGGCTGAATCATCGGTAATATCGATTTCAATCAATTCTGCATGGGGATGATTTCCGTAGAGCTGGGCTAATTTTTCCTTATTTCTACCAAGCAAGATGAGTTGGTCATTTGGCAAGAGTTTGACTATTTCTTGGGCTAGACCACCGCTAGCTCCGGTAATGAGAATAGTAGGCATACTTATCCTTTCTCAATCTTTTAGATTTCCACTTCTTCTAAGTCTTTGACCACATGGACATTTTCAAAAACACTAGCAGCGTCTTTTTTGAGCTTGCTGATATCTTTTGAGAGGAAACGGGCACTGATATGGTTGAGCAAGAGGCGTTTGGCACCTGCTTCTACTGCTACTTGTGCAGCTTGCATGTTAGTAGAGTGGCCATGGTTACGAGCAATTTTTTCATCACCCTTGCCATAAGTCGATTCATGGACTAGGACATCGGCATTGACAGCCAGACGCACACTGGCATCCGTTTTTCGAGTATCTCCTAAAATAGTGATAATTTTACCTGGACGTGGAGCTGAGATATAGTCTGCTGCCTTGATTTCAGTTCCGTCTTCCAAAACAACATCCTGGCCGTTTTTGATTTTACCAAAAAGCGGGCCAAATGGGACACCAGCAGCCTTGAGTTTTTCAGCATCCAGCGTTCCTTCAAGGTCCTTTTGCATGACACGATAGCCAACACAGAAAATAGTGTGGTCCAACTCCTCTGCATACACCGTGAATTTATCGGTCTCAAGGATTTTACCTAGAGAATCTTGGTCAAACTCATGAAAATGAATGCGGTAAGGCAGGCGAGAGCCTGACACACGAAGACTGGTTAAGACAAACGACTTGATCCCTTGAGGTCCATAGATTTCCAAATCCGTCTGCTCTTCATTGGCTTGAAAGGCACGGCTAGAAAGGAAACCTGGTAATCCAAAGATGTGATCCCCATGCAGGTGAGTGATAAAGATTTTGCTGACCTTACGTGGTCGAATTGTGGTCTCAAGAATGCGATTTTGCGTACCTTCTCCACAGTCAAAGAGCCAGACCTCGTTAATCTCGTCCAAGAGTTTCAGGGCGAGACTTGAAACGTTACGGGCTTTAGAGGGCTGACCAGCCCCCGTTCCTAAAAATTGAATATCCATTCGATACTTTCTAATTAATCAATATATAACATGGCTGTGCGGTTTTCCGATCGGAAATAACGCTTGCCAGAAAAAGCAGTAGCTTCTTGTAATAAGTCCTCTTGGCTGTAGCCTTTGAGACGCTTACGACCATCAGCTAAACTTTCCAAATCAGTCAAAGCTGTAAGACTTTCCACGCTAACAACTTCCTCGTCCTCGACAGCCTTCATGTAAATCTTGCCAGACTCCTCAAATACTAGCTGATGGGGGAAAATTTGCGCAATTTCAAAGAGCAAATCATCCGAGACCTTCTCCTCATTTTCAGAGAAAATCCGACCAAGACCCTCACTCTCATAGCAGAAACCAAAGGATTTCCCAGACAGATTAAGCCGAATAAAGGGCTTGTTTTCTAAGGTGAAACTTGGTTTAACATTGTAAAGATTCAGTTCCTGACTGAATTCTGCAAAATAATCCGTCGCTGCTTCAGGACTCTTTTTCTGATATAGTTCTGCAAAATAAGCATTGACAACACTGGGCGGAGGTGTGATAAGGGCCAACTGCTCCTGCTCTGTCTTTCCAGCTAAAAGTTGATCCAGATAGATCTTGTCCAGACTTGTATAACCTCCATATTTTAGAGCCAAATTTTTGATATCAGTCATAAAATTCTTCTAACCTCCATTTGTTTTTCTCAGAAATATAGCCTGTAATCACTTCGCCGTCCTCCTGATAATCACGTTCTTCCAAAATCGCAACACTTTCTAAATCATGAATCTTGTAAGACTTAGAAAAAGGCACGCGCAGGGTAAAGGCTTCAAAAATATCCTTGATTTTCTCTAAAAACAAAGCCTGCAAATTCTCACGACTATCCTCAGACTTGGCAGAAATGAGAACGTATGGCGTTTGGGTAGGGGTGAAATCCTCCACCAAATCCGCTTTGTTATACAGAGTCAGGCAAGGAATATCCTCCATGTCCAAATCTTTCATGATGGAAAGAACTGTTTTTTCGTGTTCCTCGTGGTAAGGATTGCTGGCATCAATAACATGAACCAGAAGGTCCACATGCTTGCTTTCCTCCAAGGTCGACTTGAAACTGGACACCAACTCTGTCGGCAAATCTTGGATAAAACCAACAGTATCTGTCAAAGTTACTTGGAGATTGCCCCCCAGATGGATACTCTTAGTCGTCGCATCCAGAGTCGCAAAGAGCTCGTCAGCCTCATACTGAGTCTTACTAGTCAATGTATTCATAATAGTCGATTTCCCAGCATTGGTATAACCAATCAAACCAATCTTAAAGGTGCTGGACTCCAAACGTTTTTCTCTGACAGTCGCCCGATTTTTCTCAACCACCTTGAGCTGGCGCTCGATATCTGTAATCTGGTTGCGAACACTACGACGGTTCAGCTCTAACTGACTTTCACCTGGTCCACGAGAACCAATTCCCCCTGCCTGACGACTGAGCATAATCCCCTGACCAACCAAGCGAGGTAAGAGGTATTTAAGTTGGGCTAGGTGGACTTGGAGTTTCCCTTCATGGCTACGAGCCCGCATGGCAAAGATATCCAAAATCAACTGCATGCGGTCAATGACCTTGACACCGAGAACTTCCTCTAGATTGACATTTTGCCGTGGAGTCAGACGGTTGTTGACAATGACAGTCGTAATTTCTTCTGCATCCACCATGAGCGCAATTTCTTCTAACTTACCAGAGCCTACGAAAGTCTTGGAATCATATTTTTCACGTTTTTGTCTGTAACTATCTACTACGACTGCCCCAGCTGTCTTAGCCAGACTGGCCAATTCTTCCATAGAGAGATCAAAATTGTCCATACCCTGCAATTCCACACCAATGAGCAGGACTCGCTCCTCTTTTTTTCCCGTATCAATCATCTAAAAACTCCTCTATCTGGCTTAAAATGCGGTCTTTTACACTAGACTCTGCGATCTGATAAAAGGTGACCTGCATGCGATTACGGAACCAGGTCAACTGACGCTTGGCAAAACGACGGGTCGCCTGTTTGAGACTCTCACTAGCTTCTTCCAAGGTCTGCTCTCCACGGAAATATGGAAAAGAGTTCCTTGTAACCAATTCCTTTAGCCGCCTGCACATCAGGATAATAGTCAAAAAGCCATTTGGCCTCATCCAAAAGCCCAGCCTCAAACATCAAATCCACTCGATGATTGATTCGTTCATATAATTGACTGCGCTGATCATCCAAGCAGATAATCAGCGGTTCATACAAGGTCTCTTGATTTTCCAAATCCTGACCAAAATGGGCAATTTCCAAGGCACGCATAGCACGACGACGATTAAACTGGGGAATTTCAAGGCCTGCTTGATCCACAAGATGAGCTAATTCCTCATCTGTATAGGGCTCCAAGCTAGCCCGATAAGCCAAAATCTCCTCATGGGGAGTCTCCCCACCCTAGGTGGTAGCCTTCAAGCAAGCTCTGGATATAAAGTCCAGTCCCACCAGCTATAATGGCAAGCTTACCACGATTTTGAATATCTTCAATGGCTGTCTTAGCTTCTGAAACAAAATCAAAAGCCGAGTAAGACTCGGTTACCTCTCTAACATCGATTAAATGATGGGGAACAGCTGCCTGCTCTTCTGGACTAGCCTTAGCAGTTCCAATATCTAGACCTCGGTAAACCTGCTGACTATCACCGCTAACAACTTCGCCATTAAAACGCTGAGCAACTTCAATGGCTAGATCTGTCTTTCCAACTGCAGTCGGTCCAACTATCACAATTATTTTTTTGTTTTCATCTTTTTCCTTGAAAAAAATTCCATTTTTTTCGTTACTATTATTATAACACAAAAAGGTCAGTCAGAAAAATGTGACCTCTTGAGGAGGCTGGCTGATTAAGAAGATAAAGGAGGAAGACTCATGGCAAAAGGATTCGCTAAAGGTCTTGTAACAGGTGTCGCAGGAACTGTCGCTGCAGTTGCAGGTGCAGTATACGCATTCAAAAAAAGAAAGTAATCGAACCAGAAGAGCAAAAAGCAGCTTTCATCGAAGAAAACCGTAAAAAGCAGCTCGTCGTCGCGTATCACGTTAAGAAACAAAAAGAAGTCGGGATTTATTTTCTCAACTTCTTTTTCTATTCTTTGGCTCTATAATATTTGTGGTGGGTAAATCCCCTATAGACATTATGGAGCCTATTTTTGGTGTAGAAAAAAGTCCCATAAGATCTATAATGAAAAAGCAACCAAACCATCATTAGAAAAGAATCATATGGAACAATTACATTTCAATAAGCATATTTCAACTCACATTTTTCGTCACACACATATCAACTTTTTAAATGAGCTAGAAATTCCTCTCGAAGTAATTCAAGATTGTGTTGAACATACACGAGGAAGTCGTGTTGCAGATATCAATCTGCACTTTACACAAAAAACCCACCCTCATGGGCAGGTTTCATCTGTATTGTTCAGCTAGATTAAGCTTTACCTTCTGAACCGAATACGTCGATACGTTCTTCAACTGATGCTTGGATAGCTTTTACACCGTCAGCCAAGAATTTACGTGGGTCGAAGAGTTTTTTCTTGTCGTATTCTGCTTCGTTTGCTTCGTAGTCACGAGCAAATTTACGAGTTGCGTTAGCGAATGCGATTTGGCATTCAGTGTTAACGTTAACTTTAGCAACACCAAGTTTGATAGCTGCTTGGATTTGCTCATCAGGAATACCTGATCCACCGTGCAATACGATTGGGAAGCCAGGAAGAGCTTCAGTCAATTTTTGCAAGTGATCAAGGTGAAGACCTTTCCAGTTTGCTGGGTAAGGACCGTGGATGTTACCGATACCAGCTGCCAAGAAGTCGATCCCAGTTGCAACCATTGCTTTAGCGTCTTCGATTGGAGCCAATTCACCATCACCGATGATTCCGTCTTCTTCACCACCGATAGTACCAACTTCAGCTTCTACTGATACACCATTTGCATGCGCAAATTCTACAACTTTACGAGCCTTTTTCAAGGTTTTTCTTCAACTGGAAGGTGTGAACCGTCAAACATAACTGAAGTGATAACCAACTTGAATACACTCAAGTGCATCTTCGTAGTGACCGTGGTCAAGGTGGATAGCTACTGGTACAGTGATACCCATTGATTCAACAAGGTTAGCGATCAGTTGCGAGCAACTTTGTAACCACCCATGTATTTAGCAGCACCCATTGAAGTTTGGATCAAAACTGGAGCTTTTTTTGCTTCTGCTGCGCGCAAGATAGCTTGAGTCCACTCAAGGTTGTTTGTGTTAAATCCACCAACTGCATAACCGTTGTCACGAGCTGCTTGGACAAATTTTTTTCTGCTGAAACGATTGCCATTTTTATCAGGCCTCCTGTATATTTTTATGGGTCATCCCATTTACATTGTTCATTTTATCACTTTTTGACAAAAAAATCTAGTTTTTCCCGTAGTTTCGATTGAATTTCTTCTAGCTTCATCTATGTAAACCCTTTCTCGCTCTAATCTCGGCCAACTTTTGGAAAAGCTATGAAGAAGGTCAAACGATTCTCCTCCATCTCGAAACGATAAGCTAATTTTTCATGTTCCAATAGACTCTTAACCACAAAGAGCCCCATCCCAGAACCCTTGGCCTTACGACTAGCATGATCAGAAAAAGATTGGGCTAGTTTTTCTTGTTCTTCTGGACTGCAACTATTTTCTATAAAGAGTTCTCCTTCTCTCTCTCCAATGCCAACCAAGCTACCTGGAACAGAGTGCTTGATAGCATTGCTGATGAGATTAGACAAAATCAACTTCATGACAGATGGGTTTAGATAAGTCTGCTGATGAGTCAAACTATTGTCTATCTGGAGCTCTCTTTCCTTGGCTAGCAAGGCATAATCCTCAACCAGACTTTGCGTCATCTGGAGTAAATCAATTTTTTCCCTATCATCTCGCAATTCCTGCACAGACGAGAGAGAAAGTATCTGGAGAACGTGGTGATTGAGCTCATCCACAATTCCTAAGGCAACCCCAAGATAATGGTCTCTATCCTTATAACGACCGACATTTTCTTTCATGTTTTCGATCAGGATTTTCAAACTAGCCAGCGGTGTTTTCAATTCATGAGAAGCCCCCGTAGGAATTCGACCTTCATCTTTTTCCAGCTGGAGAATGGCTTCATTCTTGTCATGCAAATCCGCAATGACAGTCAAGAGGTGCTGGTAGAGGCTATTGATTTGTTCCTTGAGATCACCAATCTCATCCTTGGAGTCCACGCGCAATCGCACTTGAGCATCCAGTTCCATCATCCGACGGGTCACTCGCTTGATTTCCAAAATCGGGGCAACAATAGTCCTAGCGTAGATATAGGCCACCAAGAGGGAAATCAGAAAGGAGGCCAGTAAGGTATAGGGAAGAAACTGGAGACTGATTTGCTCTGCTTCCTTTTGCAAATCCATGGAAGCTAGAAACTGGAGAATCATGGTACCACCGTCCTGCGTTGTCACCTCCCGCTCCTCAATAAAAAGCGAGGTTGTCTGGCGGTCTGTGTCCAGAGGAAGACTTTCCTTGACCTCCAACTTGTCCTCGGTCATCTCTCCCTTGACGGCCCCCTTGATATCACTAGTCTGGGAATACAGCTCTAACACTTGCTCGATACTCTGCCTATTCTTACCTTCTAGGGACTGGGCAATGGCTGTCGCTTTCTGGCCAATGGTTTCCTGACGATGACTCAGATAAGTCGAAGGAAAGAGAAAATAAATGGCTAAATGAAGGCAAATTACCAGAACACTAAAAATCGAGAAGGTATAGATAAATATCTTTTTAAATAAACCTGTTCGTTTCATTTTCGCTCCAATTTATAACCAACATTGCGCACAGTGAGGATGCAGTCCAAGTCCAGCTTTTTCCGCAATTCCTTGATATAGACATCAATGACACGGTCAAAAGGAACCTCATCTGTCACCTTCCAGACAGCATCGATTATCTGAGAACGAGTCAAGGCCCTTCCTTCATTTTTAACCAAATAATCAAGAATTTCCAACTCTTTAGCATTGATGGCTACTTCCTCACCTGCTAGGCTGGCACTGTAGCTCTCAAAATCCACCCTGGCATCTTTATAGGAGAAGATTCGTCCTGTATCATAATAGCGTTTGAAAATCGCATCTACCCTCACTTTTAAGAGAGAAAGGGAGAATGGTTTTTCCAGATAGCCATCTGCCAGAGAGGCAAAGGCACTCATCTTGTATTCCTCATCCTGAAAGGCAGTCAGCATCAATACAGGAACCTGACTGGTTTTACGAATCTCAGCTAGGACTTCTAGGCCGTTGAGCTTGGGCATCTGGATATCCAGTAAAACCAGGGCTACCTCATAGCTAGAAAATTGCTCCAGTGCTTCCTGACCGTCCGCTGCCTCAATAGTTTCATAACCACAATCCGTCAAATAATCACTGATCCCCTCACGGATCATCTCTTCATCTTCTACAATTAAAATTTTCATAGAAAAACGTTTCACATTCCTTTAAATTTCTTGTAAAGCAACTTGCTTTCATCCTGATAAACAGAGGATTTACCAAGACAAAACAGATAAAAATGCTACCTATATTATACCCCATTTAGGGGAGAATAGGTAGCAAGTTTGTTATTCGCTATCCAGCAGAAGCTCTTTGGGTTGTTTTCTGAGGAGATTGCTTGAAGCAAGCGCCATAACGAGAACCACTAGAACCAAGGCTAGGACAAAGACGATGATAAAGTCTGATGTCTGAATAGAAATATCTAGGCTCGACAAGGTCTTGCTAAAACCATCTACTTCTGCACCACCACCAAGGTTAGAGGCTTGAGCTGCCTTGCTGGCTTGCTTGGCAACACCTGAAGTGACATTGGCAAGAACAGTATTTCCGATTGCACGCGCTGTGTAAGTAGCTAAGAAGTAAGCAGAAACAAGAGCAGGTATGGCAATCAAGATGGATTCAGTGATGAATTGACCCAAGATACTTGCCTTCTTGAGACCGATAGAGAGGAGAATACCCACTTCCTTGCGACGGGCATTGATCCAAAGGCTGAGCAAGAGGGCAAGGAGAAGAACTGAGAAGCTCAAGCTGCCCCAGAAGAGGAGGTTGGCCATCTTGTACATGCCAGTGATGGATTGCTCAAGAGCTGGGTAGTTAGATGAGCTCTTAACGAGTGTATAGCTCTTCCAGTTGATACCACTGATGCCATTCAACTCTTTCATAACATCATCCAAGTTCTTGTCCGCTGTTACAAAGAAGGTTGCGTCCCCATAAATAGCTGTGTCTTCTGTGTAACCATATAGTTTAGCAGCCGTATGGATGTCTGTGATAGCTGTGTTCTCGTATAGTTCTTGTGAGTAGGTTACTGCCGACTTATTATGACCATCAAAGAGTCCCTTGATTGTCACTTCGACTGTTTCCTTGGCACCTTTTTCATTGTCTGCATCGTAGATATTAGAGTCTAGTTTGACCTTGTCCCCTACTTTCCAGCCGTGTTTGGCTGCCAAGTCCTTGTGCATGAGAATCTTGTCTTTTGTCATCGTTAGTTAGGTGCTCACCTTCGACCAACTTATAAGAACCAGAGACAAACTTGTCTTCTTTAGAAGAGTCATTGACACCTGTAATCATCAAGCTACTTCCAAAAATGTTTAGCACGGTCAGGTGTCAGATTTTTCTTGGTTTCTGGAGTTTCGATAAGTTCATATCCACTCAAATCTCCAATGGCATTAATGCGTTTAACATAAGACTCGATGGCCTTATTTTCGGTGATTTTTGATATCTTCACCCTTGATATTACCAGCACCACGTGGCGTTCCTTGATTGACGCGACGATTGATTTGCATGGAGAAGCTGTTGGTGATATTTTTAAAGGTCTCCTGAGAAGCCTTGGCAGTAGCTCCCTTGATCGACAAGCCGACCAAACTCAAGCTCGCCATGAGGAGAATAATCAGGAAGATGACAATCGATTTGAAAAACTTCCTTGTAACATAGGCAAATGCGTTGTGTAACATAGGTTCCCTTTCTAGATTTTTGTTTTTACTTTATAGTTCTAACAGAAAAAGCTCATATTATTTCGTCGTATTGCGAGTTTCAGTCAGTTTCTTGTCCTTCAACTCAAGTGTAATATCTGACGCTTGTGCCACTTCTTTGCTGTGAGTTACGACGATGACACATTTACCTGTTTTCTGGGCAAGTGATTTGAGCAGTTCGACAATATCTCCAGCAGTTTTAGGGTCCAGATTTCCTGTTGGCTCATCCGCTAGAATAACTGGAGCTTCTGAGACCAAACTACGAGCAATTGCAACACGTTGCTGTTGACCACCTGATAACTGGAGAACATTCCGCTTGATCTGACTTTCATCCAAACCAAGCTCAAGCAGTGTATCCTTGCTTGCCTTTTTGTTGACCAAGCGGATATTTTCCAGTGGAGAAAGATAATCTATCAAGTTATAATTTTGAAAGACCAGGGAAATATGGTGCATGCGATGGTAGAATAGCCCTTCTTACGAATATCCTCTCCTTGAAAAAGGATAGAACCTTCAACAGGACTATCTAGACCAGCAAGTAGGGACAAGAGTGTGGATTTTCCTGCTCCTGACTCCCCAATAATACTGTAAAATTTCCCGGGTTCAAAATTATAATTGATCTGATATAGGACTGCTTTCAGCAGTGTTCTTATAACGGTAGGTAACATCTTGTAATTGTAATAAAGTCATGATTTCTCCTTCTTAACTAATAGATGATAAAATTTCTTTAGGTGATTTTCTAAATAAGAATAGGAAACAAAGGGCTACAGATAAGCAACTAAGCAGAACTAGAAAAACATAGGATTCTGCAAATGATAGGATATTAGTTGATAGACTGCTTGCTTTAGCTAGTGTATCTTGTAAGCTTGCCTGATCTCCACTTGCTAGGACAGATTGGAGCAGATAGGATGTAATGGCGTTTCCTGCAACAAATGCCGGAAGCAAAGCACCGATAGATACCAAAACCACCTCTAAACAGAATTGTAGGAAGATCGAGCTCTTGCCTTTTCCAAGTGCCAGAAGGATTCCCACTTCGTAAACCCTTTCTCTCAACCAAAGAGACAAGACCAAAATTAAGGCTCCAGCTCCAGCTATCAACATCCCATAAAGGAAGATGGTCAGGAAGGTTTGGAAGGTAGCAACTGAGTCTTTGATTTGTTCAAAAGCCTTGCTTTCCTTCTCGACTTGGTAGCCTTGACTTTCCAAGACTAAGTTTTCCACCTGCTTCATAAGTCCATCCATTTCCTTAGGATTTTCTACATAGAAGCGAGCTGAACTGACTTGAGGTTCACCATTTTCCAAAAGGATTTGGCTACTTTCATAGTCTGTAAAGACTTGGTTTTCACTGAAGTCGGAAGATAAGCCTGTGAATTTCTCCTGTTTTTTACCAGAAAAGATGCCGACAATCTCAAACTCTACTGTTTGTCCTTTGCCAGATTCTGACTGTCCAGCATCCAAGCTAATCTTATCATGAAGCGTAAAGACCGTTCTTCTTGGCCAACTCTTCGTGGATCAGGATTTTTCTTGGAATCCCTTTTTGAAGGTGTCGCCCTTCTTTTAGATTGAAAGCCGAGCTGGTAAAGATCACATCCTTAGATGAATCCTCAAGAGCTGTTAAACTAACCAAGTTTTTGTCTGCAGCTGATAAATCATCACGCTCCACGCTCTGCTCGCCACTCACCGCTTCCTTGTCTTTTAATTTTGCGACCGTCTCGAGTTCAGGAGAGACATTTTCCAGTCCCTTAATCTTGCTTACAGATACTAGGTCCGACAGCTTGAAAGTCTGACCATTTTCTATCTTCTTAATCGAAAAAGATGTGTTGAGTGATTTGTAAAGATTGGTTTCAACTGTTTTGTTGGACTTCATCAGAGTCAAACAGGCTGAAATTCCAGCCAATAGGACCAAATAAAATTAGAAATAAAATAAAAACTTCTCAGTCGTTTTCTGCTGACATAAGCCCAAGCTCTTTTGGATTGGATTCATTTGTCACCTCCATATTTGTAAGACTATTATAAAATCCAAATATGAAATGTTTATGAAATGCAAAAAGAGCAAAAATTTTTTGCTCTACTTGAATTAGATGAAAAACAAAAAGAGCTAGCCTAAGCTAACTCTTATCCTATGCGGAGAGAGGGACTTGAACCCTCACGACCTAAAGCGGTCACAGGATCCTTAGTCCTGCGCGTCTGCCAATTCCGCCATCCCCGCGTCGATTACTTTACTAGTATATCAACTTTTAGGACTCTTGTCAACACTTTTTTCAAATTTTTTCATTTCATCAACTAAATTACTCTGAAAGTTCATTTAGCTTCTCATCTACTAACTTAGCTCCAAGTGTATTTTTGAAATGGCCTAGAGCAAATTGATGATTTTCAGGCCAGATAGAAGCAACGGCTGGTTGAACAATCTCGATGTCATATCCTAGATTATAGGCATCTATAGCTGTATGCAGAACACAGATATCCGTCAAGACACCTGTTAAGATAACTGTAGAAATTCGACGCTCTCTCAAACGAATATCCAGGTCAGTCCCTGAAAAAATGCTGAATAATGGCGTTTATCCATCCAAAAACTCGACTGTCTGAACCATGCTCTTTGATAAAAAGGTTCCCAAATCTCCGTATAAATTCCGTCCACTCGTCCCAATCAAATTGTGAGGAGGAAATAGCTTGCTTTCTGGATGGAAACAATCGTTTTCTTCATGAGCATCAATGGTAAAGAAGATGTAATCTCCTCGTTCAAAAGCTAATCGAGTCACCTTACTAATGGCTTCCGAAATAGCTTGAGCTGGAGCACCTGCTGTCAATTTACCACTGTCGGCAACAAAATCTTCTGTATAATCAATCGAAATCAAAGCTTTAGTCATTAGTAATCTCTTTTCTTCACTTCTTCAAAAATATCTGAAATCAAGACCTTAAGGTAGGTTCCCTTCATTCCAAGTGAGCGACTTTCAATAATTCCCGCAGACTCAAGTTTACGAAGAGCATTGACAATCACAGAACGGGTAATACCGATACGGTCTGCAATCACAGACGCAGTCAACTGCCCTTCATTTCCATTTAATTCCCCTAAAATTGCTGAAACAGCACGGAGTTCGGAGTAAGACAGAGTATTAACCGCCATGGTAACAGCAGTACGGCGACGGATATTTTTCTCATCTTCTTCACGCTGGAAGTTGAGGAGTTGAATCCCAACAACGGTACTCGCAATCTCAACAAGAATCAAGTCCTCGTCTTCAAATTTTTTATCATTGCGCCAAATAATCAAAGAACCAAGGCGAATCCCTGATACATGAATCGGTGCAATGGTTGTCAAGCCATCTGGTAAAATCCGAACGACTCTCTACAGGGAAAATACTCAAATCATGATCAACTGTCAGATTGGCTTCTGTATCGTAAATCATGTTCGCACCTTGAATGTAGTCATCTGGGAAAATCTTAGTTTGGAAGAATTGCTCTACACGATCTGTATTGGTTTTATAACGCATAAAATAACCAAGGAGACGTCCCTTGCTATTGACGATACAAGCGTTACAGTCAATAATATCTGCCAATTGACGGGTAATCGCATTGTAGGGAAGTTCTTCCTGCAACTGCTCCTCCGAGCGCTTCAGGATAGAAGTAATTTTTTTCTTGTTTTTCTAGTAAATGTGCCATTTTTCACCTCGAATTTAATCGCTATCATTATAACATAAAAAGCTTGAATTTTTCAATTATTATCTGAAAATTGCTTTATTTAATTGCAATTTAGACTAGCTGAAATATTTTTAGAAAAATTAGGTTTTCTTGTTGACAAACCTAATTTATTTTTTTGATATTATATTATCATAAGAAGATGGATGGATAATACCTTTCCATTTCACCTATCCTTTGCTATCACCATCTTCTTTCAACCTTGGTCTCCTTATATAAAAAAGCGATTCATTTTGAACCGCTTTTTCTTATTTGTCACCCTTGTTACGAATAACAAAGCCTGTTTGCTTTTCGCTTGAAGTATTGCGTGGTTTTTTATTGTCTTTATTACGGTAACGTCTGTCTTTATCAAAACGATCATTGCCACGACTTCCTTTTTTGAAATCATCACGACGACCATTGCCACGGCGATCACGGTCTCGACGGTCGTCCCCACGACGGCCTCCACGACCTCCCTTACCTTTACCACCGAAGCCATTACCTGATGGTTTAAACGGCAGTGGTTTTTCACGCGCAATCTCCACTTCAGGAAGACTATCTGGATCCTGAACTGTTAAGCTGAGAATATACATGGCCAATTCTTCAGGACTAAATTCTGAGGCCAATTGACGAGCATCCTTGCCAAACTTCTCAAAGTTGCTACGAATCTCCTCATTAGCAAAAATCACGTTCGATTTTCTTAAGAGCTACTTGCTTTTTAGCTTGGAAGGCTTCTTCTGCACTTGCAGGTTTGAGACCTTTCATGCGTTTCTTTGTCAAGTTCTCGATGATTTGGAGGTAACCCATTTCATTAGGTGAAACGAAGGTAATAGACTGACCTGATTTACCAGCACGACCTGTACGCCCGATACGGTGAACATAACTTTCAGGATCTTGTGGAATATCGTAGTTGTAGACATGGGTCACACCTGAAATATCCAACCCACGCGCTGCAACGTCTGTCGCAACCAAAACATCAAGATTGCCATTTTTAAAGTCACGAAGGACACGAAGACGTTTGTTTTGGTCTAGGTCTCATGAATTCCTTCTGCACGGAAAGCCACGGATTTTCAGACCACGAGTCAATTCATCTACACGGCGTTTTGTACGACCAAATACGATAGCAAGTTCTGGTTGTTCCACGTCCATGAGACGGGTCATGGTATCAAATTTTTCTTGTTCTTTAACTCGGATATAGTATTGGTCAACCAATTCTGTTGTCAATTCCTTGGCAGCAATCTTCACATGCTCAGGTTCTTTCATAAACTGAACACCGATACGCTTGATGGCATCTGGCATAGTTGCTGAGAAGAGTAGGGTTTGACGGTTTTCAGGGACACGAGAAATGATCGCTTCGATATCTTCAAGGAAGCCCATGTTGAGCATTTCATCTGCTTCGTCAAGGATGAGAGTTTCAATATCTTGTAATTTCAAGGCCTTGCGTTTAATCAAGTCCAAGAGGCGACCTGGAGTTCCCACCACGATATGGGCACCAGATTTAAGAGCTTTGATTTGTTTTTCAATGCTGGAACCACCGTAAACTGAGCGAACTTTCACTCCCTTGCTACGGCCAAAGCGGAAGAGTTCTTCTTGACTTTGGACAGCAAGTTCACGTGTTGGAGCGATAACCAAAGCTTGGATGGTCGCTTCTTCTGTACGGATTTTTTCAAGGGTAGGCAAGCCAAAGGCTGCAGTTTTTCCTGTACCAGTCTGAGCTTGACCGATAACGTCCTTACCTTCAAGAGCCAAGGGAATAGTTTGTTCTTGGATCGGACTGGCTTCTACAAAACCAGCTTTTTCAATCTCTGCTAGCAAATCAGCAGACAAGTTTAATTCATTAAATTTCACGTTATTCTTCTTTCTAAAGGTGGTGCGAAGCCACCCTATAGGGCTTAGTTTATACTTTTCTTTTTATGACGGATTTTCATATACTGGATATAAAATCGTGTTGCTTCTTTTCCACAAAAGAAAAGTACTGTTTTCTTTGCAACCTATCTAGTATAACACAAGACAAGCTTAAAAGATAGCCCAATTTCTCTAGAAAATCATGTAAGCGGTTTTTGGCTTTCCTTTTTGATTGAACGACCTAGATAATAAGACAAAGCCAAGGCTATACTATATAAAATGAGAAAAACGAACAAGGTTTGTGTGTAAGAATGAGCCATTTTATAAGTCTCTGCTAATAAAATAGGTCCTGCTAAACCAGCCATTGCCCAAGCTGTTAAAATATATCCATGCAGAGCGGCCAATTCCTTGGTTCCAAAAATATCACTGAGATAAGCCGGAATCAATGAAAAACCAGCTCCATAGCAAGTCATCAAAATAGACATAGCGACTACAAATAAAACGGAATTTGTAAAGAGCCAAAGCGAGAGAGAAAAGAAAAGATTGACAAGCAGTAATATACTAAAGGTTAGAGGGCGACCGATATAGTCAGATAAACTCGCCCAGAGCAAACGACCAAACCCATTGAAAATCCCTAAAACGCCCACCATTACTGCTGCATGACTTGTAGACAAGCCAGCCATCTCCTGTGCCATTGGCGATGCCGCTGAAATTAAGCCTAAACCACAAGCTATGTTGATAAAGAAAATAATCCAAAGTATATAAAACCGATTGCTTTTCAGGGCCTGATTTGCAGCCATTCCTTGCGTCAAAGAGGTTATTTTTTCTTTCCCTGAAACAGATAAAATTGCAAGCTCTTGCTCATTTGGACGCTTAATGAATTGTGAAGCTAGGAGCATGATAATAAAGTAACTTGCACCTAAAATATAAAAAGTTTCTACAAGCCCTACCCCTGCGATGAGATGTTGCGCTATGGGACTAGTCAATAAAGAAGCAAAACCAAACCCCATAATCGCTAAACCTGTTGCGAGACCACGTTTATCAGGAAACCATTTTATAATCGTTGACACAGGGGTAATATAGCCTGCTCCCAAACCAAGCCCACCTAAAATGCCATAAGCGAGATACAACAACCACAGCTCCTGACGGTCTATTGCAAATCCTGTTAAGATATTTCCACCTGCGTATAGAAAAGCAGATAGACTCCCCATGACTCTCGGACCAAATTTTTCTACCAAACGCCCCATAAATGCAGCCGATAATCCCAAACAAAAGATTGCTAGACTAAAGGCAAAGGCAACAGAAGCCTGATCCCATCCCGTTTTTTCAATAATAGGGTTGCGATAAACACTCCAAGCATAAGTCGAACCCAGCATTAAGTGTAAAATGACCCCAGCAAAAGCAATAATATAACGATTCAATTTCATAAAACCTCCTATTTTCGAACATTTATTCTATCTTATATAAAAATAGATAGGATTTTAGTTTATCAAGCTTGTCAAAAAATTACTAGTTTTTTGTTTGGAAAGCGTTTTTAGCTTTTTCTGTCTTTTTCGTAGCAGAATTGTGCAAAAGTTTTTTTCTTGTGCTAGAATGAAAGTCGAAAAGGAGGAATTCTAAATGTTAACTTATGATTTAATCGTTATCGGATTTGGTAAAGCTGGTAAAACACTAGCTGGTAAATTGGCTTCAGCTGGCAAAAAAGTTGCCCTCGTTGAACGTAGTAAAGCTATGTATGGTGGAACTTGTATCAACATTGGTTGTATCCCAACTAAAACTTTACTAGTTGCTGCTGAGAAAGACTTGTCTTTTGAAGAAGTGATTGCTACCAAAAATACTATCACTGGTCGCCTCAATGGTAAAAACTATGCTACTGTTGCAGGTACAGGCGTGGATATCTTTGATGCGGAAGCTCACTTCCTTTCAAATAAAGTCATCGAAATCCAAGCTGGTGATGAAAAGAAAGAACTGACTGCTGAAACAATCGTCATCAACACTGGTGCTGTTTCAAACGTCTTGCCAATCCCTGGACTTGCTACAAGCAAAAACGTCTTTGACTCAACAGGTATCCAAAACTTGGACAAATTGCCTGAAAAACTTGGAATCCTTGGTGGCGGAAATATCGGTCTTGAATTTGCTGGTCTTTACAACAAACTTGGAAGCAAGGTTACAGTTCTAGATGCCTTGGATACTTTCCTACCTCGTGCAGAACCTTCCATCGCAGCTCTTGCTAAACAATACATGGAAGAAGACGGTATTGAATTGCTTCAAAATATCCGCACTACTGAAATCAAAAACGATGGTGACCAAGTGCTCCTTGTAACTGAAAACGAAACTTACCGTTTCGACGCCCTTCTCTACTCAACTGGACGCAAACCAAATGTAGAACCACTTCAACTTGAAAATACAGATATTGAACTAACTGAACGTGGTGCTATTAAAGTAGACAAACATTGTCAAACAAACGTTCCTGGTGTCTTTGCAGTTGGAGATGTCAACGGTGGCCTTCAATTTACTTACATTTCACTTGATGACTTCCGTGTTGTTTACAGCTACCTTGCTGGAGATGGCAGCTACACACTTGAAGACCGTCTCAATGTACCAAACACTATGTTCATCACACCTGCACTTTCACAAGTCGGTTTGACTGAAAGCCAAGCTGCTGATTTGAAACTTCCATACGCAGTGAAGGAAATCCCTGTTGCAGCAATGCCTCGCGGTCACGTAAATGGAGACCTTCGCGGAGCTTTCAAAGCTGTTGTTAATACTGAAACAAAAGAAATTCTTGGAGCAAGCATCTTCTCAGAAGGTTCTCAAGAAATCATCAACATCATCACTGTTGCTATGGACAACAAGATTCCTTACACTTACTTCACAAAACAAATCTTCACTCACCCAACCTTGGCTGAGAACTTGAATGACTTGTTTGCGATTTAAGTTGAGATTTAATCGTATCGAACAGCCCTCTGAGGGCTGTTTTCATTTCTGCGAAATCTCATACTCTTCGAAAATCAAATTCAAACTACGTCAGCTTCACCTTGCCGTACTCAAGTACAGCCTGCGGCTAGCTTACTAGTTTGCTCTTTGATTTTCATTGAGTATCAAATCTGTCTTTTCCCTCTTTTATGATATAATAGAAACATGAACTTAAAAACTACTTTGGGCCTTCTTGCTGGGCGTTCTTCCCACTTTATTTTAAGCCGTCTTGGCCGTGGAAGTACGCTCCCAGGAAAACTTGCCCTTCAATTTGATAAAGATATTTTACAAAACCTAGCTAAGAACTACGAGATTGTCGTGGTCACTGGAACCAACGGAAAAACCTTGACAACTGCCCTCACTGTCGGCATTTTAAAAGAGGTTTATGGTCAAGTTCTGACCAACCCAAGCGGTGCCAACATGATTACAGGAATTGCGACAACCTTCTTAACAGCCAAATCGTCTAAAACTGGGAAAAATATTGCCGTTCTAGAAATCGATGAGGCCAGTCTATCTCGTATCTGTGACTATATCCAGCCAAGCCTTTTTGTTATCACCAATATCTTCCGTGACCAGATGGACCGCTATGGTGAGATTTACACAACTTACAAGATGATTTTGGATGCTATTCGTAAAGTGCCTACTGCCACTGTTCTCCTTAATGGAGACAGCCCACTTTTCTACAAGCCAGCTATTCCAAATCCTGTACAGTATTTTGGTTTTGACTTGGAGAAAGGTCCAGCCCAGCTGGCTCACTACAATACCGAAGGAATCCTCTGTCCTGACTGCCAAGGCATCCTCAAATATGAGCATAATACCTATGCAAACTTGGGTGCCTATATCTGTGAAGACTGCGGATGTAAACGTCCTGATTTAGACTATCGCTTGACAGACTTGGTTGAGTTAACCAACAATCGCTCTCGCTTTGTCATTGACGGACAAGAATACGGTATTCAAATCGGTGGGCTCTATAATATCTACAACGCCCTAGCTGCTGTGGCTATCGCCCGTTTCCTCGGCGCAGATTCCCAACTAATCAAGCAGGGATTTGATAAGAGCCGTGCTGTCTTTGGACGCCAAGAAACCTTCCATATCGGTGACAAGGAATGTACCCTCGTCTTGATTAAAAATCCAGTCGGTGCGACCCAAGCTATCGAAATGATTAAACTAGCTCCTTATCCATTTAGCCTATCTGTCCTCCTTAACGCTAACTATGCAGATGGAATTGATACCAGCTGGATCTGGGATGCTGATTTTGAACAAATCACTGACATGGACATCCCTGAAATCAACGCTGGCGGTGTGCGTCATTCTGAAATCGCACGTCGTCTACGAGTAACAGGCTATCCAGCTGAGAAAATCACTGAAACAAGTAGTCTGGAACAAGTTCTTAAAACCATTGAAAACCAAGATTGTAAGCATGCCTATATCCTTGCTACCTATACTGCTATGCTGGAATTCCGCGAACTGCTGGCTAGTCGTCAGATTGTTAGAAAGGAGATGAACTAATGGTTTATACTTCACTTTCCTCAAAAGCTGGCAATTACCCCTATCAGCTCAACATTGCCCACCTCTACGGAAATCTCATGAATACCTACGGGGACAATGGAAACATCCTCATGCTCAAGTATGTGGCTGAAAAACTAGGAGCCCATGTGACGGTTGACATCGTTTCACTTCATGATGATTTTGATGAAAATCACTACGACATTGCCTTTTTCGGTGGCGGTCAAGACTTTGAACAGAGTATCATTGCAGACGACCTACCTGCTAAAAAAGAAAGCATTGACAACTACATCCAAAATGACGGTGTGGTTCTCGCTATCTGTGGCGGTTTCCAACTATTGGGGCAATATTATGTTGAAGCTTCAGGTAAACGTATCGAAGGGCTAGGGGTCATGGGCCACTACACCCTCAACCAGACCAATAACCGCTTTATTGGTGACATCAAGATTCACAATGAAGATTTCGATGAAACCTACTATGGTTTTGAAAATCATCAAGGCCGTACCTTCCTTTCTGATGACCAAAAACCGCTGGGACAAGTGGTTTATGGAAATGGAAACAACGAAGAAAAGGTCGGCGAAGGGGTTCATTATAAGAATGTCTTTGGTTCTTACTTCCATGGGCCCATCCTCTCTCGCAATGCCAATCTAGCTTATCGCCTAGTCACTACTGCCCTCAAGAAGAAATATGGTCAGGACATTCAACTCCCTGCTTATGAGGATATTCTCAGCCAAGAAATCGCTGAAGAATACAGCGACGTCAAAAGCAAGGCTGACTTTTCTTAAACCAAGAAAAACCATATCAAAGAGCTCCGATAAGATAGCGGAGTTCTTTTTGTCTTTTCTTTTACCCTTCTCCCTTGCATTTTCTCTCTTTTTTTGCCAAAATAGAGGGGTAGAAAGAAGGTAGCATATGTCTAAATTACAACAAATCGTAACATATCTTGAATCAGAAAAACTAGACGTCGCTGTCGTATCTGACCCCGTCACAATTAATTACCTCACTGGCTTTTACAGTGATCCCCATGAACGCCAAATGTTCCTTTTTGTCCTAGCGGATCAAGAACCCCTCCTCTTTGTCCCAGCCCTTGAAGTTGAGCGTGCTACTAGTACTGTTTCCTTCCCAGTTGTGGGCTATGTGGATTCTGAAAATCCATGGCAAAAAATGAAACATGCTCTTCCACAGCTTGATTTCAAACGTGTCGCTGTTGAGTTTGACAATCTCATCTTAACCAAATACCATGGCTTGAAGACAGTTTTTGAAACAGCCGAATTTGAAAACCTCACTCCCCGTATCCAACGCATGCGCCTCATCAAATCAGCTGATGAAGTGCAAAAAATGATGGTTGCAGGTCTCTATGCGGACAAGGCTGTTAAGGTTGGCTTTGACAATATTTCTCTTGATAAGACAGAGACAGATATCATCGCTCAAATTGACTTTGCTATGAAGCGTGAAGGCTATGAAATGAGCTTTGATACCATGGTCTTGACTGGTGATAATGCTGCAAATCCACACGGTATTCCAGCAGCTAACAAGGTTGAAAATGATGCTCTTCTCCTCTTTGATTTGGGTGTTCTCGTCAACGGCTATGCGTCAGATATGACTCGTACAGTCGCTGTTGGTAAGCCTGACCAATTCAAGAAAGACATCTACAACTTGACTCTTGAAGCCCAACAAGCTGCTCTTGACTTTATCAAGCCGGGTGTGACTGCTCATGAAGTGGACCGCGCTGCCCGCGCAGTCATTGAAAAAGCTGGTTACGGTGAGTACTTCAACCACCGTCTCGGTCACGGTATCGGTATGGATGTCCACGAATTCCCATCTATCATGGAAGGAAACGACATGATCATCGAAGAAGGCATGTGCTTCTCTGTTGAACCAGGTATCTATATCCCTGGTAAAGTCGGTGTCCGTATCGAAGACTGCGGTGTTGTTACCAAGGATGGCTTTGACCTCTTTACAAGCACCAGCAAAGACTTACTTTATTTTGATTAATATTATACAAAAATCTTCCCAAAGTTAGCTCGAACAGCTAACTTTTTACTTTATCTTTTTGATACTTTGACTAAGGATAAATCCTACAATCATCCCTACCATATTTTGCATGAAATTTGGTAGGATTTCGGGTAGGGCTGCAGCCCAGCCATTCATCAATGTAGAACCCAAGGCGTAGCCCCTACCATGGCAATCGTTGCTAAGATAAGGCCTAACCACTGAGTTTTTCCTTTAAATCCTGCGAAAAATCCCTGCAAACCATGGTTGACCAAGCTAAAGAACATCCACTGAGGGTAGCCTGATAAGAGGTCAATCAAGAAACCTGCTAGTCCTCCTACTACAGCCCCTTCACGACTACCAAAAATAGAAAGCTGCAAAGAAGACACCCGCATCTAAAAGAGTTAGAATACCTGTTGGCGTTGGGATTTTTAAGAAATAACCTAGAACCACAGAAAGGGCGGTTAATAAGGATACAAGGGCGATTTTAGTTGTTTTGGTTTGCTTCATATTGTCTTACTCCATATTGATCTGCTTGTGCAATGGCACGGTAAACGAATGCTTTTGAACTTTCAATTGCTGCTGATAGTTCTTGTCCTTGGACTAGGTGACTGGCAATGCTGGAAGCAAAGGTACAACCTGCGCCAGCATTTTGCCCTTGGATGACAGGATTTTCTAGGATAGTAAAGGTCTGTCCATCATAAAAGACATCCACAGCCTTGTCCTGACTAAGACGATTGCCTCCCTTGATAATGACTGCTGGCGCGCCTAAGTCATGCAATTTCTGCGCTGCAGCTTTCATATCTTCCAAGGTTTTAATTTCCTGACCAGCTAATAATTCTGCTTCTGGAAGGTTAGGCGTAATCACGCTGACATGAGGGAAAAAGCGAATCAGTTCTTGACAAAGTTCACTGACAGCTACATCGTGCGTTTCTTTGCAGACCAAGACAGGATCCAATACCACAGGCACTCCTGGGCGCTGCTTGATAAAGTCCAATGCCTTCTCAGCTACACTGACAGTTGGTAGAAGACCAATCTTAATCCCTGCAAATTCCACATCACGCAAGCTATCTAATTCATGTTGAAAAATGGTATCGTCAGTTGGAAAGACTTCAAAGCCCTTTTCTGTTAAAGCTGTCAAGCAAGTCACAGCTACAAAACCATGCAAACCGTTCAATGTATAAGTAGCCAAATCAGCGGACAATCCACCACCACTAAAAATATCATTCCCAGAAAGTGCTAAAATACGATTATTCTTCATAACGAATCTCCTTTAAATACAAACCATTTGGTGCTGCAGTGGGACCTGCAAGTTGCCTGTCCTTTTTCTCCAAGATGAGGTCAATCTGCTCTACTGGCATACGGTTGTTTCCGATTTTGAGCAGTGTCCCCACCATATTGCGAATCTGCTTATACAAGAAGCCATTTCCTGAAAAGGTAAAGGTCAAAAATTGTCCTGTCTCATCAACCCTGAGACTAGCTTCTGTGATGGTGCGAACCTTATCCTCCACACTGGTTCCAGATGCTGTAAAGCCTGTAAAATCATGTATTCCCTCTAACTTTTTGATTGCCATCTGCATCCGTTCCACATCAAGCGGATAGGGAAAGTGAGTAGCATAGTGACGACGCATAGGATTTTTAGGACGCCCCCTATCCACGATAAACTCATAGGTCTTGCTATGCTTGGCATAACGGCAATGAAAATCATCCTCCACTAGCTCAATAGAAATCACATCAATATCTTCAGGGGACTGGGTGTCCAAGGCAAAGCGAAGTTTTTCCTCATCCATCTGGTAGGGCAAGTCAAAATGAATAACCTGTCCCAGGGCATGAACACCACTATCTGTCCTACCAGCACCGTGAACAGTAATGGCTTGCCCTTTATTTAACCTGGTCAAGGTTTTTTCAATTTCTTCCTGAACGCTACGCGCATGAGGCTGGCGCTGAAAACCAGCAAAGGCGTAACCATCATAGGAAATAGTTGCTTTATATCTTGTCATGACTTCTATTGTATCAAGAAATTAGTCTGGAGACAAGATTCTAAAACAAATACTGTCTGGGTACAAAAAACTCAAAAGAAAAACTTAGGAAACCAATCCTAAGCTCTCTTTTGAAGTAGGTACATGACAAAGATAGAGGTTACAATCAACCAACCTCCTAAGATACTAAAGACCAACATTCCATTTTGTGTTAGCAAGCCAATTGCACTTAGAACGAATGGTGTCGTAAAGGCTCCGAAACTACAGCCTAATACAGCAAATGAAGTTGCTTGATTGAGGAGTTTAGCTGGAATTCGTTCAGAAACAAGTTGAAAGACGGTCGTCAAAGCTACACTGTAGGCAAAACCAGCAAGAATGCTTCCTGCTACTACCACCCACAAGGATGGAGACAGGGCAATCACAATTTGACCTAAGCCGAAGGTAATACCAGACCAGAGGAGCAGTTTCTCTTTAAAAATAGAAATCAAGAAAGAAAAACTCACACCAGCCACAATCCCGATCAACTGCATGACACTAAGAACAAAACTAGATAACTGGGCATCTCCAAGTCCTCTTTCCACCATCAAACTTGGAATACGGATGGTAATGGCCGTATTGGTACAAACTACAACCGCCGCTTCGATAGCTAGGATAAAAATCAAGCCTTTCATTTCCCGAGTTAAGCGACTTGCTTCCTTCTCTTTTTTCTTGACTTCTTTCTTTTCCTTTCCATAAGGGACAAAGAGCAAATAAAGGATCAGCACCAAAAATCCAGCACTATAGGCTAGGAAGGTAGCTGTCCAACCAAAAGCCAACAACTGGCCGACTGCCAAGGTAATGAGAGAGGCTCCAACGACCTCTGCAGAGCCACGTAGCCCCAACATCTGAATCCGCGTTTTGCCTTGATAACGTTCACTGATAATAGAAATAGCCTTGGCATTGATCATCCCAACACCCAAACCAAAAAGAATTCTTGTTCCAAAGACAAAGGGGTAGGCTTGATACCAAAATGGAGCCGTTCCACTTAGTGATAAAATCAATAATCCCAAACTAATCTGTAAACGCTCAGGAAATATTTTTCTAAGAAACCATTTAGTAGCAACATAATCATGATCCCAAAGGAAGGCAAGCTCGCCAAGAGCTCAATTTGTTCCTTAGGATAACCTTGATAATAGTCAAACATGGCTGGCAGGGCACTCGAGATGGAAAAGGATGTAATCAAAACGAGGGAGAGAGCCAAAATACTGGCCCGTTCTAAAAATTGTTTCATGAAATCTCTTTCTATATTTTCTCTTAATCTTCTGCCTCTTTTAATAGTTATCAAGTAGGCAAGAAAAGAAGAAGCCTCTTTAGTGTACAGACTCCTTCTTAAACTCGAAAATGAATTCCTTGTGCCTTAAGATGATTTTTTCTTGATTTGCTTGACAAAGTAGAAGATAAATCCTGCTACCATATAGGCAACAAAGATAATCAGACACCACTTGAACACGACATCCCAACCTTTGTTCACATTCAAAAAGAAGTAAGGAAAGGGACTGACCTTAGAATTAGGAACTTCAAGTTTTAATACCAAGCCATTGAAAAGAGCAAAAATCATATAAAGCAAAGGTAAAATCGTCCACACAACTGGATCCCATATTTTGTATTGACCCTGTTTATCAAACAAGAGGGTATCTGCTAAAAAACAGAGGGGAACGATATAGTGGCAAAGGAAATTTTCCCAGAGTATAGAAATTAGTCGCAATAGGCGCTAAGAGGAAATGATAAATCACACAGGTAATCATGATACTCATGGTGACTCCACCTTTTAAGCGCAAGAGACTTGACCTTTGCCAGTTTTCACCTAAACGGCTCATAACCTTTAGGAGATAGAGCGTAAAAATCGCTACTAAAAGATTTGACAGAACCGTATAATAGAGCAACATCCCAAATCCACCATGCTTGGCGATTTCAAGATAAACTCCCGTGAAAGCCGCTAGAAACAAGAAGATACGGCTATAAAATACAAGTTTGTAGTGCTTTGACATGCTTAAATTTTCTTCACAAACTCTGATTTGAGCTTCATAGCACCGAAGCCATCAATTTTACAGTCGATATTGTGGTCACCTTCTACGATGCGGATATTTTTCACGCGCGTCCCTTGTTTCAAATCTTTTGGCGCACCTTTTACTTTTAAGTCCTTGATGAGAGTTACTGTATCACCGTCAGCCAATTTATTTCCGTTGGCATCGATAGCGACAAGGCCTTCTTCTACATCTGCAACTTCAGCAGGATTCCACTCATGAGCACACTCTGGGCAAACCAGTAGGGTACCGTCTTCGTAGACATACTCTGAGTTACATTTTGGGCAATTTGGTAGGTTGTTCATGGTTTCTCCTTATCATCATTCACTATTCTTTGAAAATCAAAATTTCTCGAACAGCAACTATTATACCCTAAAATCAGCATTTTGACAAATTTAGAAAAAACCGATATCAATCTATCGGCTTTTCTACATTTACATTCTTTTTTCAGCTTCTGCTTTGATTTTTTCAACTACTTCTTGAATGTTCAAGCCAGTTGTATCAAGGTAAACTGCATCCTCTGCTTGTTTGAGTGGAGAAGTCTCACGATGACTATCCTTGTAGTCACGCGCAGCAATTTCCTCTTTTAAGGTTTCAAGGTCTGTCTCAATTCCCTTGGCAATATTTTCCTTGTAACGGCGCTCTGCTCTTTCATCTACCGAAGCTACTAGAAAAATTTTCAGTTCTGCTTGTGGCAATACAACCGTTCCAATATCGCGACCATCCATGACAATCCCACCTTGCTGGGCGATTTCCTGTTGAAGAGAAACTAGTTTCTCACGCACTTGAGGAATTGCCGCAACAGCAGAAACATGATTGGTAACTTCATTTTCACGAATAGGGTGGGTAATATCCACATCTCCTACAAAGACAAGTTGCTCTCCAATTTCTGAGCGTCCAAAACTGATTGGATGCTGGTCCAATAAGTCTAAGAGTTCTTCAACTTGTTCAACTCCTAATTGGTTCCTGAGAGCCATGTAGGTCGCTGCACGATACATAGCACCTGTATCTAGATAGGTGTATCCAAAATCCTTGGCAATAATCTTTGCGACCGTACTCTTACCACTTGAAGCAGGGCCGTCAATAGCAATTTGAATTGTTTTCATAGTAACTCCTATTTGATTTTGACAACATCACCTGGATTAGCAAACCAAGATCCTGTAGCCATATGTCCAGGATTCAAGGCCTCTAACTGAGCAATGGAGATTCCTGCACGAGCGGCAATAGCTGCTTCTCCTTCTCCAGCCAAAACTTTTGTAGTTCCTTCTGGATCAGTTGGATGTTCTGAACTACTAGATGACTCTTCTACCTTTTCCTCTGAACCAGAAGATGCCTGCTCTGAACTACTAGAAGATGAAATCTGTACTACATTTGCATCAGAATCATGAAAATCTTTCAAGGCTGCTGTACGATTACTCCCACCTGATGACAGATAAATCAGAACAATAATCATCACCACCACAATTACAAAGAAAATACTAGCTAAAATAGTCAAGATACGATTCGCTATAACTCCACCACCCTGTGATTTCGAACGACGGCCTGATCTTGTTTCTTCTTGATTTTCATAAATATCTTCTTGCCACGGTTCTTTTGCCATACCTTACTCCTTGTTTTTTTTTACTTTTCTTATTACAATATAAATATGAACATGAAAATCACACTTATACCCGAACGTTGTATCGCCTGTGGGCTGTGCCAAACTTATTCTGATTTATTTGATTATCACGATAATGGAATCGTGCGTTTTTACGATGATCCTGATCAACTAGAAAAAGAAATTTCTCCTAGCCAGGACGTAGTAGATGCTGTTAAAAATTGCCCAACTCGCGCCCTGATTGGAAAACCAGGAATCCTAAATCAATGGCGGTAATCCACTCCTTCTAGTTTAGCATATTTCCATGTAAAAATTATAGTCTTTTCTCTCTATTTTTCGGTCAAAATAGGAAGATCACTTTTTTCTCTAATAAGATAAAGTGGTCTTTTTTTAGTCTCTAGATAAATCTTACTGATATACTTGCCGAGAATCCCAATGGTCAAGAGTTGAATGCCTCCAAGAAAGAGAATAACAGCCATCAGAGAGGTCCAACCTGATGTCGGATTGCCCAAAATGAGGGTTCGAACCACGACAAAAAAGGTCATAAGCAGAGAAATAAAACAAGATAGGAGACCAGCTACGAAGGCTATAATCAGGGGAAAATCTGAAAAATTAACAATCCCTTCAATGGAGTAGAAAAAAAGTTGCCTAAAACTCCAACTGGTCTTGCCAGCCTGCCTTTCGACATTTGGATAGTCCAGATAGTGGGTTTTAAAACCGACCCAGGCAAAGAGTCCCTTAGAAAAACGGTTGGACTCCGTCAAGCTTAAAATGGCATCGACCACAGACCTTCTCATCATGCGAAAATCACGGACACCTGACGGCAGGGCTACTGGACTAATTTTTTGCATAAGGCGGTAAAAGAGATTAGCACAAAAACTGCGAAAGAAGGGTTCTCCCTTCCGACTAGTTCTCCTTGTTCCAACACAGTCCAAGTCTGTATTCTGGTCTAGTAAGGCTTTCATCTCAAGCAACATACTAGGAGGATCTTGGAGGTCTGCATCCATCACCACCACCAAATCTCCTGTCGCATATTGCAAACCTGCATGGAGGGCTGCTTCTTTTCCAAAATTTCGAGAGAAAGAAATATAATGTACTGCCGGATTTTGTTCCCGATAGGCCTTTAAGAGTTCCAAGGTTCCATCACTTGATCCATCGTCGACAAAGACATACTCGATTTCTGTTTCCAAATCTGGAAGTAAAGCTTCCAAAGCCTGATAAAAAAGAGGAAGTACTTCCTCTTCGTTTAAACAGGGGACAATGATTGACATCACCATCTTAGTCTTCAAATCCATTTGGATGCTTGCTTTGCCAACGCCATGCATCTTCACACATTTGGGTGATGCCGAGTTCTGCTTCCCAGCCCAATTCTGCTTTGGCTTTTGCAGGATCTGAATAGCAGGCTGCGATATCCCCTGGGCGACGGTCTACGATGCGGTAAGGAATTGGACGTCCCACTGCTTTTTCCATATTTTGGATAATTTCAAGAACTGAGTAGCCTTTACCTGTTCCAAGGTTATAAACGTTTAGACCTGAACCTTTTTGGATTTTTTTCAGAGCTGCGACGTGACCTTTAGCCAAATCGACAACGTGGATATAGTCACGAACACCAGTTCCATCTTCCGTATCGTAATCGTCTCCAAACACTTGCACTTGCTCTAATTTCCCAACGGCTACTTGAGTTACATATGGCAAAAGGTTATTTGGAATACCGTTTGGATTTTCTCCCAAATCACCACTCTCATGGGCTCCGATTGGGTTAAAGTAACGAAGTAAGACCACATTCCATTCTGAGTCTGCCTTGTAGATATCTGTCAAAATTTCCTCTAGCATAAGCTTAGTACGGCCGTATGGATTGGTCACTGAAAGTGGGAAATCTTCCAAGATGGGTACTGTGTGCGGATCTCCGTAAACTGTCGCAGAAGAACTGAAAATGATGTTTTTACAGTTGTTTTCTTCCATTACCTTCAAAAGACTAACAGTCCCAGCAATATTGTTGTCATAGTAGGCAAGAGGAATACGGGTAGATTCACCGACAGCCTTCAAGCCAGCGAAGTGAATGACCCCTGTTGGTTCTTCTTGCTTGAAAATATCTCTGAGGGTATCTGTGTCTCGAATATCTGCCTCATAGAAAGGCACTTCAACTCCTGTAATTCTCTCAACAACTTCTAAACTTTTACGATTGCTGTTGACAAGGTTATCCACCACAACAACCTGATGACCTGCTTGGATTAACTCAATAACTGTGTGAGTTCCAATAAAACCTGCCCCACCCGTTACCAAAATCTTTTCTTGCATCTTCTTTCCTCGATTCTCGGATTATTTTTTCTTATTTTACCATTTTTTTGATAGGGAATGTCATTTGCCATCCCTAGAGGGAGACTAAAATTTAAGTAAAATTCTTATTCACTTTTTACTCGTTTGACATAGTTTTCAATTGGGTAGTTTACTGGATCCAAGGTCAACTCCTTGTCTTGGATAAGTTGGGCTAGATGGTAACCAATGATAGGACCAGTTGTGAGGCCTGATGAACCTAGTCCACTAGCAGCATAGACACCTGCCAATTCTGGCACCTGCCCAAAGAAAGGAGAGAAATCACTGGTGTAGGCACGGATTCCCACACGCTCAGCTCTGAAGTCGCTTCTACCAAGCCTAGATAGTGAGGTAAGGCCGCATCCTCCATTTGCTGGAGCAAGGCTTCATCCACCGTCAAATCAAATCCCATATCATTTTCATGGGTAGCGCCTAAGGATAATTTCCCACCTGCAAAAGGAATCAAATCCCACTCCCCTTCTGGCATAACAACAGGATAGGATTCCATGTCTTGGGCAAGTTGATAGTCTCGGAGTTGTCCTTTTTGAGGACGAACATCCACTTTATATCCTAAGGGTTCTAATATGTGTCCCAACCAAGCTCCCGTCGCTAAAATAACCTGATCAAACACCTCTGTGCCAATCTGATGTCCTGATGCTAAAGGTGTCAGACTCACTTTTTCTTTGACCAGTTTGACTTGACTAGCTTCTAGCAAACGAGTCACTAAGAGTTGGCCATCCACTCTCGCTCCACCAGAAGCATAGAGCAAGCTGTCAAATCCCTGCAAATCAGGGAATAACTCATTAGCTGAGGCTTGGTCCAAAATAGCTAACTGACCTATCAAGGGAGATTCTTCCCTGCGCTGGAGGGCTAGTTGATAGAGTTCTTCCAACTTAGATTCATCCCTTTTCAGGAGAAAGACTCCCGAGCGCTGGTAAAAGTCGATTTCCTGACCAGACTTTTCTAAATCAGCTAACAAATCCACATAAAAGTCAGCACCCAAGCGTGCCATCTTGTACCATGCTTTATTGCGGCGTTTTGAAAACCAAGGACTGATAATGCCCGCCGCTGCCTTGGTAGCCTGCCCCTGTCCATGGTCAAAAACGGTCACCTTTAGGTCACTTTCTTTCGAGAGATAGTAGGCAGCTGTTGCTCCCACAATCCCTGCTCCGATAATAGCAACTTTTTTCATTGTCTTCACTTTCTAACTAGATATGGTGGAAAGGATTGGTTGATGCCTGACTAGGCAAGATATCAATATCCCAGCCTTTTTCTGCCTTCCATTGAGTAAGAAGTGCAGCGATTTTTTCCACAAAAAGCACTTCGATATAGTGACCTGGATCCAATGCCAGCAAGCCATCAGACAGCATATCTTGGGCAGTGTGATAGTAGATATCGCCAGTAATATAGACATCTGCTCCCTTAGCTAAAGCATCCTTATAGAAAGACTGGCCGCTACCACCACAGATAGCCACTCTTGAAATAGGCTTCTGCAAATCACTCTCTTGATAATGCACCATTCGAAGGCTATCTAGGCCAAAGACTTGCTTGACCTGGTAAGCCAATTCCCCAAATGTCTGAGGCTGAACATTCCCAATACGTCCAATTCCACGTTCAGGACCTGTCTCCTGCAGATAAGTCGTCTCCTCAATGCCTAGCATCTGGCAGAACCAGTCATTGAGGCCATTTTCAACGATGTCAATATTGGTATGGCTGACATAAACTGCGATATCATGCTTTATCAGATCAATGTAAATCTGATTTTGTGGACGGTTAGCAACCAAGTCCTTGATGGGACGGAAAATCGGCGCGTGCTTGACGATAATCAAATTCACACCCTTTTCAATGGCTTCAGCCACCGTTTCTTCACGAATATCTAGAGCAACCATGACTCTTTGGATATCCTTGTGCAAAGTGCCAATTTGCAGGCCACGACTGTCTCCTTCCATAGAAAATTCCTGAGGGCAAAAGGCTTCATACGCTTTAATCACTTCACTTGCTAGCATGGAGAACCTCCTTGATGGCTTGAATTTTATCTACTAAAACTTGACGTTCTTCCAAATTTTTTTCAGGGATTTGTCCGAGGGCAAACTCTAACTTAGCAGCCTCTTTTTGCCATTTTTGGACAAAGACTGGGCTGACTTCTTTGGACAAGAAAGGACCAAAGCGAACATCACTGGCTGATAGCTTCATTTGTCCCACTTCCACCACCAAAATCTCGTAAAACTTGCCAGCTTCTTCTAGAATACTTTCTGCCACAATCTGAAAACCATTGTCTTGCAACCAGATACGCAAGTCGTCTTCACGATTATTTGGCTGGAGAATCAGACGCCCTACATTGGCTAACTTGTACAAGCCTTCTTCTAATATCCTAGCAATCAAACGACCACCCATACCAGCAATGGTAATGACCGACACTTGATCTGTCTCTTCAAAGGCTGCCAAGCCATTGGCTAAACGAACCTGGATTTTCTCCTTTAGACCATGAGCCTCAACATTTTTGACCGCAGATTGGTAGGGACCTTCCACAACCTCCCCTGCAATAGCTCCTTCGATTTGGCCTCTCTCAACCAACTCAATTGGCAGATAAGCATGGTCACTTCCCACATCTAGTAAAATAGTTCCCTGTGGCACAAAGGAAGCCACCAATTCTAATCTCTTTGAAATCATCTTCTCTCACTTTCCAAAACTCTGTTACCTTTTATTATACCACATTCCGGCTGGCAATCTTGACCTAAAAAACCGCAATCACAGGGTCACTGAAAAAATAGGTCTCTTACTTTTAATGAAATGAAAACAGAATCTATCGTTGGTGGGCAGGTTCCTCAGTTTATTTGTATTAAGGTCATAACGTTCGTTTCATATTGACCGCGAGGTAGTTTCAAAGTTAAAATGATAACGTCCTTGTGCCACCAAGTGCATTACCGTGAAACCATGCTGCCATCAGTATCGAAAACAATGCCGTACGAAATGAATGAAAATCTACCAGTATCTGCAATCAAAAATAATCCTGACTCTAAAAGGTCAGGTTCCA
>BNJU01004694.1_pt1 | contig 90382 bp, 101 predicted proteins | sample 8539281 | NCBI WGS metagenome assembly BNJU01 (sample SAMD00202456, study PRJDB9452) | human saliva metagenome | isolation source: human saliva | place: Japan
TTAATAAAATAAATCACAATAGTATAGAGAAGGATATAGAGACGGAATTTTATATACTCCACGTACTATTTTTACTATTCACAAAAGAGATACATCATTCAAAATCATCATATATGCTCTTTATATAGTACTTTCTAGCATTTATAACTATATCGATAAATTTAAGCATGCTATATTCATAAATTTCTAAATAGTCAATATTGAATATATAGAATTTTTTTCGCTATAATCGTAACATAATGTATAAGCTTAATAGGAAAACTACAACATATAGTAGTTTTCTTATTTTTCTGATTAGACTTAACTTAAAGATATTTTATACTTTTCAGTCTAATCTTATATATGCTTAGATTAACAGTTTTATTACTTTTAAGACTCAAGGGGAACAGTAATGGAGATTATGATCAAGAAACGGGATGGCCATTTCGAGCCTTTATCCGTTGAAAAAACGAAACGTATGATTGCCTTCGCATGTTTGGGGTTAGATTCTTGTGATCCACTAGAATTGGAGTTGGATGCGAAGTTACAATTCGTTGATGGCATGACTACTAAAGAGATTCAAAAAACTTTAGTACAAACTGCTATCGAAAAGGTTATCTCTAAAAAAGACGATGGCTTCGGCAACCAAGTTAATAAAATGAACCAAGATTGGCAATTCGTAGCAGCTCGTCTATTCTTGTTCGATCTCTATAAAGAAGCTGCTATCACTCGTCGCTACAAAGCGTTTGGTTATGGCAACTTCCCAAATCTTGTACACATGCTTGTAGAAGAGAAAAAATACGCTGACTTCTTCGTTACAGAATATACAGCTGATGAATTGCAAGAGTTAGAGCGATTACATTAAACCTAAAACGAGACTACCTCTTCAACTACGAAGGTCTTAAATTATTAGCTGACCGTTACTTGGTAAAAGGCTTCAACAAAGAAATCTACGAATTACCACAAGAACGTTTCATGGCTATCGCTATGCACTTGGCATTAGTAGAAGGCGAAAACAAAGTAGAATACGCTAAAAATTCTACGACTTGATGAGCCAATTAAAAATGACAACAGCTACACCTACATTGGCAAATGCTGGTACACCATTTCATCAATTGTCCTCTTGCTTCATCTCTGGCGTAGATGACAACTTATGGTCCATTTACGACGTAAACAGCAAATTCTCCCGCGTATCTAAACACGGTGGCGCTCTTGGTATCTACCTTGGTAAAGTTCGCGCATTGAACTCCGACATCCGCGGTTTCAAAAACTCCTCTGGTGGCGTTATTCCTTGGATTCGTTTATACAACGATACAGCTGTTGCAGTAGACCAATTAGGTAAACGGAAAGGCGGCGCCACAGTAACACTTGATATTTGGCACAAAGACTTCTACGAGTTCGTAGAACTTCGCACTAACAATGGTGACGACCGTCGTAAAGCTCACGATATCTTCCCTGCGATTTCCGTTCCAAATATCTTCATGGAACGTATGTTAGCTCGTGAAAACTTTACTTTATTCGACCCTCATGAAATCTTAGCTGTAAAAGGCTATGCCTTAGAGGACTACTTCGATACAGAGGACGAAAAAGAGTTTACAAAACGCTATATCGAATGTGAACAAGATGCTAACTTACATGGTATCCAAGTACCTGCACTAGACATGATGAAAAAAATCATGCGCTCTGCTGTTGAAACTGGTACACCATTCATCTTCTTCCGCGACACTGTAAACGCTGCAAACCCTAACAAACATGCAGGTATGATTTACGCATCCAATTTGTGCCACGAAATCGCACAAAACGTTGGTTTCACAAACCTTGCTGAAGAAATTATCAACGAAGACGGTACTATCACTACAAAAACAAATACAGGCGACATGGTTACATGTAACTTGAATTCCATCAGCCTTGGCCGTATTACTGACGAAGAATTAGAAGAAAACATTGCCCTTCAAATTCGCATGCTAGACAATGTTATTTCCATTAACCAAGCGCCAGTACCAGAGTCTCGCATGACATCTGATAAATACCGCGCTATTGGTCTTGGTACGTCCGGTTACCATCACTACCTTGTAAACCACGATATCCAATGGGAATCTGATGAGCACATTGAAGTAGCAGATAAATTGTTCGAAAACATCGCGTACTATTCCATCAAAGCTTCCATGGAATTGGCTAAAGAAAAAGGTGCATACCCTGCATTCAAAGGTTCCGAATGGGAAACTGGTGCATACTTCACGCGTCGTGGCTACACATCTGATCGTTGGAAACAATTGGCTGCAGACGTTGCTAAATACGGTATCCGCAATGGTTACTTGATGGCTGTAGCGCCTACCGGTTCTACTTCCAACATTGCAAATACTACAGCTGGTATCGACCCTATCTTCAAAAAATTCTTTATCGAAGAGAAGAAAGGTTCTTTCACACCAAAAACTGCACCAGATTTGAACAACAAAACATTCTGGCTCTACAAAGAGGCGCATACAATCGACCAACAATGGTCCATCAAAGCTTGTGGCGTACGTCAACGTCATATTGACCAAGCACAATCTTTCAACTTGTATATCACACCTCAAATGAAAGCGAAAGAAATCCTAGATCTTTATGTTGAGGCCTATAAACAAGGTATCAAAACAATCTACTACATCCGTAACCAATCCCTTGAAATGGATGAATGCACTAGCTGCTCCTCCTAATACGAGATGTGTTTATAAATCTGATGACGACCTATAGCAGTATAGGTCGCATCGTTGTATAAAGGAGTCCTACTATGGATAAAAAACTGATTTTCAACGAACATGGTGAACGTGGCACGCAATCTATGATTGGCGGCAACACAACAAACCTTCGCGAATGGAACCGTATCAAGTACGACTGGGCGAACCAAATGTACCGTACAATGCTCAACAACTTCTGGATTCCTGAAGAGATTTCCATGAACGAAGACGTTAAGCAATTCCCATACTTAACAGATTACGAACGCCGTGCATTTGACAAAATTATTGCATTCTTGAACTTCCTTGATTCTATTCAATCTGAAAACTTACCTAACTTGAGCCGTTATATTACAGCATCTGAAGTGGCATCTTTATTGAATATCCAAGCATTCCAAGAAGAAATTCACGCTCAAAGTTATTCCTACATTTTGGACACTGTAACAAACCCTATTACACGTGACAAAATCTATGACGAATGGCGTACAGATAAGACATTGCTTGCTCGTAACCGCTTTATCGCTGATGCATACCAACGTTTCAGCGACGATCCTAGCGAAGCAAACCTTATTCATACAATCATCGCTAACTATATCTTAGAAGGTATCTACTTCTACTCTGGTTTTAGCTTCTTCTACACTTTGGCACGCCAAGGTAAAATGACAGCTACATCCACTATTTTCAAATATATCAACCGCGACGAAGTAACTCATCTTGTATTGTTCCAAAACATCATCCGCGAGTTACGCCGTGAACGCCCTGACTTGTTCACGCCTGAACTGGAAGCGAAAAATCACTGATATGATTCGCCAAGGTGCAGAAAATGAAATCGCTTGGGGTCAATACATCACTGATGATAAAATCCTCGGTCTTAACAACGTTCTTATCGAACGCTATATCAAATACCTTGCAAATATCCGCTTAGAAGCAATCGGCTTACCTCATCTATATCCTGAAATCAAGGATAATCCAATGGAATGGATCGAAAGCTTCTCCAACTTGAATAGCACAAAAACTGACTTCTTCGAAGCAAAAGTTACAAACTATACAAAAGCAGCAGCATTTGATTTCGATGATTTAGAATAATAACAAAATAGATAAAAGAAAAAGTGATTCTCACGGTGGGAGAATCACTTTTTTCATTATGAAGGTTATTCAGTTAATAACGGTTAGCCAGCTGTATATGGGCTGAATCGACCTGCAAATAGGTAGGAACCCATTTTACCAAGTTTGGCAGCAAAGATAGAAGCTACGATACCTAAAATAATCATAATCCATGCGTTATCTGCATTTACGCCATCAGCAATAGCAATATAGGCTTGTACACAGGACAAGATGAAGTAAATAATTGTTAAGTAAATTTTTGCTTTTGGAATCTTAGACTTTCCTGTTTTGTAACGTAATATACTACCGATATAGCCAGAGATACCACCAATAATAACTAGAAGTGGTAGAATCATTGCTACTAATGTAATGGCAGAGAATAATACATTTGCAATAGATGGAATCAACAATGCAATAACAGGTACTAAGAAAGAAGCTGCTGTTGCTGCGATTGGGAAATGTACCGCAATTGGATGTAAATGAAGATCTAGCAATTTTTCGCGTGTTGGATTAATGCGACGTGGCTTGTAATCCATCCAAACTGTTGGAGGGAAACCACATGTTGGACACGGTTGATCCCTGTACTTAGCTTCCTCAATATATCCGCATACACGGCAAATTATCCATTCGGTACCTTGTTCAGGTGTTGGTTTAGCTGCGGTAGAACTTGTTGCTGCCGTAGCTGCTTTTTGTTCTGCTGTCATTATGAAATCTCCTTACTTAAGAAAATTCTATATAATTAAATAATGGTTATTATTTAATTATATTATACATAATTCACTAAGTAAAAAGTAAAAATTTATATGCTTATCAAAAAAATTAAATGTATTATGGTGCTAACGTACCTATAATCAAAAGGTAGCGGTATTTGATTTTGATGATTTAGAATAATAACGAAAAAAACACCCTATCCAAAAATCTGGATAGGGTATTTTTTTATGCTAAAAGTCTATTTTTAGTAGCAAAAATAAAGATGGTAGGATACTATTAAATAATTCTACCATCTAAAAGTTAATTAATCATCATTTTTGACTATGGCGTGCTTTATATAAAAAGCTGCTGCAATTCTCTTTTTACCAGAACCATTATTCATTTCATCTAATAATTCTTCATCTGAATAGTTACTTAGACTGTCTGCTTCTTCATATATTTTCATTGAATATTCTTGAGCAGAAGAAAGAACAAAGTTAAAAAGCTTCTTTTAATAAACTCATAGTATCCCTTTTATTTTTCACAACAGAAATAACTTTAATACCATTACCAGAGCTTCTTGAGGAAACAACTTTGTTTCTTGCTTCAGAAAGACTAGATGCACTAACAGACGTCGAGCTGATACTAGCGCGAGATGTTTTTTACTGCTAGAGTATTATAACGGAACTTAACTTCAAAACGATCAGACATATTTTACCCCCTGTACAAAAATTTCACTTAATATTCATGAATATTTTATGAATCAATTATATTCTAATGTAATAAAGTGTCAACATTATTCTCAGAATTACTGAATCTATCTTTGCTACTAAACTTGGTAAAAATAGGTTCATATCTATTTGCAGGACGATTCAGTCCATATACAGCTGGCTAATAAAAAGTATGCCTTTACAGTAAAACTGGAAAGGCATCTTTTTATATCCCTCAACGCCACCCTCATCAAAATAGTTGACACATGGTAATACATTATAAAAATAACCATACATTTATACGCAATAAGGGCCTACACGATACATATCTTCAATGCCCCCGTACATGTAATGTCATCTTTTTACGAATTAAGCAATCGTGGCTTTGTATCCACCCTATCTTGATTACCAACTTATGATTAGTACTCTATTAAATCAACAGTCCAGTTAGTGGATTGTAATAAATTATCCAAGGTACGAATCTCCTTAGATATTTTATCTGCTGTTTTTTGTAATTCACTAACATTTACAGTTGCTATCATTTTGATTTCCGAGCCACGAGCACGATAATTAATCGCACTCGCACTATCTGCTAAGGCACGATATGCAGAAAGTCGCATAATAGCGCCTTCTTTCTCTGCTATAATTTGCGTTAAAGAGCGTCCTTCAATAATAGTTGCACAGTTAGTAAGATTAATATCTTTTAATGAGTTGTTGAAGTCTAGTAATTGCCGCTTCTAGTTCTTGCATCAACACTGTAGGGTTTTCATTAGGTATTTCCCCTTCTTGTACCAAACTATTTTTGATTTAAAACGACCTCTGCAAATCACTAATTTTTCTTATTTAATCAGATCGCTCTTGTAATGCTTCTGCTAGTTTCATAAACTCTCACCTCATATTTTAAAATATATAGATATTAATATACTGACTGAACTAATACAAACTATTATATTTAGTATCTAGTTTCTTATAATACTTTCCGCATCATCACATGTGGACAGCCTTCATCAAGGTATTCTTCCCCTTCTGCTTTATAGCCAAGGGATTCGTAGAATGGTTTTGCCTGTACTTGCGCTGATAAGGAGCAGGTCTTAAATCCATCGCGGCGAATGCCATTTTCTGCGGCTATCATAATCTTAGTCCCTAGATGTTGTCCACGATACAACTTACGCACCGCCATGCGACCAATATGGGCATCACCTTCTTCGTTGCTTGGGAAATAGCGACACGTACCTGCTGGCTTGCCATCGATAGATAAAAGGACAAATTTTGCTATATCATCTATTTCATCGAACTCGTCTTCAAAACCCTGTTCTTTCATAAACACATCAATACGTATTTGTTTTATTTCATCAGTAATATGATCTAAAATTTGAATAACCATATCGCCTCCACTGCTACTCATATATCGCTATTTGCGTAAAATTATTTTTGTTATACTGTACCTAAGAGAGTCAATTGACGTGAGTTAGGTTCATCACCGAAAAGGTGGTGATACTATGACAAAACATGAAATTACATATGTAGTTATCATAATTTTGTTATCCGTAGTTACTATCATTGCCTTAGTTAAGTAAGGTAATGAAAACGCCCTAACGTAATGAGGGTGGCTAGACCTCTAACACGTTAGGCGCATCATTACCCAAAATTTTAGATGAGCCTAACGCTACCGACACGTTGATTGGCTCTCTTTATAAACTTATTATACTACAATTTAGTCATGAATAGCAAAAATCATTTTTATACAAAAAAAGCCTTATTATATCTACATTCCAAATAATTTATTAAAGCACATTATTTTTAAAACTTCTATGAAATTTAATTTTTAAGTATTGCATAATCTTATCATTTGGGTTTATACTATACCCAACATTTTAGAAAGGAGCAACCAAAGATGACTAACCAAATTAGCCTCGCTACAAAACAATACTTTTATTGGTTCTTTATCCAACGTACGGGTAAGGAACTATTTGTGGTGCGCTAATTAAGATTTAGTTATTATTAGTTGCTTAGAATAGTAAGAGGGCTACCCGTATTAGATTACGGGTGGCCCTTTTTTGTATGCTATCCCGTATGGTAAGCCCTACTATTCACTGTAGTTACAAGGAGGAATTATCATGATTATTACATTGAAACAAAACGCCGCACAAACAGAGGTATCTCGTTTACGCAGTGAATTAGAGGCGCAAGGGTTCGTTATTCATCCTGTAGAAGGCACGCGCTACAATATTTTAGGTCTTATCGGCGACACTGCATCCCTCGATGCTCGTCAAATTGAATCTCTTGATTTCGTAGATAAAGTAACTCGTATTCAAGAGCCATACAAAAAAGCAAACCGTCAAATTCCATCCAGATGATTCTGTAATCAACGTAGGTGGTGTATTGATTGGTGGTGGTCACTTCGCAGTAATGGCTGGTCCTTGCTCCGTAGAAACACCTGAACAAGTAATTGAAACCGCAAAAGCTTGTAAAGAAGCAGGCGCTACAATCCTTCGTGGCGGTGCTTTCAAACCTCGTACATCCCCATACTCCTTCCAAGGCATGGGGCCAGAAGGTTTGGAATTGTTAGAGCTTGCTAAAAAAGAAACAGGCCTACCGATTGTTTCCGAAGTAATGGATATTTCCCAATTACAATACTTCGATAACGTAGATATGCTTCAAATCGGCGCTCGTAACATGCAAAACTTCACACTTTTAAAAGAAGTAGGTAAATTAAACAAACCAGTTCTTTTAAAACGTGGTTTATCTGCTACATACGAAGAATGGTTGATGGCTGCTGAATACATCATGTCCGAAGGCAATGAACAAGTTGTATTATGCGAACGCGGTATCCGCACATTCGAAACTAAAACTCGCAATACCTTAGATGTAACAGCAATCCCTATGATGCACGAATTATCTCACTTGCCAATCATCATGGACCCTAGCCACGCAGCAGGCATGAGCCGCATGGTTCGTCCACTTTCTCTTGCATCTGTAGGCGGCGGTGCAGACGGCCTTATGATCGAAGTTCACAACGATCCATCCAAAGCATTATGCGATGGCCCTCAAGCATTACGTCCAGACCAATTCACTAGCCTTATGAAAGAAGTTATCGCATTGCGCCAAGCATTGGTAGAATGCACTAAATAACCTCACATACCACACAAATGAGCTAGTATCCGTTATAATAGATACTAGCTTATTCTTTTAAGAAAGGAACCGTTATGACTCGCATCCATATTAACGCGTCCACACCGTATGACGTTGTCATCGAGGAAGGCGCTTTACAACGCATCACCGATTTTATTAAACCGTTAAAACCAAATTGCCGTGTTATCATCGTCAGCGACAGCAATATAGCACCGCACTATTTGGATTCTGTGAAAGCTAATATGGAACATGCCGGTTATACTGTTTGTGATTATGTATTTCCTGCTGGTGAAAGCTCAAAAAACGCTCATCAACTTATCGATTTAGTGGAATACATGGCGGACCAATCATTAACGCGTAAAGACCTTCTTATCGCCCTTGGCGGTGGCGTTGTAGGTGATATGGCAGGCTTTGCAGCTGCTACATACTTGCGTGGTATCGACTATGTACAAGTTCCTACCTCTCTATTAGCTGCCGTAGACTCCTCTGTAGGTGGTAAAACAGCAGTTAATCTAGAAGCTGGCAAAAACCTTTGGGGTGCTTTCAAACAACCGATCCTTGTCCTCTGCGATCCAACTACGCTCAATACATTGCCAGACATGGAATGGAAAAATGGTTGTGGGGAAATTATCAAATACGGATTCCTCGATGTACCAGGTCTTTTAACCCAACTAGAGAATAGACCATTAATTAAACATCGCGGTAGCGTTAGTGGCGTAATTGCCCGTTGCGTACAAGCTAAAGCAGATATTGTAGAGCAAGATGAGCGCGAATCTGGTGTTCGTGCCCTCTTAAACTTAGGTCATACCTTTGGTCATGGTATTGAAAAGGCGAGCCATTTTGAAGTCCACCATGGCTATGCTGTAGCCATCGGTATGGTCCTCATGGCGCAAGGTGCTGTAAAACATGGAGAATTAGATGCAGAGGCGTTAGAAAAATTAAAGGCTCTCATCGAAGCACACGATCTGCCAACCACAACGACTATAACAAAAGAAGAAATTTTAGCAGCTGCTAAACACGATAAAAAAAGCGAAGGGGCTACTATTAAAATTGTAGTTCCTACTCGCTATGGCCACAGCGAACTCAAGGTAGTAACACACGAAGAGCTTGCAACCTATTTAGATTAAGGAGATTTATATGCATTCTGTAACGAACGCCATCCCTACAGGAACGATTGCGTCCATCCCAGCAAAGGCTCACGCACATCGCGCATTGATTTGTGCCGCCCTCGCTAGCTCGCCATCTACGATATTGCTGAGCCGCACCTCTAAAGACATCGATGCTACTATGGACTCCTTACGAGGCTTAGGTGCACACGTTGTATATGAAAATAAAGTTGTCACTGTTACACCAGGCCCTGTACCAGCAAAAGGCAAAGTAGTTCCTCACGAATCAGGCACTACATTACGTCTCTTATTACCTGTAGCAGCATCCATCTGTAACGATGTAGACGTAGATGCGAAAGGTCGTTTACCAGAGCGCCCTCTCGAACCTATGCTAGGCGAAATGAAAGCGCATGGCGTAACATTCTCCCAGGATAAACCGCCATTTACTATGACAGGTCGTCTTCAAGGGGGCAAATTCTCTATGGTAGGCGATGTAAGTAGTCAATTCTTCTCTGGTTTATTGTTGGCAGCCCCTCAAATCGGCTTATCTACTATTACCTCTACTACGCCACTACAATCTAGCGATTATGTAACACTAACTACTGAAACAATGCGAGATTTTGGTGTCGAAGTTGAACACACTTTACCAGACACAAACATCAATGAGGCTTTCACAGTACCATTTGGTGCGTCCTTCATAGGTCGTGATAATTACCAAATCGAAGGCGACTGGTCTAATGCAGCAATCTGGATGGTAGCCGCTGGTATGACGGGCAAACCAATTACGATTACAGGCATGAACAAAAACTCTGTACAAGCTGATCGCCGCATCATGCAAGTTATGATTGATGCTGGTTGTGATGTTGTATGGGATGGTATGAATGTAACGGTTACAGGCCGAGCATCGAAACCAATTCATGTAGATCTTGAGCAAATGCCTGACATGTTGCCTGTTATGGCCGCCCTTGCCTGCTCTATCCAAGGTGAAAGCTCCTTTGTTAAGGGTGCTCGCCTACGTTTGAAAGAGTCTGATCGTCTCGTAGCCGTTGCAAATCTCGTAAGAGACTTGGGCGGTACGGTGCGCGAAGATGGTGATGACCTATATATCATCGGTAATGGTATACTTAAAGGGGGACAAGGTGATTGCGTCAATGACCATCGCCTCGTTATGGCAGGTACATTGATGGCTCTCATCAGTGAAAATCCTGTAACACTAAAAGATAGCGAAGCTATCACAAAATCCTATCCAGACTTCTTTGAGGACTGGAACTTACTAGGTGGTAATGCACAACCGGTATAGATTTCTAATCTTAACTGGTGTAATCTGATACATAACAATAATAGTCATAAGTACTATGTAGTAGGAGTTAATATAATGGCATCTAATTTCGGTAAAACCATACAAGTATCTACCTTTGGCGCCTCTCACGGCTATGCCATTGGCGGTATCGTAGAAGGCCTACCTTGTGGACACACCATCGATATTGATGAACTAAGCGCCTTCTTGAAACGCCGTGCGCCAGGTCAAAATCAATTACAAACGCAACGTAAGGAAGCCGATGTGCCTGAATTTTTAGCAGGTATGGTGGACGGCATGCTCAGTGGCTCTCCACTGGCATTTATGATTCGCAATACATCGCAGCACTCTAGCGATTACAATAACCTTCGCGACATTCCTCGCCCATCTCATGCGGACTTTACAGCTCGTATGCGCTACGGTGACAAGGTAGATATGCGAGGCGGAGGCCACTTCTCGGCACGCCTCACAGCACCTCTATGCGTAGCCGGTGGCATTGCTATCCAACTATTACGCGAAAAAGGCATTGAAATTCACGGCCATTTGAAACAGGTTGGTACTATCCAAGATGCTCCTATCAATATGGTTCATCCAGACATGAAAGCACTTGGTAACATCGCGACAGAACCAATTGCTATGCTCGATGCAGATAAACGCAGCGAAGTAGAAACCCTTGTTATGAACCTCAAAAAAGACGGCGACTCCACAGGTGGTATCGTTGAGGTCGTAGCTACAGGTCTACCAATTGGATTAGGCAATCCAAACTTTGATGGTATTGAAAACCGATTAGCTCGCGTTATCTTTGGCGTACCAGCCATTAAAGGCGTATCCTTTGGCGGTGGCTTTCGATATGTGTGCACAACTTGGATCCGAAGTAAACGATGCTTTCACCATGGACGGTGACAAGATTACAACCACAACTAACAATAGCGGTGGTATTCAGGGAGGTATTACCAACGGTTTACCGCTCGTTATGCAAGTGGGCATCAAGCCAACACCATCTATTTATAAAGAACAACATTCTGTGTCACTTTCACAAAAAGAGGACACATTACTCACCATTAAAGGTCGTCACGACCCATGCGTAGCGCTTCGTGCAGTACCTGTTATCGAAGCTATTACAGCCCTTGTCATTCTTGATTTCTTAGGAGATATTGACCATGAACTTAGATGAAGTACGCGTTAAAATTAACGATATAAACGACCAAATGCTCGCCCTCTTCAAAGAGCGCATGGAACTCTCCAAGGACGTTGCGGCGGCAAAGAAAGAAATGAACAAGGCTATTTACGATGCCAAACGGGAACGAGATATCCTCGACAAAGTAACGAGAGATGCAGGCCCGGATCTCGATCTATATGCGCGTCGTTTCTTCGAAGCATTATTTAGCTTGAGCCGTACCTATCAGTCTGAACAATTATTCCAAGATAATGAGTTCACAATAAAAATGAAAAAAGCCATTGAGCAGTCCCCTACCTTGCCACCGCAACGCGGCAGTGTAGCTTGTGCCGGCGTATTTGGCAGCAATGCTCAAATGGCGTGTGATAAATTATTGCCCCTCAGCCAAATTCACTACGTAACGGGTTTCCGTGCTGTATTTGATACGGTAGAATCCGGCGAATGTCAATTTGGTGTATTACCTATCGAAAATAGCTCCAACGGTTCTGTAAAAGAAGTATATGACCTCTTAGAAGAGCGTAAATGCTATATCGTACGCGGTACACGCCTTTGGATTTCTCACGACTTACTCGTGAAAAAGGGCACAAAACTAGAAGATATTCATACCATCATCTCCCACCCTCAGGCGTTGGGCCAATGCAGTCACTTTCTAGATACATTAGAAGGCGTAGAGTTACGTTCCTTCGATAACACAGCTCGTGCAGCACAAATGGTGGCAGCCAGTGATGATCCAGGTGTAGCAGCTATAGCAGCACCGCAATGTGCAGACTTGTACAACTTGTCTCCATTGATGCGCAACATCCAAAATAGCGATAACAACTATACGCGTTTTATCTGCATCAGCAAGGACTTCCATGTGTACCCAGGGGCTAATAAAATCTCTGTGGTAACCACAGCAAGCCATGCTCCAGGGGGGGCTCGGTACATTACTTACCAAGTTTGCTAATATCGGTGTAAACCTTACAAAACTAGAATCTCGCCCTATCGTAGGCCATAACTTTGAGTTCTTGTTCTACCTCGATTTAGAAGCATCCTTAGCAGATCCAAAGGTATTATCCGTTCTAGCAGAGCTTCATACATCACAAGATAAGTTCCGCTTACTCGGTAATTATCCTGAAAACTAATATATTCATCCCTACTAGTCCCTATCAAGGTATATATAGTACAATGAATATAGTTATAAAACTCCAATGGCTAATAGGTAGCAGCCTATTAGCCATTCTATGTATATTGACCTAGGAGGTCCTATGAAATTTGGTTTACTTGGCCGTACGTTGGGCCATAGCTTTTCCCCTCACATTCATAGTGTGTTAGGAAATACGAATTACGAATTATTTGAAAAAGAACCAAGCCAATTGCAAGAGTTCTTTGATGATCCTGAACTACAAGGCATCAATATTACCTTCCCTTACAAGGTAAATGCCCTTGAGGCTTGTGATGTAGTTGACCCTCGTGCAGAACGCATCGGTTGTGTGAATACGATGGTCCGCAAAGACGGTAAATGGCATGGCTATAACACAGACTATGATGGCTTTGTATTTACACTAAAACATGCTGGTATCGATGTATCTGGCAAGGAATGTATCATTCTAGGCGACGGTGCTTCGTCTGCTACAGTTCACGTAGCACTTGAAGACTTAGGTGCTAAGAATATCACGCATTTATCTCGTAAAAGCGGCTCCGTTCTATACCGATGCGCCTAATTACTACGAAACAGCGCAGATTATTATTAACTGTACACCTATCGGTATGTATCCTCACAATCCGGCTAGCCTCATCGATCTTATGCAGTTTTCCAAGCTAGAAGGTGTTATCGACCTCATCTACAATCCACACCGTACGATTCTACTACTCCAAGCGGAAATGATGGATGTTCCTCACTGTGATGGCCTGCCATTCCTCGTGGCACAAGGCGTTGAGGCGGCTAACCATTTCCAAGGTGAAAGCTTTGGTACAAAGGAGATCGAACAAATCTTACGAGATATGCGCCGTGAAAAGGAAAATATCATCCTCATCGGTATGCCTGGTGTAGGTAAAACAACTGTTGGCAAAGCCCTTGGAGAAAAAATGGGCCGCACTTGCGTAGATGTAGATCAAGAACTAGAAAAAGAAATTGGAGATATTTCTACATATATTACGGAACAAGGAGAACCAGCCTTCCGAGAAAAAGAAGCGGAAATGATTGCAAAATTCGGTACAGAAACGGGCCTTATTATCTCCACTGGCGGCGGTTGTGTAACAGTGCCTAAAAACTACGCGCACCTACGCCAAAATGGTCGCATTTACCAATTAACACAACCAGTAGAAAACCTATCTACCTCCGGTCGTGTCCTTTCTAGTGGCGGCATCGAGCGCTTACGCGAACTTGAAGAAACTCGTACACCAATGTATGAAAGCTTTGCACAATGCATCGTAGAACATAATCGCAATGCTCCAGAAACAGTAGCGGCAATCCTAGAAGACTTCGAAGCAAACTTATTGTAAGAGCTTGTATAGCAAAAGTGTAAAATTGTTTACATCTGTATTTCTAGATAAAACTAAAACGCATATCATAACATTAATGATATAAATCATAACCACCCGTAGAACGGGTGGTTTGCTCTGACCCTATAAGGGTCTTTTCTCTAGTGGTGGCCCTCTAAAGAGGGCATCGAATGATCTGACAACCACTCTATTACCACTGCTGCCCCTACTCAGGGGGCTTTTTATTTTACCCTATTTTACTGGCTCACCCGTAAACGGGTCGGTGTATTCTTTAAAGTTTAATGTATCTTGCGCTATATCCTCTTGTAGTTGATTGCGAATATACTCTTTTATCGCTCCTTCATATCGTCCTACCGTATCCACATAATATCCTCTACACCAGAAATGTCTATTTCCATACTTATATTTTAAATTTGCGTGTTTATCGAATATCATGAGGCTACTTTTACTTTTTAAATATCCCATAAAACTTGATACACTTAAATGTGGTGGTATCGTTACTAGCATATGAATATGATCCGGACATCATTCCGCTTCTATTATCTCTACATTTTTCTCTTACATAAATCTCGTAAGATTTTACCTACATCAGCTTTTTATCCGACCATAAATTATTTGTCTTCTATACTTTGGAGCAAAAACAATATGATATTTACATCTCCATTTACTATGTGATAAGCTTTTTACGTCATTCATTGACATTGAACCTCCTATGTTGAAATGTTGTGGTTGCCAGACCAACTTCATTCTATCACTAGGAGGTTCTTTCCTTTCTCTAAGATTTTTACCGACCCCCAGTTTAACTGGGGGTTTGAGTCATGCCTATTCGGCGTACAACTAAACAGCAGTAGCTATCCTTAGGATAACTACTGCTGTTTTTATGTTCCCTATGTCTTATAGATATTTGTGAAAACCATATTTGCAATTACAATGTAATTACAAATAAAATTCAAAAACTAACATGCGCTTACTATAAAATTAATACAATACTCGACGCACTACAGTCACAATAATAAAGAATCATAGGAGGATATTATGAAAACCGTAAACCTACAAGTCCGCATCAATGAAGATCTAAAACAGGAAGTATCTAGCATATTAAAGGCACAGGGACTATCCTACACCTCCATGCTAGACGCCCTATTCCGTCAAATTATCAAAGAACGTCGCATTCCTTTCGTCATTGCTTTACCAACAACATCTACAGATGAAACACCAACGCCAAGTACACTCAACAATGACGGCACCTACGAACAACCCCGAATCACATTAAAGGCATCAGATACTACTAGATCATACGGAACAACAACCACAAATGAGGTTCAAATATCCTTTGATAAAATTGATAAAACAGGAATACTCAATATCCGTATAAACCCTAAAGTTAAAACACTAACAACAGCTATCTTGAAAAGAAATGGGTTTAACTATATCATTGTTAATTACATTAATCTCCAAACAAATACAATTTTTCAAAAAGCAATTCCTAAGTCAGTAAACAAGCCTATCGCTTGTGACTCTATGAATGCAGACTTTCTTACTGACGAAGAAATCGACCAGCTACTGGAAATGGCATATATAGATATGGAACAAGGTAACTTAATTTCAGCTGAAGAACTTTTTGAGCAACTAAAGAGAGAAGGTCTTCTTTTATGAGCTATAAAGTTTTATTTAGTAAGCTTGCTGAAAAAGAAGTGAAAAATATCCTATATATAAGACTAATAATGAAATATATTATTTTTCGAAAAATGGTCACTAAACATTATATTGTCTTATACTCTATAAAAAAATAAAAACTGTAATAATTAAAAAAAGTACTAACGCAAGGTATGAATATAAAAAAAGTCGGCTTTCGCCGACTTTTTTTAATCACTATGCGTTTATGTTGTTGTTCATCGAAGACGCCATCTACGTCGAGGGTATCGAGGATGCGCTTTAGTTCATGCACATCTATTTGACCCGGTGCCGATGCTTTTGCCAGCGGAGGCAAAGGTCATAGCATTACCAAATAATGCACCGGCTGCACGTGTAACAGCCCCCAATGGTCCCATGGCCATCGTGATGATTGGGTCAGATGGATACAAGGCTTTTAACTTCAGCCGTTGCCTCAAGGAGGGTTAATACATCCCCAGTTGTATGAGGCATAACAGCCATCTTTGGTACATCCGCCAAGAATTTTTTCATTTGAATGAGACGATTTACAATAACCTCGTGGCTTGGTGTACCATGGAAATCATGATTACTCATAACTATGGTTACACCATGCACCTTTGGCAAACTCTATCGTTTTAGCATTCTATCTTGATCGAAGAATAACTCAATATCGATAGCATCTACTAATCCAGTCGGAATAAGACGCTCTAGCATTGTGAAATAATCTTTGGTAGAAATAGACTTCTCACCGCCCTCACCTTTTGTGCGCCAAGTAAATAACAAGGCACGGCCTTTCAACTGAGGTTTGATGAGCATTAACAGTTCAATAATAGAGTCAATGGAGTGGGCCCGCTCGTAATAGTCAATGCGCAGCTCCACAACGTGACACGGCGTATTACATGCAACCGCAGTAGCATCTAGAATTTCTTTCATGGTTGTGCCCACAATAGGCACGCATATTTTTGTACCCTTATCACCGAGTACAGTATGACCGATACGGACCATAATAACTCCTTTCCGTCCCACACGGTGAGACAAATGACTTACCTTAAACTTAACTATATACCAATATTTTTGGTAAAAGCAATCAATCAGCCTATATTGGATTGCTATTCACAAAAAACGTATGAAAGCCTGTTATTATGCACTAAAACAGTATTCTTAGATTAACGATTAACATCACTTTTTGTTATACCCAAAACGTTAGGACTAATAAAATATGGTTATATTATATGAACCTTACAAAACTAGTTATACTAAAAAGATACCTTGCTCAACTGCTGTCATAGTTAAGTAAGGTATCTTTTTAATGTTAATCATGTTGCACGGATATTTTTCGAGCTTGGAAGCCCATATAGAGTAATAGCAAGCCTGTAATGCTAAATACATAGGATATACCAATGTAGGTGGATACTATACTTGCAAATACAGGGCCTACCATAGACCCAAATTGTTGCGCCGTCGTTGTCATACCAAACATACGACCCTCTAAAGCTTGGATCTGTATTCAGTGTGACAGCAGCACTCAAGGATGGATTAATACCTACAATACAGGATCCAATGAGTACTTGTAGTACGCCAAACCACCAAATACCAACAGGTAAGCTTTGCAATAAAAGGACAATACCACTGCCTAACATACAATAGGAAATCGTTTTAAAGTAACCTCTTCGTTCTCCAATACGTACCCAAATATTGGTCGTTAAAGAACCTGCTAACCCACCGATACTGAGGATGGTACCAGAAATAATCGCAGCCCCCTCCATTGTGCCTTGCATATCCCCTACATAAAGCGCCAAAATAGGCTGTAGCATCATAATGGCACATTGCATAAAGAAGAAAATCCACAATAGCCGTACTAATACAGGCTGTTGTTGGACTGCTTTAAAGTCCTCACGCAAGGATGTAGATTTTGTAGGGTGAGCAGCTTGCTCTTTTTCATCAGCACCTACAGCATGTAATTTCGGTTCTTTTACAAAGAATAATACCGCTAAGGTAGCGATAAGTACAGCAACACCAGACACATAAAATACAGGACGCATGCCTACGATACTTTCAATGGCACCACCTAAAAAAATGGACCAACCACGTTGCCTAAAATTAAGCCCGTTTGGAAAATACCAAGAGCGCGGCCTACCTGTTTCTCATCGACGCTGAGGGACACCATGGTCATAGCTGCAGGATAAAATCCGTTTGCAAAGCCCACAAAGGCACGGCCTAGCAATAGTTCATACTCATTGCTAACCATACCAATGAGAATATAGGAAACGGCAATAGCAAAGCCAGCTCGTAAGGCCATCCGTTTCTTGCCCTTGTTATCCGCAATTTTACCCCATATAGGCGCCATAATGCCGGCGATGAGGAAGGTAATGCCAAAGACAAGGCCAGACCAAAGGGCTACATCATCCTTTGGTACACCTAATTCCAATAGATAGATTGGCAAGAAAGGAATAATCATGGTGTAGCATATGGCAAGCACAGTCATACTAGCCGTAATAATCCATACATTGCGCATGCCACCTCGAGCATCATATTTAGTTGTACTCATATTGACCTCCTCCCCATATAATCGTATAGCTTATATAGCTTGGTTTAGCTCATCAAAGGTATCAAGCTAATCAAGCAACTGAGCTTTATTTACTCAAAAATTAATACAGATATAAAGAAGAGCCGCATACGAAACGCGACTCTTTCCATACATTACCTAACAGATAGCCATATTAATAGGTACTAACTAGTACTAATACTAGTAATACTAGCACTTATACTGAAACCTCTAGATTAGGCTATCATTTATTCCGTTGGGAATTTGTGATCCATTACGTCTTGCAAGGAAACGCGTTCCATTACATGACGGAATTCATCTTGCAAATACTGCCACAACGGAGCAGTCAAGCAATCGTTAAACATAGGACATGGTTCTACATCATCTTCTAAACAAGATACGAGAGCTATTGAATCCTCTGCAGCATATAAAATTTCATATACATTGTATTCAGCAGGCGATTTCACCAAGCGATATCCACCGTATTTACCACGGCCACTTTTAACGAGGCCAGCGGAGGACAAGCGAGATACAATCCCCTCTAAGTATTTATCGGAAAATCCTTGGCGTTCTGCAATCTCACGAATTGGTACATTTTTTTCTACCCCGTGCTCTGCAATATCCGCCAATATCCGTAAGGCATAACGCCCTTTTGTAGATATTTTTCATAAGTTAACCTCTAAGTCATTTCATAATATATTTATAGTATATCACAAATTCATACAAAAAAATGGTGGGAAATATGATACACTATACATATATCGAAATATTTTATTTGGGTATTTTTTTAATTTCATATGGGAGGATGTTATCTAATGTTAGATAAACTATTTCAACTCAGTGAACGCGGTACAACTGTTAAAACCGAAATTTTTAGCTGGTATTACTACGTTTATCACGATGGCGTACATCCTATTCTTGGCGCCAAACATTCTTAGTCTTGCAGGCATGGATAAAGATGCAGTCCTCATCGCAACAGCTTTAGGCGCTGGTCTCGTAACGATTTCCATGGGGTTATTCGTTAACTATCCGATTGCTCTCGCTCCTGGGGTTGGTCTCTTAGCCTTTTATTCCTTCACCGTAGTTCTCGGTATGGGCGTAACTTGGCAAACAGCATTGGGCGCTGTATTTATCTCCGGTCTTGTATTCCTCGTATTAACACTTACATCGATACGTCAAATGATTGTTGAAGGCATCCCAGCCTCCATGAAGGTTGCCATTACCGTTGGTATCGGCCTCTTCATCGCTATCATCGGCTTAAAATTATCCGGCTTGATGGCTATCTCTATTAGTTTGTCTCCAAACTCCTTAGGTCAAGTTGTGCAAACGCATGGTAATTTAGTACCACCTGCGTCCGAAGCGCTCTTAACGCTTGGTAATTTGCACAGTGGCGAAACATTGTTGGCACTATTCAGCCTCATCTTTACGGCTCTATTAATGGCTCGTAAAATTCAAGGGTCTCTCTTGATTGGTGTGGCAGTAACAACACTTCTTTCCTACGTTACTGGCCTTTCTACAATGCTGAGAACTTCACTGTATTGGCAGTGCCTGATTTCTCTAAAGCAGCATTCCTTCAATTAGATATTCCTGGTGCGCTCCACATGGGCTTAATCACGATTATCTTCTCCTTCACCTTCGTAGAATTGTTCGACTCCATGGGTACTTTGATTGGTACTGCTACAGAGGCGAAAATTGCAGATCCTAAATCTGGTAAATTCCCAGGTCTTGGTAAAGCGATGACTGTCGATGCTATCGGCGTTAGTGCTGGCGCATTGCTCGGTACTTCTACGATTACTGCCTTTGTTGAAAGTGCAGCAGGTGTAGGTGCTGGTGGCCGTACAGGCTTAACGGCGGTCACAACAGGCGTATTATTCTTAATTTGCTTGTTCTTGGCTCCTATCGTATCCTTGGTGCCAAATGCAGCAACATCACCTGTTCTTATCATCGTTGGTGCCCTCATGTTAGGTGCTATCAAGAAATATCGACTTCGATGATTGGACAGAAGGCTTCCCCGCATACCTTGTTATCGTTTTGATGCCTTTCACATATAGCATCGCTAACGGTATCTCTGCAGGTCTCGTTGCATACCCTCTACTCAAGATCATTTCTGGTCGTGCCAAAGAGGTTAACTGGATTATGTACGTATTGGCGGTACTCGTTATCATCCGTTACGTATTCTTCTAATTAACGTATGCTCATAATCAAGCTATTATGAAAGCTAACATTTGGTTGTTATCATCACTAATACGCTAAGAACAAAATATATTTAAAATGCCGCATAATATATTACATATACTAAAGAACCTATCTCCGAAGATATTAGTAAATATCTAGGAGATAGGTTCTTCTTATTATGTACTGATTTTGCTAAATGCTAATGCTCTATGATAGCAAAAATCGTACTATACATTCTTATTACGGTTTACCATTAACGAGTCGTTTTTACACCAATTAAGTCTGTACGACTTGGATCGATATCTTTTAACGGCACTACATGATCTCTATAAAAAGTCTGCTTCAGATGCTTTTACAGGCACTTGGAAGAACAAGAAATACGCCATATTATCCTTGTACCACGTAACACTGCGTACTAAGCCCTTATCTACATCCCCTGTATAGTGAACCTCCCCTATTGGAGTAGAGTCGCTCCAATGTACGTCATGATACTCCATTGGGATATATTCTTCAGGCCGTACAGTATCCATAGAGTAGCTCATGCGGAAGACCATCGTATGAGTTACCCAACGGCCACTGCGTTCTTGATACTCTTTACCTTGCTTCCAATATACAGTTTCTAATACATCATTGTCATAAAAATGTGTAGCATAGTATGTATAGCCAAGCGGTAAATAACTTGGTACAGATACGTCATAGGACACCTTATGAGATGCATTGATTACACCGCTAGGTAGACCGATGGTTTTGCTGGTAAGTATAGGCCACACAGAATTCGTATGTGTACGCAATGGCAACCCAATCGTTTCATAAGGAGGCCAATCTATTTCAACCTTTTGTTTAACAGGTTCTTCAATATGTTGCTCATCATTGCGGTCACCACGTAGTCGAGTATCATCAACGGCTACGTTACTCACAGGACCTACAGAGTCTACAATTTTGCTTACAAAGTTTTGATTTCTTAAAGAAGCAAAGTAGAGCATATAAACTTTATTATCTTTTTCCCAGTAAGCAATTTGAATAGCGTCTTTACTATAACCTAACGTATGTACAGCGATTCCATTAGTGGTAGTAAAGCTAACTGCATCCTTAGCGTTGTAATTTGTCTTTTCTAATATAGGCGTTACCACTGTATCGATAGCCCAACCCATACGATATACAATATCTGTATTAGAGAAGGTTAGCTTCGGACCAAATTCTCCATCACGGCCCGTTTCTGTATAAACGATTTCTAATACGTCATGGTCCTTGGCCTTTACATCACGTACTGCATAATCTTTAGGCATATAAGACGGAACTTGTATAGGATAGCCAAATTCCTGCACAGTACTCTCAATATTAGTTTCAACTAAATCATAATCATCAACTTGATCATACCAACGATAACGATCAGCGAGTTTTTTATTATCATCGATGATCTTTTTATCATCTACATCTCGTTCAACAGGAACGGTATTACCATTTTTATCTATTAACGGGTATGTAGCACTAACTGGCTGTACGCCAAAGGTGCTTACTGCAGTAGCCATCGCGGCACATAAAACAGCAGATGTTATTAGTTTCTTCATATTCTCTCCTCTTCGAGCGGTTACACACATTTTCGCTTTATTCCAAATAAATGGCTACGTGAGCTATCTATTTTTTACAGGCCCCACATGTTCCTTATAGAATTCAGCATCAACTGATTTCACAGATTCTAAGAACAATAAGGAATATGCCATACCGTCTTTTGTCCACGTAATGCTGCGAATTAGTTGTGCTGCTGGATCCCCAGTGTAAAAGACTTCACCAGATTCACCTTGTTCAGACCATTCAAAGTCCTTATATTCAGCAGGAACATACGGTACATCTTTTACATCTTCCACTGAATAGCCCATTCTATAAACGAAAATACTACCAGAGTTTCTCTTCCCAACTCGATATGTTTGGGAATTTTTTATAAAATATACAACCTCTAATACATCATTTTTGTCTTGCCGCACTGTATAGATTTCATAACCATAAGGGATATAGCTAGGTGCCTCAACCTCATATGGAAGCTTCTGAACTGCCTCTTTTAGTTGTCCCTTAAAAGTATGAGCCTTTTGTGTATTCTCTATAGGCCAATCATGAAAGTGCCACTGTAGGGTATCCATTCTAGGCTCAACATTTTTAAAGTTATGTCCGAGCTTAAGCGTTTTAGTGGATCCAGCCTGATCTGTAGTATCAGGAGTATCTAGCGTTTCTGCTGTGGCCATTCCTACAGATAATAACCCAGCAGCAATAACAGCTAAAACCGACTTATACATTGTTTTTCTCATATTTTTTCCTCTTTACAAGCGATTACAAATTCTACCGCTATTACACAATATATTGTTCTAGATACAATTTGTATAACATCAGTTTATCCGCTAAGGAATCATTCGTTCTTTATTATATTCATCAATTGTTTTTGTCTGAAATCTTCGTAACCGGATAGTTTCCTAATAATTCATGACGTGAGCTATCTATATTTTTTTACAGGTACCACATGTTCCTTATAGAATTCAGCATCAACTGCTTTCACAGGTTCTAAGAAGAATAAGGAGTACGCCATGCCACCTTCCGTCCACGTAATGCTACGGATCAATTGTACTCCTGGCTTACCTGTATAATACACCTTGCCAGATTCACCTTGCTCAGACCACTCATAGTCCTTATACTCTGCAGGAATATACGCTGTATCTCTTACGGTATCCACGGAATAGCCCATTCGATAGGCCATAGCATTAGTAATAAATTTTTCCCCAGCCTGATAGATAGGTGCATTTCTTTTGTAATATACAACCTCTAGCACATCATTTCGATCAAGACGTGCTGTATAAAGCTGATATCCAAAAGGTATATAACTAGGTGCCTCAGCCTCATACGGTAATTTCTGAGTAACCTCTGCTATCCCCTTAAAGTTACGAGCACTGTCTTGAGTCATTATAGGCCAGCCTACTAATTGCATTCTTGGTATTTGTATAATTGGAGAAGCATTATTCATGTTTGGCGTAACATTTTTAGACTTAGCTGCGGCCTCAGAATTATTAATCGATACAGACTGATCAACAGTATCTGCGGATACATAGCTTATAGATACTAAACCAACAGCTATAGCAGCTAAAATGGATTTACATATTAATTTTTTCATATTCTCTCCTCATTAAGCGATTATACGCTTTATATAATGATATATTTTCTTTATATATATCAAAAATCCCAGTATTATTCTGTTGCTCGTAGCTACTTCATAAAACCTTTATAAAATCTATCCTGTAAAGTAAGTTCTCCTAATAAGAGAGCTATATTATATTTTTTTGCAAAAAAAATCCTACTGAACGCTATATCATAATAGAGTTCAATAGGATTGTTGTATCATTATTTAGTTAATGGAGGCATAATAGCATCTTGTTCAAGTTGTCTTCGTCTTTTGGCCGTATAGTCGACAATTTTAATTTGAACTACGCCTACAGAGTTTACCATGGCTTCTGTAAAAGTAAACTCACGACCTGTCTGATGTTTCATCAATACTTGTAAGCCATGAGACTTTTCATCAATAGCCTCTAAATAGGTAGCCTCTCCACGACCCATCACACTAGAGTATACCGAGCTATATTTACATGGTATATCTCCACCTGAAACGAGGGCTTCATCGCTACCATCAATTTCAATAAATACATGTGGATTCGCTTGAATCAAACTAAACTTCTTTCCCCTCATAATGTCCCATGTACATAGATATAAAAGTACCTCATCTATAAATTCATATCCAAAATGTAAGGGCACCACGTAAGGGTAATCACCATCCATCAGACCTAGATGAATGATACGAGTGCTACTTAAAATACCTTTAATTTCATCTATATTGGTAACCATGCGATCTTGTCGTCTCATAATAGCCTCCACGGTTTTACGTAAAATATAATCTATGTATTATTATAGCAAATTTTAGAAACCTTTTTAAGGCTAAGTATTCTCTTAAAAATATGAATAATTTCTCTTTTATTCGTATATTAATAATACTATTTTTTTCCAATATGTCCACTGTATAAATACATTTGACTTTTTTTACAATAGATACTGTATTATAAGAAAAATAGTTTTATAGATTCTATAGATTATAGAGGCTATGGTCATCCATGGCTTTTTATATTTGTAGATAGTTTGTAGAAAAGAGGTCTTTACTATGTCTGATACGCATCAGTTAAAACGAGGTCTTAAGAACCGGCACGTACAGTTGCTCGCCATTGGCGGTGCCATTGGTACAGGCTTATTCTTAGGCTCCGGTCGAGCCATTCACTTGGCCGGTCCATCCATTATTTTCGCCTACCTTATTACAGGTATTATCTGCTTCTTCATCATGAGAGCATTAGGCGAACTGTTATTATCCAACTTGAATCACCACTCCTTTATCGATTTCGTGGAGGATTATTTAGGTGATCGAGCTGCCTTTATCACAGGATGGACATACTGGTTCTGTTGGCTTTCACTAGCCATGGCAGACTTGACGGCCGTAGGCCTCTATATGCAGTACTGGATACCGTGGCTACCCCAATGGATTCCGGCCTTGATTGTCCTTGTCGCCTTACTATTAATGAATTTAACAGCTGTAAAATATTTCGGCGAAATGGAGTTTTGGTTTGCCTTGATTAAGGTAAGTGCCATTATCTCCCTCATTATTATCGGTATCATCATGATTTTCACAGGTTTTACTACTGATGCGGGTGTCGCCGCCTTTAGTAATATGTGGAACTATGGAGGATGGTTCCCGAACGGAACGATGGGCTTTATCTTATCATTCCAAATGGTTGTATTTGCTTTTACAGGTATCGAACTCGTAGGTCTGACTGCAGGCGAAACGGAAGATCCTGAAAAGGTTATTCCTATGGCCATCAACAACATTCCATTGCGTATTATTTTATTCTATGTAGGCTCCTTGGCTATCATCATGAGTATTTACCCTTGGACGGCTGTTAACCCATCTGCTAGTCCATTTGTAGCCGTATTTACCGCTGTTGGTATCGCAGCCGCTGCAGGCATTGTAAACTTCGTGGTACTCACCTCTGCTGCGTCTGCTACAAACTCTGGTATCTTTAGTACAGGCCGTATGATTTATGCCCTTGCTAAACGCGGTCATGCGCCAAGCTCTATGCGTCGCTTAACGCACAGTAGCGTACCATACCAAGCAACGATTTTTTCCGCTGCCGTATTATTGATTACTGTTGTACTTAACTACGTAATGCCTGAAGCAGTATTCGTTATGATTACATCTATCTCTACCTTCTGCTTCATCTTTATTTGGGCTATCATGGTTATTTGTCACCTTAAATATCGCAAGAAAAATCCTGAATTAGCGGCACAATCTAAATTCAAAATGCCACTATATCCTGTAATGAATTATGTGATTCTCGCCTTCTTCGTTTTTGTTCTAGCTATTCTAGCTCTAAACGAAGATACCCGAATTGCCCTCTTGTTTACACCGATTTGGTTCGTTATCCTTTGGGCCTTCTACTCCATGCTTAACACAGATGACGAAGACGCTCTCAGCGAAGAACTTATCGAAATGGCTGGGGTAAAAGAAATTTACAAAAAACCGAAAAAAGACGATTCCGATGACTACGTAATCTAATAAAAGGCAATTACATAAGTCAATAAAATATGTCTACATAACCTAACAGAAAAGCCCGTGCATAGCACGGGCTTTTTTGTTACCTCATAGTAGGGAAGTTTTGTTGTTCATATTGTTGTTGATACGCCGGAAGATTGCTTGTATCTTCATCATAGTTAAAGATCGTTTTACTGCGATATCCACCTTGCGTAATTATGATATCGATAGAGGATGGTACCTCTTGACCAGTACGTTGCAAATGGTTAACTAGCTCTTGTAAAGCTTCAGTTTGACGCAAAGAACCTGTCATGTATTTACCTTTAGATAAACCTGTATTTCTAATGACTTGTCCATTATGTACTTGCCCTCTATTATCTACATAATAGAAACGTACAACTGCCTTATCTCCCGTAGGCACTGCTTTAACATAAATAGTCTTCCAGTTCTTTTTAACCATAGCTTTGGTTACGTCTGCTAACTTATTAGACAAACGTTGTGTTTCTTTATTAGTGGCTTTAGAGACACCATTTACCTGTTGAATTTCATCATTCATAGGCATTTCGATAGGTGATACCACTGGATCTTGTTGTACCTTTTTCGCATCTGCAGGCTGAACTGCCAATACACCAACAGCTGCCATTACAGCTAACGTTGTAAGAGCAAATTTCTTCATTATATCTCTCCTCAGATAGGATTCCTTAAACAAATTATATTTTTATACAATACATTATACGCATTAGACTATTTATTATCAAGCCTATCTTATTTTTTTCAGGACCATTATTCTTAATTATTTGATTCCAATGTTCAAATCTTGCATATTATAACCTCATATCCATATATTTAATATTAAAAGATGTAATAGACTTTAAGATCGTTATAAAACTCCATCTCATCAGTATTAGTATTCCAGAATACCATCATATTTTTCATATACAGGTATACCATAATACTGTTCAGCTTTTAAAAAAATTCAAATGGTAAAATTCATGTTAGGCTTCGCGTAGTTAAGAGGACTAACAGTAAGCAAATAGGTATCTCCTACCTTACCATTTCATGTATAAATCTCTAGGAATTAAAGAATCTGATATTACTTTATCTTTTTGAATACCATGTTTATTCTTTTTCTCTTGTCGAACAGAGCCTCGATCAGTATTGACTATTTTTAGATGCAGATAAATTTGTATCTATAATATATTTTTCCATCACGATTAGAGGCTATAATTTTTACATCTACATAATCTAAGAAGCAGAAAATTTATCTAAATCATAACCAATAACATTAGAAACTAAGGATGTGTCAGTAATCTTTAAAAATTAAAAAGTGGATACAAATTCATATTAGAAATTGCATCATTAGAGCGTGCAAGAAGATATAATTCATTATTAACGATAAGAGAGTCAAAAATATAACAGTTATACTCTTTCATAATAGGCAATACATCAACTACATAAGATTCAGAGTAATTACTTGCATTTATAACGGTTAGGCTTTGCATTAGGATTATGATTAAGATCAACTGTAATATCTTTCTCTAGAATTATCCCTTGTTTCGGCAAAATACGTATCTCATTTCTCGTACCACTAAAAGTGTAAGCACACAAAACAAGAATAAGGAAAAATAATAAAACTTACAATATAATGTTTCTTTATCCATCGCAACATAGTACCACCTTGCTCTTAGCTATAGTATAACTAAATCTCTAACCTAATAAAAGAAAAGGCTTCAACCGCTTCTCGTCAAAATATTTTCGTCGATTATTGGTTGAAGCCTTTTTTATTCTATTAGTTACTAAAGTCAGTATCCACAATAGCAAATTGTGTATATTCAGGGCAGCGTTTTTGCATTTCTGCTTTAATTTTTTCTAATGTACCATGCGGATCTTCTTCGTCAAAATCAAAGATAATATCGTAGTAGATAACTTTCTTTTCTTCGTGTACGTAAAAGGCATGTACTTGTACTACATGAGTATATAAACTTACAACTTGATCAAGAGCTTGTCTAATTTCAAGTACTTCCACACTTGGTTGGTTTTCAGCATATACACCAACGGTCATAGCAATACCAAATTTTTTATAAAGATGAACAGCGATACCTTTTGTTAGTGGATGGATATCCGCCATAGTCATCGTATCTGGCACTGTAATATGTACGGAGCCAATTGTTTCACCAGGACCGTAGCTATTCAAAACTAAATCATACACACCACCTACATTTGGATGTTGAGCGATAGTTTCTTTAATATCACGAATTAAGTTATCATCTGCACGAACACCAAGCAAGTGATTATACATTTCTTTTAAAATGTCATAAGCAGCTTTCAAAATTAAAACAGAGATAGCGGCACCTACATAACCTTGAATATCAAAGTCAAAGAAGAATACTAAAGCTGCAGATACTAATGTAGCAAAGGTAATCACCGCATCAAAAAGGGCATCTATACCAGATGCTACAAGGGCATCGGATTTATACTTTTCACCTTGAGCCTTAATATAACGGCCCATTACAACTTTCACCACAATAGCAACGGCGATAATAGCCAAGCTTGGAATATCAAAGGTAGATACCTCAGGGTGAACAATTTTTTCAATAGATTCCTTGAGGGATCCAATGCCTGCACCAAGGATGATGAAAGCAATGGCCATAGTAGTCATATATTCTATACGTCCATGACCAAATGGATGCTCCTTATCGGCACCCTTAGCTGCTAATTTTGTACCAACAATCGTCAATACAGAGGACAAAACGTCTGTTAAGTTATTTACCGCATCAAGGATGATGGCGATAGAGTTAGACGCAAGGCCTACAATCATTTTAAAAATAACGAGAACAACGTTACCTATAATACCTTTTATACTAGCAAGCGTAATCCCCCGATTACGTGCTGCACCATTTTCTTGCAAAATCATATTAAACTACACCTCTTACATTCAATTCACTAAGCTATAAATCGAAGCCTATCAATTTATTTACATTCCTATTATAGCTTATCGATTATCATTTGTCATTATATTTTTTGAAAAATTTTTATAAAACCATTGATTTTACTGAGTTATCAATAATTCTCATTTCTCAATTAGAGTATTTGGTGTATTGTGACTTCACAATCTATAGTATAGACCCATTGTTAACAAATTACGATCTATTTATTAAGACGTAATACATATTACGCACTTTTTAATACTTACCTAGTGATAACTATTAAAGTAATTAGAGGTAATTATGCGGTAACCGTAATACGCTCGCCTGTGCGCATGTGTGTAAATACAACCTTTTGAGCACGCAATTGGAACGGCTGCCCCGTTGGCTGTGCGCCATATAAGGTATCCCCTACAAGAGGGTGACCTATATGGCTGAAAGCCACACGAATTTGATGTGTTTTTCCTGTGTACAAACGAACTAAAACCTCTGTATATCCACATTCTTGGGAGTTATACACAGATTTGTCCACATTTTGACCACTTTTATCCACATCTGGTAGTTCTATATCCACATTTTTTGATGCTATATCCACAGAATTTTTGGACTTATTCACAGACTTATCCACAGGCTGTGATTGATGTCTACATAGGACGGAATAATCTGTACGAGTCTCTTTTCCTTTAGGATTTACTTCGTAATGAATCCCATCAGCACTGCGTTCCATAGATAATACCAAGGAATCCTCATCAGCTTCTACGATGCCTTCCACAGTAGCCATATACCACTTTTCAAAGGTATTATCATCCATTTGCTGTTGATAAAGACTTTGGGCTAATCCACTTTTAGCAATCACAATACAGCCCGTTGTATCTCTATCTAAGCGATTCAAGAAACGTACCTTCCGCTTAATACCATGTTCTTTAAAGTAGTAAGCCACACCATTAGCAAGGGATACTAGGTCTTTAGAATTTACTGTCACACCAGCCGGTTTATCCACAATGAGGAGATCATCATCTTCATATAACACGTGTAATTCCATCTCGATTGGTTCGTGATCTATTTTTTCCTTCGCCATGGCAATCCAAATCTCGTCACCTTCGGATATAACATCCTTTGGCGTTGCTTTATGGCCGTTGATGTGGATTAGTTTTTCCTCAAATAACTTTACTAAGGATTTACGAGGATATCGAGTATCTAGTACTGCACCTAATGTAATATCCTGTTTTTCACTACGTGCAGCGTCTATATCTGCGGCAGTTACGGTCCACAAAATATCGTCGGGACGATGTGTTTTTCTCGCCATTAGTATCTCCTTTCTACGAGTTCATTGTCTCGTGGCATATAGTTCAGTAGCGAGCTTGGTTGAACCGCTCGGCCACGTATATTGGTTTGTTCAAAGGTAATGGTCAGCTCTTGCTTAGGGCGCGTTATAGCCACATAGAACAAGCGCTTTTCTTCGTCTTCACGCCCTTCTGCAATGGCAAACGGGCTTGGGAAGGTACCTTCGTTAAGGCCTGCTAGGAATACATGGTCAAACTCGCTCCCCTTTGCTTGATGGATGGTAATGATAGGAATGCGATCTTCGTTTCGTACCTGTTGAGCTGGCTCACCTGCAGTAAGGGCCGCCATCTGCAAGATTTGATTTAATCGAGCTAACCCAGCTGGCCCCTCATAGGCAGCATCAAGTTTTTCCATAATGCGATATAGATCCCGTATATGCTCTACCTTCGCTGCTTCCCCATGGGATTTATAGTATTCTAGAACCCCCATTTGATTCATTATGTACGCCAATAACTTCGTTGGCAATTCCGTATAGGCCTTTCTACGTAACGTTGCCATTTGGGATGCAATATTGGTGAAAGCAGCTTTATATTTATTGATTGCCACCATACGACCAGTCGTTGTAGGCACGATATTTTCTTTCACTGCATAGATTAAAAGCTGTGCAGTGGCCAAGATATCGTCCATCGCATTGTGCGTAGGCTCATGATTGATAGGAAACTCTGACGCTAGGAAGCCCAGTTTATGGTTTGGCAAATTAGGATAGAAGCGACGGTAAATATCGAGTGTATCGTAGATAGCCTTGAATTCTGGATTACCTAAATTATGGCGTGCCAATTCATTAGTAAAGATAGTCACATCGTAGTTTACATTATGTCCTACAATAATGGCATTCTTGGAGAATTCCTTAAAGGCTTGTAGCACTATAACTGGCTCTTCGCCGTGTTCTTGTAAATACGCATCAGAGAAGCCGTGTACCTCTTCGGATTGTCCCACAGGTACGCCGGGGTTGATAAAGCGTTCAAATGTTTCTAGGACCTGTCCATTTTTCATCGATGCGGATGGCCGCAATTTGAATAATACGATCCCTGTGACGTATCAGTACCGGTACTTTCTACGTCATACACCACAACCTCATGATTTTTCTAACCCACTGACGAGCTTCGCATAAGGCTCTGCCTCAAAGATAGGCATATCCATAAAGTCCGTCAATTTTAAGCCCACTTGACGCGTCTCTGGGCTTTCAATGGCTGCAATACGAGCGTCACCGATGCCGGCAACATAGCGTTTTATAATACGCTTAGCGCTGACGGAGTCATTCGGGTTCATAAGCAATTTAAAGTAAGCCATAACGTCTTTTGATTTCTTGGCGTCTAAAAAAATTTAAACTCATCAATGATCATAAAGTGACGACGTTCGTCTTCAGGTTTTTTTCATTGTTGAGGCGTTCAAAAGGAGTCGCTCAGCCGTTGCGCCTTTTTATTATCTCGTACGAGAACGCCAATATTGGCATCCTTTGGCAAGGCGCAGATAGCTTCATAGATATATCTGCCCTCAAGATAGCTGTTTTTACAGCCTTTTTATGAGAACAGGTTTGCCCTTTCTTTCACTATTGGCACGAGGCAATTCAGTATATACAGAGCCTACCAGATCAGGGAACATATTCTGCAATGTTTTGAAAGCCATCGTAAAGAGCGTCCAGTTAGAGCGGTAGTTTTCGTAGAAAATGATTTTTAACGGCTTAAAGTCCGCATCAAACTGCTTGAGCAAACGGAATGGATCAGACCCACGCCATTCGTAAATGGTTTGAAAATAGTCACCACATAATAGGACGTGATTACCTTCCCACAGCATTTCAAGTACCTTGTACTCTAGTACACCTGTGTCTTGCATTTCATCAACAGAGATATAGCTATAACGGCTACGCCAACGCTCCCGAACTACAGGGTCTTGGAATAGATGATGAACACCACAGATAAGGTCCGTAAAATCTAGACCATGTACGGAGGCTAAGCTTTCATCATAGGCAGCAATCCATTCGTGACCATGGTTCAAGAAGTCATGAAGTTCACTATAAAGAACATTGCCAAAGCTAGAGAACTGTTGCTCAATAGCAGGACGTTGTTCCTTTTGTAAACGCTCAATAGTTCGTTTATAATCGCCTACGAGATCATCAGAATAGAACCCATATAAGGAGCGATATTCTTTTACCATGCCAATGATGTTGGCAAAGGACATTTCTCGCAACTTACCTGGACGATACGGTTCAGACAATTCCTTGCAATCCTCTTCATCAAAGATAGTTACATCCGTATACAAGGTTTCATTGCGCTTCCCCTCTTGTTGGAGCACGAAAAAGCAAAAGCTGTGGAATGTACTAACCTCCACAGCCTTTGCAGGACTGCCTACGAGCGATTGAATGCGGTCTTTCATCTCGTTTGCCGCCTTGTTCGTAAAGGTCAAGCACAAGATGTTCTCCGCCTTCGCATAGCCGCCCTCGATGAGGTGAGCCACTCGATAAGCAAGTGTATTCGTTTTTCCCGTCCCAGCGGACGCTAACAAGAGGATATTCTGTTCAACTTCATCAATAACGCGTTGTTGTTCACGATTGATAAGCATGAGGTCCTCCTATTTTAAAAAGCCGTACCATCCGGCTGCAATGAGCATTGGAATAGGGCCTAGAATTGCTGTTAAAGCCCATACGCCCAAACCAATATCCATAGGAATATTGAGAATATGAACGCATACTAAATACGTCAAAATACCAGTTACTGCATTCATTGCCACTCGTTTAATGGTGAAAAATGCTACTTTGAAAGCAATGTAGGCTACAGCAACGGATACAACCGCCGATATAATCGGTGATGCTAATAAAGCTCCCATATTATCCTTTCATTTCTTGGCGGTTTACTACGGCACCGCCTAATGTTAATTCATCAGCATATTCGATATCGCCACCCACAGGAACACCGCGGGCAATACGCGTTACCTTAATGCCACTTGGGCTTAACAAGCGCGCCAAATAGAGAGCTGTCGCTTCCCCTTCTACGTCTGGGTCAGTAGCGAGGATAACCTCTTGTACGACACCATCCCGAAGGCGGGCAATCAATTCTTTTACGCGAATATCGTCAGCACCGATGCCCTCCATAGGGGACAAGGCACCTTCCAATACGTGATATAAGCCCTTATAGTCACCACTGCGCTCGATAGCAATGACATCGCGAGATGTTTCAACGACCATAATTGTCGTTTGATCGCGGTTCGGATTGCTACAGAATTCACAAGGATCTTGAGCTGATAAGTTAAAGCAAATAGAACAGTGACGCGTAGCTCCCTTCGCTTCTACGATGGTTTCCACGAGACGGTCTACCTCTTCCTTCGGCATTTCTACCAAATGATAGGCCAAGCGTCTAGCCGACTTGGAGCCGATACCTGGCAAGCGGCGCAACTGCTCTACGAGCCGTTCTAAAGCATTTGTCATTTAGAATAAACCTGTTGGCAAGTTAAGACCACCAGTTACTTTGCCCATTTCTTGAGCCAAGAGGTCGTCTACTTTTTTGCTAGCTTCGTTTACAGCCGCCATCACTAAATCTTCTAACATTTCTACGTCTTCAGGATCAACTGCAGTTGGGTTCAATTTCAAAGACTCGATGATTTTTTCACCGTTCATCACAACTGTTACAGCACCGCCACCAACGGAAGCCTCTACTGTACGAGTTTTTAATTCTTCTTGCATTTTCTTCATATCTGCTTGCATTTTTTGAACTTTTTTCATCATGCCAGCCATATTGCCCATACCTTTACCAAACATTGTAATTCCTCCTTTTAGGATCTACGTCCTATACTAATATTCTAATTGATTTATTCTTCGATGACCTCGACGATGATGTCGTGATCTTCAGATAGTTTTTCTAATGTTTCTGCCAAGAGAAGATTGTTTCGCTCCTCTTCCGTCATATTTGCTGGGTCCCATGCATATTCACGAGCCACCGTCACACTATCGATAGGTGCGACCTCTATAGGTGCTTGTGAAAGCATAGTATTACTATCACTTTGCGTGGTTCCCTGTTGCTGTTCGCCCCCATCAGACTTTGGGACAGCTTCCACCTCAATATGTGCACCGCTATCCATAGGGCGTTCTAATACTTCCCCATCTTCACTGATAACAGTGACGCTATCTAATGGGTGTGGTGGTATATCATCTAAAGATGATACATAAGCTTCCTCCATATCCTCTACAGGCACATCATCAAAGGAATGAACAGGAATATCATCGCCTTCAATAGAACCTGCTAGTGACTCAATAGGAATCTCACCATCAATCATCTGAGTAGGTGGAGCGCCATCAAAAGATGTAATCGGTACATCACCACCAGATGGTGATGTTTCTGCTCCAGCCTTACTCGTATCAGCACCAGTTGTGGCACTTACAACGGCACCGCCCGTCTTCTTCGCTAAGAATGCCAAAGCCGCCGCCTTTGCTGCATCTACCGCTGCAGAATCGGGCTTGCTTGGTTGCTCATCAGTTGTAGGTCCACCAACCTGTGCGATAGGTTGTTGAGCTTGTGACGCGCTACTACCTTGATCTCTATTAGCTCCTGCTGAGCTATTTCCCACTGGAGCATTATTAGTGCCTTGTGGTGCTGATGGATGTGTTAAATCCATTTGCGTTGGTTGACCTCCAGAGGTCTTCTGCACATCAACCATTGGTTCTGGTGGACGTTGCGGCGCTTTCACTTGGTGCTGCGTCGTACTACCAGAGGCCTTTTTATAGTCTTTGTAAACTTGTGTGAGGGCATCAACGATTTCTACATGTACTGGATAGCCTAGCGTATAGGTGAAAGCATCTGCCGCTTCTGCTAAGTTTACTTCATTGGTCATTACATTGAGGTGCAATGTATTTTTGAAGGCCATAACAGCCTTGCTTTGGTCTACGTATACAAGTTGACCTTGTCCAATTACGGTAGAGGTCATATTGCGATTGCTATCCTTCAAGTATTTAATGACATTGGACTGTACATTGCGATACTCTTGAGCCGACAAGATTTGATCACTAATAATAGCCTGCGTACTAATACCTTTTTTACCACGACCTTTGGCTTGATTTCTAGCAGGTCGTTCTGGTGCACTGCTTGTACTTGGTGGCGCCATACCAACACCTCCCATTGGAAGCGGAGCCATACCTACTCCATTCATAGGAGGCGGTGTACTACCTGGTGCACCCATAGGTGGAGGTGTCATGCCTACACTCGCAGGCGGTGGTGTCATCCCCACTCCACTTGGGGGCGGCACAGTACCAACCGTACTATTTTGAGTACTACTCATGGAAGCATTCTGTACAGCAACATTATCTACAGAAACAAAGCTATTGGCATAACCACCTGGTGGTCCAAAGGAATTAGCACCATAAGCAGGTGCAGTTGCGATAGCTGGGCCTCGTTGTTCTAATTGAGCCATGCGGTTCAATAAATCGTTTCGTTCAGATCGTTCTGAAGACTCTAATGCATACACACGGTCTTCTAAGCTTTCATCAACAGAACCTAATTTAGCACATAAAACGAGTAAGCCCATTTCAATGATAGTTCGTGGATTATCCACCTGTTTTGCATCATTCATGATGGATTGCGCACTGCGCACATATTGATTGAGCTCATTAAAATCGATGCTTTCAGCTTGAGCTAAAAACTCAGCCTTAAAGGCATCGTATACCTTGAGCTCGTCCGCATCAGGTGCTACCTTACCAACTAGCAAGGCCCGCACGTGCTGAATGAGGGCTTCCATAATCTGCGTCGCATCACGACCTTCTGCTAAGGCATCGTGGATATAGACAACAATTTGGGACCATCCCCGTTGCGCAACGCATCTAGGAAGTGAATAATCCATTCTTTGCTAACAAGACCGATCAGCTCTTCTACTACTTGCGGCGTAATAGTTCCTGTTGCCATACCGGCACATTGGTCTAAGATACTCAACGCATCGCGCAAACCGCCGTCTGCATGGACAGCGATGAGCTGTGCTGCTGCAGGATCTAAACCAAAGCCTTCCTTTTCCGCTACATAGGATAAACGCTGTGCGATATCATCAGACGTAATGCGTCTAAAGGTATAGCGCTGACAACGAGAAACGATAGTAACAGGCAATTTTTCAATTTCTGTAGTAGCAAAGATAAACATAACGTGAGCTGGTGGCTCTTCGATAGTTTTTAAAAGCGCGTTCCACGCCTCAGTTGTGAGCATGTGGGCTTCGTCGATGATGAACACCTTTTTACGGCCTTCAACAGGCATGAATTTGACGCTTTCACGAAGGGCACGTACCTCATCGATACCACGATTGGATGCAGCGTCGATTTCAAGAACATCCATGGACTGTCCGCTCAAAATCGATTTACAAGCACTACACTCGTTACAAGGATGATCCGTTGGCCCATGCTCGCAATTGATAGCGCGCGCGAAAATCTTAGCCATACTCGTCTTACCAGTCCCTCGCGGACCAGCGAACAAATACGCATGAGCCACCTTATCTTCGCGGATAGCACGCATCAATGTATCAGACACCTGATGCTGACCAACCACATCGGTAAACGTCTGTGGACGGTACTTACGATATAACGCAATATATGCCATTGGAACACCCCCTTTTTCCGAAAATTACAATACTTTATTATACCATATTCATGAAATTCTGACTTCCTTAATAAAGTTCTTTTCCCAATACGAAAGTAATATATTTACTTTATAAATAATGCTGATATTGCCTAGTCAAAATTTCATCATATGATTCACAATAAAACATCGTATAATTCAAAATAAAGTATCATTCATCCTAAATTAGACATAAAAAAAGCGGCCCCATAGGCCGCCTTGCAATATTCGATCACGACAGCCCCCGGGTTCCCCGTGGCACATGAAGGTTACCGCTTAGTGCTGCTACCTCTCAGTCCTGACACGATTCACAGGCCCCCATTGCACAGGCCCGAGAACTGCCATGATCCAATATTGCAATACAAATATTATACATGAAAATGCCTCTATAGTCAAAGCTATAGAGGCATTTCATATGTCTTATCTAAAGGATACAGTTAGATTAGAAATTATTTTGCATATTTTTCTTTAAATGCAGCTAATTGAGCTTCTTCCAAGGATAAGCCTTGTTCTTTATAGCGTTCAATAGCAGCGTGCATTTCTTCATATGCTACAGGTACAACTTTTGTAAATCTGTTTACAAAGTTATTCCAGTTTTCAAGGATGTGACGGCCTTTAGCGGAATTAGTGTGCAATACATGTTGTTCTACTAATTCTTTAATCCGTTTAAGATCATCATTATTAGCAGGACGTAATTCTACGAGGCCTGTATTTACATAGCGTTCATCGCAATCGAGGATGTATGCATAGCCACCGGACATACCTGCTGCGAAGTTACGTCCGATTTTACCGAGTACAAGAACTTCGCCACCAGTCATGTATTCACAACCATGGTCGCCTAAGCCTTCCACAACAGCAGTGATACCACTGTTACGAACAGCGAAACGTTCACCAGCTACACCGTTAATATAGGCTGTACCAGATGTAGCACCATAGAAGGCAACGTTACCGATAAGGATGTTTTCGTCCGCTTCGAAAATGGATTTCTTAGGCGGATATACAGTGATAGTACCACCGGACAAGCCTTTACCAAGGTAATCGTTCGCATCACCTTCAAGTTCTAATGTCATGCCTTTAGGAATGAAAGCACCAAAGGATTGGCCTGCAGAGCCTTCAAAGTCAACTTGATTGTGTTATCTGGCAAACCGCTTTCACCATAACGACGTGTCACCTCAGAACCAACCAAGGTACCTACAACACGGTTAATGTTATTAATCGCCAATTTAGCACGAATAGGTTTTTGATCCTCAATAGCAGGACGGCACATACGCAAGAGCTTGGACATGTCCAATGTGCGTTCCAATTCGTGATCTTGGTCAATCATGTGCATATGACCTACAGATGCATCGATGTATGGGTGGAACAATACGCGTTTAAGGTCAACGCGAGACAATTTGAAGTTATCGTCTTGAGATTTTTGACGAACAAGGTCGATACGGCCTACAAGTTCAGCTACGGAGCGTATACCTAAGCGAGCCATGATTTCACGTAATTCACGAGCGATGAAGATCATCAAGTTTTCTACGTACTCAGGTTTACCTGTAAAACGAGCACGCAATTTTTCATCTTGTGTGGCCACGCCATAAGGGCATGTGTTGAGGTTGCATACACGAGCCATTTTACAGCCTACAGCAACGAGTGGTAATGTACCGAAACCGAATAACTCAGCGCCAAGCATAGCAGCAACGGCTACGTCGAAACCAGTCATCAATTTGGAGTCTACTTCCAATTTAACGCGATCACGTAATCTGTTGAGCATCAATGTTTGATGAGTTTCAGATAAGCCCAATTCCCAAGGCACACCAGCGTGTTTTACAGATGTACGGCCTGCCGCACCTGTACCACCATCGTAACCAGAGATTAAGATATTGTCTGCTTTTGCTTTCGCAACGCCAGCAGCGATAGTACCTACGCCAGCTTCAGATGTTAATTTAACGGAAATGCGAGCATCTTTGTTAACGCATTTCAAATCGTAAATCAACTCAGCCAAGTCTTCGATGGAGTAAATATCATGATGTGGTGGTGGAGATACGAGTTCAACGCCTGGAGTGGAGTGACGAGCTTCCCGATTTCAGGGTATACTTTCTTACCTGGCAATTGACCACCTTCGCCTGGTTTAGCACCTTGTGCGCATTTAATTTGCAACTCTTTTGCGTGGATGAGGTAATTTGCAGTTACACCGAAACGGCCAGATGCAATTTGTTTTACTTCGGAGTTCATGCTGTCGCCATTTGGCAATGGTTTGAAACGAGCTACGTCTTCGCCACCCTCACCAGAGTTAGATGTAGAACCAAGACGGTTCATAGCGATAGCAATCGTTTCATGAGCCTCTTTACTGATGGCACCATAACTCATAGCACCCGCTTTAAAGCGTTTTACGATGGATTCTTCAGGTTCAACCTCTTCGATAGGAATACCGCCGCCCACTGGGTAGTTCAATTCCATCAAAGAACGCAATGTTACATGGTAATCGTTGCGAATCGCTTTAGAGTATTCTTTATATTTTGCGTAATCACCGTTGATAAGGGATTCTTGTAAAAGATCAATTGTTTTAGGGTTGAACAAATGCTCTTCCCCATCTTTTACAGGGCCATACCAACCACCTGGTTCAAGCACAGATTCGTCGGATTTGAAAGCACGGTCATAACGAGCCAATGCTTCATTGGCAACGCCTACAAGACCAATACCGCCAATACGAGTTGGTGTATTTACGAAGAACTTATTAATAAAGTTGGTGTTCAAGCCCAAAGCTTCGAAGATTTGTGCACCATGGTAAGAACGAACTGTGGAGATACCCATTTTGGACATAACCTTCATAATGCCGCCTACAGCTGCTTTAATGTAGTTCTTTTCTGCTTGTTCAGGTGTAATATCACCAAGACGTTTACGAGCTTGTAAATCGCGTACAGTTTCAAGAGCCAAGTAAGGATTGATAGCTGTTACACCATAACCGATCAATGTACAGAAATGATGTACTTCGCGAGGCTCACCAGATTCTAGGATAAGGCCAATTTCTGTGCGCAATACTTTTCTAATTAAGTGATTATGAACAGCTGCTACAGCTAACAACGCTGGAATTGGTGCATGATTTTCATCAACTTCACGGTCGGATAAAATCAATACATTTTGCTCTGTACGTGCTGCTTCTTCGGCTTTTTCGCACAATTCAGTCAACGCATCACGCAAACCATCCGCACCCTTAGTTGGGTCGAAAAGGATTGGCAATGTAACAGATTTCATTCGACGGCAGTCTAGAGCCTTAATGGACGCCAATTCTTGATTTGTAAGAATTGGTGTACGCATGGACAACGCATAGGTACCAGCTTTATTAGGATCTGTTAAGTTACCAGAGTTACCAAGCATAACACGAGTAGATGTAACCATTTCCTCACGAATAGAGTCGATTGGAGGATTTGTTACTTGCGCGAACATTTGCTTGAAGTAGCTGTATAACAATTGTGGTTTATCAGACAAGATAGCAAGTGGAGCATCGGCACCCATTGCACCTACAGGGTCTTTACCATCTTTTGCCATAGGTACGATCATACGTACAAGATCTTCTTGAGTATAACCAAAGGCTTGTTGCTTTTTGAACAAATCGTCTACTTTTGGAATATCGCTTTCATCAGCTTGAGTAATTTCAGACAAGTGGATAACATGTTCTTTTACCCATTCATCATACGGCAATTCAGTAGCAACGCGTTGTTTGATTTCTTCGTCGGAAATAATGCGTTGTTCTTCAGTATCGATGAGAAGCATTTTGCCTGGTTCCAAGCGACCTTTAGCGCGAATATTTTCAGCGTTTTTCGTTTACTACACCCACTTCAGATGCCATGATAACGCGATCATCAGTTGTTACATAGTAACGAGCAGGACGTAAACCATTACGGTCAAGTACGCCACCGATAACAGTACCATCAGTGAAGCCCATAGCAGCAGGGCCATCCCATGGTTCCATCATGAAGCTATTGAACTCATAGAAATCATGTTTTTCTTGGCTCATGAGATTGTTGCGTTCCCAAGGTTCAGGGATCATCATCATAATCGCATGAGGCAAGGAACGACCTGTCATGTGCAAGAATTCCAATGTGTTATCGAACATAGCGGAGTCAGAACCGCTGTCATCAACTACAGGGAATACTTTTTTGATGTCTGGGAATAATGGAGATTCCGCCTTACCTTCACGAGCATTGATCCAGTTTACGTTACCACGGATTGTATTGATTTCACCATTATGCACTAAGAAACGGTTAGGATGCGCCCGAGCCCAACTTGGGAATGTATTCGTACTAAAACGAGAGTGAACCATAGCCAACGCAGATGTAAAGTCAAGGTCGCTCAAATCAAGGTAGAAGTCACGCAATTGACCAGGTGTTAACATACCTTTATATACGATTGTTTTAGAGGACAAGGATGCAATATAGAAATCACTAGATAATTCCTTGCTCAATGGAACAATGCGTTTTTCTGCTAATTTACGAATAATATATAATTTACGTTCAAATTCTTTATTATTAGTTACGTCTGGGCCTTTACCGATGAGGATTTGAATCATCCAAGGGCGGATAGCAGCTGCTTCTTTACCAACCTTTGTACCATCAACTGGCACTTCGCGCCAACCAAGAACAACTTGGCCTTCTTCGCGTACAACCTCTTCGAAAATGCGTTTTTGCTCGTTACGGAGGCTTTCATATTTGTGAGCAAACACCATCCCTACGCCGTACTCACCAGCTGCAGGCAAGTTAATACCAAGCACTTCGCATTCGCGTTTAAAGAACTCATGTGGAATTTGTACTAAAATACCGGCACCATCCCCTGTGTCCTTATCGGCACCAGCACCACCACGGTGTTCAAGGCGCTCTAAAATACGCAAACCATCATCGATAATATCGTGGGATTTTTTACCTTTAATATTAACGACAAAGCCCATGCCGCACGCATCCTTTTCAAATTGGCTGCTGTACATACCATTAGCTTCTAGTCTAGCTTGATCTAGACGTTGTTGCTCGATTGTGCTCTGATTCCTATCCATAACGTGCACTCCTTCATATCACTTGATCAATCCAAGCTCTGCGGCATCGTTCCGTTCGGTCTTGGTGAAAGTATAAACTATAAACTACTTCTAAAGAATCCATTCTGTAGTGATATTATCGGCTGTGACCGTCCATAACCTCATCTAAGTTTTTAAATTCTATAGAATTTTTGTCTATACATAGTATACTCCTGTCCACTGTGAATTGAAAATATAAAAACATAGTCTATGACTTTAAGTCATAGACTATGCGTTTTTATCACTATTGTTTTTTTGTATACACGAATACACAATCATCAATTGAGCTTTTTTTGTTTTTACGTGGCACGCTCTGTGACCACATCTAGCAATTGAGCTTTCTTTTATTTTTACGTGGCATGCTCTATGACCACATCATCATATAAATTATAATTGATGAAAAATTAGAAAAAGCAATTATTACTTTTTCATGTCCAAAGTCGTCTCCTACTTCACAGTTTACCGTTATAGGCTCGTCCTTACCATAGGGTACAAAGGTGAGTTCTGACGCATGTAAGCATTGACGTGTATAGGGTTTATTACGTGCCCCATACATGGCGTCGCCAACGATAGGATGTCCGATGTGTTCCATGTGCACGCGGATTTGATGTGTTCTACCGGTTAATAATTTAAACTTCAATAGCGTATGTTCGCCTTCGTGACCAAGAACGGTATATTCCGTTTGAGCCGGTTGACCAAATTCATCGATGACACGGCGATTATCAAATACTGGGTCAATACCAATAGGTTCATCAACTACGCCATCTTCGTTAATACAGCCTTCTACTAAGCCTGTGTAGATACGGTCGATACGACCAGCTTGTAATTCATCAGTGTAATATTGCTGAGCTTCCTTTGTTTACCAAAGAGAATACAACCAGATGTGTCTCGGTCAAGACGATGTACAGGGCGCACCTTGTGAACTACACCTTTTTTCGCATAATACCCAGCCACATAGTTACTCAATGTACCAGATTTAGTTTGTCCCGCTGGATGAACAAGCATGAATGGAGCTTTATCAACCACCAAGGTATGAGCATCTTCGTAGAGAACTGTAATAGGACCTTTTTCTACATCGACGCCATAGTCCTTATCCTGTGGTAATTCCAAAGTTAATACATCACCCTTTTTGATGGAGCGCTGGGAATGGGCTACACGGCTATTTACTTTCACCCGTTTCTTGCGGAACATCATTTGAATATCTCGAGAGGATAATGAAAAGCGTTCCTTTACATATTTAGAGACCGTCAATTCTGTTGGTTCTTTCACTGTATACGTTTTCCAGCTCATATTACCACCATTCGTTAATATATGTTTTTTGTTCAGGATAGAGAATATCGAAGAATTCTAGCCATTCCTCATTAGCTGAAAGTTTACCTTCAAACGCAAGATCACGAGCGGTTAATGTGCCCATTAAGAGTTGGCTCAAAGCACCGACTTCAACAGTAATATCTACGTCCCCATCTAATGTGTCAGACACCTTTTTAACAGTTGGTGTCAATGCGCCGCCATATTGGACTTCATAGCACCCTTCATTCCACTCACAAAGGCTATCTTTCACACCAAAGGTCATTGTAATAGGCATCATCAAAGCCTCTGGGTTTACAGGAATGGATTCGAAAGCAGCTTTCACATCCACAATACGGCTCATCATGTACGGCATTGTGGAATGTCCGCTTTTACCATCTGGATAGAAGCGATAGTATGTATCGTGAAGGCCCTCATTCCAACGAATAGTAGTGCCTTGAGAACGGTGATTATAGAAGTAGTTCAACAATGCTCGTTGGGCACGACGTGTAATATAAACTAATTCAGAAACAGGAATTTCAGGTTGACCTAAGCGATATACCGCATAGCCTTCGATAACACCTTCATCATTGCGCACTACAGCGATATTCACGCCTTCCGCAAAGAAGCTGCCGAGCAAGCGTTTCCATTCCTTTTCACCGCGCTCTGCATAACCAGAAAGACGGGCTGTATATGTTTTATATACAGGATCAAGCAATGTCCATTGGTCAACGCTATTAAGTAAACCAAAGCTCAAGGATTTATCAGTCATAGGGCGCAAGTCTTCAAGAGACATAGTGTTCACCCATTGATGTGCATAGAGTTCCCAACCATATTGTTGGTAGAATGCAGCCTTGGAAGGCATTAAAATCGTCAATGCTTGACCGCGGTTGCGAAGTTCTTCAAGAGAAGCCTTTAACAACGCACCACCTACGCCACCACGACGAGCCGCTGGATGTGTGGCTACGCCAACCATATAGCTTGTAGGCAATACAGCACCACGAACATTGATATTATATTGACGCAAATGAACGGTACTCAATAATTGATCTTGTTCAAGGCCAACCATTGTATTTTCTGGTTCATAGCAATTTGTAAAGTAATATTGGAAGAATGGATCTTCCTTTGGTTCAAAGCAGTACGCCCATAGATTTTCCACATGTGGCGTATCTTGAGCTGTTGCAATTCTATATTCCATAAGTCTATCCTCGTTATAGTATAAAAACCACTTTCTATCTGTTGCATCGTATCGTATCGCCATGATAATACAACATATACAATCAAATAGATAGGCTAACACCTCTATTATAACAAAAATGAGCTATGAAGCGCATCGACTTCATAGCTCAGATTTTTATTTACCGCCTGTTGCATTATCTGCTTCATTAGCATATACTGCGTCATATTTTTCAGCAAAATGATCTGGATTGTAAGATTCTTTTGCTTGGCGAAGACCAGGCAAGCCCATGTCTTCTTCACGGTTGATGAATTCTACTTCGCTAAATTCATGACGAATGAATTCATTATTGATTGCTTGATACAAACCACGGATATCTGGATTTGCTTTTTCAATGTGAATCAACGCCATTTTATCATTCAATAATTCACCGATACTGAAAGCTTCAACGCGGCCAAACAATTTGATGGCGCCACCTTTAAGCCCTAGTGTCTCCCAATTATCAAATAATAAGTTGATAGCAACCAATTCATCTTCGATACCTTCTTCATGATGAGTTTCTACCCAAGATGCTGCTGTTTCGCGGCACAATGGAATGATATCTTCAGTGATTGGCATATATTCATAGTTAGAATATTGCATGCGGAATTGGTTCAAATGATTTCTTTTGACGGAACTTCTTACCAGATAAGTTGATAAGATCTTCAGATTTGTAAATGTATTCGTAGTTGTCGCGGTCAGGTGTAAATTCATAACGACCTGGACATAAGTCTTCCATACGCTCTTTTACAACTTTGCTAACACCTTTGAAACGGAATGGCAAATTATTTTCTACGAACCATTCTTTAGCGCGTAACAAACCATCAAGGAACTTTGCATCTTTACCGGCAAACGGAGGCAATAGGAATGGTTCACGTTTACCGCCACCTTGGATGTACAATACACCGTTTTCCTCAGCCCAACGAATACCATACGCATCTTGCCACATAAATAATGTAGTAAAGCAATTATCAGATGCTTCGTAATGATGTTGTTCAAAATATTTATCGATTAATGGTTTGTCTCTTAGTTCAAAACGTTTAAATTCTAAAATAATAATCCCTCCTATCAGATTCCTCGGTCGAGGTGTTTACCATGGGTACATATAACCATATGGTTCTTCATTATAATTTAACAGATTCACCTAATTCAAAGTTTCCGTCGGTTGTAATTACCTTATCGCCTTCGTTTAGGCCTGAAATAATTGCTACATCATCGTCTTCTGTCATACCGACCTCAACGACACGTACGTCAACTGTATTATTTTCAGTCAATACATATACGTATTTGCCGTCTTGGTTTTCGCGAACCGCTTTGCTTGGTACAGTGAGCATCTTCGCTTTTATATCTGACTCGATAATGAGCGTATAGAACTCACCAGCCTTGATAAGGCCTTTGTCATTGTTGAAAGTAGCTTTCACAAGAACGCTTGGCACATTTTCTGGCTGAGTCACATCTACATAGGTCAATTCACCTGGTAACTCTTGGTCACCAACCTTGAGGAGTACCTTAATACCCTTTTTAGCATCTGGTGTACCCAATTTCATCGCCGCATCACGAGGGATGCTAAGAGAAGCTACCATTGGTGTAGATTGCTGAATCATCATGAACGGACGATCTGCAATGGCCATTTGACGGTCTTCATTGTAAATAGCAGTCACTGTACCAGCTATAGGCGCTACGATTGTAGATGCTGCCATTTGTGCAGATACTTGAGCAATTTGAGCTTGGATGGCTGCCGTATTGGCACCACCACCGCCACCACCAGTTGTTACTGTCGTAGTTTGTGGCTGAGACCGCTCTACAATGCGATCATATTCTTTTTGAGTAATCATACCCGCTTCACGCATCTTTTGAGCTTGTGCTAATTGACCACTATCTACAGATGCTGCCGTCGTAGTTGTAACGGATGTCGCATAGGACTGAGCTTGCGCTTGTGCTAACTGGCCTTGTAAGGATGCTAGCTGTTGCTGTAAAGCCGATGTATCTACAGTGGCCAAGGTTTGACCTTGTTGTACTTGATCGCCTACTTTTACAGCATACGCGACCTGCCCTGTCAACGTCGGTGTTACCGTCGCCTTGTTAAGGGCTGTTACATTGGCATCATTATGGATCTGTAGCGGCATATCCTTGTATGTTACATCAGCAACGGATACAGTTTTCGTACCGCAACCAGCAATGGCCAAGGCCATCATTACAACACCAAGCATAGCAACTACAGAATAGAATCGATTTAATTTCATTCTGTCACTTCCTGTCATATTGATTTTTATCAATACCTTAGTATATCATAAAATCAATTAGAATTGTATGAAAGCTAATTCCTTTAATTTATGGATATAACGGAGGTTCTTATGGAAGAACGGATGGACTTTAGAATATTAAATAACGGCAGCTTTATTCCTTCTATCGGTTATGGCACTTATAAAACAGGCACCGAAGGAGAAACAGAGCAAGCCGTTGCTAATGCACTTGGCGTAGGTTACCGCTTACTTGATACAGCCGCTTACTACGGCAACGAAGAGGCAGTTGGTAGAGGTATCAAAGCATCTGGCGTTAATCGTACAGATATCATTATTACTACAAAAATTTGGCATACCGACGCAGGATACGATAATACAATGCGCGCTGTTGAAACTCTCTAAAAAAATTAGACACTAATTATATCGACATCATGCTCGTACATCAACCTTTGGGTGATTACTACGGTTCTTGGCGCGCTATGGAGGAGTTATACGACCAAAACGTATTGCGTGGTCTAGGTCTATCTAACTTCTACGAAGATCGCCTCATCGACTTGCTATATCACTGCAATGTAAAACCTGTGGTGAACCAAATCGAGTGCCACCCGTTTAACCAACGTCAGTCCTTATTACAATTAATGCGTAAACATCAAGTAGTAGGCATGGCGTGGTCTCCATTTACTCGTGATCGCCAACCAATTTTCGACCATCCTATCATCAAGAGCTTGGCTGAAAAGTACGGCGTTAGCAAACACCAAATCATCTTACGTTGGCACATCCAACGCGGCATCATTCCATTGCCAAAGGCAAATAATGTAAGCCACATGGAAGCTAACTTTGATGTATTCGACTTCAAGCTTACTAACATCGACATGGACGTTATGGAATTATTAGATCAACAAGACTTCTTGGAAGACCACCACACTGCACTAGGTTTAGAAAGATTATTACAATTAAAATAGAATATAAAAATAAAACCACTTATATCATCTTGCTTTAGGAATAGATATAAGTGGTTTATTTATTTTATTGCAATTTATTTAGGCACATTAAAGACAGCTTGTATAAGTATCATATACACTACAGTGCCTGCCCCAATAGACATGAACATATTTCGCTTCCATAGATGCATGCCAACGGTTACTAATAAAGCAATAAGTTCTGGGATGCCATAAGGATAGGAAAGCACAATTGTATCTTTAAAGGTATATACAACAAGCATACCCATAACAGCTGCAGGCAATGCCTTACCTAAATACTGTACAAAATCTGGTGCCTTTTTACCAGGTGGGAAAATAAGAAAAGCGGAGAAACGTGTAAGTAATGTAGCTGCTACGACAATAGCAACGGTAATGACCATTTCAAAACTAGTCAAGCTGTACACCTCCCCATTTATACGCTATATAACATACTACGAGCATACACCCCATAGAAGCAAGCATAAACAAGGATTTTCCCGTCAACAAAAGCATTGCTACTGCTACAAAGGCTCCAACAGCACCAAAACCTCGAATATTATTACTTTTAGCATTAAATAACATTTCAAGGAATATAACAATAAATAATCCAGGTAGCACAAAGCCAATACCACGCAAATCTACAGATGCTAATAAATCGCCGAACAAGCCCCCTATAAAAGTGCTCACCACCCAAAAGGTATAATTAAGCCACGATACATGGAAGTAGAACCATTTTTCATCCACATCATCGGGCAACTTCGTAGATACATTAATTGCAAAGCTTTCGTCACACATCCAGGCAACGGTAGGAAACCATTTCCACCCCATATTCACATATCTCTGTAATGCAGATAAACCATAGAAAAAATGGCGCCCATTAACAAACAAGGTCAGCATGAAAGCATTTACAGGATCAAAGCCTGCCATCAGCAGCCCAATAGTTACGAACTCCATAGAGCCTGCAAAAATTGTACTAGCCAAAACAGGGGCGGTCCACCAAGGTAATCCCTGACTGGTAGCATACAAGCCAAACCCTAATCCAAGGAAGAAGAAGCTGAGCCCCATAGGAATCATAATAGGAAGCGCAAAAGAAAAGGCACTTCGTTGCTTTATGTCACTCAAAGGATTTTCTCCTTTCGAAATCATACATTATATATTATGTAAACGATAGTCTAAACGGTAGTCAAAACTAATCTTAGTCCTCTCTAGACGATAAAACTAATTTGAATAATAATAAAAGACACCATATGGTGTCTTTTATATAAGCTATTATATTATACATTGTATATAATTAGTGTCAAATTTTGATGGCTTTAACCAAATGTATTATAAAGCGCGCATTAAAATTTCACGAGCTACTTCTGGTGTTACATCGCCTTTTTCACCAAGTTTTGTCATGCCATGGTCTTCTAATTGTTTCACAATTTTATCAACTGCTTCTTCGCCTAGACCATAGTCTTTCAAATGCGTAGATACACCAAGGGACTCGAAGAATTCACGCGTTTTAGCGATAGCCTTCTCTGCTTTTTCCTCTGTTGTACCTTCTGTAATATGCCATACACGAGTAGCATATTGTGCCAATTTTTCAAGCTTGTCTGCTTTTTTCACTTCTAATAATGCAGGCAATACAATAGCTAATGTAATCCCATGATCAAGATGGTACGCCGCAGTTAACTCATGACCGATAAGATGTGTTGCCCAGTCTTGTGGCACGCCGGCACCAATCAAACCATTTAATGCCAAGGTAGAAGCCCACACGTGATTAGCACGAATATCGTAGTTTTCTGGATTTTCTACCGTTTCTTTACCGATTTCAATCATAGTTTTTAAAATACCTTCACTGAAGCGGTCTTGAATACGGCCCTCTACAGGATATGTTAAATATTGCTCTGTGGTATGCACAAAGGTATCAATAACGCCATTCTTAACTTGTTTTTCAGGTAATGTGAAAGTCAATGTTGGATCAAGCATAGAGAACTTAGGGAATACTAAGCTACTGAATACTGGGAATTTACCGTCACCATAAGTAATAACGGCACCATTGTTCATTTCAGAACCTGTGGCAGGAAGTGTCATAACTGTACCAAATGGTAATGGATTTGGCACCATTTCCACTGGAACCTCTGGTACACCAGCTTTCATAACTTCAATGACAGGACCATCATAAGTAGCGCCCATAACGATAAGTTTTGTAGCGTCCACTACAGAACCGCCGCCTACAGCGAGAACGAAATCTACGCCATGTTCTTTAATGAAAGCTACCGCACGTTCACACGTTTCAAGAGATGGGTTTGGCTCAATACCGCCGAATTGTTCCACTTTGCGGTTGCCAAGAGCTTTCACAATACGATCAATAAGACCACTGCGCACTGCAGATCCACCACCATAGGTAATAAGCACCTTTGCATCCTTTGGAACCAATGTATCTAATTCACCTAAACGATCTTTACCAAATACGATATGTGTAGGGTTATAAAAATCAAAGTTAAACATAAAGACCTCCTAAGTATTATGTTTGTATTCCACCATTTTAATTGTATAAAACTTATCTTTATTATATCATATTTCGATTTTTTTAGATATATCTAGATAACGCTACTTTCGATTACTTAATAACTCTACTTTACAATCATCGTAAAAGCCATAGTTTAAATCTATAGCCAACCCCTATATTTTTATCTATATACAAAACCCCATTTACATGATAGGATATATCCATTATATGTATATAGAAAGGGATGTTCACATGAAATTAAAAAAATTTATTGCCCCTCTTCTCGTTGGCGTTTTAGCATTCGCCATCGCAGGCTGTGGCACAAATACAAATCAATCTAGTCAGGCACCAAAGGAAATTAAAATCGGTGCTACTGCTGGTCCTCATGCTCAAGTTGCTGAAGCCGTTGCAAAAGAGGCTAAAAAACAAGGTATCGACCTTAAAGTTGTAGAGTTCTCCGATTATGTAACACCAGATAAAGCTCTTGCTGATGGCGACATTCAATTGAATGCGTACCAACACGTGCCATTTATGGAAAACTTTAACAAACAAAATGGTTCCAACTTAGTAGCAATCGGTAAAACTCTTTTAGTGCGTATGGGATTGTATAGTAATAGTGTACATAGCGTACAAGATGTACCTGAAGGCGCTACGGTTTCTATTCCAAATGACCCTACTAATGGTGGTCGTGCATTAGTATTATTAGCTAAAGCTGGATTAATTACGTTAAAAGATGGTGTCGGCTTCAAAGCAACTGTTGCTGATATCACATCTAACCCGAAAAATATAAAGATTCAAGAATTAGAAGCAGCTCAATTACCTCGTAGTCTAGATGATGTAACAATTGCAGTTATTCCAATGAATTATGTACAAAGTGCTGGCCTTAGTGTAGAAAAGCAAGGCTTCTTCTTCGAATCAAAAGATGAACCACTAACAGTTATCGTACTTGCGGTACGTAGTGAAGACAAAGACAATGAAACTTACAAAAAAATTGCAGACATTTACAAATCTGATGCAATTAAACAATTCATCAACGATACTTTCAAAGGTAGCATTACCTCTGCAAACTAAATAAACAAGAACCGACCTCTATCAAATTAGAGGCCGGTTCTTTTATTTATAATGCTAAAAAGCGATACCCTAACTTTTTTTAGAGTATCGCTTTTATTTTATTCTTTAGTATCAATCACGTTTATTCTTCAGTGTCGAATGTAACGTCCAATGGTTGGCGTTCCACAATATTGCGGTAACGAACCTTTGGATATCCCATCAAGATACCACCAGCAATGATTTTATCCTCAGGTACACCTAATAGGTCCAATAATGGTTTATATTCTGCTTCTCCAGCATGTTCAAAGAAGCCTGCCCAACAAGTGCCTAAACCTAATGTTGGTGCATACAACTCTGCATAAGACAAGCAAGAATGACCACTATCGTGAGTACGATGGATATCCTTTTTAGAACCGATAGCCACTACTAACGCAGGCGCATCGCGCAAGATATATTCCTTACCTTTATCCACTTCAGCTTGTGCTGCACGAGCATAAAGACGCATAATGGGCACAGTTTTTGCAGCTAAATGCATCCACTCAAGAACGAGATCTGCAATGCGGCGCAACTTTTGTTTATCCCGAATAACAATATAGGAAATACCTTGTGTATTTGTCGCTGTTGGAGCCATTCTCGCAACGTTTAATACCTTGCGAATAAGCTCAGCAGGAACTGGTTTATTTTGATAATTACGAATAGAGCGACGGCTGCGTAAGAATAACTCAGCTTGCTCTGGTGTTAATTTTTGTTCTTTTGTGATATCAATTTGCTCTTTACGTGGTGTCATATCACTATCAAGAGCAAGTGTAGGGCATACAGAAATACAATGCCCACAGGAGATACAACCTCCTTTGCCAGTTACAGGCCCATTTTCGGACATCACTAGCAAGCCTGTCGGACAGTCAGCTACGCAAAGGCCGCATCGTGTACAGACTTCTGTATTGACGGTAAATAACATCTGATAAATCCTCCAAAAACTACTATAAAATTTATTATAACACAATTAATCGAGGGTTATCTAGGCGACGTACTCTTTTGAAAATCAGCCAACCTATTTTGATGGGACCCCGTTACATTTCGACAAACTAGTAAAAAAGTACCAATATACTTGCTTGCTCCGTTCTTCGCAAAGTCGCTGCACAAGTATATTGGTACTTTTTATTACTATATTTATAAAGACGTCCCATCAAAATAGGTATATCGACCGTTAAATACGTAACCCCTAGATAACCTGATTAATTCCTATAATAAACTTTATAACAGTGGCGCCACGCCCACCGTCTGGGAAGGACTAGCCTGCGGCTAGTCTTTCCCTTCCCCCATCATACAAAAGCAGATTGAGTAAATATCTAATGTAGCTTGTGATGAGGAATCAGCAATATATGGTGGGCTATTAGTCGCTTGCTATGGGACTGGTTAACAGTAGGTGTTATAAAAATAAAACTAGGTATTTCTGCAGCGACTTTACGAAGGACGGAGCAAGGAGATACCTAGTTTTATTTTTAATTGAGTTGTCGTAATGAAACGGGGCCCCATAGCAAGTGACTTAACTACAGCTTATATGGTGGGCCCCATCACAAGCGGAAAAAGCATTTACTCAAATGCTTTTATAAGTTCCATGTATTCCGCTTTGTGTGTCATTCTCCAGGTTCCAAAGTCTGGTTCTGGAGATTGGTTAAGAATGTTAGCCAAGGCTTCTAAGAATTCTGGGATTTTTGTGGCTACAATATTACCTGCCATTTTACCGAAGTTTTCAGAGCCCATATGCTCAGAGCCACCGTCTACGAGGATAAAGGCTACTGTAGGTTTCTTATCTACTAGTTTTACAGCACCATGAAAACCAATTTCACCGATTTGGTGTGTACCGCAGGAGTGTGGACAGCCGGAGATGTGTAAACGAGGTAGTTTTCTTGTATCTATGCCTTTTTCTTCAAGGTGTCTGAAGATGTCTTTTAAAAGACCATTGGAGTCTTGCATACCGATTTGACACACGGTAGAGCCTACACAGGATACGGAACGGCAGAAGTCATTTTCTGCACTGTCATCTGTTAATTCTGCAATTTTACGAGCCTCATCAGCAGTAAGATTGATGAAGAACAATGCTTGGTCTGGCGCGATACGAGCCTCTACTTGATCCAGTGTTACTGCATAATCAAGAGCAGCCAATAAATGTTCCACATTAGCGTCACCACCTGCCGGATGGTATTCTACATAGTATAAGCCTTCTTGTTTTTGACGGTGAATACGATCATTTTCCACCGAATTGTCACGCTTACCCGTTTTTGTAATTTCATACGCATAGTCAGCTGGATTAATCGTTAATTGTTCAACTTCTTTCACCATTGCCAATGTTTCTTCATAGGTCTTGATGAAAGCTTCAGCCCCGCCCATTTCAGCAGGCATGTAACGGGTACGAGCCTTACCGCGGTTTTTGAAATTGCCATGGTTAGCAAAGACCATAAGCATAGCTTTCACATGGTACAATACATCCTCAGGTTGCACATCATGTGCCACAGGAATACCAATGCGAGGATTTGGACCAATACCACCACAAGCGTATACATCAAAGGTATTATGTTTCGTTAAATTGAAACCAAGGTCCTTGAATGTAGCATGAGGCGTACTATCAAAGCCATTATCGATGCCCATTTTAAATTTGCGAGGAATTTAATATAGAACATTTGCTCTAGGAGGAACTCGCTAATAGCCGCCGCATAAGGTGTAATATCTAGGGTTTCTCGAGGATCAATGCCCCTTAGAATACTAGCCACCACATTAGGGTTATCACCACCAGCACCACGATTATAAATACCATGTTCATGACACTCTTTAAAAAGATTTAGTATTGTATCACCATCAAGACCATGCATTTGCAAACATTGACCGGTAGTGAAATGTACGTGTTGTAAGTTATATTTACGAATAGCATCTGCTAAGAACTGCATGTGCTCGCGCGTCATACGGCCTCCATTAAAGCGCCAACGGCTCATACCAGAGTTAGCACCTCGCTCAGCGTAACTACCATAAGCACCAGATTGACCTTTATAGTCTGCAATAGACATTTCTTTCTTATAGAATTTGTGCGTCATATCTTCAAACTTTGGATAATCTGCAATTAATCGATCTTTCAATTCTTGTGTAATCATACTATTACCCTCTTGGCTTATATTTATTAAGCATAATACAAAACTTTGTATTGGTTAGTATACCATATATGCATACGTATGTTAGTAGCTAAGCTCACAATTTTAATATCAATTACAAATAACGCTCTTTACAACCTGTAATAATAATCACTTTTAATTAGAGCTATGGAAAATCCTAATCGTACAAAAAAAGAACAGCCCAAAGGCTGTTCTTTCATTGTTATTACATTCTATTATTTTGAAATAATCCTAAGTCTGCCTATTAAACTCGACCTTCATTAGGATTGTTATAGGCATCTTTATCAATAGTCCCCATAATTTTATCTACTACGAGAGCATTTGTTAAAGAACCAGATACGTTCAAGCATGTACGGCCCATGTCGATCAATGGATCGATAGCAAGAATTGGGCTGATGGATGTGAAGTACGCACCAAGACCTGTACCACTAAGGGATACGGATGCAGCCATTGTAGCTGTACCAGGAACACCAGCGATACCAACGGAACCGATAGCGATAACGATAACACTCATGATGTACATAGTCAAATCGAACGGAATATTTGCTACATTAGAGATATATACAACGACAAGTGCTGGGAATACGCCGGCACAACCTTGCATGCCCGCAGTAGTACCAAAGGATGCTACTGTATTAGCTGTTGTAGCATTTACGCCAAGACGTTTGTCAATGTTTCAACAGTCAATGGCAATACGCCCATAGAGGAACGGGATGTGAAAGCTAACAAGAGCGGAGCTTTTGCTTTTTTGAAGTATGTAATCGGATTATAACCAAAGCTAGCAATTAAGATAGCTTGAACAACGAACATAATCAAAAGACCAACGTAAAGCAATACTACGAATAGACCCATGTCTAAGATAGCTTGTAGGCCACGTGTTGCCAATGTAGATGCCAACAATGCAACTACGCCGTATGGCATAAGACCAATAATGAAGTCTGCCACCCAAGAAATCAATTGATGAAGTTCATCAAATAACTTAGTGAAGATTTCCATGCTATTTGTGCCTGTTTTCTTCAACAAACGAGCAACACTACCCAAGATAATAGCAAATACTACGATGCCAATAACATTAGTTTCAGCAGCTGCTTGAATTGGATTGCTTGGAATCAAAGCACGGAATGTATCCACCATTGGTTTGATTTCGCGAATCTTTTTACCAGATTCAACCACATCAAAACCTTGACCTAAACCAAAGGCATTACCCAAGATAAGACCAACGATAGCAGCAACAGCTACCATGCCAAGGTTAGTAGATACCATGGCAACTACTAACTTTTAAGGTTAGCACCCGCCTCCATGTGCAAGATAACATGGACGATAGAAATAAATACAATAGGAATAACAAGCATACGGATCAAATCGATGAAGCCGCCCCCCACTAGAGAGAACCACTTAGTACTTTCTTTGATGTAAACCACTTTAGATGGATCATCTGGGAAGCCCGCAATGATTTGAACTGCAATACCGAGTATGGCACCAACAATGGTGCCAATAATAACGAGATTACCGAAGGATGTGCCCTTGCGTTGCAACACATAAATACCAATTAACGCAAGTACAAACACTGCGATAATACCAATACTTAGTGGATTGCTTAACATGAGGTAATCTGTAAAGAATGGAATATTCATAATACACCTCTTTTAATTCATATCATAATAATAGGTTATGAACTAAGTATAGCATGTATCGAAAATTTTGCAAGTAAAACAATTCAAATTTTACAAGTTTATCTATGCAGAATCCGCAAGCTCCATAAACATGTTAATTTCCATCGCTCTACAGAAGCCTATACAGTTCCAAGAGAGCTCTACATCATAATAGAAATCGACACATATAAAAAAAGGTGACCTTCCTAAGGAAGATCACCTTTAAAGTAATTCAGTTATAGCTATACCTAGTTAATGTATTAGCGCTTAACCAAAACATAAGTTACTTGGATAGGACCATGAGCACCATCTACAGTAACCAACTCAATATCAGCTGTACGGGATGGACCAGAAATCAAGCAGATATTTGTAGGAAATTTGGATGGATCGTTATGATAACGTTCAGCCAAATGTTCCATAGTTTGAGTCATACGTGGATTGATTGTATCAGTGTACAATACAGCAATATGTGTTGTAGGCAACAAGCTGATAGCACGGCCAGATTCTTCACCAGATGCTTGTACTACAGTAGCTGTTTCAGCAATACCGCAGTATGGGAATGTAATACCGATATCTGCATTGGCAGTGTTGGAGATACATTCTTCACGGCCTTTAGCTGGGTCCCATTGGGAAGTATGTACGAGTGCCACCATTATTAGCTGCATCTTGTTCGAATAATTCTTTTAATTTATATTCGTCTACTTCAGGAGTGCTTGGGAATACAACCTTACCATTGCCCCAGTCTTCGATAGCTGCCAAAATTGTTTCACCTAATTTATCAGGTGTAGTTTCAACGAATTTGTACCAACACGTTGACATTGTTCCTTAAACATTGTCAAAATTTGATCTTTATTCAAATCTTTGAACATAGTTTCTTGAGGACCATGGCTGTAATCAAAGTCCTCTACAAATGCAGGGCACATTTCTTGATCACGGCCTAATGCACGAGATAAACGTGCAATAAATTGTTTACGTTTAGCTTCATCCATTATTTTTTCTCCTTCTTCTTGTTCTTTTCATGTTCAGCATATAAGTCACGGAATTTCTTGAACTTCAATGTACCCATTTCTTTAGATTTAGTCCAGCCGTTCATAACTGGAATAGCTTGAGTCCATGTAGGCATATTGCCTTCTTTATTACTAATCAAGTTCATACCGATAGCGCCAGCTTTTGTACCAAGGTCGAATAATGTGGAGTTACCAAACATCTTAGCCGCTGCAGTGAAGATTGCTTCTTCTGCTTTTGGACGAGTTTTTTCGATGTCAGCCATAATATGACGGTGTTCCATCAATAATTCATGCAATGGAATAGCTACTGGACAGTTTTCTGTACATGCGCCGCACAATGTGGAAGCGTATGGAAGATCGCCTGCTACGTCGTAACCTTTGAACAATGGAGTCAATACAGCACCCATTGGACCTGGATATACGGAGCCATAACCGTGACCAGAAATGTGACGGTATACAGGGCAGATATTCATACATGCACCACAACGGATACAACGTAACATTTCTTGGAATGTACCACCTAAGATACCGGAACGACCGTTATCGATAATGATGATGTGAGTTTCTTCAGGACCATCAGCTTCGCCAGCACGACCAGGACCAGTCATCATGGAGAAGTAGTTGGAAATTTTAGCACCTACTGCAGAGCGGTTCAACATTTCCATCATTACGTCAAGAGCTTTGAAGTCAGGAACGATACGTTCTGTACCTAAGAAGATTACTTGAGTCTTAGGAATGGAACTAGCCATACGACCATTACCTTCGTTGGAAACGATTGTGCAAGTACCAGATGCAGCAACTGCAAAGTTACAACCATTAACACCTACGTCAGCTTTCAAGAAGCGTTCACGTACATAACCACGTACGAAGTGAGTCATTTCAGTAGGGTTTTCAGTACCTGTATAACCTAATTTTTCAGCGAAGATTTCACGGATTTTATTACGTTCAAAGTGAAGGCCTGGTACTACGATGTGAGATGGTGGGCTCACTGCAGTTTGCAAAATGAATTCCGCCAAGTCAGTTTCGTTTACTTCGATACCAGCTTCTTCAAGAACTTCGTTCAAACCAATTTCTTCAGTTAAGATGGTTTTGGATTTAACGATCATTTTAGCTTCACGTTCACGAAGGATATCCAAAGCGATTTGAGTTGCTTCTTTATCGTCGAATGCAAAGTGAACTTTAGAACCAGCTTTTTCAGCGTTTTCAACGAATTGGTTTACATAGTAATCCAAATTGTTAAGAACGTGATCACGAAGTTTAGCTGCTTCTGCGCGGAAATCTAACCATTCAGGAACGTCCGCAACTACTGTATTACGTTTATCATAAAACACGTCTTGTGCTTTTTTAATAGCTGCAACTTTGAAATCATCAGCCAAACATTCTTTTATACGTGTTTTATAGGGGCGATTGTCATATATAAGTGCCATGTCGTCTCCTCCTTAACGGCAGTTCAAGATTTCAGCAATATGCATTACTTTGATACGGCGATCGATTTCGCCTTCTTTGTGAAGACGGTCAAGCATACCTGCGATGTTCATCAAGCACGCTTGGTCAGAACCGGAAATAACGTTAGCACCTGTGCCAGCGATTTCCAATGCTTTTTCGCGTGTCATAACTTCACTAATTTCAGGGTTCTTAACGGAGAATGTACCGCCGAAACCACAGCAACGGTCTGCACGTGGTAATTCAATCAAATTGATATCTTTAACATTTTTAAGGAGTTTGAATGGAGGTTCTTTAACGCCCATCAAACGAGTAACGTGGCAAGAAGTATGGTATGTAACGGATTCGTTAAAGCGTGCGCCAACGTCCTCTACACCCAATACATCAGTAATGAATTCAGTGAATTCATAAATTTTGCCGCTTAATTTTTCTGCGCGAGCCAACCACTCAGGTTGATCTTTCAAGAAATGATGATATTCATCACGGATTGCAAATGCGCAAGAGCCGGACATGCTGACTACATATTCAGCGTTTTCGAAGCATTCGATTGTATTCTTAATTGCATCCATAGCTGCTTCGTTGTAACCAGAGTTAGTGAACATTTGGCCACAACATACTTGTTTCTTAGGCACTACGAGCTCGCAGCCTAATCTTTCAAGTACTTCTACACCAGCCATGCCTACATGTGGGTAGAACATGTCAATCAAACACTGTTGGAAAAGATGAATTTTCATATTATCGTCCTCGTCTTTTCTAGTACTTAACCTAATAAAAAAATTTTTGATATGTATGTGTTATGGCAAGAATTCTAGTGAAAGTTTTTTTCAATAATTTTTCTGCCCTGAAACATTACTTATGCTTTCAAATAAATATTCAAAAAGCTTTTATCGATATAATTATAAATTAATCATATAGAAAATGTCCAAAGAATTGCTATATTAGTATGTACCCTTTTTATTTCTTATATCGTTATGACTTTTTGTAATAATAAACATTGTATTTTATCACATATCCCTACTTATTTATAAATTATTCTCGTAAAAGCCCCTTAAACTCTAGATTTTGGGAATGTTTATCATTTTGTATTTTTTTCAATGGTTCTCATATCGTTATTTAACTATAATTCATTGAATATTTATATAAATAGGCTTTGAATTTCAAATTCATGTAATTTTTTTATCCTTATATATTACATTTTCTTATAGTAGTGTATAAATTTAAAAAAAGTGTTATAATTTATTTTATATAAGTATAGTTTGAAAGGAGCCTTTTCAATGAAACTAAATAAATTATCTTTATCCTTGGCAATTACATTGGCCCTCGGTTCCACATTCGGCATGGCTCACGCCGAAACAACTGCGGCGCACACAAAAGCCGAAGTATCTAATGTTGCTACAAAAACTGATACTGCAGTTAAAACTGATGTTAAACGTGTAAATGCATCTGTAAAAAATGACGCTAAACGAGTTGATACTTCCGTAAAAAACGATGCTAAACGCGTTGATACATCTGCTAAAAAAATGATGCTAAACATGCAACTACAGTTGTAAAACACGATACTAAGCATGCTGATGCATCCGTTAGAGCGATGCAAAACATGTTGATACATCCGTTAAAAATGATGCTAAACGAGTTGATACATCCGTTAAAAACGACGCTAAACGCGTTGATACATCTGTAAAAAATGATGTTAAAGAAGATGCTGCTAAAGTAGAAGGTAAAAAAGCTGTAAAAGCTAAAGAAAACTTACCTGCTGGTGTATATCCTGACACTAAAGACAACTGGGCTCGCGATGCTATCCAAGCAATGACACAAGCTGGTTACCTTTCTGGTTACGCAGATAACACATTCAAACCTAGCGCTCAAATCACTCGTGAACAAGCAGCTGCTATTTACGGTAAAGTATTACAACATAACTTAAATGAACAAGAATTAGCTGATATCGTAACAAAAGAATCTTCTACATCCTACTCTGACGTAGAAGCAGATCGTTGGTCCAGTTCTGCTATCAAATTAGTAAGTGCTGCAGGCGTAATGGAAGGCACATCTAAAACAGCTTTCACACCTAGCAAAACTATGGACCGCGAACAATTCGTAGCATCCGCAGCAAGCTTGGCTAAGAAGTTAAACCTTTCTACACCTGTAAAAACAGAAAAGGTTACTTTCAAAGACGAAGCTAGCATTTCCTCTACTTACTTGGCAGATATTCAATACATGGCACAACGTGGCATTGTAGCATCTGGGGCAACAGAAAACTTTAACCCTAAACAACCTGTAACAAGAGCACAAGCGGCTACAATTTTGAACCGCATGCTTAACGGTGCTGGCCTTGCAACCCCAAAACATACTGCAACTGCAACTGAAGCTAAAGCTGAAACAGCTGTAAAAGAAGATGTAAAAAAAGCTGATACAGCAGCAGAAAAAGATTCATCCAAAGTAAGCAAAGATGCTAAAAAAGATGTAGCTAAAGCTGACAAAGCCGTAAAAGCTGATGCCAAAAAAGTTGAAAAAGACGTAAAAGGCAATAAAAATGCTGCAGTAGCTCAAAAAACTGAACCTACTCGCACAGTTCGCCCTGTTCGTCGCAGTACTTTAAAAGCACTTGATCAAAAACAACAAGCTGCTTTAGAAGATAAAGTATTCAATGAATTGAATAAAACATATAAAACAGAAGATGCGTTCCAAGATTACGGTGTAATGTACTGGCGCGACAATCAATTGCACGTAGCATTGAAAACAGATAGCGATATTTCCACAGTTAAAGCAAATCTTGCAGCACGTGGTGATTCCACTGTAAACAACTATGTTGTAGTTGAGCCATCCCAATACAGCCAAACTGAATACGATGCAATCGATGCAAACTTCCGCAACTACTACAACAAAAACGAAAAAGCTGGTACAATCCTAGCCACATTCCCTGATGTAGAAAACAACCAACTTTATGCTGTTGTAACAACTGCATCTAAAGAAACTCAACAAGGAATGTCTAAATTATTCGGTTCCAAAGTAAAAATGACAGTTAAACGCTAATAGGCGTTCACTCAACTAGCCAAGGCAGCGTATACGTTTAGTATTACGCTGCTTTGTTTATATCACTATGCATGCCTTATTATTCGCTATATAATGGATATAGATTTTATTGTTGGTGAAAGTTTATATTCTTCGGCTATAGAACGTTAGCCATTTACCATAATTAGGAAGGATTTTTTTATGTACAAGAATACCTCTTACCCATTACGTGCCCTCGTTCTTGGCACATTATTAGCCGCAACAAGTTTCGGTTTTGCTTCTGCAAATACTACAACTCATGCTCCTGCAGTAGCCTCCACAAAGGTTGAAGCATCTACAGCGGCCTCCACACAAGCAGTTACAATAAACACAGATATTTCTAATGTAGCTACAACTAAAACAGAGGCTCATAAATTTGATGCCGCTAAAGCTGCTACTCCTGTAGTTGTGAATACATCTATTGGTACGCCACAAGACATTCAAAAATCCGTGCCCACATCTTCTCTGATGTACCTAGCGATTTCTGGGCTGCCAACTCTATCAGTACTGTAACAAAAGCAAATCTTATGAAAGGTTATTCTGACGGTACATTCCGACCTAACCAACCTATGACTCGTGAAGAAGTAGCTGCTCTCTTCAACAACATCACAGATGATGGTACAGCAGCCTTCTTATCTAGCAAATTTAAAGATATTACATCTGATCGTTGGTCCGCTCTTGCTATCGAATCTGTAGCGCGCAAAAATATCATCAGCGGTTATGGCGATAACACATATAAACCTGAAAAATATATGTCTCGCCAAGAATTTGCTGTAGTAGCAGACAACTACATTCACTACTTAGGATACACAACAGAGGATCCAACAGCACTTGATAGTATTGCTTATGGAGACCAAAAATTCGTAGCTCCTTGGGCTCAAGACGCAGTTCGTGAACTTGCATACCTTGGTTTCACAAACTACGCTCCTGGCACATTGTTCAACCCTGAAAAATATGTAACTCGTGCTGAAGCAGCTGAGATTGCATACCGCATGACACAAACAGAGCAAGCACTTGCCTTCCACAATACATTGTTCAAACAACAAGTAGAAAGCAAAACAGCTACTATTATCGACAAAACATTAGGCTATGGTAATGACTTCACTAAATTCCGTCAAGACGGTGCCCTCTTCTGGGATGGTGGAAAATTACATGCTTCTTTAACAGATAAGAAAAAAGCTGATGCTGTGGCGCATGCAATTTCTGAAACTCAAGATCCACAACTTGAAAGTGCTCTTGTAGTATCTCAAGGTAAATTAAATCAAGCGCAACTTGAAGATTATCAATCCGATGCTCTTGATTTATACAAAGCTAAAGAGCCAAAAGGTAATATCATCTCCATCCGTCCTAACGACGACACAAGCGCGCTTATCATTACAGCTGACTCCGTTCAAAAGGACACTGTGAAAGCTTTCAAAAAGAAATTCAAAAACAATGTAGTAGTACAATTACCGCAACCTGAGACAGTAAAACCGGATGCAGCTATCCAATTCCCATTGCCTCCACGCGTAAACTACTACGACACAACAAATAAATAATTAAATAAGCTCAATGATAAAAAGCCGTGTTCTTACACGGCTTTTTTTGTTGTATCTCCATCAAAAATATATTATAAGACTATTATTAAATCTATAATGCAAAAAGAACCGCCCCCAGAGGAGCGGTTCTTTCACAATTAAACAGCTGTTACTATACACACTAATCGAATTCACACAGTTCGATTATTTTTTTGTTACATCATTTTGGCGGTCACGTAAATTACCAACTGGTACATATACGGTACCTGCACTGTGGATTGTATCCACGTCTTGTTGCAATACCATTACAACAGAATAGTCATCAGTTGTGTAGAATTCAGTAGGCATTTTGTCGATGTTTACTTCGCCGCCCAATTGATTCTTCACATCTTGATTATTCTCAATAGCATTCACTAATTCTTTTTTGTTAAGACCACCAAGGTCATACAAGGATAATTGACGACCTGTTGTAGTGTTGAATGTGAAGCCTTTTACATAGTTGACGCCATTAGCATCACGATCACGCATTGTGTACGTATGAATCAATACACTGAAGATACCATTTTTGTCTGTTTTAACATCGTAGTACATAACTACATTTGTTTTATCAGATTCTTTGGTATTCATTTTTTCTACGTCGTTTTGTACTTTAGCAACGTATTTTTTGATAGTATTATTGATTGCTTTTTCTACAATTGGGCTAACAGATTTAACTGTTGGGAACACTAGATCAAGATGATCTGTTGTGGATTCCACTGGAGATACAGCCACCTCTTTGCGGTCCATATAGCGGTCCGCATTTGGTGCTACTACTTCAACTGCATCGCGATCAACCTTAGATGCTACAGAGCGCAACGCACGGTTTTGCTCTGGTGTAGCAGTACTAGAGATACGGTATGTTAAATCGTTGCGATTTACTTTATTCGTATCAGCTTGAACTGTTTGCACTGTTGCAGTGTCTTTAGTTACAGGAATTTCGCTTGCTGCGAAGGATACTACTGGCAATGCAGCAGCCATCATGATGAGTACAGACTGTTTTAATTTCATTGTTTACCTCTTATTGTTGTTCTTGCTCAGCTTTCATTGCTAAAGCTTCTTCTTTATTGAATTTGTGAGTTACAACACGACGAACAAGGTAGAGACCAGAGAATGCAAATGCAAGCAATCCTAACCATTGTGCTGTGCTTTCAAAATCAGGACCTACTAATTCAAGTGGAGATTCACCGCCACCAGTTGTAACAGACAATACAATAATAACAGCTATGATTACACCAATCAAGCTTTCACCAACAATCAAACCAGAAGCGAAGAGAACGCCACGGCGGTTAGATTGTTCAACATCGTACTCAGCGAGTTCGCCAGCACGCATTTTAGCACGAGCTACTAAGTAACGGCCTACGAAGTAGCTAATGAAGGAACCTATAATGAGAGGCACTTCCAATGTTGGTGGTAAGTAGATACCCATACCAACTGCCAATGGAGGCAATGTTAAGGAAGCTGTTGTGCTCTTAAGAATCAAGTTAACGATAATTGCTACTACGCCAACACCAACGCCGATCAAGATATAATCCCATTCCATGCTGGAGTTGAAGATACCTTGAGCGATTGTAGTCATCAAAGTTGCTTGAGGTGCGGATAATGCAGCATTAGGATCCATTTCAGCACGTGGTAACGCACCTGTGAAGCCGTATGCTTGATAAAGCAAGTTAAGAACTGGAGCAATTGCAACTGCACCGGCTACGGAACCAAGTAACAACGCAATTTGTTGACGCCAAGGTGTTGCACCAACGAGTTGACCAGTTTTCAAGTCTTGCAAGTTATCGTTAGAAATAGATGCAATTGCGATAACTACGGAGGTCATGAAAATAGCCATAGCTGTAGCGAATTGAACCCCTGCTTGTGTAGCGAACAAGTTATTTTCAGAAGCGATGAAGTACACCACTAAGGAAGAAATAATAGTCGCCAAGATACCAATACCAGAGATTGGAGATGCAGATGTACCGATAAGACCTGCCATGTAACCACATGCAGCAGCTACGAAGAAGCCGATTAGCAATGCTACGAGAACACCTACGATAACAAGTGTCCACATTAAGCCTGCGCTAATAGGTACTGCAGAAACGAATTCCCAGAATGTGAATACTAAACCAATAAGAATAACTGCGAACACGCCTAAAACGGATTTTGTACTCATATCTGTATCCATACGATGCAATTCGCGTTCACTAGAACTGCTGTTCATGGATTTAACAGAAATTTTCATACCTTCGATGATAGGTTTGATTAATGTAATCAAAGTCCAAATCGCTGCGATACCGATAGCACCCGCACCGATGAAACGAACTTTAGACTTCCAAACAGCCATTGCAAACTTAGCAGTAGCACCGCCATCTGGAGCAAAGATATTAGTGAAATAAGGTACGAAGCCAGCCCACGCGATGAGTACACCAACTAGGATAGCGATACCAGAAGCGATACCGATAAGGTAACCAGCACCTAACAACGCTGTAGAGAAGCCCAATGGAATTTGAGTAATACCTTTGCTACCTACAGGAAGCCAGAAGCTCATGCTGTCCCCAAGAACTTTGAAGCCGTTCGCACAAAGACTGATAAGACCAGCTACCAAACCACCGGATACGATATCGCCCATACCGGAGCTAGATTGAGGGCCTTGGCCACCATTGTGAGAACCAACCTTCAAGATTTCTGCTGCTGCACGGCCTTCTGGATATGGTAGATCACTATTTACTACCATAGCACGACGCAATGGAATGGTGAATAACACACCAAGGGAACCACCGCATGCGCAGAGCAAGAATGTTTGCCAGAACGGGAAACCATTCCAATAGCCAAGCATAAGTAGACCTGGCAAGATAAAGATAATTGCAGACAAAGTACCAGCTGCGGAAGCCTGTGTTTTGTACCATGTTGTTTTTCAAGAACGTTAGAATCCTTGAAGAAACGTAAAATTGCCATTGAAATAATGGCTGCCGGAATGGATGACGAGAATGTCAAACCAACCTTCAAACCGAGATATACGTTAGATGCTGTAAAAATTACAGTAATCAATGCACCAAGTAGCATCCCACGTAGTGTCAGTTCCGGCAGATGAAGGTCATGGCTCATAAAGTCATGTTTCATAAGTACTTACCTCCTCTGTGAAACTAGAGCTTACAACAATATAATAAGCTACTTCCATTTTTATCGTGTTAAAGCGATGATTTCAATATATATGCGATATTTATAATGTATACATATAAAAAGATTATAAAGTTTAGGTCCTCCAAGAAACACCTTGAAAGGTCTATTCTATACTCTAAATACTTTTACTAAATATGTTAAATTCAAGAATAACCCTTTTCACTATTCTGCATAGAAGATGATTAATTTATAATCTTTCTATATAGAATACATTATTCATATTTACATATATCTTGAAACCATAAAGACCGGAGGAAAAGGGACGCCGAATGCATCCCTTTTCTTATTTGCACAAATCGCATATACACCTCTCTTCTATATGAAAATAGAAATCATTATCTTTTATTCTGTACAAATATACAGGATTTTATATAATTAAAGTACCGACGATAAGGTCGGCATGTCTTTTAAGGAGGTTGTAAACATTATGGAAACAAGAACTGAATATGATTCAATGGGACCAGTCGAAGTCGACGCTAGACGAATTTACGGACCTCAAACGCAACGCTCGTTCAATAACTTTAAGATCGGTGACCACCGCATCCCTATTGAACAAATCAAAGCGCTTGCGCTTGTCAAAAAAGCATGTGCTTTAACTAATGCTAAGTGTGGCGCAGTAACTGAGGAAAAAGCGAAACTCATCGCGCAAGTAGTAGATGAAATCGTGGACGGCAAATGGAATGATGAATTCCCATTGACTGTATTCCAAACAGGTTCTGGCACACAAACTAATATGAATGTGAACGAAGTAATCGCTCACCGGGCTAAACAGTTAGATGAAAACAACCCACTCCATCCTAACGACGATGTAAATCGCGGCCAAAGTACAAACGATACATTCCCTACGGCAATGCATATCTGCGCATACTTTGAAATTACAAAACGCGTCATCCCTGCATTAGACGGCCTTATCGCATCCTTCGAGAAATTGCAAGAAAAAGGTAAAGGCTTGCAAAAAGTTGGTCGTACACACCTACAAGATGCTACTTTCATCATGGTAGACCAAGAAATTAGCGCCTTTGTGGACGGCTTAAAAACTGCTAAAACTATGCTCCTTCAAAACGCTGACTACCTACTCGACGTAGCCCTTGGCGGCACTGCGGTCGGCACAGGTGTAAACACGCCTAAAGGCTATCTAGACGTTATGGAAACTGTATTGCCAGAGGTAACAGGTGCTCCATTCCGCGTGAAGAACAACAAATTCCAAGGACTCGCTCTTAAAGATGCGTTCATGATGGCTCACGGTGCACTTAACACATTGGCGACTACCCTATTCAAAATTGCTAACGACGTTCGATTCTTAGGCTCTGGCCCTCGTTGCGGTTACGGCGAATGGCATCTACCTGAAAACGAACCGGGCTCCTCCATCATGCCAGGCAAGGTAAATCCTACTCAATGCGAAGCCTTGACCATGGTATGTGCCCAAGTATTCGGCCACAATACGACTATGACACTCTGTGTAGGCAGCGGTGCGTTCCAATTGAACGTGTACATGCCTATCATGATTTATGATTTTGTTGAAAGCTGTCGTCTCCTTGCAGATGCGATGAACTCTTTCACAACGCACTGCATCGACGGTGTTGAATTCGTACCTGAAAAACTCAACTTCTTTGTAGAACAATCCCTTATGATTGCTACATCCTTAACACCATACATCGGCTATGATAAGAGTGCTAAGGTTGTAAAAGAAGCGTACAAACGCGGTTGCTCTATTAAAGAAATCATCTTGGAAGAAAAACTCATGACCGAAGACGAATTTGCTGAAGCAGTTCGCATGAAATAAACTCTCTCATCTTTATGACATATCTCTAACATCCTCTCATACCTCAAATGAACGGAAAAAGCCCCGATACATTGATATGTACCCCCTTTACTGGTTGTCCAGGAAAATGGGTACATATCACATAATGTATCGGGGCTTTATTTTAAATTACGACTTCATTACATATTTAATAAGAAGAAAACCTAAAGCGTAAAATATTACTACACCAAGATATACATATGGTAATGAGCTTAGCAATCTATCAATTGGAATACCATTTAAAAGACTATATAAAATTTGAACTATAGGAAATATAGTAGCTGCGATTATAATACTATAAAATAAAAACTTAAAAATACCTTTCACTTTACTGCTCCACAAAACAAAAACTCTATATAAATACTCTTTTGTATCCTATGGTTTTCTAATATTTCACAAGGTTTATAGTCATTAATACGACAAAGGATATGATAAAAACCATATATTTCGTACTTAGCAGTTCATAGGTCTCGTCAAATGTATCATTCTCGAATGCTTGTATCATTAGTACCTCTTGTTTGCTGAGTTCCAGGTATAAATCTAAATGGCATCCAATTGCCACTAGTATTGCTATTTTGAGATATCCCTTATATATATCCGCTGTCATATCATAGAGCAGAGAGATATCAAATAGAGCAAGTAGAATGATACATATAAGAAATTTATGGATAAAAGATTTACTATACATGATTGTATCCCTATAATGAGCTCACTTTTTATTCTAATGAGCTCACTTTTTTATTCTAAGGAACTCATCTTTAATTCTAAGCTACTCCATCAAAGAATGTAATGACTGTAATTTCTCGTGGGCAGTTGATACGGATTGGGAACCAGTGTCCTGATCCGTTATTAACGTAGCACACGCTTTGTTCTTCTACGTATCGACCTTTTGTATATGGTGTACCTGTTGGTACCAACGGCATGCCCATGAATACGATTTGTCCACCATGAGTATGACCAGAAAGGGTCAACGGAATTTTACGTTCAATAGCTTCTTCAAAGAATTCAGGGTGATGGGCCAATAGAATAACAAAGGCATAGTCGGGAATGCCAGATAAAGCCTTATCAATCATAGCTTCACGTTTTTCTTTTTCTCGATCATTGTCATACGCAACACCTGCAATATATACAGGTTGTTTACCGCCCATAATTTGAATATTGCTATTCACAAGAATATTCATCGGTGTATTATGTTTTAGTTCGTCTAATACCTTATTTACATCATGATGGTATTCGTGATTACCTAATATAAAATCGACGCCGTCTGGAATTTGTTTTACAAATGTTGTCAGTCTTTCACAAACCTGAGGCAACCACGCTAGTTTATCGATTAAATCACCAGTGATAACAACGCGATTAGGCTTTTCTACAAGGGCGAGCTTTAAAATTTCATCAAGATCATCTAAGTCGATGCTTGGGCCTACATGAATATCGCTGAGTTGAACGATTTTATAATCCTTTAACCCAGTCGGTAAGTTCGTATAACCGAAGCTTTCATGAGTAACCTCAATCTCATGTTGACCTACATAGGCAGCATAGCTAGAACCACCAATTGTTGCCAACGGTACCACTGTTGCCGCGGTTCTAAAGAAGGCGCGACGGCCCGATCTATTTCCTCTGGCGTTTTACTCCAAATTTTATTAACCGCCCAGTATAGTAAACCTAGGACAATGAATACAGGAATAGCCAAGAATAAGCCAAAGAGAAAACCGTAACTTTCAGTACGGAATAGATTCATCAACGGATAATACATCGTTCCGTATAGATCCACTTGATTGAGTATATAGTATCGGATGGCAGCGAACCACGCACCGATAATAATTAGATAACCTACCCAAGCAGGCCATTTCTTTTTGGGCTTCCACAAGTTGAGGAATAGAGCCCAAAATCCTACCAATCCTATTACGAGGATAGCAGAAAAAATGATATTAAATAGAATTCTCATTCATTGCTCCTACAAATTATTTTGCCATCTCCGTCAATTTACCATGAGGACCTGCCCAAGCATAGTTGGCGAACTCGTCGCGCTTGATGAGCATCCAATCCTTCGGCAATTGCTTTTGGATAGCTCCGATCGTTATATTCTTAGCATCTCCTGCATACGTTAAATCACCGCGAAATGCTTTCATAAACCATTTTCGATGAGAGAAAATATGTGTTATTTCTTTTACCAATACAGGTTGTAAAGCTAGTTCAAAGCCTAGCTCCTTAACTAATTCTTCAAGGCCTCGTTCACCCTCATCAAAGGTAGATACCATTTCCACCGAAGGAATTCCCATGGACCGTAACAACCCACGATTCGGGCGTTTATGCAATAGATAATAGTCTTCGTATTGCAAGATACCTACAAATAGAGGCACCTCTACAACCTTCGTTTTCTTGATGCGCACAGGTAATTTGTCCGTATCCTTATGTTGGTATGCTTCGCACATATTTACAATAGGACATTCCCCACAGCGCGGAGTTTTTGGAATGCACACAGCAGAGCCGAAATCCATTAAGGCTTGGTTAAAATCACCAGGCCGATTGTGAGGTAATGTTTCCTCTACGATAGCGGTTATGGCCTTCTTACCTTTAGTGCTCAAAATATCATCAAAGATGCGATATAAACGAGCGTAAATGCGCAGCACATTACCGTCTACAGCTACCTCTGGTTCGTTGTACGCCATAGATAGCACGGCCCCAGCTGTATAAGATCCTACGCCCTTCAAGGACTCCATCGTCTTGCGGTCACGAGGCACGATACCACCGTAGTTTCCACGACGTCCTTTACACCAAGGCGCAAGTTGCGAGCCCTGCTATAATAGCCAAGCCCTTGCCAAGCGTGAACCACCTCATCCTCAGAGGCATTTGCTAGGTCCTCCAAGGTTGGAAATAAACGCATCCAATTGTCATAATAGGGTTTCATCGCCTCAATGCGCGTCTGCTGGCTCATCACCTCAGACACCCAAATCTTATAAGGGTCTCCACAATCGCGCCACGGCAATTCACGTTTATGCACATCATACCACGCCAACAGCTGTGGCACCCACTTAGGGTTCTTTTTATCAGTCATATTACCTCAAAATATTATAAACTTAGGACTCTAGTACCACTTTCATGCCTATTGGCATATTACAAGCCTATTGCATATATGTTGCAGCCAATAAGGTACAAATTATCCATTAATATACAGATCAATGGGCGCCAAGTGTTCGCTTTCAAGAACGGTATCCACAGTGGTCAGATCCATCTTATCTACCGTACTGTTGTCTCGGCCAAATACGATAGGCCCTTTTAACTTCTTGCCTTCTAGCAGCATCGGTAGCCATTGACGGTCACCATCCCACATGTGCTCGTAAGGAATTTCGTCTACTGTTAGCCAATGAGGTTCCATTTCGTCTGTTTCCTCTACATTGCCTGTGAAAGCACGCAAAAAGTACACATAACCTACATGGGTTAAGCTTTCATCAAAAGGAAATTGAAAATCAAAAGCAGCCACACATTCTAAGTCTTCTGGGCGACCATGAAGGCCAGATTCCTCAAACAACTCACGGATAGCACAGTCTCGGAAGCTTTCACCAGCCTCGAGTTTACCGCCAAACCCATTATATTTATCAGCCCCGAAACCACGTTTCTTACGACCTAGCAATATGCGATTTTGTTCATCAATAGGAAATACGAGCGTCGTCGGTTTCATAAGGCCTCCTTAATCGTTAAAATAATACCCTATTATTATACCATTATTTCATGTACGAATGGGCTAATTATGGTATGATTAAGAGTATAGATTTTCTTATACGGAAGGAGGCACATGATGAATAAACCACTACGATTTAACATCGCACTAGGGCGCACAAAGCCTGTAAATATTCGCAACGAAGAAGTGCGCTGCCCTTCTGTGATCGTTCAAAATTAACGGATATTCTAGATACATCAGGTCATATCATATGGCTCATGAACAAATATCCTGTATTAGATAAAACATGGCCAACGGTTATTATTGAAACAGAAACGGACGAAGGCGAATTTTTCTACATTGCCTGCCGATAAAGCGGCTCGTATTCTCCAATTTGGCCTAGATAAATGGCGTGAAACACGGGAACGGAAAGAGTTCAAATCAGTACTCTTCTTCAAAAATCACGGATACATGTCTGGCGGTTCTATCCGTCATCCTCACAGCCAAATTATAGGCCTTGAGGATTATGATTACCACGAAGATATTACGGCTCAAAAATATGGAAGGCTGGCTCTTGTACGAAGATCAAGATGTGCGCATCACCTTATCTACACAGCCTATAATTGGATTCTTTGAATACAATATTCGCTTCAAGCCAGATGCACCAGTTCGCTCCGTTGCATTGCGTTTACAACAGGTATTGCGGTATGTATTGCGCAGCATCGCCAATTACAGCCAGTCCTATAACTATTTTGTATATAATCTTGAAGACGGCTACGACTACATCAAGGTGGTGGCTCGTTATGTAACGACTCCTCTTTACGTGGGTTACAAAATTCCTCAAACTTGCGACGAGGAACGAGCTGCAAAAATCATTCAAGACATTGCGCCGTACTTCCACGCTTCAAAATAGTTTTACTTATACATATTGTATCTAAATAATTTTGATATATTTGAAAGGATGTTTATGAAAGTATTTGCCATCGGCGATCTCCATCTATCTGGCAATCCTCCGACGAAGCCGATGGATATTTTTGGCCCCCATTGGGATAACCACTGGAGCCGCATCAAAGAAGATTGGATTGACCGTGTAACAGATGAAGATATAGTCTTTCTCGTAGGTGACATGAGTTGGGCTCTTCGCCTAGATGAAGCGGCTTGCGACTTACAAGAAATTGCATCCATGCCCGGCAAAAAGTATATGATTCGCGGTAACCACGACTACTGGTGGGCATCAGCCAATAAGATGAGAAATCTCATGGGTGATGCTATCACCTTTTTACAAGGCCATGGTACAGCAGAACTCATTCAAACAGAAGAAGGCCCTCGCATTATTGCCTTTGGTGGAACACGGGCCTACCTCTGCCCTGGAGACTCTCATTTCACACCAGAAACAGACCAATCCATTTACGATAGAGAACTGATGCGTACCGAAGCAGCATTACAAGAAATGAATAAAGCTGTAGATATACTAAGAGAAGAAATCACTGCTGAAGCAAATGTTGATATAACAAGCTTAATAAGGCTGATACAACAGATTCTGATAAGGCCTATCCATCAGCAATAGATATAGACAGCATACCAGTAACAAAAATCTTATTGTTACACTATCCTCCATTTAACGAGTCCAATGCCCCTTCTGGTTTCACGGACCTTATAGAGCAATACAAAGTAGATACTTGTATCTTTGGACATTTACACGATCAAATATCCTTTAAGCGTATTCCAAAGGAATTTGGTTCTGCTAAATTAGAGCTAGTGTCTGCAGATTACCTAGACTTTAGACTGAAAGAAATTATGTAAGGAGAGACCATGAGTCGCATTCATAAAGAACATTTACAAGCGGGCTATATTTTTGGCGATACTATCAACCAAGAATATATTTACTTGCCCTCTGGTGAGGTAGGCACTGACCATCCTTTGGCTGTCCTCGAAACACCGACAAAGCGTGAGGACATTACGTTGGACGAAGCAGTCCACATGATTGACACCCTTACATTAAAACGTTGTAGCCATCCTACACTAGGGAAAAAATCATTTTAATAATATAATGGCATTAACAAATTAAGCTGGTAGATATCTACCAGCTTTTTGTATGGACTTATACAGTTTTTAGATGTTCCATAAAAGGATTATCCCAAGAATCCACCATGGCCCATGCGAATACAATCCTCTTTTGTGATTTCATCGTTTGCTACAAGGCGTGGCAAGATTTCGTCAAAAGCAGTCGGTTTACTAAATAATACGCCACCCGGAACGCCAAGAATCGGTGTACCATCAGCACAGTAAGCAATACAAACCATAGAACCTGGCAATACAGGTAATCCGTATGTCACTACGCGATCTGCATAACGTTTAATGGCCCCTGGTGTTAAATCGTCAGGGTCAACGCTCATGCCGCCGGTACAAAAAATAATATCAGCACCAGCTGCTTTTACCTTGTCGATAGCCGCCACAATATCGTCTGTATTATCCGTTACGATTTCATGGGCTACTTTATTCACACCAAACTCTGCACAACGTTCCTCAATGATTGGGGTGAAAGCATCTTTAATACGGCCTTCAAATACTTCGGAACCTGTAGTAACAATGCCCATTGTTTTGCGTACAAATGGTTTTACATTGAGTAAAGGCTTGCCATTAGCAATTTTCTTTGCATCCTCCACTTGTTGTTCCTCTAATAACAATGGAATACAACGCATGCCCGCTAATTTATCGCCTACTTTCACCGGTGTATTATTAAATCTCGTTACGATAGTAAGCTCGCCAATACTATTAATAGCATGTAAGCGATCTACATCAACTTTAAAGAGACCATCTACGTCCGCAATAGCTTCGATTTTACCTTGCGCCATAGGTCCATCGTGCATATTTTCGCCACCTGCCATATTGTACAAAGCACGTGCCACATCCTCTTCGTGCAAGAATCCTTCATCCTCAGGTTCCATCACAAAGATATGCTCTTTACCAAGGTCTAGTAATTTCGGAATATCCTCTTCCGTAATAACATGGCCACGACGGAATGGCGTATCTTTCACCTCTCCTATGACAATGCGTACTAAATCATGTATTAATGCATGCCCTACGGCATCTTGTGTTCTAATGGATTTCATAATATCTCCCTTTATAATCTAGCATTCTGTGTAATGTATTAGACCCAAAATTGTATTCAAACTTTAAATTCTGAATTCTATACAATGTATGTTATAACAACAAAATATACCTAATCCTATTCTGAATTTCTTGCAAATTAGTTTATAAATATCTTCCAAATAAGACCTAAATAGTCTTATGTATTAATCATATAAAAATAGCTTTATATATGCTGTAACTCAAGTCACCTTATTCGGTAAGATCAGATTGCACCGAGTATACGCGCAAGTAGTACACCAATCCAGCAAAGGATTAAGCCCCCTACAACTTGTACAAAGCCATAGAATAAAGGCTTGTACATAAGACTCTGTCATCATGAGTTGTAACATTTCAAAAGGCAAAGGTTGAAAATGTTGTAAATGCACCGAGTCCACCAACAACGAGGAAAAAAATCTCGCCAACTGCGACAAATCTGGCTTTTTGCATATATAGACCTAGTACAAGGCCAATAATAAGGCAACCAATGAGGGTTTACTACAACCGTTCCATATGGAAAGGAACTCACCTTTGTCATAACCCATTCGCCAAGAGCCATGCGACACAACGCACCAACTGCGCCACCAATGGCAACTGCAATGTATTTTTTTCCATATTGCCTCCTATACTTACAGTAGTATCCTACGATTTTCACAATCCGTGTAATTATCTGAAATAACCGATAAATATCTAGTTTTTCTATATTAGTCAACGACCAACAGTCTCAGTATACTATATTTAGAGAGCAGGGAAAAGAAAGGAATCCCTATGAAACCTGCAACAACACCGTTAACTGAGCTGCGAATAAATACCTACGAAGACCCATTTTTTTACAACATCAATATGTGTGTTTAGGGTCATAAAATTGCCAGCATTCGTATATCTCTAAATATGTCCCAACACGAGCTAGCACGCCACGTTGGTATTAGCCGCAGTTATTTGAGCAAGCTAGAGTGTGGCACAGGCATATCCGGCATGTCTTTAGAAATTTTTATTTAAAAATCGCTCAAGCATTCCAAATTGATGTAGCTCAGCTTGTAAGGTTGCGTATCATAGATTATAAAAGTTGCAATGCTCATCTTACGTCACACTATAAACGATTAGAATTTCTAAGTCATACGAGGAACAGCGCGCTAACTAAAGTTAAGCCAAAGCTAAGTTAAGCTAATCAAATACAGTATTAACGCTCGTACAGAAAAAGCCCCGCCAACGGCGGAGCCTTTCATAAAGCATGCCAACAATAGGCATTATACTTCATTAAGTTTTTTGTGTTGCACTTCAGCATTTGCTTTTTTGAAGATAAATGCATTATTAATATGCTGACGCATAGCAGTTTCTGCTGCCACTTCATCATGACGCTCAATAGCATCTACGATATGATCATGTTCATCGTCGCAATCATGAGTACGCACTGCATTAAAAGAGCTAATGTACATGTCGCGATTAACGCGTTCACGGAAGCTCGCTAAGTATTCTACAACGCGTTCATTACCAGAATAATGAGCAATCATAGTATGGAAACGACTGTTTACTTCAACGCGTTCTGTAGCTTCTTCAATTTCATGCATTTCTTTACAAATTTCACGCAACTCTTTAATTTGTTCATCAGTCGCATGACGGGCACAAAGTCGTGCACCAAGGCCTTCCATTACTTCACGCACTTGATACAATGCAATAATCTCTTCAGGAGTATCCGCCTTTACAGTAACACCCTTCCAAGGAACAATAACTACGAGATTATCTTTAGCCAATTTACGGAATGCTTCGCGAACAGGTGTAGCACTCACTTGCAATTGTTCTGCAATTTTTACTTCGTTAAGCTTTTCTTGTGGCATCAATTCGCCTGTTAAGATAGCTGTTTTTAATGTTAAATAAACTTGTTCACTAAGCGGTAATCTTTCAATAGAGTCCACAGCGGACAATTTGTATTTATCTTTAGAATCTTGTCGTCCCATTAATATCCCCTAATCTTATATCCCCTCAAATCATTCGTACTTTCAAAGAACGGCTAAAATGAGTATAATATATTGTACGATATATTTTGTATTTTGAATAAATATGTTATATATGGTTTAATGCATATAATATAATTATAGAGCTCACATCTAAGACTGTCAATTTAACGATAGATAATAGCTATATCTCATTTTTGAAAGTAAGGAAGTTGTACCATGAGCCGTTGTTTAGTTATCATAAATCCTGTATCAGGTGGCGGTGCGGCACGTCGCTATGCCCTCGATTTACAATGGAAATTGAGCACCTTGTTTGAAACGATTGAGGTCAAATTCACTACTGGTGAAGGCGATGCTACACGTTTCGCAAAGGATGCTTGCGAACGCGGATTCGATGCTGTATTCTGCATGGGCGGTGACGGCACCGTAAATGAAACCGTTAACGGTATTGCCCAAGGTGGCTTTAAATCTACCTTTGGTTTCATTCCTGTTGGTACTGTAAACGATATGTCTCGTGCCCTTGGTATTCATCAGAATCCAACACAGGCGATCAAACGTATTGATATTAATCAAACACGTACCATTGATATCGGTCGTTGTAACAACAAATATTTCTGCAATAATATCGCAGCCGGTGTTATTCCAAAGGTAATCGAAGAGGTTACCCCAAAGGAAAAGAGCATCTTGGGCCCTCTAGCCTACTTCTTACGCGCAGGGCAAGCCTTATTTACAACAAAGGACTACACATACCGCATCAAAACAGAGAATGACGATTTTATCTGTAAATCCCCACTCGTTCTTGCATTGCTCACCAATGTAGTATCTAGCTTTGAACGCTTCATGCCGGAAGCATCTGTAGATGATGGTTATATGCGCATCATAATATTCAAGGAATACTTCATCCTCGATATCCTAAGCGTATTGCCACTTATCATTAGTGGTGCCATCTACAACTCCCGTTATACAACAACACTAACTGTGAAAAAGGCTCATATTGAGTTATTATCTAATATCGGTGATTTACCTACTAATATGGATGGCGACCAAGGCCCATCCATGCCAGTAGATATCGAAGTATTGCCACGGGTTCTAAAAGTATTTGCCCCAGCAAAACACAAAAAGAAAAAGGCTTTGAATTTGCCTATACTACCACATATCTAATAAATTGTAGAGAAATCTACAGGACAAAACTATATAACAATCTATAACATAAAAGCTCTCTATTCAAGTGATATGTACCCATTTTCCTGGACACATATTATTTACTAGCCTAAACACATGGATGCTTCCCTGTATTTTACAGGAGGCATCCATTTTGTTTTTTTCTGGATCCTTTTGTTGTTGTAATAGTTAATGTATTCTTCTATTGCTACTGCAAAAGCATTAAATGATGAATATTCTGTTTCAAAACCATAATATATTTCTGTTTTCAATCTACCAAAAAAGGTTTCCATCACAGAGTTATCATAACAATTTCCTTTTCTAGACATAGACTGAATAATGCCATGTTCTTTAAGTGCTTGTCTAAAATAGTTATGTTGGTATTGCCAGCCTTGATCAGAGTGGAAGATTAATCCCGAAAGATTAGTAAACTTCTTAAAGGCTTTCTCTAACATACGAGAAATCTGTTCTAAGTTAGGCCTTAATGCTAAGTCATAAGCAACAATCTCATTCGTATTCATATCTAAAATAGGCGATAAGTAGCATTTTCCCCACGAGAAATTAAATTGAGACACATCAGTAGTCCATTTTTGTAATGGTGCAGTTGTACTAAAATCTCTATTGACGATATTTTCTGCTACTTTACCGACTTTCCCTTTGTAAGAGTGATACTTTTCCTTCGGTCGCTTTCCTGCAAGTCCCATACTATGCATAAGTCTTTGTACTCGTTTATGATTGACTACAAAACCTCGATTAAGAAGCTCTTGGTATACACGGCGTACACCATACCGACCTTTATGTTCTGTAAAAATCTTTTGAATTTCATCTTTTAGCTCTGTATTTCTTTTATCTACAAGATTTACTTTAGTAATTTCAAAAATAATAGGTAGATTTGGACATTGGCATAGCTTTTCAAAAAGATGTTTTAGTTGATAGCCTTGTTGGCGGAGAACTTTGATAATCGCTGCTTTTTCGCCTTGAGACGCGCAGCTTCCTTTTCTTCTCTCAAGGCAATCTCTTTTTTTATGACTTCATTTTCAGCTTTAATGTAAGCATTTTCAGCTCGTAAGCGAACTAGTTCCTCATATTCACTCTCTTTGAGCTCTCGAGGTGAGATAGTCTTAGGTACTTTCATTTTACAATCCTTTGATGGTCGTCCTTTAGGTTTATTCATAAGACCATTGTATCCCAAAGTTTTGTATTTATGAACCCATTGATACAGTTGTCCAGTATTAATTCCAGCCATAACAGATACAGAACGTATGGATTTTCCTAATAATACTTGGCATACTAACTCATATTTCTTTTTCTGGAGACCAACGTTGATTATCTGTACGGTGCTTATTGATTTCTGGACCATTAAACATTTCTTGTTTAGCCCATTTTCTTATTTCGATCATGAAAAGTATGAGGCAATACTCCGGTTGGTGTCTCTGGCCATTCACCTTGATGAAATAATTCAATTGCTTTTTCTTTTAAATTCATAACTATATCTCATGAAAATACCCCCTTTAAATAGAGAGCTTTTTATGTTCATTACCTTATAGGAAATACCTACGTCCCTGCATATTTCTCATGCATAGCACTAAGTTAAGCACATACTTACAAGGCTAGTCTATGATGATAGCATCATGCAAACGGAAGCTATAGATATAAGATGCTTTCACAGGCATCCCTGTCAATCGCTGCAAGGCCTCTTTATAGAGATCCATTTGTATTTTATAACGCTTGATGAGGTCTTCCCCAGATTTGACGCGGTCTGTCTTGTAATCTACGAGAACCCATTCACCGTCCTCTTCAAAGGCAGTATCGATAATACCTTGAAGGAACAGATTTTCGCCGTCCTCTAAGGTATCGTATACGCGTTTCCCTTCAAAAAGCATACTAAACGGCAATTCACGCTCTATGCGCTTCGCATTGATAAGACGCTTCCCAAGGTCAGAACTAAAGAATTTATATAGACTTGTATCACTCAATAGATTTCGTTCTTCCTCTGTGAAAGTCCCTTTCGTTACGAGTGCATCAAGCTCTTTCGTTAAAGAAGCCTGAGTGTACTTTACAAGAGGTAACCACTGCATAGCCTCATGCATCAAGGTACCCCATTGAGCCCCCGTCAACACATCCTCTTCAGACTGTAATGCTTGCGGCTTACGACCGAATACGGAATTAGCCAATTCGTCGGATGAAACAGTTACATCTGAAGCCTCCGTAATTGGTAAACCAGCAGCATTGATATTCTTCGCCTCAACATTTTACAGATGATTTTTGGATCCAGCTTAATAGCTTGACCTAAGATTGCATCTGAAACGGCTCGTTTAGCCCCTGTATCTACCGTTACTATCGGTTCGTTTAGGGTATCAATAGTACCTGCTTCAAGTTCCCGTTCTTGGAATCGTCGTTTCAATTCACTGACGGAAATCTTAGCCGTGCGCCGTGTAGCGTCGCTGTACGGATAAGTATAGTTGAATCGGTCTTCGATTTCCGATGGCAGTTCCACGGAATTAACAGCTTGCAATTCTCGTACCTTATTGATGGTAGTTTCATCGATATCTGCTTTATAATCGAGGTCACCATAGAGAGAGAGCCATCATGAATTTCCACCTTAATTCGACACTTCTTGTCTGGCAAATCAAAATAGGTCGGCCCTTCGTACTCAATGGCTACACGCAATGGGTTACCACCGTCCAAATGACGAGCAAAGCCCATAATTAACCATTCTAGATACGTATTAGCTTGGGTGATAATATCCGTCGGCAATTGTTGACCTTCTACTGACGCTGCATTTTTAATGAGTTCACCTAAGGTACTCAACTTACCTTTAGCATTTTTAAAGCCTTTAAAATAACCTGTCATAATCAGCTTATCTCGTGCCCGTGTTAAGGCTACGTATAGAATCCGTTCTTCCTCTGCTTTGAGGGCCGCTTCCTTTACATCTTTTACATAGAACCACGGCATAGTTGGGAAGGATACCCGAATATCTGGGAAATATCCCTTAAGACCAAGTCCTGCATTCTTATCGATGAGGAGTTCTGAACGAAGGTCTATCATGTTGAATCCCTTTTGCACCCCGGATAAGAATACTACAGGAAACTCAAGGCCCTTACTCTTGTGGATGGTCATGAGGCGTACTACATTATCCGCTTCGCTTACCACATTAGCTAGGGGCATATCTTGGTTACTATCGCGCAAGCTTTCCACAAAGCGTAAAAATCTAAAGAGTCCACGGAAGCCAGAGGCCTCATAGCCTTTTGCTCTGTCGTATAAGGCAAGCACATTCGCACGGCGCACAAGACCATTTGGCATGGCACCTACATAGTTTACATAGTCTTGGGATTCGTAAATATCCCATAGTAAATCGGTCACACCGTGACGACGCGACAAGGTACGCCAACGCTCCATATGTCCAATAAAAGCTAATAAGCGCTCATCTTGAGCCTCTTCTGCATAGGCGGGCATGAGAGACCACAGAGAACCCTCACCAGATAGGCGCAAAGCCCCTAGTTCGTTTGCATCAAGCCCCACAAGACCGGAGTGCAACACCGCAGCCATCGGCAAGTCTTGTTCAGGATTATCTATGATGGATAACAACGCTAGTAAGAGCTGTATTTCTTGTGCTTCAAAGTAGCCATCCCGTTCGTTTACCACCGCAGGAATACCCGCTTGACGCATGGCCTCTACGGCACGAGTGCCCCAACCAGCCAAGGATCTGCGCAAAATAGCAAAGTCACGCCACTCGATTTGACGGAATGTACCATCTGGATTTTGCACCTTCTTCTTAGCACCATGGATTTCCTTAATCTTTTGAATGATGAAATCTAGCTCACGCTCGTTGTTTTCAGGGTCACCCCCTTCGTCCTCGTCGCTTTCACTAGCACTGAGGGTATCCTTACTCACATCGAGGAGCTGCAATTCACGTCTCCTCAATCCAATCCTCCGGTGCATCCTCAACGATTCGGCCAGGAATAAGGGATTCCGCCTCCGTATAATTGAGCTCCGCTGCCTCTTCTGTCATAATTTGGTAGAACAAGAAGTTCGTAGCGGCCAAAATATTTTCGTGAGACCGGAAGTTCTTTGCTAGATCGATACGGCGTTCTACCGCATCAGTACCGCCGTAGGTATTGTATTTCTCCATAAATAGAGAACTGTCAGCCATACGGAAGCTATAAATCGCTTGCTTCACGTCCCCTACGTAGAACCGGTTATCGACGCGGAAATCAAGTTAATAATCGTCTCTTGAACACCATTCGTATCTTGGTATTCGTCGACCATGATTTCTTTGAAAGTATCTTGCAGTTCCTTCGCTACATCGGACGGCTGAGGGATCGTCCTCTGTACCAGGCTCCACGAGAAGGGCCAAGCATAGATGCTCCAAATCACTAAAGTCCATAATGCCTTGCTCTTGTTTCATGTCGCGATACGCCTTATGGAACGCAATAGTGAGTTCCACTAAACCTTTGATGATTGGATATTGAGCCTTGAACTGCTCTTGCAATGTAGCTTCGGGCACTGTGAATACAGCAGCTTGCATCGCTTTTAAGGTCATCTTTATTTTTGGGAACCTAAAGATTTAAACTCTGCTTGTAAACTAGGGTCAACCTCTTCTCCAAGTTTATTAAAGCGGTCTTTTTATAAAAGGTATCCGTATGTTTACAAGCTTCCCCCATATCGTCCCAAGTTTCAGCCCCTGAAAGCATGCCTAGTGCGGCTAGTTGGTTATCATAAATATTTTGCCATTTATGAGGCCCTACTGGATCGAGCAAGATTTGTTCCATCCGTTCTAAGCGCTCGCGAATACGGTCAATAACAGCTACATGTTGATCCCACATATATTGGCCCCATAGAGTATCACTTGGGTTTGCAGTCATAGCCTCTTTATAAGGCTCTAAGGCTTTTCGTAACCAACCGTCAGGATTAGCAAGAGACATAGCGTAGTTATATAAAGACATAATCTTCGCCGTTAAGCCTGCATCCGATTTATCATCACTGAAGAAATCCGCCAATTCATAGATATTATAAAGGCCTTCTTCGTAAGATTTAGTCAATAAATCAGCTAATACCTCTTGTTGTAACAATGCCATTTCTGCTTCGTTACCGATGCGAGCAGTAGGGTTAATATCGAGCTTGTAAAAGTAAGACCGAATCACCCATTGGCAGAAGGAGTGCAACGTAGAAATATGAGCAGACGGCAACAGATTAAGCTGTCGTTCAAGGCGCTCTTGCATAGCCTCGTCATCGGTAGATTCCATGGCTTTCGCCAAAGCAAGACCAATACGAGCGCTCATCTCTTGAGCTGCCGCCTTCGTAAAGGTTACAACCATGAGCTCTTGAACGGATAACGGGTTATCCATATCTTTTAAACGGGTAATAATACGCTCTACGAGAACTGCCGTCTTACCTGAGCCAGCTGCTGCAGCGACTAGCAAGGTTTGATTATCTAAGGACGAGTCCTTCGGCGCTATGATGGCAGACTCCTGCTCTGGCGTCCATTTAACACCCATGGTTTTCACCTCCTTCGTTAAGAACCTCTTTCATCCGTTCTAACGCATCATCTTCAGATAAGCCGGACAGATAGTTATACTTATTACGGCTAGAGTCAAAAGCGGCATACAGTATTGTAATCACAGTATGTACAAGGTCTATTCTTATGTAACTGGTAAGGCTGAATTGGGAATTGACCGTCCCCAATATGACGACCGATGTCAGCCATTACATGATTGGTATAGCGGCACATCACATCAAATTCACCTGGACTCTTAACCTTGCGCAAAGTCATTCCTAGAAATAGTTTGATCTTTCTTCGTAGCAATTGGCACATATGGGCCTTGTTTAAGACCATAGGATAAGAACTTATTATCGATATGCGTCAATAACTCAACATCGTCTGAGAAGTACCCACTATTTCTCCACGCGTCGCTTTCCTTAGCTAAAAGATACTGCATCTTCATAAGATATAGGAGCATCAGCAGGAATTTTTAGGGTTCTTCACATAGGAATATACCACCGCCGCCGGTGACTATGGATCCGCCATGCATTTTGCCATAAGCGGATTCTAAGGCCAATAGATAGGGTCATAAGCTGCAATTTAAGGCCATAGTATACATCTTGCGCCGTTACGTGTGCGCCGCCCGACTTGTAGTCGATAACCATGCCATAGGTTTGACCATCCCTTGTATATTCATCGATACGGTCAATTTGACCGATAAGGCGTAAATAACGGTCTTCCCCAAGGGGTACGCGAATTGGATCCCAGCCGCCTTGACGGCCAAAATCTTGCTCCAAGTATTTCGTATCAAAATCACTGCGCTTCGACCACTCTACAAGGCGGTCTACCGTCACATGTAATGTTCGTTGTACACGCTGCTCGATAGCCTTTTGGTAGGCATCGCTCGTTTCCTCGCCACCCTGATTTTCTTGTAAAATTTCTTCCGCTACCGTACGGCACAAGTTCTGTTGATCCTCTTCGTTAAGGTCACGCCATTGTTTATTGTTATCTAATAGATAATTACCTAAACGCTCTAAGTTAGCATGAAGGAATGTACCAATTTCAGGAGCACCAAAGGAACGTACACGACGCGGTTCTAGTTTTAAACCATATTGAGCATAGAACTTGAACGGACATTGCTGATATCTCTCTAGACGCGTCACAGAACCAGACATATAGCCTTTAGATAGGAACAATCCATTCACTAAATCCTTCGTAATGACCGGCACATCATTATTATCTCGAATACCACGAGACACCTCCCCTAAACGAGGACGGTAGGTGTCACTTTCACGAGCCCAGTTATAGAGGCCCCACCACAATAGATTGACCTCATGACCACTAAAGAGGGCGCCCCAGCGCTCAGACAACAGGGACAAACTCTGTAAAGGTCTCCATACATAGTCCGACTCAGTATCAGGTGCAATAGAGAGTGGAATCTCTACCGCCTTATCTACATAACCAAGGGATTCTAGTCGTTTCACCACGAGGGATGGCTCAAGGCCTGTTCCATCTTCACCAGAACTTGCATAGGACAGCGTCAAGGAATCGGATGCCCGCGTCATGGCTAGGTATAATAGGAAATTCTCGTTGAAAGCCTTCGGCAAAGCCCCTTCAGCCAACGTAATGCCAGCCTCCGCCAATTCTTGACGTTCCTTATCCTTGATAAGGCCTTCATCGCCCATGCTTTGTGGGAATACGCCTTGGTTGAGGCCCATGACGAACACCTTAGGCCACCATTGACTATAACCACGTTCGATGGTGGTAATCACCACATGATCTAAGGACGGAGGAATCATAGAGTAATTTACATCGCTCAAGCCCTCTTCGAGGAGCAACATCATCTCATCTAGGGTCAACAATTCATCCTTCATGACCATAGAGATTTCATCTATGAAAGAAATAACCGCATTGTACATTTGTTCATGGCTGGCTTTAGACTCTTGATCCCCCACCGTTTCAGCGTCTTGTGCCCATTCATAGAGACGCTCAGGCACTTGTAAGGTTTCTAAGAGGCCATACAGCTGCGCACCCCACTCAGCGCCCGTATGACCTTCGCTATGAGCGGCAAAATCAAACCATGGGGATAGAATGTCCATAATGGTTTGCCTTGCTTGGTTGACACGAGCTCTACGCGGTGCATCTACATGACTTTCTTCATCTTGCCCCTCATGGAAGCCCCGTAAATAGGGCCAGCTTTCACGTTCCCATTTATAATGGTCAATACCAAACTCGAGTACATAGTTTTCTAATTCATCTACGGCCTCACGGGTAAGAGGCATCAAGTCTGTTTTAAGCAATAAGAACATACTGTCTCGGCTGTAACTATGGCGTACGATATCAAAGAGAGCCGTCAACAATTCGCCTAATGGATGATTTTTCATAGGCCGCTGGCGGTCGATAAAATGCGGAATGCCATACCGACTGAAGACCTTTTCTAAGGTATCCCCATATGTTTCCGACTCGCGAAGCATGATACACACATCGCGGTATCGTGCCTCTGGAGAGGACTCTACGTAAGCTAAAATACGGCGAGCCACCGCATCTGCTTCCCGTTCACGGTTGTAACCACGAATAAGTGGAACAGTAGTATCCGTAGAATTTTGCTTACTAGGGCTAGTAAAATAATTCGCCTCTAATTCTTGAACGATTTGAGGGCCCCGTTTCCCGTCAAAACCAACCCAATTAATACTAGACCCATAACGAGCCACTAAAGTATCGTAAATCTCTAAAGGACGGCTAAAGAGATGTTCCCCTCGACGTGCAATATGTAAAGCCTTTGGAGCCATTGGCAAGTCGATGGTAATAACCGCTTCCTTAGCCAAATCAAACAAGGTATAAATCAACTCGTAGTGTGTAGGTGTAAACCAATGGAAGCCATCGATAAAGACATGGCTATTTTCCATCAGAGGAGATTGGGGCAAAGCCTCAACGATTTCCATAATTGGATCGATATCGCGCTCCCCATGACGACTGATTTCCTCTTCATAGGCAGCCATACAGATGGCAAGCTCGCGCAATTTCTTTTGTAATACTTTATTTTTTACGAAATCAGCTCCACGTTCTAGGTCATTAGGACCGACGCGGAATGCGCGAAACTCAGAAAAGAGCTGTTGCAATACAGAAGAAAACTCAGGACGTTTAGTAGCCTGTTCTAATAGGCCTAGTTCCTTTTGTTTCCGCTTCATAACAAGGCGCAACAACATCGACCGGCCAAAGCTAGATAAGCTTGATTGACCGGCCCCTTTGGACCCTATGGATTGATATACTTGGTAACCCAAACGACCAAAACCTACGACGCGAACCGTGGTAAAGCCTTTTTCAGGCATAAATTCAGCCAGTTCCCGCTCTACCCTATAGGTAGCTGGCTCAGGAACGAGTAAGATTATAGGTTCCCCTGGACAATCGGTCATCACTTGACGTATCCGTTCATATACGGCACGTGTCTTGCCTGATCCTGCTCGTCCATAATAGACGCTAATATTCATGAGACCTCCCTAGTGAAACTTTCACCATCTCAATTTATATAATTCGCAAATTTCATCTTATTTATATATTTCTTGTTCTTAGGTATAGCCTAAAACTATTTTTTTCGATATAATATATTACTATACGTAAGTATTATTATATAGTAATATGACATTCTGTGCTTAATTCTGGGGTAAATTTAAGCTAATTGTACAATATTTGACTCATCTGATTATATTTGTTTATAATTAAGAAAAAAATTTATATTTTATTTACAATTAACAGAATTTCATATATAATACATTTTAGTATTTGTGTTATTTGTAAAATCATGTATTTAGGAGTGAACTATTATGAACAAAAAACATTTAGCAGCTGCTTTCGCAGTATTTGCAGCTACAACTATGTCTTTCTCTGCTTTCGCAGCATCTGTTGATGCTAATGCACGTGCTTACGAACGCGCTGCAGCTGAGCAATATACTTACGCTGCACCTCAAGCAGCTACACCAGCGTACCAATCTGGTTATGTAACAAGCGCACCACGCCCTGGTTACAAACCATTACCAGCGGTACCTTACACAGCAGGTGACATGGCTCAACAAATGCCTGTATCCAAAGAATTGGGTGATCCAATTTTCGTAGCGCCTCAAACAACAGCTGTAGGTCTTCAAATCATGGATCCTATCGCACCTAGCTACCAACCTGTATACCAAGAAACTGTAACTGCTGTAACAGCTAATGGCAACGGCAGTGCATACGTTTCTCGTTACAAAACTAACCAATTAAATGCATTCGACTTATTGTTGAACGGCAAATCCTATACTTACGACTTGCCTGCATACACTAACGGCTACCAAGTGAAAACTGCTAGCTCCTACAACCGTGCTGGTGATGGCGTTGCAAATGTATTCTCTACAAACGTAATCACTGAAGCAGTTGTAAACAACAACTCCTTGCGTATCACTGTTAACATGACTCAACCAACAGCTGTAGCAGCTGCTAAATTGCGTTCCATGCAACAAACTGGTCAAGTAGCAGGTGGTGAAGTAGCTGCATTAGTTGCTTACAATGAAAGCTATGATGGTGTAAAACAAGCTGCTCAATATGACGTATTCAACAACGGTAACCGTTACATCGTTGTTAAATCTGGTGCTGTAACTGTTCCAAATGGCGCACAACACCCTTACGCAACTGCATTGTTCGCAGTAACTGACGATACTGTAGCTGCTGTAACAGTATCTGGCAACACTGCTGATGCTTACGATTTAGTTAAAGGTACTGCATACGCAATTGCACAATCTGCTCGCGTATCTAACGCACGTACTCGCTAATTCTAACTATAATTCGTTACGAATTAACTATAACGTGAAGTCTATAAACCTTCACACATGAAGACTATATAAATCACCAAAGCCCCGAATGAGATATCTCATTCGGGGCTTTTTTTATGCATCTTACCAATTGAATTCTTTTTATGCATCTTACCAATTGAATTCTTAGATTTATTTTTTTACGATAATCTTGTAAATACTTCTAACGCTTTATACGCCATCAAACGATAGCCTCGTGCATTAGGATGTACTTCACCGGCAAAGACAATTTGGCCGATTTGATCCGCTTCGTATAATGATGTATAAAAGTCTATAACCTTCAAATCATGCTCTGCAGCATAGGCTTTCAATTGTTCATTGACCTCTCGTACCACAATGTCGAGTCCATCCATATCACTATCGATTTGTGTTTCTAAACCAATAATAACCTTCCCCTTTGTGCTCGCTAGTTCAATAGCTTTCACCAAGGTCTTGAACACATATGCACTATCTCGACCTTGTAAGATATCATTAGTACCACACATTAAGAAGATATGACGCGTGGAATCAGCTACAGCTGTAGGTAGCCATTTTTCAATGTTATAAATCATGCCCTGAACGGAGCATCCGTCTTCACCATAATTTGTAAAATGTACACCCTCTATAGATGCATCACAAATTTCAACCCAACCTTGGCCATAAGGCACATCATAGCCGCGGGTAATGCTATCGCCAAAACAGATAATTTCCATATCTAGACCTCCTGTACTATGCATTAATCATATAACAAAATGACAATTATATACAATATACATACTATGGATTTTTATATGCATTTTTTATAGAATTACATGTTTGACTATGGTATACTAATTCCACATAAGAGAGGTCAAAGATGAGAAAACTATATCCCTTTTTAATACTAGCATTAGCAACATTACAATCAGCTAGTGCAATTTCACAATATGAATTAGAGAACAAGCCTACTCAATACCAAGTTGCGTATAATAGCCCTTCGGAGACTGTGTATATCGACTTAAGTACACTTAGCCTAGCACAGTCAGGTCCTACATATAATACGCTTCACGCTCGTACAATTAGTCTCTATAAAAAGCAGAATATTATTGCTGATTATTCAACTAATTATACATACCATCGTGGTAACACATCTAAAGATATTTACCTCATGGATTGGCATGTAGCACCGGCGAAATTCTACCAAGTAAATGGCGCACCTATAGGAACTGCTAATAATCAGCGTTCTGTTCTATCTACAGGTGCTCACGTCGCTACAAAGGGTTCTCCTGTAGCTGAAATAGGTCAATTTATTTTACATAATGCATTGGAATTAGAGCGTATTACCTATACAACTAAGAACCCATACGTACCACCTCGTCCATATAAACCATTAAGTACACCGGCTCCAACAGAAGATAGGCCATTATTTGGAGTTCAGCCACCAGAAGGTATCTATAAACCGCTAAACCAATTAGAATCTCCTTATACATCTAATCAACCACGGCTATTTCCTTCTAAATTAGGTATATATGGACCCGTTCCAGCACCTCCTCCACAAGGGCCTCGACCTAGTAATTGGATTCTCGACATTCAAAATCAGGACATGCCCGATCCAAATACACCTATGAGTGATTGGAGGCCGCAACCTGATTATCATGCACCGCAAAAACCATAATCAAAAAATATAGTTACTCGTAACATATAAAAAGAGACTGAACTGTCTCCTATTTTGAACTGCACCTCCAAAAATTGTGTCCAATTTTTGGGGTGCAGTTCATTAGGAGATCTAATTCAGTCTCTTTTGTTTCATATTTTGTTTGTTTCCATACAATCAGAGGAACCTATTGTA
>BNJU01001382.1_pt1 | contig 90359 bp, 96 predicted proteins | sample 8539281 | NCBI WGS metagenome assembly BNJU01 (sample SAMD00202456, study PRJDB9452) | human saliva metagenome | isolation source: human saliva | place: Japan
CAGTTCCAGTTAGTGTATCATGCTGTGAAAGCAATATTGTCGGCTTTACCTTTATTCGCTGTATTGTTAAAATCATACTACACAAATTCCAGGACTATCTTGATTATTTTATTCTTTATAGCATTCTGTTATATCAAGGCTATTCAGTCGAAGCTTCATCACAAAGGTCAGTAGTCATTATTATGGTGCAGTAATTCTGTCCCTGAAAATTTCATCACATTGCACAGGTAGATTGCAAGATGCCGCATATATGTCCTCCTACTATAAATCTGTATTCGGATGACAGAAATAACCTTTAGAAAATCCAATGTACAGAATTTCTGGGCCAGACCAACTGAAAAACTCATCATAAGGTCTGCTTTCGGGCTGCAATGCTGCCGTCGGTTCCTCTGGAGATGCAATATACATCCCGACTGTCGTCGTACATAAATCTCTGTTGATGATAGGTGGGTATCCTCAGTGATAGTAGATGCATGTAATCAAATGTCATCAACATTACCGAATCTCTCAGAGTTGCGAGAGACGTTTCATCTACGTTGCACTTTCGTATATGACCGTGGTGGTAGTCATGATTAGTGAGTATCTGCAGGCATCTGAAGAGAAACGCTTCTTGGTTGCTTTCATTCTGAGTCTCTAAGTCAGAATGGGAGAATAATGAAAATCGCGTTATCGGTTCATTAAAAGGGAGAAACATCAAAAGATAAATCTCACGCCATGTTTATATAGTCAGTGAGTATTTGCCATTACATAACCTCCTTTTGTAAATGCACATTATGCATAGCTGAATACTATTGCCAAATATACAATAATATACAAAGCATATTGATTTAAATTGTAAAGCATAGATAAAGTGAAGTATGTGTAAAAATAACTGATAATGACATACTATGAGCCGAGAGGTGTGCAACCTAAAAGACCATATACGTGGCTACTGATTATATAGTCTTTTAAGTACTATTGTTGAAATAATGTTTATGTGTTAGAGTATAGAATCAAGTTCCTGAGGATGACATATTTGACAAGGTGTATCTAACACTTTGGAAATAGCCTCATCTCTTGTTTCCGCTAAAAGGTATTTTGCATGTGCTCTCATCTTCTGTACTGCAGTACGTTTAGTTAATGGAGTACGTGGCTGTTTATTTATCGTCTCGTCAGTTGCCTGTTATTATAGCAGTTCCTGTGTGAACTGTTGGTTTAGATGCCGATGTTGATGCCATTCCTGAGATGTTTGGTTGGAGCTACCTGTGGAGCTGAGGAAAGCGGGGATGCCTTAGGCCTGCACCTATCGATGTCACGTCTACGACAGTGTTTGTAAGCATCGCACCGGTGAGATCAGAGATAATAATTTCCAACCATGGTTTGACAGCATATATCCGTTCTCTTGAGTAACACCATGAGGTCAGATCTATCTGCTCAAACAGATGCAGGAGCTCTTATCATCTCTTTTCATTGCCACCAGCCTGTATTATCCTGTTCCATGTCCCTGCAAATACAGGTATTGTAAGTGCATGTACTGATAGCAAAAGAGCGGATAAAACCAAATAAAATCTTTTGTTTCATCTAATCTGCTCTTAAAATATGAGATGATTTGAACTATTAATTCATAATATTATATAATGTTGCACTGTCGTAACTTATATCATGTGTGAATGATAGTGTCATTGCATTTGTTGGCAATATATGAAAAGTTTTATATAATGAATACTGTATCAATAAGTTTACGGGATGTGGTGCGTTTGGCAGCACGCGCCAGCTAGTCAAGAGGTCGCAGGTTCAAGTCTTGTCATTCCGATGTGGAGATGGCTTAAACATGTATGACTCTTGTTTAAGCCATTTGCAATCAGGCGTCTGAAACAGCTGCATAACATATATTGAATCCGTGAGTGCATGCCTCACCACCATAAATAGAAAATTAATTTGTATAAATTGTAATATATGATAAAATCGACCTAAAAGTGGCTATAAACAGCATTTGCTTTGATAGAGATGGCGGGAAAAGATGTAGAGTAGAAAGAATGAGTTTTATTTACTTGCATATTTCTGGAGGACTGTCTGTGCTGGTAGTGGTGTGACATTCTTCTTATCCTGAAAAGTAACTGTGACAAATTCAGTCTGCGGCGGCATGTGGTACAGTGGGTATGCACATCGTTCAGGAGTAGTAATGATGCCAGTTTATCTTTTCTGGTATGGATGTTATGAAAGCTCAGACCGGGTTCAAAGATTGCTATGGTGCTAAAGTATGCTTTTGATTACTGTAAGTCTTATTCAGTCGACCAGATTTTATATTTTCAGTATCTGAGCACTTTTTGATTGGGTAGTTATGTTTGATACTTATTTTCGGAGGTGCGGCGCATTTATGCAACACAGGCTTATGGCCAAATTCTGTATGATAAAGAGGCAGGTGACTCGCAGTCCCTGCTCTTTCTGTCTCTTTGTCTGCAGCATGTTTTTGGCTTGTCGTGCCCTGCCATGGCACAGCCTGTGATGCTACATGTACCAGTCCGACAACCACCTGGTACCCAGAATTGGTGTGTTTTTCAGCATATTAAAATCCTTTGTTATTGAACCCAAACACCGTCTTGATTTATATTATATCCGTCGATAGTGGCTGTAACCATCTGTCCTGGTGGTATCAGAGGTAATACGATGTCGTTATGCTCTATCGGCCTTCTTAACAGAACCTGATTCCTCAAATAGTGCCCACTTATCATTTTATAAATTGCCCAACCTACTAGGCAGCATATCACCCGTTGGCTGATGAGGTAGTATTTGTTGCCGTTATTCTCGAAATCCATCCTGTAAAGCCACTCTTTCCGATTAGCATCAAAAGAAATGCAAGGTTGAGCTACCATGAGCCAGTTAGTGGAATGTGTACCGTCAGCTTTTTCTGTAATGCCAAATACCGTTTGTTTGATACCATACCTGCAGTTGTTCACACTGTATTTGTTGTGCTTGTACTTGTAGAATTAGAGTTTGGAGTTAGTTCCGCCACGACTCTTCTTAAATTCAGCGATTGTATCATAGTCAAAATACTCCAATCTCAGATGATACTGTCATTTGAAGGATAGCTGCTGGATAAACTCTAGATGAGTAGTTTCACGCCATTGTCTATGATTCCGTTTTGTAAAATCATATTTCTCTCCGAGAGCTTGCAGCAGTATTGAGCAAACTTTTTGTTGCCCTTAGTACAACTGTGCTGTACTTTGTCTTGTCCTCAGTCTCATCCCAGTTGCCAATGCCTTGCTCCTACATCCATGACGCACTACCTATACTATAGTCGGCAGCAAATGCCGATATACTCATAAAAGGTAAAAAGCAGTGATAAAATTAAAATCAGTTTTTCATAAAATTCCTTTTCTTTATACCGGATACGTCTCTCTCAAAGACATATCTTTTCCTTTTGTGCAACACATAAATTGAGTGATCATGTTACTTTTAATTAAGATAATATATACTTTTTAAACACATGTAGAAATTTATTATCACTCATTTTTGCCTCCAGTATCCACATACTACTTGCAGGAGAGCATGACAGTTTGATGACTCTACTGCTTTATAGCACCTTTCATAGAAAAATACCTTTTTGATGGAGCTGACGTACTATATCAAGCTTCTCTGAATGGCTAGCTTGCTGGAAGGAAGAGACTTATCAGTCCTATTAATATTTCATCTATCGTCGTTTGAAATGTTTTCGGAAAAACTGCTCCTGGTCTATCGTTTCGCTGTCTTTCAATAGAAATATTTTTGGATACATAATTATCGGATGACATAGAGAAAATACAAAGGCTTTGAAAAGTTCTCTGTACCTGTTGTCGTCAAAGTTTATATTGAGTGCTCCTGAGGTTTTTCATCCTTTATATAAAATGTAGAACATCTGAGAATCTTGCCGTTGGCTGAAGAGCTCCTATAGTTTGATATCCATTTTCTTATCAGCGGATTCTTTTATGTCTGTAATAGGGTTTTTCATCGTTGTACTGAGACATCACCTGTTTTGTCTGCCTTATATCTCCGTTTATTATATATATTATATGTTTTAGATGTATAGTATGATTTCATAGTCGGGAATACAGCAGAGTGCTCAAAAATCGGAAAAGATCAATATATCCTTTATCCAAATTCATTCATAAATACTCCAAATCATGTTGTATTGTACCGTCATATTAAAGCTTGAAGAAATATCTGTTATTATTATACCAAAACTTAAAACGTTATGATATAAAAGTTTAAGTTTTAAGCAAAATCCGATGATAAATGAGTGATTAAAGAAGTTGATATTAATGAGAAAAATTCTCACAAAATTCTCAGATATTATTTGATTTAAAAATATATATGAAAATAAAGGGCTTTTAACTATATATCTGTATATCTGCTTAAAAGACAGAAGTTAGAAAAATCCGATAAATTTATCAAATAGCAAATTTCTTTATTTCCAAGAATTATCTTAAAAATAAAAAATTTAATGCAAAATGCACTAAATATACTAAAAATAAAACCATAACAGCTTTTTATTAAACAATATTGACAGTACTCTACAAAGGTGATAAATTATTCTCATAGCAATATTTAGGTAATATTTCACTTATATATAAAACTTTGATTAAATGCATATAGTCTCGATAATCAGATGAGATATATTTATTGCTTAAAGGATTGTAATACAATCCGCCAGTCGTTACTCGATGACCGAGGGTATCAAAATATATTTTTTGTTGGAGGTATTAAATGGGAGTATGAGATGTTAGGTGTAAGGCACCGAAGTCATGGACATGTATGTGAGAGAAGTTCCTACAGTTACACAGAACAAGAAAAGAAAGCTCTTGAGATGATAATTATAATGAGTTTGCTTTCTCCTGCAGGTCTTTTTATATATCGACTGCTTTCAGACTCAGGTACTACATCAGCGAGCAGACACACAATGGTCGGCTATGTTCATGCAGACAGAGTGCTACCGGAAGAAATAAAGGATATTATGTTCTTTTGGATGCATTCAGAGATGTATGGGAAAGAGAACGTCGGAAGAGACTTATCCTGCATCAAAGAGGCGTGAACAAGGATGATGTAGAAAGATGAAGCACGAGTGTATCTGGTTGACTATGAAGGTGGATTTATCAATGGCGGTAAGTATCGCTTTCAAGACCTAACACATTTTATAGTTCCGCAGGGACGTTGTAGCAGAGCACTTTTATTTGATGATTAAAAGCCGTTGTTGCAAAGAGATAGCGAGGTAAAGTATTTACTATTCCGTCAAATACTCACTTTGATACCACAGAAGGTAATATCAAGCAGATGGGTAATGTCACCTAGAAACCTTTTCCATAAGGAGATTTTATTTGAGGTACCTGAGGCGGAGAGTATGAGAAGAATCCTTTCAAGGGAGATATGGACATAGATAAACTCAATCAGCTTATTGAAGCGGTAGGTGTTGAGGAATGTTCGCTTGTTGTTCTACAGTAAACAAACAACTCTGTATGCGGACAGGCTGTTTCTATGAAGAATATCAGAGAAGTTTCAAAGATTGCACATAAGTACATATCTATTTGTTATGGACGGTGCAAGATGGGCAGAAGAACTGCTACTTTATAAAAGATGAATAGAGGCTACGCCGACAAGTCAATCTGTGAAATAGCTAAAGAGATGTTCTCTTACTTTGATGTTGTTTTTCAGCATCACTTAAGAAAAACGGACATGCAAATATGGGCGGAGTTTTGGCTTTCCGTGACTAAAAGGTCTTTTCTGGCAGAAGTTCTCGGAGTTTAATGAGACTGGCAGTGTAAAGACAGATATCGGACATCTTTTAAAGGTTCGTCAGATATCAGCTTACGAGTAATGATTCTTACGGCGAATGTGGGACATGATATCATGGCTCTTTGCCAGGGTATAGTGAAGAGCAAGATTTGATTATCATGAGAGAGTAAGACAGTGTCAGTATCTGGCAGACGGACTTACAGCAAACGGTGTTCCTGTAGTACAGCCTGCAGAGCGGACACGGAATTTATATTGATGTTGATAAATTCTTCAACTATAAGAGAGGTCACATGAGAGCTTTGCAGGACAGGCACTTTCTTTAGAGATGATCCATCGTTATGGTATTCGTTGTTCAGAGCTTGGTGATTTTCTCTATGAGATATGATTCAAAGACTTCCAGAGCATGAGGAAGTATGTAATGTTGTTCGTTTGGCTATCAACAGAAGTCAGTTCAGCAAACAGCATATGGATTATATTATTACGCATTGACAACTTTATAAAAGACAGAGATACGGTTCTAATTTAAAGATTACATTCGGTCATACATTACCTATGAGACATTTCCATGCATAGGGCAGAGCCATATGCTCCAAGCAAAAGAAGAAATGTGTGATGAAGGAAATACGGATGCTGGAGAATAAATAAGACATATAGCAGCCGGTCTTTTTGAACCGGACTGCTGAGGAGGGACTTTGCATTTTGGCAAGATGGAGGAAGTTTATGGGTTCAGATAATACGCCTGTATCAACAGGATGGTTTTAACTCACAAAATAGGTTTTTATTATAGCTATGTAGGTTCAGCTGTGGTATAGAACCTCGTGGAGATCTGGTGCTATGTCAGCCTGGAATGACTTTTTGATTCTCACTTTTATGTATGATATTGATAGCAGTACAGGGGTAGTGGAAATCGCACTGGAAGGAGCACAGGGAAAAGGTCCATAAGACATTCAGTGCTGCTATGGCTCATGCCGGAAAGAGCAGAAAAGTGGGTGAGCATGAGGAATTATACCTGCAATGGGTTCTTTAGCTCTTGCAATGGTTATTCGTATACAGTAGGTTGGATATTTAAATATGTGGTAATGGCATTTACAGGAAAGCTCTTGGAATGGGAACAAACATGGATGTCATGGGAGGTGGAACTTTCGGATGCAGCTACAGCATTCGGAAACAATAGGATAATAATAGCACTCATTGTAAACTTTGGTATTATGGCGTTAGGTTGCTGACGGTATGAGAAAAGCAAATAAGTTTATGATGCCTCTGCTATAATGATGTCGGACTTTGCTGTTTATATAGGAATACAGCCAGTGCAGTAAACAGATCAGTATATCTTTACCTGTAAATCCTGAAGGATTAAAGATATAAGACTTTGGATATTTGCATTCGGACAGGCATTTTCACTTTCTATTACGGGTAACGGTACCGGTGTTTACGGTTTCCTATCTCAGTAAGAAAAGGATGTACCTTTCTCTGCAATGAACATAGCTGTTTTTGATACCTGTGCGGCACTTCTGCAGCGCTCGTTGTATACTGCTATGGCTACATCGGGAGCGGAGCTCAGTGAAGGCGGTCGGGACTTATGTTCATCTACTCGAAATATAATGAATCAGATGCCGGGCGGTATGATTGTAGAATTATATTCTTTGTATAGTGTTACATTTGCAGGACTCAGTTCGCTTGTAAACCTTTATAGAGGCGTGCTAGCTACATTGCAGCAGCAGTTTAAACTCAGCAGTACAGTCTGTAGGGATTATCAGGAGCAATCCGGTGTGGTTGTTGCAGTTCTTATACAGGGGGTGCGGAAGCTGGATGGATGCGGTATCTATCATTTGCCCGATGAGTGCGGTACTTGCATCTGTGATGTTGTTCACTGATTCGGAAGAAAGTATACCATGGAAGCTGTAAATACAGGTGCAAAAGAGACCGAAAGAAATCTGGTTTTCTTTGGGTGAGTATGTATATACAGGTCTTGCATTGTACGCCTTTGCATTGCATTCTATGGAGGAATAGGTTGATAGACTAATGAAAATAAAAACTCTCGGACATTTGTTTGGGGTTTTTATTTTTATTTTATCGGTATAAAAATTTAAAAGTTGTTGACAAATATTCCTATATGGAATATAGTAGCTAGATAAGTTAGCACTCTGAATAAGAGTGCTAACAAATACAAATTTGAAGGCAATGGATCGAGACAGGAAAGCGATTACTTTTTAAAGCCATTATAAGGAATAACTGTAGAGCAGGGAGTAGGTTCAAGAACTATTTCAAAAGCTCCTGAATTAAATTTGAGCTCTGCTATAAGAAATGAAATGAGCGATTTGGGAATGATGGGTTATATCTTAGCAGCCCCATACTCTGCAGGACGTATCACCTTCAGATAAGGGATACAGATTCTATGTGATGAGATCTTGAGAGAAAAGGAGATAGAGACTGAAGCATTTAAGAATCTGATGTTTTAAAAAGTGGATAGTTGGATGAAATGTCTGGTGAAAGATGAGCTGCAGGACACCAATTATGCACCGCATGATATCAGAGTGAGATATACACTCCAATAAAGTAAAAGTTTGCAACTCTCCAAAAGATGTAGATAAGTTCGGCTCTTTTGGTTACGGTTGCGAAGGTAATATTATCAATAATAAGATAATAGATATCGACAGAGGAAATATCGAGGCGAAATCTCAGCTTGAATCTGTATAAACACTTCATTCATTAAACGGACTTGTGGAAGAGATAAACTTAAACATTGTATGAATAAGTTACGAACGGATGCGGGTTTATGGAGATATAGTGGATAAGGTTTTACGAGCAAGCGGCGGTGTTCAAAAGTGCTGCGACAGCTGAGATATATACAAGCATCAAATATTTTCAGAGTACACTGAGATTCCCCGATAGGAAGCAAGTCAACTTGTAAATGCTTTTGAAAAGGATAAACGGAGATGCTGCAAGAAAATTGAGTGATGATGATAGTGACGGTATCAGATGCATATATCGAAATGAAGTGCCGATTTCAGATATGAGAGATCTTTCCGTAGTTACAACAAATTATGAAATAGCAGGACTCAGAGGCTTCTATAGGGTATAGTAGGAGTGAAGAGAATGGACTATGAGAAAGTATTAAAAACTATAAAAACTGTGTGCATCAACTTGATGAGCAGTTTAAAAATGATGAATGAGGAGAGGGCTGTGAAAGAAAGATTTAAAAGAGAACAGGAAGAGAACAAAGAGGTTTTAGAAGGCGAAGAGACAGGGGAATTTGTTGAGGAAGCCGAAGAAACACCTGAGGAGAGTGGCAGACTGCAGCTATGGAGGCTGAGGTGGAGGCTCAGTGATGAAAATCTTGAAGGAAAAGCCTGATAAAAAGACCTTGCCAGTGCGGATTTGACAGACAGACTTACGCGCGCGAGTTTGATAATTTCAGTAAAAAGAAGTAAAAAGAAAAAGCTACCATGTTTGATAGGAGCAAGAAGTGTGATGCGAAAAACTTTTTGCCATGGTGAGGGTGAAAAGAGCTATGTTTGCAACACCTGCAGAGGGTGAAGGCAAAGCTTTTGCTGACGGAATAGCAATGATATACAATCAGATGACAAAGACTCTTGAGGATTTGTGGTAGATTGATTGTGTAGGCAAGACCGATCCTAACACGTAATGCGTGATGCATATAGAAGATGAAAAGCTTAGGTGAAAATGTTGTTGCTGAGGAACTTTTAAAAGGGATATATGCACTGGAGGATGTTCTTTGAGACATAGTATGGTAAAGGTTGCAAATTAATAAGACTATATTTTGCTTCTTATAGCAAGTGAGATATTTTATATAAACTGAGAAAATATAAAATTTTGATTTATTAGGAGAAAGAATAGCGAGTAGATTATTGGTATGAATTTAGGTACAACAAACAGCTGTGTAGCAGTTATGGAGGGTGGACAAAGCCTGTAGTTATTCCAAACTTAGGGTTCCAAGAACAACACCTTCCGAGTAGCATTCTAAAGACAGGTGAGGAGACTTATGGTGACCTACAAAGCGTCAGGCAGTTACAAAATGCAGACAGAACAATCTCTTCAATTAAGAGACATATGGGTACAGATTATAAGGTAACTAGACGATGTAAGTCATACACACACAGGAGATTTCAGCAATGATTCTTCAGAAGCAAGGCTGATCTGAGAGCTATCTGGGTGGAAGGTTACAGAGGCTGTTATCTTTGTTCCTGCATATTTCAACGATGCACAGCGTCAGCTACAAAAGGATGCGAGGTAAGATTGCAGGTCTTGATGTGAAAGAGATTATCAACGAGCCTACAGCCGCAGCTCTGCTTACAGTCTTGACAATGATGCTGAGCAAAGATTGTGGTATATGACCTTGGTAGGTGGCACATTCGACGTTCAATAATTGAGATCGGTGACGGAGTTATAGAGTTTTGCTACAAACGGTGATACACTCTTGGTGACGACTTTGATAGATTACAGATTGAAAGCATGGGTGGTTAAGAAGCAGAGGGTGTGGATGCTCGGAAGATAAGATGGCACTTCAAAGACTTAGAAGCTGCAGAGAAGGCTATAAAAGAGCTCCAACAGCAACAACAAATATCAACCTTCCGTTTATCACCGCAACAGAGGATGAAAGCACCTTGATATTACTCTTACAAGAGCTAAGTTTGATGAGCTTACATGACCTTATTGAAAGAACAGCTAGCCTGTACAGAATATCTTAGGGATGCGGTGTATCACAGCAAGCGATCTGGAAGGTATTGCTTGTAGGTGGATCAAGCATGATCGATGCACAGGAGAAGGTAAAAAGCTCTTGCAGGTATGGAGCCTTCAAAGAGCATCAACCTGATGAGTGGTGCAATCCAGTGTAGGTATTCAGGGCAGGTAAGCTCGAGAAGCAGTGCAGAGATGTATTGTGACGTTATCCTTTTACTGTCGAAGACAATGGTGATGTGGCTACAAGACTTATCGAGAAATACTACAATACCAAAGAAGAGCCAGGTATTCTCACAGCTGCAGACAATCAGGGAGCTGTTGACATCCATGTTATGCAGAAGACAGTTTGCAGAGATAACAAGACTTTAGGACAGTTCAGACTTGAGTGTATTTTACCTGCAAAAAGAGGTGTTCACAGATAGAGGTTCATTTGATAGTTGATGCAAACATTATCGTTAATGTATCCAAAAAGACCTGAACAGGTGAGCAGCATATCACAATTACAGCAGGTTCAAATGCATCAGACAGTGATATTGACAAGGCTGTAAAGAGCTGCAGGTTTGAGGCCAGATGAGAGAGAAAAGAAGGCATTGATGCAAGACAGACTGACTCTATAGTATTCAGACCCGAGAATGCTCTAAAAGAGGTTGGTGACAATCTTGATGCAAATGACAAGGCTGCAGTTGAGGAACTGATCTTTTACTACATTAAAGAGCTATCAACAGGCACGCAATTAATTATGACCGATGATCAGATGATACAGATAATGATATCAAGGCAGGCAAAGAAACATGGAAAGTGCTCAGAAAGCTGCAGGTACAGCAGACGGTTGCAGCTCAGAATGCAGGTGCAACGAGTGCCAATACAACAGGAGCAGGATGGGGTACATCTTCAAATGATGATGTTAGTGGACGTGATGGGAAGAGATATAATAAGGAGAGCAACTGATGGCAGAGAGAGTAAAAAGAGTCACATGTACTTGAGCGTGGATAAGACGCTGATGACTCTGCAATAAAAAGCATATAGATTGCTAGCAAAGTATCATGATTTAAAATCCTGATAATCCTGAGGCTGAAAAGAAGTTTGCGAGGCCAGTGAAAGGCCTGTTCAGTGCCTAAGCGATCGCGAGAAAGAGAAGACAGATGACCAATTCGGTCATGCTGCTGATAGGTGGAGCAGGTGCCGGAGCCAGCGGATTCAGGAGGCTTTCTCGGATTTGATTTTGGCGGTGAGGATATCTTGGAGATCTCTTTGGAGGTATGTTTGTGCGGCGGCGGAAGCAGAGCCCACAGAACAGGCCCCAAATGAAGGGAGCAAATGTAAAGAGCGTCTGTGGACTTTTACGCTGAAGAGGGTGTTTTCGGATGTAAGAAGGAAATCAAAGGTAAAGCTTCAGGAAGAATGTGCTACATGTCACGGTTCGGGAGCAAAGCGGGTACATCGCCTACAACATGTCCGAAGTGTAACGGAAAGGTCAGGTGATATATTCACAGCAGACATTGTTTGGCACTATGCAGAAATGTAGAGCATGTCCTGAATGTAACGGCACAGGAAATTATTAAGGACAAATGTCCTGATTGTAACGGTGAGGCATATATTCAAAAGAAAAGAGCTTTGAGGTGGATATACCTGCAGGTATAGATAACGGTATGTCTATAAGAATGGCAGGAGGCGGAGAACTGGGACAAACGAGCGGTGAGAGGAGATTTGCTTGTAGAGGTCGTCAAGTCCTCATCCTATCTTTTAAGCGCCAGGATACCAATATTTTCTCAACAGTGCCTATAAGCTTTTGCAAAAGGCTGCACTGGCAGTATCAGAGCAAAGACAGTAGACGGTGAAGTGGAAGTGGCGGTAAAAGGCCGGAACTCAGACAGATACAAGAGTAAGATTAAGGCAAGGAGTACCTTTCCTTAGAAATAAAATAACAGAGGTGACCACTACATAACCTTGGTGGTATCGGTACCTACAAAAGCTACAAAGGAACAAAAGGAAGCACTGGAAGCCTTTGATGTGGCAATGAATAAATAAAATATAGAGAAAGCCACTATTTGGTGGCTTTTTACGTTCGTATGTTGACTTGAAATACTCACTGTGAGTATAATTTAGAACAGTAATAAAGCTAAAACAACGAGGTGTATTAATATGGGAAAAATCACAGTAGAGATGTGAAATAGAGGGGTTATGTGTAATCACTCTACAGTATTTAAAGATGATAGAGGATATTTTTGTAGAAACACATAATCGAGAAACGACTTCAAAGATGCGGGACTTGATATGGTCTTTGTACAGGGACAATCAGTCAAAGTCATCAAAGGAGTGCTTTCAGACTCTATTTTCAAAAAGGAGCATCCACAGGGCAAACTTGTAAGAGTTTTGAGCAGTGAAGTTTATGATGTTGCTGTGGATCTTTAGAAAGAATTAAAAGACATTCGAAAGTACTGAGTACGTCTTTCAGATGAAAATCAAAAAGCAGTTCTATATACCTGAGGGTTTTCACACGGTTTTTGTAGTACTCTCAGATGAGGCGGTGTTTGCACACAAATGTACGAGACTTCTATCATCCAAATGATGAGGGCGGTCTATATACAATGACCCGGATATAGGAATTGACTGCCTGTAGACGGAATTGAGCTGATAATGTCTGATAAAGGATACAAAGTGGAAAGGCCTCAAAGAAACATTTAAGTTTGATTGATTTTAATAATGGAAACTCTGTGAGTTCACGGGATTTCTGATATATTTATTAATAAAACTTTGTAAAAATAATGAATGGAAAAAGATATGAATATAATATCGCTTATACGAGAAATATTAAAATCAGAAACAATCATATGGATTTGGCAAAGGCTGATTTTAAGAAACGCTTTTATCGCAGTCCCATTTTGGCATTGCATGGATGTTTGTTCAGCCTGTAGTTACTGCACTTATATACTTTTTGATCTTCCAGATGGGATTTAAGAGACACCTCCTGTACCCGGAAGTTCCATATGCGGTTTGGCTGGTTCCGGCATTGTGCCATGGTTTTTCTTTGGAGACTCTAAACCTCGGAACCTCGGTGCTTTCAGAATACAATTATCTCGTAAAGAAGGTAGTGTTTAATGTATCAATACTGCCCGTTATCAAGGTGATTTCATGCCTTATAGTACATGGAATCTTTGTTGTGATAATGATAACCATGACTTTGGCATTCGGCAGATTACCTATGGTAAGTTTGGATAGGAATAGTGATTACAGTTTCTGCTTGTCAATATTTGCACTTGCAATATTGATATATAACCTGTGCAATAAATGTATTCTTTAAGGATATATCACAGATAGTGGAATTGCATACAGTTTGGAATGTGGATGACACTTTCCATAATGTGAGATCTACAATGTTCTCATATTTCCTAGCAAAGGTTGAAAAGATAACAGATCAAATCCTGTATATTATATTGTGGTCGGATACAGAGACAGCATACTCAGAGGAAACTTTTTCTTTGAAAGACCGACTTACAGTGTATTTTTGTGAGTTGTTACAGGTAATACTGTTATGTTGTAGGACTTAGAATGTTTAATGTTAAGACCTACATTTTTCAGATGTGTATAAGGAGAAGTATGCAGAGCAATTTAGCAGGATAAATGTCTGTGATGTTACCAAAGATCTACAGACTGTATGATAAGCTCATAGACAGGTTAAAGGAGAGTATTTCCTTACACATATATATCATAAGAATTCTTTACCTGGATAAGATATCCTTTGGCGTAGAAAATGATCTACAGTGGGAATTATAGGAACAAACGGTTCGGGAAGTCAACGATATTAAAAATCATAACGGAGTATTAAATCCACTACAGGAAGTGTGGAAGTGACGGAAATATTTCCGCACTTTGAGCTTGGTGCGGGCTTTAATATGGACTATACCCTGGCATTGAAAATATATATATGAACGGAACCATGATGGGCTTTTAGCAGAGAGCAGATGGAGGCAAAGCTCCTGAGATCTTGAGTTTGCCGACTAGGGTGACTTGTGTATCAGCCTGTAAAAACCCATTCATCAAAGGTATGTCTTGTAAGACTTTGCATTTGCACTTGCAACAAATGTAGAGCCTCAGATTTTGATAGTGGATGAGGCGCTTGTAGGAGACGTTTTCTTCCAGGCCAAATGCTGCAGAAGAATGGAAGAGATAAGAAAAACCGGTACTACCATATTGATGGTAGACCCATGATATGGGAAGTGTAATAAAGTACTGTGACAAGGTAATACTTTTTAAACAAGGGAGAGTTTTTAGCGGAAGGCCTGTCAGAGAAATGGTGGATCATGTATAAAAAGATCCTGGCAGGCAGAATGGACGATCTGGAACGATCTTGCAAAGAGACTTGACAGTAATTTTTCAGATATGATGGAATTAAACATGATATAAATCAAGACACATGCAAAAAGAATATCATGGTCTTATGAAGGATAAGATTTCTATCAATCCGAATAAAACAGAGATGGTGACGGCAGAGCAAATATACGATTTGGGACTTTTAGATTCCAAGGAGAGCTTACCAATCTTTTGCTTAAGGGCGAAGAGTTTACCATCAGAGAGAAGATAAGATTTAATGCAAATATCGAATCTCCTATATTTACATTCACCATTAAAAGATAGGAACGGAACTTAGCGGTACCAATACAATGTTTGAAGGCGTAAGCAAAACCCGTAAAAGCCGGGTGATGAAGCGGTTATGGAATTCAAGCAATGACTCTACAGGGTGGAGAGTATCTTCTAAGTATGAGCTGTACCGGATTTGAAAAACGGTACGCATGTTGTATATCACAGACTCTATGATGTTACATTCATAACAGTTATTTCAAACAAGAATACTGTGGGTGTTTATGATATGGAATCAAAGGTAAATCTTACGCAAACGAGTAAATTAAAAGGAGAGAAAATGAGTCTTTTAGAACTTGCAAAAAAAGTATGGAAAAGATGAATATAGTCTTTGAAAGAAAAACTCGGTTTGGAAAATTTGTCTTTCTTTTTCATCACTATCCCTTGAAACACGGAATGGATAGATATAAAAGGTAAGACATTATTCTTTAGGAAGTCAAATAGCTATATTGGATGATTTATGTAAAAATCAAAGTATATATTTATGAAGACAATATGGAAAGGCTTTGAAGTGTGCAGAGCTGTTTTTCGGTATTGATATAGAATATATAGCCGATTTTGAGAGCATAGAGCTTTAATGATTTTGATACCGTGATTGCCTATGGCAGTGATATGGTAGTTAAGTTAATGCAAAAGAAAAGCCGAACACAAAGCTGGTTTTGATATTTGATATAAATACGGAATGAACTACTTGAAGAAGAGTTTGGAGACAAAGAGGCTTTAAGTGTAAAGCTGTAAGAGATGGGTGGGTGAGCATTCCACATATTATCCATATCCGAACTATAGGTATGTGTATAGCTTTTCTCAGATAAGGAGATGCCGGGGAGCAGGTGAGCTTTCACAGATAAAGGCATATGATTATCCAAGATTTGCACCTGAAAGATATCGAGAAAGATTTTCACAGGCTGCAAAAAACAGGAGATTTTGACAGCTTTGCAAACTCATATATGATAGTTGCCGGTGGAAATGAGGAGAATGTCTATATCAAATACAACAGAACCAGACTTCCCAAAAGTATCAGATAAAGACGGAGATTGGGACTTAGAGACGGTAAAAAGTATGTCGTAAAGTCCGCTTTGAAAAAGAGGGTATTCCACATATTTTGGGTATGTATGACGGCGCAAAGCTTTATTAAAAATGACAGCGTAACAGTTCTTGAAGGAACCTTTAAAAACGCCGGAGAAATAGACTTCGTTTATAAACGGAAAGTCTTTAAGCAGGCTTTTGTGAGGACTGCATAAAAGATATTGACGATTTATAGAAGGAGTTAAAGATTATCTTAAAAAGATAGTGGATGAGGATGCTCTTAATCTGGATGCAATATTTGATAATTTTATATTGGACGGAGATAAGCTCACCGCAATAGACTGCGAGTGGATATTTGACGAGTCAATGGACTTTATAAAGGATAGAGAACTCTTTATAAAATACCGTGCATTACACAGCTTCTATCAAAATAATTCAAATAAGATTCAGGATAAATTCAGTTTAACTGAAACTGATTTTTATGGCAAAGTTTTGTATAGATGATATTGACGGAATGGACTTTATCGAAAGAAGATTCCAGGATTATATACATGGAGATTACCAAGAGGTTTATCTGGATAATTATTTTGTAGAGACTGTAAGCCATGAAACTCTAAACGAGGGATTGGTAGCACTTGCCGAATTGCCACATGCAAAAAATAAGATAAATGAGCTTACTGAAATCAATAGAGACAGAGAGCTTGCCATCAAAGAGATGAACAGGCTTAAGACACTTACAGATAATCATGTAAACAATCTGGGCATCATAATAGATAATTTAAGGCATGAGAATGAAGAGCTTGCAAAGACATTAAATGTTTATAATAACAATCTCTCATTCCGTTTAGGATAAGAAGAAAGCTAAGTACTGTTTATAATAAGAAATATCCTAAAGGAAGCGTGGAAAGAAAGAAGTTAAACTACAGACTTATGAGTATTTTCCACCCTATAAAGTACTTTTAAGCTGACTCATTCGGAACAGGAAGAAATCTTATAGAGGGTGAATTTAAGATAGGTGATCTATACAGGGAAAAGGGTAAGATAAACTTCCCATATGTGGAAAATCCTAAGGTAAGTATTATTATACCGGTATACAATCAAATACATTATACCTATGCCTGTCTGGTATCTATTCTTGAAAATACAGAAAGCTTTGACTATGAGATAATTATTGCGGATGATGTATCCACAGATGCGACAAAGGAAATTGACAAATTCGTAAGCGGGCTTGTAATTGCAAGAAATGAAAGCAATCAGGGATTTTTAAAGAATTGCAATAATGCCGCAAAAAAGGCAAGAGGCGAGTATATTTTCTTCTTAAACAATGATACAACCGTACAAAAGGATTGGCTGCCGCCTCTGATAAGACTGCTTGAGTCTGATGAGAGTATAGGGATGGTAGGTTCAAAACTTATATATCCGGACGGCAGATTGCAGGAGGCCGGCGGAATCATATGGAGTGACGGCAGCGGCTGGAACTATGGAAGATGTGATGATCCGAATAAGCCTGAGTACAATTATGTAAGAGATGTGGATTATATATCCGGTGCCGCAATAATGCTTAGCAGAAAACTCTGGGAAGAAATCGGAGGATTTGATGAGAGATATGCACCTGCATATTGCGAGGATTCCGACCTTGCCTTTGAAGTGAGAAAAAGAGGTTTAAGAGTGGTATATCAGCCGCTCAGTGTGGTAACTCACTTTGAGGGAGTATCAAACGGTACGGATGTCAACGGTACAGGTCTTAAGAGATATCAGGTAGAGAACAATAAAAAAGCTTCAGGAAAAATGGAGTGAAGAGTTCAAAAACCAGTACGACAATGTCGGTGTACCGAATGCATTCAGAGCCAGAGAAAGAAGCAGAGGCAAAAGGTATTCTCTTTGTAGATCATTATGTTCCGACCTTTGATAAGGATGCAGGATCAAAGACTACTTTCCAGTATATAAAGATGTTTATAGAAAGAGGTTATGTGGTCAAGTTTTTGCCTGATAACTTTGCCAAGTCCGAGCCATATGCTTCATACTTGAACAAATGGGCGTAGAGGTGCTATACGGTACTGAGATGAGAACAAATATATTTGAATGGATCGAAACAACCGGTCAAATATTGATATTGTATATCTTAACAGACCGCATATAGCCACAAAGTATATTGATTTCATCAAAGAAAAACAGATATCAAGGTAATATATTACGGTCATGACTTACATTTTCCTACGTGAAAGAAGAGAGTATGAGCTTACAGGTGATGTGGAAAGAAAAATGCCAGTGCATATTGGAAGAGTATGGAGCTTGACCTGATGAGAAAGGCAAGCATAAGCTATTATCCTTCAAATGTTGAGGTGGACTATATACATACCTTTGACAAGAAGATAAATGCCAAAGCAATTACAGCCTATGTTTTTGAAAAGTTTGGCAATATTGACTACAATCCCGATATCAGAGAAGGTGTACTGTTTGTGGGAGGCTTTTCACATCCGCCAAATGCGGATGCATTGAAGTATTTCCTTGATAATATGGGATGAAATCTATGCACAGATAAAAGCACCTTTTTATATAGTCGGTTCAAATGCTACGGATGAGATAAAGGCTCTTCACAATGAAGCCAAAGGAATTATATTTAAAGGCTTTGTAAGTGAAGAAGAACTGAAAGAACTGTATGAGAAGGTAAGACTTGGTGTGGTACCTCTAAGATACGGAGCAGGGAGTAAAGGGCAAGGTAATAGAGGCTCTATACTACAATGATCCTGTAATAACCACAGACGTCGGAGCAGAGGGTATAGACAACTCATATAATCAAATGCTTGTCGTAGATGAGCTGTGATTTTTGTGAACAAATGCGTTACACTTATAATGACAAAGAGCTCTTAAAAGCTATGAGCAAGGCGGCAGATGACTATGTAAGGAATAAGCATAGTATAGAGGCGGTTTGGGAGATATAGGAAGATTTTTAGAAAAAGAGAGTCTTGAAATTAAGTTTTCCTGAGGCTCTTTTTGCTTTAAAGAGTTATTTAAATTATACATAATATTCAGATAATTAAAACAATATACACAATTAATACAGATTAAAATACTTATTTAAAGTGAAATAATAAAAATAAAATAATAAAAAAATATCAAAAATATAAGAAAAATAGTATTGACATAAATAAAATATCTGATATACTGTAGACATAAAACAAAAGAGAATATATTCTTAAAAGTTTGATGAATGCATATCCACAGGAAAAGGTAGAAAGACTTTAAAAGTGGAAATTTAAGAAAGAGAGGTACAGTCCAAAGAAAACTTAAGTAATGATTAGACTTTGATCTAATCCGGAACCTATAAGAAGATTGATGAGATAATATATTATTGAAGACTCTAAAAGTTACTATCTGAAAAATCGGTTAGGGATAGTACTCATACAAGTTTTATGACGAGAAAGTAGAATTTGAATGAGAGATGGACCGTGTAGATAGATTGATAACAACCATGTATTAGATGTGAAAGGAAAGCTTATAGGAGGGATAAAACTTAAAAACTGAATAGGAACATCTATAGAATGTCCGGTAAAATCGTGATAGGACATCAGAAATATAGAAAAAAGGTTCTTTTATGAAAGCGAGGATTAATCGATGGAACCAGGAATATTTTGAAGAGAGCATTAATGTGAAAGGTTGGTGCTCTCTTCTTTTTTGTGTAAATGTAGGGATTTAAAGTAAACGAGTGTATAGATTTTCTTAATTTAGTTAGGTTTTACTAACTTAAGAGGGATCGGAAGTTGCTTGCTATATAAAAAAATATATATTTTTTGCAAATAAATACAGATTAAAAAGACAGAAAACCTGTATACAACTTGAAAAAAATAAATTTTCAAACATAAGTGCTTGTATAAAATTAATAAAATACGTAAAAATATATATAAATTTTACAAAAAGCTTTAAAAATTTTCTTTTTCATCTGATAAAATAAAAACAGATTAAGCGAATGTGTACATTGGCATATGAACTTATATCAATAGATTATGAGGGAGAAATAAATGAGGAAGAAGACAAAGCTGGCAATACTTGTGGGCGCTATGAGTATTGCAGGTGCAATGACATCTTTTGCCGCAACAGGTTGGCAGCAGGAAAACGGTACATGGGTATACTATGATAAGAATGAAGAAAAAGTATCCCAGAAGTGGCAGCAGTCAGGGGAGTATTGGTATTACCTTGATGATATGGGTGATATGGCTACAGATGCTCTGATTGATGACGGAAATGCTACATACTATGTAGATATCAACGGTGCAATGGTAAAGAACAGATGGGTGGCTATACCGAATACCAATGACTACGATGAAAACGAACCTGATCAGTGGTGGTACTACTTTGGAGAAAACGGTAAGGCGTTTAAGAGAAGTGATTCCACAACAAGTGATGTTACATTAAAAACTATCAACGGAAAGAAATATGCTTTTGATCTTGAAGGCAGAATGCTTTACGGATGGGTTTCACAGGGTGAAAGATTGACAGATCAGGATGCATGGCAGAATGCAAAGTACTATTTCGGTGATGAGAATGACGGAGCTATGACTACAGGCTGGAGAGAGATACTTGTTCATGATGATAATGCGAGAACAATGGAAGAGCAGCCTAATATAGATTACTGGGATACAGATCAGGTAAGATGGTTCTACTTTAAGGAATCAGGCAAGAAGGAAACCGGTAATCTCGGTAAGACAATCAATGGAAAGAAGTACGGTTTTGATGAGTACGGCAGAATGATTGCAAGCTGGTATACAGAAGCTACACCTTCTACAGCAGTTTCAAGATCGGCAAGAGCTGACTATACAGAGAGTTTTATGTACTTTGCTACACCTGAGGACGGAGCAAAGTCTACCAAGGGATGGTTCAAGGTGGTTCCGGGATACTTCCTCAACAAAGGTAAATGGGAAGAGGACGGAACGGCTTGGTACTATGCTGACGGAAAAGGTCATATCAGTGCAAATGAGATAAAGAGCATTAACGGAAAGAAGTATGCTTTTGATGATAAGGGCGGTATGATATCAGGACTTGGATTGTTTGAGATGAAGCTTCTTGATAACGGAAAAGTATTCTACTACAGAGTTTGTAGATAAACTCGGTGCAGGAAACAAAGCGGTTCCTTATTCTACTCAGGAAAAGTTTGTGGATGCTATAGGAAAGGTTCATTACAGTGACTTCCTTTCAGGAAAGTATCGCATGATGTATTTTGGAGACGGTAAGGACGGTGCTCAGAAGTACGGAAAGCAGACTGTTAAGCTTGACGGTGAAGACAGAACTTTCTATTTCAAGGAAGGCGGATCAAATAAGGGAAGCGGATTCAACGGTATAAAGGATGAAAGACTCTATATCGCAGGACTCAATATAAAAGGCTGATCAGTATGACAAATATGAGGTTGTTGTAGTTGATAAGAGCAATGACAATCAGTTGGTATACAAGGGAACTGTAGGAGAGCTTCTTACTATGACAGGTTATGTGGCTTCTGTAGAAGAAAAGGATAATAAGACTACATGGAAGATCACAACTCCTAACTCAAATTATCAGGTGAAATTACTCGGTAACTCGGGAACTATCGTAAAGAGCGGTACAAAGAGAGACGGAGAAGACTACAAGATTAAAGTAAACAATAAGGTTATCACAAGTGTAACTCTTGAATAAGAATAAAGTAAAGGCCTGTGCAAAATGCACAGGTCTGTTTTTATGCTCCGAATATTTCTTTTGTTTCTACATTGAACTCACCGTTGTCGGCTACTTCCATTATCATGTAAGTAGGAGTATGTCCGGCCTGTCTGGGATATCCGAGAGAGCCCGGATTTAATATGGTGACCCCGTCAATAGTTTTGTAAAACGGTCTATGTGTATGACCGTACATTGCAAAATCACATCCTCTTGAAAGAGCTTCATCTTTTAAGATATCTACACCCATACTTACGCCGTACTGGTGTCCGTGAACCAAAAGGGCCTTGTGATTTTTTATATTTACTTCCTTTTCTCTTGGAAGTTGTGAAAAGAAGTCATTATTACCCTGTACCATATGGCAGGCACAGTCAGGTTCAATCATATAACTTATTTTTGTTTCGCTGCTTTCTATATCACCAAGATGGATTAACATATCAAAAGGCTTTTCTTTACCGATTACCTTTTTCAGTATATCATCCATTCTATGGGTGTCACTAACAATCAGTATCTTCATAAAATTCCTCTAGCTTTTTCTTCATTGCCATAAGTGCTTTTCCTCTATGACTTATCTTGTTTTTCTCTTCAGGACTTATTTCGGCACTTGTTTTATTATATTCGGGCAGAAAAAGTATCGGATCATATCCGAATCCGTTTCTCACCCGATATGGTATGAGCTATAAGTCCCTCCATACTTCCCTCTGTAAAGACAGTTGTACCGTCATCAAGTATAGCACAGATGCATGCTCTAAATCTTGCACTTCTTTCATTACCCTGCGCATTTTGCAGTCTGGATATAATGTTTTGATTTTTTACAGTGTAAGAGGTGTCCTCTCCCATATATCTGGAAGAATATACTCCCGGCTCTCCCCCTATGTAATCCACCTCTAAACCGGAATCATCAGAGAGAACGATACCTCCGGTGATATCCCAAATGGCTTTTGCCTTTATATAGGCGTTTTCTTTAAATGTTGTTCCGGTCTCTTCCACATCAATAGATATACCGGCATCCTTTGCGGATATGATATCAAAGCCCGGCAAAATTTCTTTGATTTCCTTAAGTTTGTTTTTATTCCCGGTTGCAAAAATGATTTTTTTCATTGTTATTCCCGTCCGGTTCTCTTAGGTGGCTTTGGCCCCATATACTGATAGAACCTTGTCTGCATCATACCGTTGTATATCTTTCGATTTTTATCGGCTTCTTTTCCGATGTATTTTTGGGCATCCTCATACGATGTGATAAGATATAGTGACCAGGAATCAAGAGCCGCATATCTGTCACCAAGACTCTTATAAATAGCCGGAAGATTTTCTTTTTCCTCCAATCTTTCACCATATGGCGGATTTGTAATAATAAATCCATATTTCTTCGGATGAGAAAGTGATGCAACATCTCGGCATTGTAAATGTAACATATCCATAACACCGGCTCTTGTTGCATTGCTTCTGGCAGCTTCTATAACGGATTTATCGATATCATATCCCTGTATATCTACATTTGTATCGATACTTACCATTTCTCTTGCTTCTTCATAAGCATCATCCCAAACTTGTTTGTCTATAAGATTTGACCATTTGCCGCTTAAGAAACCTCTTTTAAGTCCGGGAGCAATATTTGCAGCCAGCATAGCGGCCTCTATTACAAAAGTACCGCTACCGCAGAAAGGATCGACGAGTATTCTGTCTTTTTTCCATGGTGTAAGCATAATAAGGGCGGCAGCCAAAGTTTCTGTAATAGGAGCCTTGGCGGTCATAGTTCTGTAGCCTCTTTTATGAAGAGATACTCCGGTGGTATCAAGTCCTATGGTGACAATATCTTTATTTAAAGAAACTCTAAGCGGATAATCGGCGCCTGTTTCTTCAAACCATTCCTTTTTATAAATTTTTTTCATTCTCTCAACCATAGCCTTTTTGACTATGGACTGGATATCGGAAGGAGAGAAGAGTTTACTTTTTATAGAAGTAGCCTTACTCACCCAGAACCTACCGTCGGCAGGAATATAATCTTCCCAAGGTATTGCGGCAACGGAATCAAAGAGTTCACTAAAGGTTGTGGCTTTAAATTCCGCAACTTTAATCAGTACTCTTTCTGTAGTACGAAGCCACATATTGGCTCTGGCAATAGCTTCATCGTCACCTTCAAAATACACCCTTCCATCCTCTACTCTTGTAATATCATAGCCTATATCTATGATTTCTTTTTAGAATAGCCTCAAGACCGAAGTGGCATGGTGCGTACAGTTCAAATATTTTTCTCAAGTTTTATCTCCTTTAATACATTGCCGTCAAAATCATATATAGAAAAAAGGTCATTATCAAGTATTGCATAGGAGTTTGGATTTTGTTCCTTTGGAAGTGATGCCGATCCGGGATTTAATATATAAACATCTCCGACTTTTTTTGCTATAGGAAGGTGTACATGCCCGTATATGAATGCACCTGCCTTTGGCAGTCTTCGGCAGATGCTCCTCTCCATAAACATGCCCGTGAGTTATAAAAAAGTAAATGTCATTAAAATTCCCGATGCAATAATCGGATTGCATTGGGAATTCAAGTACCATCTGATCGACCTCGGAATCACAATTTCCTCTTACCGCAATAATGTCATCTTTAAGTTCATTAAGCATTGCAAAGACTTCCTTAGGGCAGTAGTCCTTTGGCAGATCGTTTCTTGGACCGTGATATAAGAGGTCACCGAGCAGTATAAGTTTGTCGGCATTGCTTTCTCTATACTTTTCTATTATTTTTTTGTATAGAAAGCCGAGCCGTGTATATCGGATGCAAAAAAATATTTCATAAATAAAAGGTCTAAGACCTAGTCCTCCTGTTGTCTGAATTCTACGTTCTGTGTAGCGGCATCCATAGAATCAATTATTGCAAGTGACTCCAAATGGAAACCGAGATTTCTTATAGTACGTCCACCGCTTTGGAATCCTTTTTCTATTGCAATTCCGATGCCCTCAACTGTTCCGCCCGACTCATTTACTATAGAGATAAGTCCCTGCAGCGCACATCCGTTTGCCAGAAAGTCGTCAATAATAAGAACTCTGTCATCAGCGCTTAAAAATTTCTTTGATACTATTACCTGGTTTTTGCATTTATGTGTAAAGCTTTCAACTTCTGCGGTATACATATCACCGTCTATATTGATTGATTTTGATTTTTTTGCAAATACTACAGGAACTCCGAATTCAAGTCCTGCTATTGCGGCAATACCTATACCTGAGGATTCTATTGTCAAAATCTTGTTTATATTGTGTGAAGCAAACTTTGACTTAAACTCTTTAGCCATTTCTAAAAAGAGTTCCACATCCATTTGGTGGTTTAAAAAGGAATCAACTTTTACTACATTACCTTCTTTGATTACTCCATCTTTTTTGATACGCTCTTCTAATAACTTCATGAAAATCCTCTCTTTTTGAAAATACACAACAACTACTTACACTAACGTGTAAGCATTAGCAACTCAAGTGCTAATTTCTCATTAATATTACCTTTTTTTATAGCTTCTTCCAACTCGATTGCGTTTTTGACATAGGATAAAAGCAATGCCATGTCAAAACCACGGGCTTGACGCATAAGATTTTTAACTACATAGGGATTAAGCTTCAGATTTGATGCTATATCCTTTTCGTTAAAACCTGCAGACATCAATTCTTTGATTTGCAACAGCTGGTTAAACTGTCTTGTGATAAGAATCATTATTTTTAGTGACGGCTCTTTTAAAGCTACCAGGTCCTCATATATATCCAAAGCTCTTTGATTTTTATTGTTGGTAATCATTTTTACCAGCTCAAAGATTCTGTTGGTCAGACTGATGCTTGTTATCGCTATTATATCTTCCTCTTCTATAATATCTTTGTCAAGAGTAAAGGAGAGTAATTTATCCAATTCGCTCTTTATTCTTTCCATATCATTTCAACTCTGGCAATAAAAATCCATGTTGGAAACAGTGATTTTTTTGCCGGCTTTTGTTTATGATATTTCCTGCCCAATTTTTTTCAGCTCGTCATCTGTAGGATGATTGAGTTCTGCGATATATCCGATATCCTTGACCTTTTGTAGAGTTTTGAACGCTTATCGATTTCTTTTTTTCTACAAAAAAATGATTTTTTTGTACTATCGGGTTTATCTGAAATATAGTTTAAAAACTTATCGTTTCCGGATTTAAACCATTGACTTTCTTCTATAAGAATACATCTGTATTCTGAAAAGAACGGAAGCGTATTAGCAAAAGTCAATAATAGCGTCTACATCTATCCCCTTTCCTTCAAAATAGGCATAGTTCATTTGGTCATCACCTACCATAGCCGTTTTTCAATCTTTTTTTATAGCTGTTTTTTAAAAATTCATCATCACCTGATAGTACATAAATGCCTTTTGAATGTGGAAGTTTTTCAAATCATTATTTAATACTTTCATGAGGATGATTATAACATGAATAGAAAAAAAGCCACCAGTAAAAAGTCTTGAAAAATATAAGGATATACATATATAAAAAGTCGTTAAAATAGTGTTGACACGAATTTAAAAAGTTTGGTATTATATCAAAAGTTGCTCAAAACGAGCAGAAAAAGTTCAAAAAAACTTCAAAACAAATTTTAAAAAGTTGTTGACAAGATGAAAATGAGCTTGATATAATAGCTAAGCTGTTTCAAACAGCAAAGCAAACGAACCTTGATAATTTAAGATTAAACAGTACACACAACCCTGAAAAAATAACTTAATTATTTTATAAAAATAATTGATGAGATTTCAGTAATAACAACGTTTAGATTCGAACAGAATTTAAAACCTTTAAAAAAACAGTAGATCTGTGAAAAACAGATGCAAGCTAGCGAGAAGGCTAGATTAAACTTTTATATGAGAGTTTGATCCTGGCTCAGGATGAACGCTGGCGGCGTGCTTAACACATGCAAGTCGAACGAAGCTGCCTGAAAGGAAGTCTTTCGGATGGAATTTAGGTAGACTTAGTGGCGGACGGGTGAGTAACGCGTGGATAACCTGCCTTATACAGGGGGGATAACGGAGAAATTTCCGCTAACACCGCATAAGACCACAGCACCGCATGGTGCAGGGGTAAAATATTTATAGGTATAAGATGGATCCGCGTCCGATTAGCTAGTTGGTGAGGTAAAGGCCCACCAAGGCGACGATCGGTAGCCGGCCTGAGAGGGTGAACGGCCACATTGGGACTGAGACACTGCCCAAACTCCCTACGGGAGGCAGCAGTGGGGAATATTGGACAATGGGGAAACCCTCGATCCAGCGACGCCGCGTGAGTGAAGAAGTATTTCGGTATGTAAAGCTCTATCAGCAGGGAAGAAAAATGACGGTACCTGACTAAGAAGCCCCGGCTAACTACGTGCCAGCAGCCGCGGTAATACGTAGGGGCAAGCGTTATCCGGATTTACTGGGTGTAAAGGGAGCGCAGACGGCAATGCAAGTCTGAAGTGAAAGGCGTGGGCTCAACCCATGAACTGCTTTTGGAAACTGTATAGCTTGAGTGTCGGAGGGTAAGCGGAATTCCTAGTGTAGCGGTGAAATGCGTAGATATTAGGGAGGAACACCGGAGGCGAAGGCGGCTTACTGGACGACAACTGACGTTGAGGCTCGAAGGCGTGGGGAGCAAACAGGATTAGATACCCTGGTAGTCCACGCAGTAAACGATGAATACTTGGTGTCGGGGAGGTAAACTCTTCGGTGCCGCAAGCTAACGCATTAAGTATTCCACCTGGGGAGTACGTTCGCAAGAATGAAACTCAAAGGAATTGACGGGGACCCGCACAGCGGTGGAGCATGTGGTTTAATTCGAAGCAACGCGAAGAACCTTACCAAATCTTTGACATACTCTTGAATAGCTTTGTAATGAGGCTAGTCCTTCGGGACAAGGGATACAGGTGGTGCATGGTTGTCGTCAGCTCGTGTCGTGAGATGTTGGGTTAAGTCCCGCAACGAGCGCAACCCTTGTCGTCAGTAGCCAGCAGTAAGATGGGCACTCTGACGAGACAGCCGGAGATAATCCGGAGGAAGGTGGGGATGACGTCAAATCATCATGCCCCTTATGATTTGGGCTACACACGTGCTACAATGGCGTAAACAAAGTGAAGCAAAGCCGCGAGGCCAAGCAAATCACAAAAATAACGTCTCAGTTCGGATTGTAGTCTGCAACTCGACTATATGAAGCTGGAATCGCTAGTAATCGCAGATCAGAATGCTGCGGTGAATACGTTCCCGGGTCTTGTACACACCGCCCGTCACACCATGGGAGTCATCAATGCCCGAAGTCAGTGACCTAACTGTAAGGAAGGAGCTGCCGAAGGCAGGGAGGATAACTGGGGTGAAGTCGTAACAAGGTAGCCGTATCGGAAGGTGCGGCTGGATCACCTCCTTTCTAAGGATAAAGTAGGGGTTGTGAGTACTGTTTAGTTTTGAATGATCAAGGCTAAAAAACTTAGCGGTGTCGATGCGTCCAGGGGACACACCCGTTCCCATTCCGAACACGATGGTTAAGACCTGGTCGGCCGATGGTACTATACTGGAGACGGTATGGGAGAGTAGGTGGATGCCGCTGCATTTTAACTTAATAAGTAGAGACTACATCAGATATTCCTTTGGAAAGGATGAAAGATGTTGAAGTTCGAATCTTTAAGTCTCATTTGCAGAGAAGTTCTCTGCATGATGTACCTTGAAAACTGCATACCAAACGAGAAATTATATAAATATTTTTATAATTAGACATCCGAGGTATCAATTACTTTAAAGTGATTGATATTTTAATAACAAAAATAAATTTTTAAACATAGTGTATGATACACGCTAGTGTCATACATAAACACTAAATCTAAAAGATTTAAGAGGTTAAACATAAAGAGCGTAGGGTGGATGCCTAGGCACTGACAGCCGAAGAAAGACGTGACAAGCTGCGAAAAGCTGCGGGGAGAAGCACATATTCAGTGATCCGCAGATGTCTGAATGGGGAAACCCACTTGGAAGAACTCCAAGTATCTGTACGCCAATACATAACGTACAGAGGGGAACCCGGTGAACTGAAACATCTAAGTAGCCGGAGGAAAAGAAAACAACAGTGATTGCGAAAGTAGCGGCGAGCGAAATCGTAAGAGCCCAAACCGTGGTGCGTGCACTGCGGGGTAGAGGACTGCAATACGAGTAAGATATATTACCTGAACCGTTTTGGAAAAGCGGGCCAAAGAGCGTGAGAGCCGTGTAAGGGAAAATGTATTGAATCCAGCAGTATCCGGAGTACCACGAGACACGAGAAACCTTGAGGGAAGCAGGGGGGACCACCCCCCAAGGCTAAATACTAGTCAGTGACCGATAGCGTATAGTACTGTGAAGGAAAGGTGAAAAGAACCCCGGGAGGGGAGTGAAAAAGAACCTGAAACCCTATGTTTACAAACTGTGGAACACCGAAAGGTGAACCGCGTACTTTTTGTAGAACGGTCCGGCGAGTTACATGTACAGGCGAGGTTAAGTATTAAAGATACGGAGCCGAAGGGAAACCAAGTCTTAATAGGGCGATAATAGTCAGTATGTGTAGACCCGAAACCGGGTGATCTATCCATGTCCAGGTTGAAGTTCGCGTAAAAGTGAATGGAGGACCGAACGCACATCCGTTGAAAAGGGTGGCGATGAGGTGTGGATAGGGGAGAAATTCCAATCGAACCCGGAGATAGCTGGTTCTCCTCGAAATAGTTTTAGGACTAGCCTCGTTATAGTCTACCGGAGGTAGAGCACTGAATTTTTGCGGGGGCGTCAAAGCCTACCAAGAGATATCAAACTCCGAATGCCGGCTAGATGATTGACGGGAGTCAGACTACACGAGATAAGTTGGGTAGTCAAAAGGGAAAGAGCCCAGACCTACGGCTAAGGTCCCAAAGTGTGTGTTAAGTGGAAAAAGGATGTGGGATTTTCGAAGACAGCTAGGATGTTGGCTTTAGAAGCAGCCATACATTAAAAAGAGTGCGTAACAGCTCACTAGTCGAGAGGTCCTGCGCCGAAAATGTCCGGGGCTAAACACAACACCGAAGCCTAGGGAATGTAGTAATACATTGGTAGAGGAGCATTCTTAGAGGCGTAGAAGCCATACCGGAAGGAATGGTGGAGTAATAAGAAGAGAGAATGCCGGAATGAGTAGCGAGAAAGAGGTGAGAATCCTCTTGGCCGAATATCTAAGGTTTCCTGAGTAAAGCTGATCTACTCAGGGTAAGTCGGGAGCCTAAGGCAAGGTCGAAAGACGTAGTCGATGGATAACAGGTACAGATTCCTGTACTACATATAATCAGAACTGTGGGGACACGGAGACTGAAAACCGAACCCGGGAGGACAAAAACCGGGGCAAGCGAAGTACCTGTATGGGAGGAAAAACCACCATACAAGGGGAAATCGTGATGCGTACCGAAAATTAGTAGGGAAGTCGGTTAGGGAGCCGTCAAGAAAAGCCGCTATTGTGTTATATGTACCCGTACCGCAAACCGACACAGGTAGATGAGGAGAGAATCCTAAGGCCGGCGGGAGAAGCATTGTTAAGGAACTCGGCAAAATGACCCCGTAACTTCGGGAGAAGGGGTGCCACTTTAAATAGAGTGGTCGCAGAAAAAAGGCTCAAGCAACTGTTTAGCAAAAACACAGGTCTATGCGAAACCGCAAGGTGAAGTATATGGGCTGACGCCTGCCCGGTGCCGGAAGGTTAAGAGGAGAAGTCGGAAACGAAGCTTTTGAATTGAAGCCCCGGTAAACGGCGGCCGTAACTATAACGGTCCTAAGGTAGCGAAATTCCTTGTCGGGTAAGTTCCGACCCGCACGAAAGGCGTAATGATTTGAGCGCTGTCTCAACAATGCACCCGGTGAAATTGAAGTACCAGTGAAGATGCTGGTTACCTGCGCCAGGACGGAAAGACCCCATGGAGCTTTACTCCAGTTTGGTACTGGGATTCGGTAATACTCGTACAGGATAGGTGGGAGACATAGAAGCATGGACGCCAGTTTATGCAGAGTCGCCGTTGGGATACCACCCCTGTATTGCTGGATTTCTAACCCGCAGGCCGTTATCCGGCCGGGGACAATGCCAGACGGGGAGTTTGACTGAGGGCGGTCGCCTCGAAAGAGTATCGGAGGCGCTCGAAGGTTCCCCTCAGAATGGTCGGAAACCATTCAAAGAGTGCAAAGGCAGAAGGGAGCTTGACTGCGACACCGACGGGTGGAGCAGGTACGAAAAGTAGGACTTAGTGATCCGGTGGCATAAAGTGGGATTGCCATCGCTCAACGGATAAAAAGCTACCCTGGGGATAACAGGCTTATCACTCCCAAGAGTTCACATCGACGGAGTGGTTTGGCACCTCGATGTCGGCTCATCGCATCCTGGGGCTGTAGCAGGTCCCAGGGTTGGGCTGTTCGCCCATTAAAGCGGTACGCGAGCTGGGTTCAGAACGTCGTGAGACAGTTCGGTCCCTATCCGGCGTGGGCGTAAGATATTTGAGAGGAGCCGTCCTTAGTACGAGAGGACCGGGACGGACTGACCGCTGGTGTACCTGTTGGAGAGTAACTCCATGGCAGGGGTAGCTATGTCGGGACGGGATAAACGCTGAAGGCATCTAAGCGTGAAGCCCCCTCAAGATGGGATATCTCATGTGAAAAACAGTAAGACCCCTTGAAGACTACGAGGGTAGATAGGGCCAAGATGTAAGTACAGTAATGTATTGAGTTGATGGTTACTAATAGGGTCGAGGGTTTAACCAAGAAGGATAGGAAATTTATAATAGCTCGAATTTGGTAGGCAGTTTTGAAGGTACATCTTTACAATTTTTAATTCTAGTGATAGAATATGTGTATGCGCGAGTGGCTCAGTTGGTGGAGTGACCTTGCTAAGGTCGGGGTCGCGGTTCGAGTCCCGTCTCGCGCTCTTTTTATTTTGAGCCTTGTTTTTAGGGCTTTTTTTAGTTAATCAATACATACTATGAGTAGGAGTTTCAGGGTAGTAGTCCATACTCACCGAGTCCGGAAGCCTTGCCCTCACAAGAACTGCTTTTTCCTTTTACAAGCTGTACAGTTGTTGTGTGGTAAACGGATTCACGGGTTATTCTGTTTATAACTGTTGTTGCACCTGATGCATAGTAGTTGCCTGTATTAGGATTTACATATCTTGATACACCGCTATTTAATAATATAACGTTTCTATTTCCCCTAATAGAAAAACAGACTTGTTCCAGATGTTCCAAAGTCACCTTCATAACTAGCAACATTATTAACACTGTAATCCATAACAAAGCCGGGTTTTGTTGAGCAGGAGTATATGCAAAAACCGGAATTGTTAAGCTTGACATAGCACCTGCAATAATATACCACCAACTAATTTCTTCATGATATTCATGATTTAGTCCTCCTTAAACTTTTAAAATTTTTATGTGACAAATATATTTGTTGAAAGTATCTTATCATATATAAAAAGTCAATTAATAAATATAATATCGGTAAATGTAAATAAAAATATGCTCAGTTAATTAAATAATATTCATATACTAAGAAAAATAATTTTATAAATTTATTAAAAAGATAAATTTATTGAGTTTTCTATAAAATAGAAGTATGATATAACCTAAGTTAGTAAGAACTAACACAATCAGATTATATATATTTTTATACCGCAGATATAGCGGTAAATGGAGGCTTTTATGAAGATAAAACTTGAAGGTGTTATGGAGACTATGCTTATAACTTTGGATGCAAGGGCAAGGGATTACAGATCTGAAAAATCTATATTAAAGGATAAAAAGTCGGCTGAAATTGTGGATATGATTGACTATGATTTTGGCTCTTTCAGTAATGAAAAAGTGAATCTTTTAGGTATTATTGCGAGAGCCAAGGTTATGGATGATGAGGTGAAAAAGTTTATAGACAAATACCCGGACTGTCATATAGTGTCACTTGGTTCAGGGCTGGATACAAGATTTTTCCGTGTAGATAACGGTAGAATACATTGGTATGATATAGATTTTCCGGAGATAATAAGTTTAAGAAAAAAATTCTTTGAGGAAAATGACAGAGTAAAAAATATCGAAAAATCAGCCCTTGATAAGTCATGGACAAAGGAGATAGATACAAAAGGGAGAGAAGCTGATTATTTCAGAGGGATGATTATGTATTTTATCCTAAGCAGGTGAAGGAGTTTTTAAATATACTGACAGATAATTTTGAACATTTTGTACTTCATCTGGACTGTCTTTCCAAAAGACTTGTGAATAAGGCAAAAACGAACAAAGCTGTAAAACGAACCAAGTCCGAGTATCATTTTGGAGTTACAAACGGCAAAGAGATTATAGAACTTAATCCTAAAACTGAAGCAAATCGGATTTATAAACTTTACAAAACAAATAGCAAAGCAGATGAAATGGTATGGCAAAATCTTTCTTCCAATCATATATCTTATGAATAACAGGCTTGTAATATGCAAATATGATGCAAAATAGTAACTATTTGTAATGATTTATTGCGGTATGCTGAGATTATTGTTAGAATAAACTATGCTTAAAGTATTGTCGGCATAAATAACAAAACAGGAGGAGAGTAGATGGGTAGACCGTTATCACATGGAAGAGAGGTTACCGGAACAGGTAGAAGTGTTTTGGGTAGAGGATCGTTTGTGGGAGGTTCCGGTGGAGGAAACAGGAATTCATCCGGAAGAGGTGGAGGCGGAGGACGTTCGCCGTTCAGCTTATTGATAGTTGTAGTTTTTGTAATAATAAGTATTGTAACAGGTAATAAAAGCAATATATTAAGTTCAATACTCGGAGGATTAAGCAGTAGTACAAATAGTACAAATAGTACAAGTACAGGAACAACACCGATGATCAGTATCCCGACTTTGCCTTCATCAATCGGAAGCACAGCGGCATCAAGTATAAGCGGTGTAGGAAGTGCATGGAGCGGAGTTACCGATAATAGAGGACAACTGGATACCTCAGTGCATGAAAGTGCCAGAGAGAAGTTTTACAGGCCTACAGGCGGTGACAGTGTAACCGTGATGGTATACATGTGCGGTACAGACCTGGAGACTAGGCACGGAATGGCTACGAAAGATCTTATTGAGATGACAAAGGCCAATATTTCAAGTAATATTAACCTGCTTGTATATACAGGAGGAACAAATACCTGGCAAAACTCGGTAGTATCATCATCAAACAATGAAATCTATCAGATAGCGGACGGAAAAATGAATAAGCTTGCAGATGACAATTCAAATCCTTCAATGACAGATCCTAATACATTGGTTAGATTTATTGACTATTGTAAGAATAATTTTCCGGCTAACAGATATCAGCTTATTTTCTGGGATCACGGCGGCGGTTCTGTAACAGGTTATGGATATGATGAAAAAAATCCGAACTCGGGATCAATGAATCTTGCAAAAATAAAAGCTGCTATTGCGCAAACCGGTATAAAGTATGACTTTATAGGATTTGATGCCTGTCTGATGGCTACTACAGAGACGGCACTTGCTCTTTCAGATTATGCGGATTATTTGATTGCGTCTGAGGAGACAGAGCCGGGAACAGGATGGTATTATACCAACTGGCTGAGCAATCTTAGCAGTAATACCGCAATTTCAACTCTTGATCTGGGAAAGAAGATAGTAGATGATTTTATAGATGAGAGTAACAGAAGTGCAAGGGGACAGTCTACAACTCTTTCTTTGGTGGATTTGGCTGAGCTTAAAGCTACAGTTCCAAGCAGCCTTTCAAGCTTTGCAAGAGATACCGCATCGTATATAGAGAATAATGAATACAGCAAAGTATCTTATGCAAGAACTGCAAGCAGAGAGTTTGCAAAATCATCAAATATTGATCAGGTAGATTTGGTAAATCTTGTGTATAATCTTGAGCAGAATGAAAACGACCCTACAATACAGTCAATACTTGGTGCTGTAAAATACAACAGGACATCTTCAAATATGTCAAACTCATATGGGCTTTCAATCTATTTCCCATACAAGAAGTTATCAAAGGTTGACAGAATGGTTCAGACCTATGGTGACATAGGTATGGATAGCGAATATACCAAGATGATACAGCAGTTTGCCACATTACAGGCAAGCGGACAGATTGTAGGCGGAGGAGAAACAACTCCTGCAAATACAGTAACAGGAAACTATCAAGGAAACAGTTCAGGTTCATTTTCAGCTGCAGATATTGACAGTTTGATAGCAAGTCTTATATCAGGAAGCTTTGTCATCAGAGAGCCTTGCAAATATAGGGCTTGATACTTCAAGTATAGGCTTTTTGCAAAACAGAAATATGTCTGATGAAACAATAAGAAACTATGTTTTATCAAACAGACTCGATGCTTCAAAGCTTCAATGGACAGATCAGTATTCCACACCTAAGATTCATTTATCCGAGGATGAGTGGAATATGGTATCAAGTATAGAAGAGAATATGCTTTTGGACCAGGGAAGCGGATATATAGATATGGGACTTGACAATTTCTTTGAGTTTGATGAAAACGGAGATATGCTTGCAGATACTCAAAGAGCATGGATTGCTATAGATCAGCAACCTGTTGCATACTATCATCTTTCAACTACACAAAACGGAGATGAGACGGTTACTATAGGACGTGTACCTGTTATTTTAAACGGTGAGAGAGCCAATCTGATAATTATATTTGACGGCGAGCATCCTAACGGATATCTGGCAGGAGCAAATACAGATTATAAAGATACACAAACAGAAACCATCGCAAAGAATATAACGGATATAGTTGAGGGAGACAGAATACAGTTTATATATGCTTATTACGGATATGACGGTACATATCTTGATGATTATAAACTGGATGATGAGTAGTGGTTGGAAAGACTAGCACCGAAAGTATCCTATGTTCTTGTAAGGATGACAATCAAATCACTTATAAATTCACAGATATATACAATAACAGCTATTGGACTCCGGCTTTAAAGAGTAAATAGATATTCTTATACATAATGTATGTAATTAGCAAATATTTTGTAAACACAATGTAAGATATAAAATACAAAATTGGTTTATACTATATAAAGACAGTTAATCTGTCAGATTAACGATGGTATAGGAGAGAAGGAGGAATGATGAAAAAAGGTTTAATCAAATCAGCAGCAATTTTATTTGCAGCATTCAGTCTTGGCGGTGCGGTAGTTCCCCCGGTGACAGCGCAGGCAGCAGTTTTAGAGCGTATGCCGGCAGACAGAGGTGAGTGGCGTAGAGACGAGCATGGCTGGTACTATATGTTGAACGTTAATGCAGGTACTTCATATGTAGCAGACAGCTGGATCAAGGACAACGGTAAGTGGTATTACTTTGATCACTGGGGCTATATGTACAGAAACGCTTGGATCAACTACCAGGGAAGTTCTTACTATGTAGGTGCTGACGGAGCAATGTGGTATAATGCCAGAACTCCTGACGGATACTGGGTAGACAGCAACGGCAAGTGGGTTAGATAATCTATATTATAAAAATAAGAGCCTCAAGGATATCCTTGAGGTTTTTATTAGCATATAAGTATAATTTGTGCTATAATGAAGGTGATAATATAGTGTTATATTTCTAATATGCTTTGGTAGAACTACTTATAAGCGGAAGGAGGAAATATGTTTTATTGGGGAGTTTTATTTGCTATATTTGCCATTGGAGAAATTATAATTCCCGGACTGGTTTCAGTGTGGCTGGCTATTGCGGCACTCTATTATGATGCCGATATCTTTATTTGTTAAATCAATTGAGATACAGGTTATCATATTCTGTGTACTGTCATTGATCTTTATAGCGTTCTTTAGAAGTATTTTCAAATCCTTTATGAAGGGTAAGGAGAGTATGGATACTGAGAAGGTAAAGATAGTGAAAGCTTTACATCTGTTGAAGATAATAATTATATTTATGATGTAAGATTTAAAGGCGGTATATGGACAGCAATTGCAAATTTGGAATTGAAGCCCGGAGATATTGCCAACATTGATAAATTTGAAGGCAATAAGATAATTATCGGCAGAAATTAATTTATTTAAAGGAGACATAACAAATGATAGGCGTTGGAATTATTGTTGTTTTATTGGCTATTATATTCGTGATTACGGTAAAGGCAATAAAGATAGTACCTGAGTCAAAAGTATATGTAGTTGAGAGACTTGGAAAGTATTCACAAGGACTTCGTTCAGGATTACATTTTATCAACCCTTTCTTTGATAAAATATCAAAGGTTATTTCATTAAAAGAGCAGGTGGTGGATTTTCCTCCACAGCCGGTTATTACAAAGGATAATGCTACTATGCAGATAGATACGATAGTATATTTCCAGATAACCGATCCTAAGCTTTATACTTACGGTGTTGAGAGACCTATATCAGCTATAGAGAATCTTACAGCGACTACTCTTAGAAATATCATAGGTGATATGACTGTAGACCAGACTCTTACATCAAGAGATACTATAAATACAGCTATGAGATCCGAGCTTGATGAGGCTACAGATCCATGGGGTATCAAGGTGAATCGTGTGGAGTTAAAGAGTATTTTGCCACCTGAAGATATCAGAGTTGCAATGGAGAAGGAGATGAAGGCCGAGCGTGAGAAGAGAGCAAATATTCTTGAGGCTCAGGCTAAGAAGGAAAGTGCGATTCTTGTAGCAGAGGGTAATAAGCAGGCTGCAATACTTAATGCGGAGGCTGAAAAGGAAACAGCTATAAAGAAAGCGGAAGGACAGGCACAGGCTATACTTGCAATCCAGAAGGCTCAGGCAGAGTCTTTAAGAGTGCTTTCAGAGGCGGATCCAAGCCAGAAGGTACTTACACTTAAGGGACTTGAGGCATTCCAGAAGGTAGCTGACGGAAAATCAACAAAGATCATCATTCCTACAGAGCTTAGCGGACTTGCATCATTAGCTACAAGTTTTGCAGAGTTAAATCAAAAAGTAGAATTGAAAAAGAACAGTAATACAAGAAACGGGCTTTTGTTTATTCGCAAAAGTCCGTTTTTATATATTCCAATATTAATTTTCTTTGCCGGCAGGTAAAGAGAAGATAAACTCGGTACCTACACCTACGGTACTTATAACATCTATATTCTCGCCATGAGTCTGCAATATTTCTTTTACTATTGCAAGTCCAAGACCTGTACCCTTCTTATCCTTACCTCTGGAGAGGTCTGATTTATAGAATCTGTCAAATACCTTGGACTGCTCATTCTTAGCAATACCTATTCCCGTGTCCTTAACTGAAATAAAAATTTTCTCCTTTTTTTAAACTGGTCTGTACAATGATGGAAGAGTTTTGAGAGGAAAATTTTATAGCATTATCAATAAGATTATAAAGTACCTGCTGTATCTTTGTATAGTCACCTATAACATATTGGGAGACATTGGAAAATATCAGCTCAATGGTAATATTCTTACTGTTACACTGTACTTCAAAGCTGCCTGCGGTATCTCTGATCATCTTGTTTATATCAAAGCTTGTTTTATTAAGCTTTACACTTTCAATCGAATCCAGTGAAAGAATACTTTCCGTAAGCTTTGTAAGTCTGTTTGTCTCATCAATAACTCTTGTAAGGTATTTTTCCTGCATCTCGGGAGGAATAGTACCGTCCAAAATAGCCTCAAGATAGCCCTTTATAGATGTTAAAGGTGAGCGAAAATCATGAGATACATTTGAAATAAACTTTTTTTGATAATTTTCGGTATCATCAAGTTTATCGGACATATAGTTTAATGTCGCCGCAAGATAACCCATCTCGTCATTTGAATGTACTTTTATTTCATACTTTAAATCCCCTTCGGCATAGGCTTTGGCACCATTTGTTATTTTCCTAAGCGGAGAGTAAACAATACGCTGAAATACTATTAAAATAATCAGTGAAAGTAAAAATACTATCAGAGAGGTCATATATACTATATTTCAAGATATGGTACTGGCTCTTTGTAACATTTACCATAGGCAGGTGGATGACCACATAGCCGTAGGTACGAAAGTTACCTGTAATAGGTGCGGAAACACTCAGATAATCCTCATCAAATGAGTTAAAGTAATTTCCGACCATATAGGACTTGTTACCGGTAGCGGTAGGGTCAAAATCCGATATAATATCCGAAACTCTTTTATTTTCGGCATCCACTATTATCTTGCCGTTTCTGTCCATTACCCATATCTTTGCATTCAGGAAAGTAGCTACGGCTTTCAGCTGCGGATAACTTTCCGCCAGTGAGATATTTTGTCCCTCATATACTGTAGAGTAGGTAGAGGCGATAAGATTAGCCTCATCATAAAGCGTCTGACTTCTGGAATCGACCAGATATGAATAGGTCAAATGGCTGGAAATAGTTGCTATTGCCACAAAACCCGCTATACCGAAAACTATATAAGCTAAAATAAATTTCAGATATAGAGAGAGTTTCATTTTTTAACCTCAAATTTATATCCGATACCCCATACCGTGGATATTGACCAGAACTTATTGTCATGTATTTTCTCACGCAATCTTTTGATATGTACATCTACAGTTCTGGTATCACCGATATACTCATAACCCCAGATATTATCAAGCAACTGTTCTCTTGTAAACACCTGATTGGGATGAGAGGAGAGGAAGTATAAAAGCTCCAGCTCCTTTGGCGGCATTTCAACATTCTTTCCAAGGTATGTTACCGCATAGTTTGTCATATTCACGTTTAAGTCGGGATATTCCACATATTCTCCACCTGTATGTACCTCAGGCAATGAGATTGTACTGTTGTTGTATCGCCTTATTACAGCCTTTACCCTGGCGATAAGTTCTTTTGAGTCAAAAGGTTTTATCATATAGTCATCGGCACCGAGTTCCAGACCGAGAACTTTATCAAATACTTCACCTTTGGCTGAGAGCATTATTATAGGGGTACCCGACTTTGCTCTTATCTCCCTGCAAAACCTGATAGCCGTCAATACCCGGAAGCATAAGGTCAAGAAGAACCAAATGTGGTTTGAACTCATCAAAATCCGAAAGGGCCGATTCGCCGTCACCCACTATTTTTGTTTCGTAACACTCCTTCATCAAATATAATGAAATAAGTTCCGCTATATTCTCATCATCATCTACAATTAAAATTCTTTGTTTTTCTGCCATTTTTCACCTATATATTATTTAAAACGCACGATAGTTACAGCATTACCGCCTTCGTTAAAGTCGGCAAGAGAATAGCTCTTGATAAAGGTCTGCCTTTTCAGATAGGCATGTATACCCTTTTGCAATGCACCTGTACCTCTTCCGTGAATAATTCTTACGCCCGGAAGATGAGCAAGCAGAGCATCATCCAAATATTTATCGAGTTCTGAGCATGCCTCATCCACATTTTTACCTATTACATTTATCTCTGTGGATATTGTAGCGGATTTTACCATTGAAGAACTTCTTGTTCTTGTCTTATTCTCAGGTTTATTGCCCGGCTCTTCAACCAAAGCCACATCGGATATATTTACCTGAGATCTGAGTATACCCATCTGCACAAAGAAATTACCGCTTTGATTTGGCAGAGAAGATACTATACCGTCAAGATTGAGACTTATAACATGTACACTGTCGCCAAGCTTAAGCTCTTTAGGCTTTTTGGCCTTTACAGTATTTTTGTTTGATCTCGGCAGTCTTGTGTATTTTTATTTATTGATTCTCGAAGCCTTGTTCTTTGCTCTTCAAGAGCCGAGCCAAGACCTGCGCCCGATGCTATTTTGTTGATATTTTTAATAGTGTCGTCAGCGGTTTCCTTTGCTTCCTCCAAGATCTTTCTGGCCGCTTCTTTTGGCTTCTTCCAAAATCTTTTCTTTTCTTGCGGCAAGGATTTTCTTCCTGCTTATCATAATGCCTTTTCAGGCCTTCAATTTCTCTTTTATATTTTTGAATGGATAATTTATCCTTCTCTATTATCTGCCTGTCATTTTCAAGCCTTGTAAGCAGATCCTCAAAGTCCTTCGCATCCTTTTCAAGATGTGTATCCGCCTCTGAAATTATATAATCAGGAAGTCCAAGCTTTCCGGCTATGGCAAAGGCATTTGATTTACCCGGTACTCCTATAAGAATTCTGTAAGTAGGAGATAGTGTGGCCACATCAAATTCACATGAGGCATTTTCAACACCGGGTTCATTCAGTGCAAACACTTTCAGCTCACTGTAGTGAGTAGTGGCAATACATCTGCTTTGCATTCTGTGAAGGAATGAGAGTATTGATATGGCAAGTGCCGCACCCTCTGTCGGATCGGTACCTGCACAAAGCTCATCAAAAAGACAGAGTGAATTGGCATCCGCATGATTTAAAATATATACGATATTTTTCATATGGCCTGAGAAGGTGGAGAGGGATTGTTCTATACTTTGCTCATCACCTATATCAGCAAATACATCCGTAAATACTGAAAGTTCGCTTCCTTCAAAGGCAGGTATATGAAGTCCCGACTGTCCCATAAGTGTGAACAGTCCCACTGTTTTTAGAGATACCGTTTTACCGCCTGTATTAGGGTCCAGTGATAATCAGTAAATCATAGGTATCACCTAATGAGATATTGATAGGTACCACTTTTTTGGCATCAAGTAAAGGGTGTCTGCCTTCTTTTATATTTATATAATGCTTTGAGTTAAACTTAGGTTCACTTGCATTCATCTTCTTTGAAAGATTTGCCTTGGCATATACAAAGTCAAGGAAGATAAGAGTCTTTGCATTTTCTCTGAGCTCTTCAATATATTGTGCAGCCAACAGACTCAAGTTTTCAAGTATTTTTTCTATCTCTTTTTTCTCATCCATGGCTAAAGACTTCAGCTCATTGTTCATTCTGATTACAGCTATCGGCTCAATAAACACTGTGGAACCTGTAGATGACTGGTCATGTACAACACCTGAAACCTTGTTTTTATACTCACTTTTTATAGGAAGACAGTAAGCACCGTCTCTTTGAGTGATTACGGCATCCATAAGATATTCTCTGTGCGCATTAAGAATATTGTTGAGTTCCGTATGCATCTTTGAGTTTATCTGCTTTATTTTTCTTCTGATATGACTAAGTTCGGGAGAGGCATTGTCTGCCATTATTTCTTCAGAAATTATACATCTTGAAAGTTCCTTTTTCAGATCCTTAATTTCATCAAGGAATCTGAAATATTCTTCAAGCACATCATAGTCCTCCTCTTCGGAGTGCAGGCCATAGGTAATGGCCTTTGAAGCCGCATTAAGGATTGATAGAACTTTCATAAGCTCAGGCTGAGAAAGCGATGAGCCTATTTCAAGTCTTTTTAAGGAGTCCGATATATCCTTTACTTCAGATAAAGTAAGATTTCCTTTAAGCCTTATTCTGTCCACTGCAGCAGTGGTATAAGCTCGATTTTTTTGTATTTCCGATATATCTGTAGACGGCTGTAATTTAATACAAAAGCCTTTTTGCAGGCTCGCTGCTTGCCATATCTACAAGCATATTTATTATTTTTTTCATATTCAAGTATTTTTTAAAGTTTTTATTCATAATCTGTCCTTAAATTTTCACTGTAAGTGAGAGATAAAGGTTTTAAAAGTCTTTTTACAATCTCAGAATCATTATATCAAAAAAATATTATTTATGACAAAATAGCCTTAAAAATCACAAGATTTACTTATGATTTTAAGACCGATAAGTATCTGTGTGATCGTTTAAACTCTTGATAAGCCTGTCTTGTTTCAGGTGTGAATCCGATAAGTGCATTCGGATAATTCATACCTATATAGGTTATAAGAGATACAACCGCATCCTCAGCTTTTTTATTATTTGTCAACATAACTCTTTGCTCACGGCATCTTCCGTCTTCAAAAGTATTAATCTGAAGACATAGTCGATACCTACAGTTATAACGGCATACATCTTATGTCTTGTTATATTGTGATATAGCCAAACGAGATTATTTAAATTGAACATATCAAATCCGAACTTTTGTATTAAGTATCAAATGGTTCTTATATACATAAGCTCCAAGAGATTTATCAACATAGTCTGCGATATTTTCAAGTTCATTTATATTATCTCTAAGTCTTTCATCAAGTTCACAAAGTTTCTCATATGTATCGGCATTTTTAGACTTTCTTGTGAAAGCAACTATTATCATTCCGACACCGATTACCATTAAAACCAAAGTTACAGCCAAATGGAAAGCTATATTCTTTGTAAAGAGGTCTGTAGAAATATAGAAGTCGTCATAGAGTTTTCCCTCTTCTCTATTTCTGAAAAGTGGAATCGGGATCTATCTCATCCGATATAGTGGAGAGGATAGAGGTGCTGTCAGTGTGAGGCTCCACCATCAAATATCTTACAGGAAGCGGTTCATCATCAGGATGTTCTTCGCTTGCATATTTGTCAAAGAATTCCACCATTGATTTTACTTTTTGCATTGTTTCGGATTTGCCTCCAAAAAATACAATCCGTCATCTCCCATACGGTGTAGACTTCCGATTTACCGTCATCAGTTCCATAACCTGTATCAAGCATATCGTATATGGCTACCGAATAGATACTTTCCGTGTCGTTAGAGGCTGCTGAAGTAAAGTAGTAACCGTCTTTGTACATCTTTTCAGCCGAGTTAAAGGTAAGTAAAACCTCTTTGTTGTACACGGCATAGAAAATACCTCCAAGTATCAGTGCAATACCTATCAAGATATTGGCTATAAATGTTGATTTGCTTTTAAAATTCATAATCTCTCCCAAAAATTTTATAATGTCATTCCTTTTCTACCGTGGCATTGTTTATACTTCTTTCCGCTTCCGCATGGACACGGATCGTTAGGATAAACCTTTGCTTCAATACGAATAGGCTTCTTTACGGTACTGTCATCTTTATTTGTACCGGTTACTTTAGCAACAGGCTCTCTTTCTACCTTCTGCTCAACCTTGACATGGTAGAGAATACGCACTGTATCTTCAGCGATACCGACAGTCATCTCATCAAACATATCATAGGCAGCCATCTTGTATTCTACGAGAGGTCTCTTTGACCAAGGGCCTGTAATCCGATACCTTGACGAAGTTGTTCCATATCGTCAATATGATTCATCCACTTGTTATCGATAGCCTTTAATAAAACTACACGCTCAAGCTCACGAATTTTTTCGGCATCAGGGAATTCAGCTTCCTTGGCTTCATAAAGTTTAACAGCCTCTTCTTTCAGCTTATGAATAAGTTCATCCTTTTTCATATTGTCTACAGTACTGTAGTCAGCCGGAGTCAGAGGAATGATTGGCAATAAAATTTCATGTAACTCTGTAATATTCCACTCGGAAGAAGGTACTTCATCTGAGATAGCCATATTTACAGAACGTTCTATTACATCATTTATCATACGAAGAATGGTATCGCGCATATTGTCGCCTTCAAGTACCTTGTTTCTTTCTTCATAGATAACTTCTCTTTGTTCGTTATTTACTTCATCATACTTTAAGAGGTTTTCTCTTATACCGTAGTTGTTGCTCTCGATCTTCATCTGAGCTTTTTCAATAGCTCTTGTAAGCATACTGTGCTGAATTTCTTCATTTTCAGGAACACCGATGGCATTAAAAATCTTTATAAGTCTTTCTGAAGCGAAGAGTCTCATAAGGTCATCTTCAAGTGAAATATAGAACTTTGATTCACCCGGGTCACCCTGACGACCTGAACGACCTCTAAGCTGGTTGTCGATACGTCTACTTTCATGTCTTTCAGTACCGATTATCTTAAGACCGCCTGCTTTAACAGACTCAGGATCAAGCTTGATATCGGTACCACGACCTGCCATGTTGGTAGCGATGGTAACGGCACCATGTATACCTGCTTTTGCAACAATTTCAGCCTCTTTTTCATGGAATTTTGCATTAAGTACTTCATGAGGTATTCCCTCTTTTTTAAGCATCTTTGAGAGCATCTCGGAAGTCTCAATTGTAATGGTACCTACAAGTACAGGCTGTCCCTTAGCATGAGTTTCTTTAATATCTTCAACAACGGCATTGAATTTTTCTTTTTTAGATTTATAAACTGCATCCTCGTGGTCAATTCTTTTTATAGGCTTATTGGTAGGTATAGCGATAACGTCCATACCGTAAGTATTTCTAAACTCCTTCTCCTCAGTAAGAGCGGTACCGGTCATACCTGCTTTCTTTTTGAACTTGTTGAAGAAGTTCTGGAATGTGATGGTAGCAAGAGTTCTTGACTCTCTTTGAACATTTACATGCTCCTTAGCCTCGATAGCCTGGTGCAAACCGTCGGAATATCTTCTACCCGGCATTATACGGCCTGTGAACTCATCTACGATAAGAACTTCGTCATCTTTTACAACATAATCCTTATCTCTGAACATAAGATTGTTGGCTCTGAGCGCAAGGATAATACAATGCTGTATTTCAAGGTTTTCAGGATCTGCAAGGTTGTCGATATTGAAGTATTTCTCAACCTTTTTGATACCTTCCTCTGTAAGGTTTACGACTTTGTCCTTCTCGTTTACGATAAAATCACCGGTCTCTTCGATTTCATCGCCCATAAGAGCACCCATCTTTGTAAACTCGGCACTTGCCTCACCTCTTTCAAGCTGTTTTGCAAGCATATCACAAATCTCATAGAGCTTTGTGGATTTGCCTGACTGACCTGAAATAATAAGAGGTGTTCTTGCCTCATCTATAAGGATTGAGTCAACCTCATCGATGATGGCGTAATCAAGTGAACGTAAAACCTGATCCTTCTTATATATAGCCATGTTATCACGAAGATAGTCAAAACCGAGCTCATTGTTGGTTACATATGTGATATCACAGGCATACTGTTCCTGTCTTTGCTCCGAGTTCATAGAGTTTAAGACACAGCCTACGCTAAGTCCCAAGAATCTGTGAATCTGTCCCATCTCATCGGCATCACGCTGTGCAAGATAGTCGTTAACAGTTACTATAAGTACACCTTTGCCTGCAAGGGCATTCAAATAAGCCGGACAGGTAGAAACAAGAGTTTTACCCTCACCGGTTCTCATCTCGGCAATACGACCTTGGTGAAGCACCATACCACCTATAAGCTGTACTCTAAAGTGCTCCATACCTGTAACTCTTACTGAAGCCTCTCTTACAGCTGCAAATGCTTCAGGCAAGATATCATCAAGTGTTTCTCCGTCTGCCAGTCTTTGTTTGAACTTTGGTGTAAGTTCTTTTAATTCCTCATCACTCATGGCCTGCATAGTAGGGCGTAAACTTTCTATCTTATCAATAATAGGATCAATCAGCTTAAGCTCTCTTTCACTATGTGTACCAAATATCTTTTCTATAAAAATTCATTATGGTTTCTCCAAAAATAAATTAGACTACACTACAATAATACATCATATAAGAAGATACATCAAATAGAGATTACTGTAAAAGCGCCTATCAATCAAGTTATTTTAGCACTTAGCGGATACTTTAGCAACTTTTTAGGTGAAATATTCATATTATGTTCACATATAGACGGTGTAATGTAAAATAAAAGTAAAAATAGAAGCTATAAAATAGGTAGAAAATAATTTTTGCATAGAAAAATTAAGATGATACGTTGTACAATAATAGGATAAACATTCTTTGGGAGAGAATATGATAGAGGAAAAAGAAAATCGTATGGGAGTTATGCCGGTAGGTAAACTTCTTTTTTCTATGAGTACGCCAATGGTAATCTCATTCTTGGTGCAATCACTTTACAATATAGTAGACAGCGTATTTGTGGCAAGATACAGCCCCGATGCACTGGCGGCGGTATCCTTGGCATATCCGATACAGATACTTATGATAGCTGTATCTGTAGGTACGGGAGTTGGAGTAAATGCATTGCTTTCAAGATTGCTTGGAGAGGGTAAAAAAGACAGCGCGAAAGTGACTGCCGATAATGCTGTATTGCTTGCAATAATAGCATCTATAGCATTTGCGATATTTGGAGCAATCGGCACAAAGGCATTTTTTAATGCACAGACAAACAGTGATAGTATAAGAAGCCTGGGATACTCATATCTTTCAATTGTAAGTATATTTTCTTTCGGCCTTATTTTGGAAGTTACATATGAGAGAATTTTGCAGTCTACAGGAAAGACTATTTACAATATGATTACTCAGGGTATAGGAGCAATTATAAATATAATTCTGGATCCGATACTTATTTTCGGACTGTTGGGAGCACCGAAAATGGGAGTAGCAGGTGCGGCAATAGCTACTGTGGCAGGACAGATAGTTGCGATGATTTTATCATTTGTTTTTAATATGATATATAATGAAGAGGTTGATATAAGTTTCGGAAAGCATATATTTAAACCTGATTTCATCATAATAAAGGATATTTATAAGGTCGGAATACCTTCAATAGCAATGCAGTCAATGTCGACTCTTATGATGCTTGGGTTAAACAAAATACTTGTAAGATATTCGGATATGGCGGTAAATGTACTTGGAATATACTATAAAGCTTCAAAGCTTTGTATTTATGCCTATATTCGGATTAAACAACGGAATGACACCTATTGTTGCATACAATTATGGAGCAAGAAATAAAGATCGAATCATGAAGGTGTTAAAATATTCGTTTTTATCATCCTTAGTAATAATGGTGATAGGAACCGCAATCTTTTGGATATTCCCTAAAGAGCTTATGATACTTTTCAGTCCGAACGAGGAAATGCTTAGACTTGGAATACCGGCTCTTAGAATATGCAGCCTTTGCTTTATTTTGGCGGCATTTGATGTAATAGCTATTGCAAGCTTCCAGTCTCTTGGAAACGGTATGTATGCGCTCTATGCTTCATTCCTCAGACAATTGGTTTTAATACTTCCTCTTGCATATGTACTTTCAAATATGTTCGGACTTGAGGCTGTATGGTATTCCATTCCTCTTGCCGAACTTGGATGTGCATTTTTGGATATCTATTTGATGAAGAAGATATATAAAGCAGAAAATTGCAAATCTGTAAAGTATTATTATAAGTATGAAATTTTATTGTAATATAAAACATTTTGCCATCGGTTTTGCCGGTGGCTTTTTGTCGTCTGCAAATACGATTTAAAAGCAAGGAAAATTATACAAATATCTTGGATTTTTTGCAAATACTTTCCGATAAAATTCGGATATAGTAAAATGATATCTGAAGAAATTCGTAAATAACAAATAGTAGTAAATATAAAGATATATACTATTTATAAGAACTGATAGTAGGAGGTAAAATGGAATCTTACTTATTGGAAATGAAAGAAATCAGCAAGTCATTCGGTGCCGTAAAGGCACTAAAAGAGCTTCTTTGAATCTAAAGAGCGGAGAAGTACTGGCTTTAATGGGAGAAAACGGAGCCGGGAAGTCTACTTTGATGAATGTACTTAGCGGTTCTTTACACCCGGATGAGGGTGAGATTTTACTTGAAGGTGTACAAAGAGAGATAAAAAACCCTATTCAGGCAAGGAGCCTTGGAATAGTAAAGATTCATCAGGAATTGCAGATCGTACCTGAACTTGATATTGCTGAAAATATTTTTCTGGGAAGATGGCAGACAGCCGGAATAGGATTTGTGCAAAAGAAAAAGATGCACGATATGGCTAAAGAATGCTTAAAGATGCTTGAGTGGGAGATAGACACAAAAACCAAACTTAAGGATCTGCGCATCGGAGAGCAACAGCTTGTAGAGATTGCCAAGGCTATTTCATGCGATGCAAAGATAATAGTAATGGATGAGCCGACATCAGCACTTAGTGAACCTGAGGCAGAAAAGCTCTTCCATGTGATTGAAAAATTAAAGAAAAAAGGATGCGGAATTATCTATATTACACATCGTATGGAAGAAGTATTTAAAATTTCAGACAGACTAAGTGTAATGAGAGACGGTGAGTATATAGGTACCAAGGAGGCCGGGGAAACCAATAATGAAGAAATTATTGCAATGATGGTAGGTCGCTCGGTGGAGGATCAGTATCCGAAAAGAAATGTGAAATAGGATGTGGTTCTTGAGTAAAAACTTGAGCTTCACTCCTCAAAGGGAAGCTTTAAGCGTTCTCTAAAGGATATTTCATTTAAGGTAAGATCGGGTGAAGTTCTTGGAATTGCAGGTCTTGCAGGCGCGGGGCGTTCAGAAGTCTTTGAGAGTATTGTAGGAAAGTATGCAACTTGTACTACAGGAGAGATCATATGGATGGAAAGGCTTTTGCAGATACGTTCGCCCTAAAGATGCTATTGCGGCAGGAATTTCTTTGCAACAGAGGACAGAAAAGGAACAGGACTGGTTCTTGGCAGAAGCATAGGAGATAATATTTCTCTGCCTTTATGATCAGATATGCAAGTTCTGGATTTATGAGAGACGGTAAACAGAAAAAGACTGGATCGAATATATGAAAAACTTCGATGTTAGACTAAATCTCCGGCGGTAGCTGTGGGTTCGCTATCAGGGAGGTAATCAGCAAAAAGTAATTCTTGCAAGATGGCTTTTTGACAAAACCTAAGGGTGCTTTTTACTGGATGAGCCTACCAGAGGTATAGACGTAGGAGACAAAAGAGAAATTTATCTTTTTGATTAATGAGCTGGCGGCATCGGGACTTGCAGTAGTGGTAATATCTTGGAACTTCCTGAGTAATAGGAATTTGTGACCGTATCATTACTCTTTGTGAAGGCAGACTGACAGGGAGATTTCAAAAGAAGAGGCTACTCAGGAAATATTACTGGCGGCAGCCACCAATAGAAAAGGAAGTAGTGGAGGCTTAATCATGAATGCTGATAAATTAAAGATTCAAAAATAAGCTTTTTAAAAACAATTTCAAAGTTATATTGCGCTGATAATTATAGTAGTGGTGGCTACACTTATAAATATTAAGGATGGAGAAAATGTATTCTTAAGTGTCCCAAACCTTATGAATGTACTTCGTGCAGTTTCTGAAACGGGTATTATAGCCATAGGTATGACAATGATACTTATCTTAGGAGACATCGATCTGTCCGTAGGCTCAATCGTGGGATTGGTTTCCACAGGCTGTGCATCACTGATGGTAAGAAACGGACTTGGGATGTTTCCGGCAGTGCTTTTAAGTTTACTTATCGGTGGATTATACGGTTTATTTAACGGATTATGTGTTACAAAGCTTAAACTCAGGCTTTTATAGTTACACTTGCAAGTATGAATATTGCAAGAGGTTTGGCAAGATTTTGGTCAAACGGAGTCGGAATTCCTTTGGCATATGGCGAAGGAGAGGGATTTGCACCGCCTGCATTCGGATTATTACAGGAAAAGGCTTTCGGAGTAATACCCGCACCGGTAATCATATTTATAAAGCTTACTTTTGATCTTCAATGTGCTTTCAAAAGACATCTTTCGGAAGAAAAGGTTTATGCAATCGGTGGAAACAAAAATGCATCTTATCTTGCAGGTATACCTGTAGACAGAATAAAGATAATAGCATTTATACTTTGCAGTATGTTATCTGCGGTAGCGGCTATGATACATGCGGCACAGATAAGTCAGGGTGGACCCTAATGAAGGTATAGGATATGAGCTCAATGCTGTAGCAGCTTGTGCAATAGGTGAACTTCACCTGCCGGTGGAAAAGGAACGAATGATAGGCACCCTTGGTAGGTGCGGTGATTCTCGGATTATTGGACAATGTGCTTGGACTTAAAGGAGTCAATTCAAATTTACAGTTGATGGTAAAAGGGACTTATTATAATTGTTGCGGTATTTATGCAATCGGAAAGAAAAAGCTGATTAGAACTCTTTTATACCGAAAATCGGTATTAAAAATACAGTCTGATAAGGACAGATATAATAGGAAGGAGAATCGTATGATGAAAAAAGGTTTTAAGAGAATGTTAGGACTTGGCTTAGCGGCAGTTTGTGCATTCGGATTGAGTGCTTGTGGAGGTGGAGGTCAGAGTGCTTCTACAACCGCAGCTCAGAGTCAGGAGGCAAAAAGTGAGGCCGGAGAGAGCAAGAGTGAGGCTGCAGGAACAGAAACGAAGAAGGAATTTGTAATCGGTATGTCACAGTGTAATCTTGGTGAGCCATGGCGTGTGGCAATGAATGACCAGATTAAGATGGCGGCTGAAAAGCATCCTGAATTCAAGGTTATCTATGCCGATGCGGCTCAGGATAACTCAAAGCAGATAGCAGATATTCAAAACTTTATACAGCAGAAAGTGGATCTTATCATTACCTCACCAAATGAGGCAACTCCGCTTACAAATGTAGTTAAGGAAGCTCTATGAAGCAGGAATTCCTGTAATACTTTTTGGACCGTAAGATTGACGGAGATACATATACTCAGTTTATAGGTGCCGACAATGTAGATATGGGTAGAGTTGCAGGAGAATATGTAGCTAATACTCTTACTTTAAAAAGACGGTGGAAAAGTTTGTGAGATTAAGGGTCTTGAGGGTACTTCAGGAGGAATCGACAGAGATAAAGGATTTAGAAAGGTATTGCATCAAATCCTAAGGTTGAGATCGTTGCAGTAAACAATGCAGACTGGTTGAGAGAAAAAGCTATAACAGTAGCTGAAGAAATGTTACAGACAAATAAGGAGATCGATCTTTTCATAGCATTAAACGATCCTATGGCTGAGGGTGCTTACATTGCCGCAAAAGCAGGCAGGAAGAGAGAAGGATATCATGTTTGTAGGTTTTGACGGTTTGCCGACTCTGACGGTGGAATCAAGAGTGTTATCGATAAGAGAATCAGCATGACACAGGTATATCCTACAGGTGGTGCAGAAGCTATCCAGAGTGCATATGAGTTACTCGTTGAAGGCAAGGAACTTGATATCACATTAAAGTCAGAGGTGGTAGTTCCTGAAAAATGCTGAAGAACTTTTGACAAAAATACGGCGGAAAATAAGAAAAAGTGTACATAAAAGTGAAATAATGAATCCAAAATAAAAAGGGGAGCAGATTTTTGATTTGCTCCTTTTTTATTTGCATTATGAATAACTGTCGATGATCAGTGCCTAAAAATTGATATGAATTTATAGTTTATATGATACAATTATTAAAGAGGTGGAAGGATGAAAAGAGATCTTTTAATATTTCAGGGAGCCATGATTTTTATTTGTGGCAGTAATGCTGACTTTGGCAGGAAATTATATTTACAAAAAGAGATGCTTCGTTCACGAATGGGGTATATTACAGAATTACAAAAGACAACTTGCTCATTCTTTTGAGGTGAAAGATACAATCTGTGGATGATACTTTAAAGATTCTGGCGGAGACATCGAAATAAAAAGAATGTCTTTATACAGTAGATAAAAGAAAACAAAGATCTACCGTGAGCAGGCTGTACGTGATATTTTTGATGCTTATGAAAAGATTCATAGTGATTATTTAAATATGATCCTTGTATATGGGGACGGTGAAAACTATATTTCAAATGATATGTACAGACCTGTACATGAAAGCTTCTATGGAGAGGATTGGTTTTTACAGGCTATAAAGGATGGTGGCTCTTATCGCTTTGACAGCGGGCTTAGAAATCTTCAAAGCTGGAAACATTATGACAGTGACAGTTATATTTCCATTGCAAGATCTGTACAGGAAGGTGATAGGACTCTGGGAGTATTGATGGTGGATGTTTCAGTTGGAGAATTTAAAGAGGCTTATCAGAATCTTGAAACCGATACTGAAAACTTTTTCTTTTTAATGGATGACGGTGGAGAAATCATCCTAAGTCCTGTAAACCGGATAGTATATAGAGTTGATCCGAAATGGTTTAGAGGAGATGAAGGAGTGGTAGTCTCTTCAATTGGAGATAAAAACTATAAATTTGTTTTTAATCGTTTTCGTGATAAAAAGCTTTTGATAGTAGGGGCATATGATGTGGAAGAGGAAAGTAAAATTCCTCTTCGTATGACCAGGATTTCAATATTTATAGCAGGTGTCTGCTTTGTGGCGGCTATGATATGGTCGGTGTGTTATCTTTTGGAAAATAACCAAAGCCTTTAACAGAGCTTTCGGATTTGATGCAGTCGGCTTCTGAGGGAAATCTTGATGTTAGATTTACGAGAGAATCAAAAGAGGATATAAGAATCCTGGGAAATGCTTTCAATAAGATGGTGGAGAAGCTTAAAACTCTGATGGAAATGATGAAGCTTGAACAAAAGCAAAAGCGTGAAGCGGAACTTTTGGTAATGCAAGAGCAGATAAAACCTCATTTTTTATATAATACTTTGGATATGATCGCCTGGATGGCAAGGAAAACATGGAGCCGGAGATATAGTACATCTGATTGAAACCATGTCCGAGTTTTTCCGTATAAGTCTTAGCAAGGGTAAGGAGATGATTCCTTTAAAAGAGGAGCTTAAAATGATACAGGCATATTTGGAGATTCAAAGCATGAGATATAAGGATCTTTTTCTATGAAATCTTTTTGTTCACCGGATATCAGAGATGAGCTTGTACTCAGAATGTGTCTTCAGCCATTGGTTGAGAATTGCTTTGTATCACGGTATTAAAAGAATCAGACAATCCACATGCAAAATAATGATATCTGCAGAATCGGTTAGAGGTGGAATTTGTATACAGATAAGAGATAACGGTTGTGAGATGGAAGAGATCATTGAGCAGTTAAATTCTTGTTTAAAGGCAAATGACTGGGAAAACTGGAAGGGCGGATTCGGTATAAAAAATGTAGGAAGAAGGCTGTGGCACAGCTTTGCAAAAGGGTAGCGGATTGCATTACTCAAAAGATGAAAACGGATATACAGTGGCAACTTTACTTATCTTAAAAGAAGAAGAGTAAAAAGCCAGAGGTGAGAATGAAAAAAGTATTGATTGCGGATGATGAGCCTATGATAAGAGAAGGATTGGCAGAAATGCTGATGTCCTTTGATCTTGGATTAAATATTGTAAGCAAAGCAAAGAACGGAGTGGAAGCACTTAGTATGGCCAAAACTTTGGGACCTGATATTATACTGGCGGATATTTGTATGCCGAGACTGTCAGGGCTGGATTTTGTAAGTAAACTACGTGAAGCAGAAGAAACAAAAACAGACATTATTATTATTTCGGGATTTCATGAATTTGAGTATGCCAGACAGGCTATTTCTCTAGGGTGTAAGGAGTATCTTTTTAAAAGCCTATTAAAGAAGAGTAGTTAAAATCCGTACTTGAAAGATTGCAAGTACCTTTCAAGGAAATAAAAAAACAGAAGAAAGGCTTTGTGGCGGACTGTTTGGAACTTTTAAAAGAGCAATATACAAACAGGGATATGGACCTAAAATATGCGGGCAGGAAAAGCTTTTTGTAAGCCCCGATTATCTTTCGCATAAATTGAAGGAAGAAACCGGACTGCCCTTTACACAGTGGCTGGTAAAGCTTAGGATTCAAAGAGCGGCTGAACTTTTAGAAACCGGAGAGTATTCTGTAAATGCTGTAGCCGATATGGTAGGATTTGCAAACCAGCATTACTTCTCAACAGTATTTAAACAATATATGGGGAAATCACCGAAGCAATATGGAGGAGGAGTATGAGAAAGATCCTCACACGTCCAAAAGAAATAACCTTTTAGCTTTTATACTTGTTTGCATTTTAGGATTGCTTTTATCGGAAAAATTATATGGCGAAGCTTATGAAAAGGTGGAGTCATACTCCTGCCTGATAGGACTTAGCTTGCCTGAGGTAGAGAATCCTTCACATGGAGCACTGATGGAAGAGTTACACTCTGAAATGAAGAATCGTGATCTTAATGTCATAATGAAGGAAGCAGGAGGAGATTTCCTGCAACAATGTAAGGATATTAAGCAGTTGGCCGCCTATGGTGTGGATGTGATGGTCATTTCACCGATAGATTCGGAATCGGTAAGAGAGGCTATAAAGGAACTTAATATGCCGGTGATTATCTTGGAAAATCCGAAATTTTTTGATGAGGGCAGTGTTTATATTGAGTATGACAGCCTTTGGGGAGGAAGAGCTCTGAGTCATATGATTTTGAATGAACATTCTGAGGGGATTTTACTGCTTAGAGGTCCTGAGTATGATCCTGTAAGCAGACAAAGAGAGACCGCATTTTTAGACAGCCTTACTAAGGAGCAGAGAGAAAGCTTGACAATACTTGAAGTCGGAAAAAACAGAGACGAGGCGGAAAGAGCCATGAAATATTTTCTTATTTCAAATACAGGTATAAAAGCGGTAGCAGGACTGAGTTCCCAGACATTATACGGTGCATATCTGGCGGCTGTAAAATTCAGAAATTTTGATATGTATTTTTACGGTATAGATAATGAGATGAGTATAAATAAGATAAGTGACGGAGACTTTCATTGGATAGTATATAACAGCATGGCTAAGAAAATACTTGATGTGAGAAGAGCTGTATCTTGGAAAAACAAGTTGAAAAAGGATTGAAATAGGGGTGTAAGCTGATAATACCTGTCAATCAGTCTAGATGTAAATTTATCATAAATAACAGTTTACTTATGATTCTTTTTCTGTTACAGATATAGTGAAAATAAAATTCAAATGCAAAGCGACAAAAATAAATTAATAAAAACATGAAAAATAATATACAAAACAGCAAGTTGTATATGTGTGCCATTGTAAGATTGCGTTACAGATTTATTTAATTATAATATACAAAGAAATTTAAGAAAATGATAGTTTAGAATATGGAGGATATCTATGGATTATCGCAAATCCGCCACAGAAGTACTGGCGGCGATAGGAGGAAGTTCAAATATTGCTGCCGCTGCACACTTTTTGCTAAAGATTACGTCTTGTAATTGTTGATAACGGTAAGGTTGACAAAAAGACCATTGAAAACATTGATGGTGTAAAAGGCGTGTTTGAGGCTTCCGGACAGTTACAAATCATCTACGGTACAGGTACTGTAGATAAGGTTTATGATGAGTTTATACATGTAGCCGGAATATCCGGAGCTACAAAAGAAGAGGCTAAGGCGGCTGCTGCAGCCAATACAAATATATTTCAGAGATTTATAAAGACTCTTGGAGATATTTTTGTTCCGATAATACCGGCAATTGTTGCTTCAGGATTTTTGATGGGAATCATGAATGCATTGGACTTCATGGTGGCTAACGGATTTTTTAAATATTGATACATCGTCATCAATATATGTGTTTGCAAATCTGTTTTCTAATATTGCCTACATATTCCCTGCCTATACTTATAGGATATTCGGCAGCGGGAGTATTTGGTGGAAATCAGTACCTTGGTGCGGTTATCGGTATGATAATGATTCATCCGAATCTTACAAACGCATGGAATGTGGCAACGGCTACAGATATAGCAACTCAAAGTGTATTTTTCGGTCTTTGGAAAATCAAGATGGTAGGATACCAAGGACATGTTATTCCGATTATGATATCGGTGTGGGTAATGTGTCAGATAGAGAGAGACTTCACAAAGTTGTACCTGCAATGTTTGATTTGTTTGTTACACCTCTCGTTTCCGGTATTTGCAACAGGTTATCTTGCACTTGCAGCTATCGGACCGGTATTTGTGTTTGTTGAGAACGGATTTTTAAATGCGGTGCAGCTCCTTATAGCAATACCTCTTGGCATAGGTTCATTTATAATGGGTGCTTTGTATGCTCCTACAGTTGTTATGGGTATTCATCATATGTATACCATTATCAGACCTCGGACAGATTGCAAAAATATGGTGTAACCTACTGGTTACCTCTTGCATCTGCAGCCAATATAGCACAGGGCGGTGCTTGCCTTTGCAATAGCTGTTAAGTCAAAGGATCCAAAGATAAAGAGCCTTTGTTTCCCTTCATCACTTTCAGCATTTATGGGTATAACGGAGCCAGCAATATTCGGTGTTAACCTCAGATTCTTCAGACCTTTCCTTGCAGGATGTCTCGGAGGTGCTGTAGGTGCCATGTTTGTTTCCATTATTAAGCTTGGAGCAACAGGAACAGGTGTTACAGGTATATTCGGAATTTTACTTACACTTTCAAATCCGGTGGGGATATATACTGATGTTTGTTATATCAATGGCGGTTGCATTTGCGGCAAGCTGGGTACTTACTCCGTCAAGCCTGATAGATGCAAATCTTGCTACTGAACCTGTGGAAGAAAATAAGAATGCTAAAGCTCTCGGAAATGTAAATTCTGCAGAGGTTGATAAAGGAGTAAGGGTAGAGATTAAGAAGGATGAAAATGCACATGTAGATGTGGGTTCACCTCTTAGCGGAAAGATAGTTTCTATGGAAGAGACCAAGGATGAGACTTTTATAGCGGGAATACTTGGAAAGGGTATATGTATTATACCTGACGGTGATACCGTATATGCTCCGGATGACGGTACTGTAATCGCGCTTATGGGACATGCCGTAGGGTATGAAGCTTGACAACGGAGTGGAGCTTATAGTGCATGTGGGTGTAAATACGGTGGAACTTGGCGGAAAGCATTTTGAAGCATTGGTTGCCAACGGAGATAAGATAAAGAAAGGTCAGGCTATTATGAAGTTTGACGCCAAGGCAATTTCAGAGGCCGGATATCTTATGACCACACCTGTACTTGTAACAAACAGCTTTGAATACAGTGATGTAACTTGCGCACCTCTTGGAGATGTGTCTGTGGGTGATAAAGTATTGAGTGCTGTTAAATAATATTAAAAGAAACAACCTCAGATAATAAAAATCTGAGGTTGTTTTTACACTAAATGCTCTTGGAGCTACACGCTTTATCATATCCAGCATATGATCATCCGGAGTGACAAACAGCAAAATGTTCTCACCGTTATTCGGAAAGATAAGACAATAAGAAGATGCCATATCCCTGTGGAGCAGTCTATTTTCTTGCCGTTTCTTTTGTCCGTTCATCTTAGGTGATGAAGTAGGAAAGCGGTTTCCAATGTCTTTAAATCCACATTAAGTACATTCTTTCTCTTTGTCTTATTGTATATAGCATCAATAGTAAGATCTGCATTCAATAAAGAATATTCATATTCGACAGAGATTCTCGGATAAACCATATAATAAAATACAAAACCGAGTCCTACGGCAAGAACTATGGCAAACTGTATGTAGAGTGAGAGTATAAGCAAGAACACTATTGCAACAATATTGACTGCCGAGAGAATAATTGCTGTAGTATCAGGTTTATTCTTTTTTTATAAGTAATTCATAAAATGTATCATTCATTGTTTTTCACCTTCAAAAATTTGTAATAAGTATGGCGGTATTAAATATATTTGCACCTGAAAAGTCTTTATATCAATACCGTATCTATTTTGCTCTATTCTGTAAACAAGAGTATTTCTATGCATATGCATATATCTTGCGGTTTCGGCAATACTCAGATTGTGACGGATAAAAGTATTCACAAGCTGCATGGTATCATCATCTATTGATTCACCGATATGATTTTTTAAAAACTTTTCACATACGGATTTCAGAATATTATAAATCAGTTCACCGGATCCAAGATCACCCGGACCTATTATTTTTTATCAGAATAAAAGATCAGCTTATAGTCAGTAGCCCTGACTGAGCTCTGAATATTCCTTTGTCAAAAGAGATAAATCGGTAAATATATCGCTGTATGCAATATATGCGCCGGTCATTCCTTCCGTCGCTATAACATCTATAAGAGGGTGTGCAATATTGTCTTCTCAAGATATAAAAAGCATATATGAGTGGAATCCGTTATACAAAAGATATTCCGAGCTCTTTTCCCGGATAGAGTGAGGTGATTATCTTTGTAATATTATCATCTACTTTTGTCGGAACATATATAAGATACAGGCGCATTTTTGTCTCAGGCTTTTATACCAAGCGCCTTGATTGCATTTACCTGTTCCTTGTAGGATAAAATCCACTAAGTATATTCAAAAGAAGATTTGCGCTTGAATATTTTTCCTTGTATGCAGTGGAAAGTTTCTTTAAATCTATAAGATCTATTTCATCTTCATTTTCAATACGAAGTTTTATTCCGTCAATTTATATATTTTATTTAATTCATTTTTAAAGTCATTATTCATGACTATATATAGCTTTAAATAATGCCTTGGTCAAAAGTATTTTACCATAATAAAATAAAGGGGTAAAAAATTACCCCTTATCATAAAAACAAATTAGTTTGTAATTGTAAGCTCTGTTTCCTTATCAAAGATATGAACCTTTTCCATATCAAGAGCGAACTTAGCGTGATCGCCTGTTCTAAGATTTGTTCTTGGATTTACTCTTGCTGTCATCTGGAATCCTTCTACATCAAAGTATAAGAATACTTCTGCACCCTAAGAGCTCATAAACCTTGATATCTGACTCGATAACGCTGTCAGGTGAGCTGTTGATAAAGAGCTCTGAATCATGCATATCCTCAGGACGAATACCAAGCACTACAGTCTTACCGTTGTAAGAACCGTCTTTGAACTTGGCAATCTTTGAGATAGGAAGCTTAAGTGTATTTGCTCCAACCTTTAAGAATACATCCTCACCCTTGTTCTCAACTACAGCATCCATGAAGTTCATCTGTGGTGAACCGATGAATCCTGCAACGAAGAGATTGCAAGGAGCATTGTAAAGATTTGCAGGAGAATCAACCTGCTGAACAATACCGTCCTTCATAACTACGATTCTTGTACCGAGTGTCATAGCCTCTGTCTGGTCATGAGTAACGTAGATGATAGTAGCGCCAAGTCTCTGATGAAGCTTTGAAATCTCGATACGCATTTGTACTCTAAGCTTTGCATCAAGGTTTGAAAGAGGCTCATCCATAAAGGAATACCTTAGGGTTACGAACGATAGCACGTCCCATCGCAACTCTCTGTCTCTGACCTCCCGAAAGAGCCTTGGGCTTTTCTGTCAAGGAGCTTCTCAAGGTCAAGTATTCTTGCAGCTTCACGAACAAGTCTGTCTATTTCATCTTTAGGTCTCTTACGAAGTTTAAGACCGAATGCCATATTGTCATATACAGACATATGTGGATAAAGAGCATAGTTTTGGAAAAACCATGGCGATATCTCTGTCCTTAGGCTCAACATCGTTAACGACCTTGCCGTCAATTTCAAGTGTACTGCCTCGAGATATCCTCAAGTCCCTGCAATCATACGAAGTGTTGTAGACTTACCGCAACCTGAGGTCCCTACAAAGATGATGAACTCTTTGTCTGCGATTTCAAGGTTGAAATCCTGAACAACCTTAAAACCGTTAGGATAAACTTTTTCAATATTCTTTAATGATAAACTAGCATATTGCCTCCTAAAAATTTATACGAATTTTATGTTTTCAGCATATAAAATAAAGTGTAGGCTTTCAATCGCATGCATGACCAAAAATACATAGTTTCTTTCGTCAAAATAACGAATTGAGAAAAGTGCCCTATATGATTTACATAAAACCGGCATTGTGCTATGCTAAGAAAAATATATCGACCGTAAAAACTTAATATGATAAAGGAAGTATACGATAGGTGTAAATAATATAGCGAGGTGAAAATGAAGAAGGCATGGTGGAAGGAAGCGGTAGTATACCAGATATATCCGAGAAGCTTTTGTGACAGCAACGGAGACGGAATAGGCGATTTAAACGGTATTACAAGTAAACTTGACTATTTAAAAGAGCTTGGAATAGATGTAATATGGCTCTCACCTGTTTATAAGTCACCAAATGATGACAACAGATGATATCAGTGATTATGAAGATATCATGACTGAGTTCGGTACTATGGATGACTTTTGATAAGATGCTTGCAGCTCGCATGAGAGAGGAATCAAAGATAGTGATGGACCTTGTGGTAAATCATACATCGGATGAGCATCCTTGGTTTTGTTGAGAGTCGCAGTTCAAAGGATAATGAAAAGAGAGATTATTATATCTGGAAGGAAGGTAAGGACGGTAAGGAGCCTACCAACTGGGGTTCAGCATTCTCAGGTCCGGCATGGAAGTACGATGAAAACAGATATGTATTATCTTCATCTCTTCTCTGTAAAACAACCTGATTTAAACTGGGAAAATCTAAGGTCAGAAAAAGAAGTCTTTGATATGATGACAAGATGGTGTGAAAAGGGCATCGACGGTTTCAGAATGGATGTTATAAAGCCTTTATATCAAAACCTGAAGGATATCCTGATGCAAAGTGGTAGGACTTTACGGAGATATGGGAATATGTGCAACGGACCTAAGGTGCATGATTATCTTAAAGAGATGAATGAGAAGGTACTTTCAAAGTTTGATATTATGACTGTAGGTGAGACTGCAGGAGTTACTCTTGAAGAGGCAAAAAATATGCAAATACTGACGGTAGCGAGCTTAATATGGTATTCCAGTTTGAGCATATGGACCTTGACGGTGGTGAGAAGTTTAAATGAGTCCCACAAAAGCCGATGCCGCTTGTTCCTTTTAAAGGAGAATTTGAGCAAATGGCAGAAAGAGGCTTGACGGTGTGGCATGGAACAGTTTGTATTTTTGTAATCACGACCAGCCAAGAATCGTGTCAAGACTTGGTGATGAGAGCGATGCTTACAGAGAACTTTCAGCAAAATGTATTGCAACCTGTTTACATATGATGCAGGGTACACCTTATGTATATCAGGGTGAAGAGCTTGGAATGACCAATACGGTATTTAATTCTGTGGACGATTTCAGAGACCTTGAGTCTGATCAATGCTTACAGAGAACTTGTTGAGAGCGGACTTTATACTGATGGAGATATGTTCCCTCAAGATTGCACACAAGAGTAGGGACAATGCAAGAACTCCTATGCAGTGGGATGCAAGTGAGAATGCAGGCTTTTACTACAGGAACACCTTGGATAGCCCGTTAATCCGAACTATAAAAAGATCAATGTTGCGGATCAGTTAAAGAGGAAGATTCTGTATTCCATTACTATCAAAAAGCTATTAGACTTAGAAAAGAAAATGAGATAATAGTATACGGAAATTATGAACTTTTACTTCCGGAAGATGAAAATATTTTTGCATATACAAGAACTTTGGACAATACAAAAGCTTTTAGTGGTATGTAACTTCAGCAAGAGCGAGCAAAAGTTTGACTTCTCAGGCTATGAAAAATGCTAAGGTGCTTATATCAAATTATAACAGAGATGCTAGAAAAGACGGCATATTAAAGCCTTATGAAGCGACTGTTTTATTACTTGAAAATGCATGAAAAACGTGATAAAATGTTGACAAATATAATAAAGATACTTAATGGAGGAGAATAAAATGAAAAAGATTCTTGAGTGTTGCAGCAGGTGTGTTTAGCCTGTATCTGCTATCTTGGCAGAGTTGCGGTTCAGGCGCTGCAAAAGAGTGACGGTGGTGCGGATAATCAGAGCAGTGCTGCAGAGACTAAGGCAGGCGAGAGCAAAGACCTGACAGTGCTGCAAGCAAAGATGCCCTCAGACTTATCAACGGTAAGATTGAGATTGATGCACAGTTAAAGAAAGCTGCTGAAAAGTTCAAAGAGAAGACCGGACAGGAAGTTGTTATCGAGTCACTTGGTGGCGGTGTTGATATCCAGGGTCAGATAAAGAGCTACAAGGCTGCAGACAATATGCCTGATTTGTTCGTTATCGGTGGTGACGGAGATTACGCCAACTGGACAGATATGGTTGCGGATCTTAGTGATACAGAGTTTGCAAAAGAATACGGACTTTGCTTACAAGGATAAGAGCAACAGGTAAGGTTGTAGGTTTCCCATATGCGGTAGAGGATATGGAATCACATAATGCCGATATCTTGGAGAAGGCAGGTATCGATCCTGCAACACTTAAAAACTATGATGCTTTCAAGGCTGCTTTTGAGAAGCTTGACGGCATGAAGGATGAGCTTGGTATTCAGGCTGTAGCATCAGTTGCCGCAGAGGCAGGACAGATGTATTGGTCAACAGGTAACCACTTATTCGGTTATTACTATACAGGTGGTCTTGAGAGAGGCGACAACAAGTATTTTGATATGGCAATGAAGGGTGAGCTTGATGATGAGAGACTTGGTGAGTTTGCCGATATGACAGAGCTTCTTTTCAAGTATGCAGATCCACAGGTACTTGTTTCAGGAACATATGATGACCAGTTGGCACTTTGGGCACAGGGTAAGACAGCATTTATTACACGGGTAACTGGATTGATCCTTCACTCCCAACATACAATGTGTCATTTAAGGCAGGTCTTTTACCGCTTGCTTTCACAAAGTCAGATATGACAAGAATCCTTGCAGACTGCCCGTCATGGTGGTGTGTATATAAGGACGGTAAGAATGTAGAAGGTGCTAAGGCTTTTCCTGACTTCCTTGCTACAGATCACGATGCACAGGAGATTCTTGTAAAAAGAAGCAGGTATGATTTCACCATATAAGACAAGTACAATAGAGCCTGAGACTCCACTTTGCGGTTAGCCTTAAGAAGTATGTAGATGCAGGTGAGACATCTTCATGGGCATGGTCAAATATGCCTGAAGGACTTGCACAGAACGCACTTGGACTTGTATTTGATTCATTTTGCAAAGGGAAGCATTACAAGAGATGATTTTGTAACTTTGATGAAGTCAACAATGGCTGACTACATAGCAAACAATAAGAAATAATATTTTTAAAATGCTTCGCAAATTATAGAACAGCGAGTCTTTGAAGTTTTTGATGGCGACTTTTTAAAGTCGCCATTTTTATAGAAAGATTTTTAAACTAAGTTTATTGAAGAGTGAAAATTGAATACAGATAAAAAAATAATTCCTTTGGCAATGCTGGCTCTTGGAGCAATACTTACAATTTGATGCATTGATTTTAGACTTGACCAGGGGCTACGGGAGAGCTTAGAGGATATATACTTATTTTGAGTGTTATTTTACTCATATTGGGCGTATTTAAAAATGCCATAAGAAGCACACAAAGATAGTAAATATGGTATTTTTATTTCCGATGGTATTTACTTTTGTAGTGACGGTTATAATTCCTTTTATTTTGGGTATTATATATTCATTTACAGATTGGAACGGAATACAGGTTACAAGATTTGTCGGATTTGAAAATTACATTACAATGTTTAAACAGTCGGACTATGTATATTCATTTGTAATTACACTTATATATACAGTTATAAATATGGTTTTTGGTTAATGTTGTCGGATTTGTGCTGGCACTTGTATGCTCATCAAAGATAAAGGGTACATCGTTTTTCCGTTCAGCTTACTTTTACCGAACCCCATTGGTGGTCTTGTACTCAGTTATGTGTGCAATTTATCTTCAATAAGGTATTTACAACCATATTTGCAGGTTCATTGTCAATGCTTACAGATGCCAACCTTGACCACTTGCTATTTTTGATAGTAAATACATGGCAGTATGCGGATATAATGCTTATTTATCTTACAGGTCTTCAGACTGTACGAAGGATGTATTGAGGCATCGGGAGTTGACGGAGCTTCACACCTATAACACTGTTTTGCAAAATAAAAGATACCGATGATTGCAAATACATTTACAGTATGTATATTCCTTACATTGGTAAAACTCATTTAAGCAGTTTGACTTAAACCTTGCGATAACAAACGGTGCACGAGCCGTATTATGGGACCGAAGATTATTCAGGCTACAGAGCTTTTGGCTCTTAATATTTATAATACAGCTATCAGAAAGAACAATTATGCTCTTGGGTCAGACCAAGGCGGTTGTATTCTTTATAATACTTGCAGCAGTATCTTTGACACAGGTTGCAATCAGTAAGAAGGAGGAGTAGAGCTATAATGAAGGCACGAAAAGCAAGAAATTTAATCGGCAGTATTATAGGCTTTATTATCGCATTCTTTATACTATGCCCTTTCTTCCTGGTAATTATAAACTCTGCAAAAACCAGTGCGGATATAGTAATCAGTCCCTATATCTTTACCTAAGAACTGGGGACAGATGCTTGCAAACTTTAAAGGGTGTTATAAACAATGACAACTTCAGTTATTGGAGCTCTTTCAAAGCTCTTTGATAATTACAGTGGTTTCACTTGTGCTTTTTGACATTGTTCTCATCAATGGCTGCATGGGTACTCAGCCGTCATCATAAAGAGGGTTGGTCAAACTTCATCTTTATGATGTTTGTAGCAACTATGGTTATTCCTTTCAGGTAGTTATCTTCCTATGCTACAGTTTTCAAGAATATAGGAAACTTTACAGGAATACAGATGCTTTTCAAGCTATAAAGGGTGTAGTATTTGCTTACCTCGCTTTTGGAGGTTCCATGTCAATATTTGTATTGCACGGATTTATAAAGGGCATTCAAAAGGAGCTTGAGGAGGCTGCATGGATTGACGAGTTGCTCTCCTGAAGGCACATTCTTCAGAATAATAATGCCTCTTCTTCGTCCGGTACAGATGACGGTTCTTATACTGAACGGTTTGTGGATATGGAATGACTATTTGCTTCCGTCCATTATGCTTGGACTTAACGGTAAGATCGAAAACACTGCCTATCATGGTAAGCAGCTTTGTAGGCTCTTATGTAAAAGCAGTGGGATTTGATTCTTAGCGCCGCATTCTTGCTATGATTCCTATAGTATTATTATTCCTGATTGCTCAAAAGCAGATTATTCAGGAATGGTAGACGGAGCTATTAAATAAGATGTTAAAGGGTAAACCCTAAATATAAGCCATGCGAATCCGATTTTGCATGGCTTAAAAATACAGGAGAGAAAATGAGAAAAAAGTGGAATATTACTTCATATAAGCAGCCTTCCCGGGCAAATATGGAATAGGAAGTTTCGGAAAAAGCTGCATATCACTTTGTTGACAAGTTAAAGAGGCAAAGCAATCATTCTGGCAGATACTGCCTCTTGGACCACAGGATACGGAGATTCACCATACCAGTCATTTCTACATTTGCAGAAATCCGTACTTTATAGATCTTGAACAACTTATAGAAGAAGGTCTTTTGACCAAAAAGGAATGTGACAGTGTAGATTTCGGCACAGATTTAAAGAGAGTTGACTATAAAAAGCTCTATGACGGTAGATTTGATCTTTTACATGAGGCATATGAGAGACATAAAGTTTATGAAGATGATAAATTTGCAGATTTTGTTTATAGAATTCCAAAATGGCTCTGGGATTATGCACTCTTTATGAGCGATTAAAGACTATTTTTAACGGAGAGCCTTTTAATACCTGGCCGAAGGATATAGAGAAAGATATGATTATGCCATCAATTATTATAGGGAGAAGCTTTGCTTTGATATAGAATTTTTATCAGTTCCTGCAATATAAGTTTTGATGAACAGTGGAAGAAATTAAAGCATATGCTAATGAAAACGGTATAGAGATTATCGGCGATATTCCGATTTATGCTATGGACAGATGCTGGACACCTGGGCGCACAGAGAGCTATTCCAGATGGATGAAGAGGTAAGGCTGTAGCGGTGGCAGGGTTGTCCGCTGACGGTTTTGCTCCTGACGGACAGCTTTTGGGAAATCACTTTATAATTGGGGATATCACAGAGATACAGGATATAAATGGTGGATAAAAGAGACTTGGAAAAAATTTTTGAAAAATATGATGTTATCAGAATAGATCATTTCAGAGGATTTGATGAATACTATTCCATCCCCTGCAGAGAATAGAGACTGCGGCAGGCGGTCACTGGGAGAAGGGTCCGTATTGAACTCTTTCAATAAGATAAGGAAAGACTTGGTGACTGTAAAGCTTATAGCGGAGGATCTTGGATATGTGACGGACAGTGTAGAAGACTTGTAAACGACAGCGCTATCCCGGAATGAAAAGTCCTTGAATTTGCTTTTCGATTCCAGAGATCAGGAAGCGCAAATGACTACTACCTCATGATTATACAAGAAACAGCGTGGTATATACCGGAACTCATGACAATGAGACTGTGATGGGATGGCTTGATGATATTACGGAAAAAGAGTATGATATGGTGCTTGCATACTTTAATTTAAAGAAGTCCGACAAGAAGACGAAGTCTGTGATGCACTTATCAGAGCGGCAATGGGAAGTGTCTCGGATACGTATTATACCTATCAGGACTATCTTCACTATGACCACAGGTACAGAATGAACACACCTTCCACAATAGGTAAGAACTGGATGTTCAGACTTACAGAGAGATGAGATAGATGAGAATACCTGGAAGAATATCAAACTATCGACAGGTTGTACGGCAGAGGTGAAGATTAAATTATGAAAATAAAATAAGACTCTTTTGGAAAAAGATATTTTTAGTAAAAAAAGAACCTGTCAGGTGTTTGTTCCGACAAGTTTTTACTATCATTTAAATTTCTAACAAACTGGTATCCTTCAGCTTTGATCTCTGCCTTCATTTAAATCAACACATCCACATTGTTTAAAATATATTTTTACATTTGAAGGAAGTTTTACAGTCTGCGGCTTGGTTCCCGAAGTTGCCGAGTACAATGACGTTTGATTGTCTTACTCTCTTAAAATGCCATCAATCTTTCTACCTCAGGGAACACAGTGCAGTCTTACCATACTACAGTCTCAGATACTCCGGATTTTTTCTGGGAGGTAAGTTTTATAGTGAAAGCAGTGAATTAGGATCGTTTATTTGTGATGCCGCATTGATTCTCTTATAGTCAGGGCTTACCATAAGCCATGGTGTTCCTGTGGTAAATCCTGCATTTTTGCTGTCATCCCACTGGAGAGGAGTACGGCTGTTGTCACGGCTGTAATGCTACGGCTGCAAATGCCTCTTCAGGGAGACAGTCCGGCTTCTATTGCTACTTTATACTGGTCACGGGTTGATACTATCATCTATCTGATCATAGAGGTGAAGTTTACATTCTCCATACCTATTTCCTGGCCTTGATAGATAAACGGAAGTCCACAAAGCATAAACTGCATTGTACCGAGGAATTTTTGCGGTTTCGCTAAGCTCGTCTGCAGGGATATAGTGGCTCACACCTCTTGGCTCATCATGGTTTTCGATAATGGTGGAAATCATTCCATATCACCGATCTTTTTCCTGAGTCTCAAAGCAGCATCTCTTATAGTCGTCAGGGGTAATAGGCTTGCAGTCATATGCAACCGTTTTACTCTTTTCCGAATATTGTCTCATTGAAGTCAAACATTGAAAAATAACCGTCATCGACCGATGAAAAGCAGGGATATCCCTCTTCACGCTCGTCAAATGCTTCGCCGACTGTGAAAGCGTCATGCTTGGCAAATGTCTCATTTTTAAGTTCTGTAAGGAAGTCACCTACACCTATAGCATCCTCAGCATTCTATGTGGCTCCACAAAAGCGTCTTCTCTGATCCGGTGAGTAGCAATAGTCAATTATAGGGAGAGCCTTCTTTATATTTATAATGGCATCAATTCTAAAACCCTGCAAGTCCTCTCTCAAGCCACCAGTTGATCATTGTATATATTTCTTCGCGAACTTTTTGTTTTTCCAGTTGAGGTCGGGTCTGCTTTTATGGAAGAGGTGAAGATAGTACTTGTTTGTACCGGGATCTTTTTCCATGCACTTCCACTAAGTAGGAACGCCAGTTGTTAGGCTCCTTGCCGTCATTACCTTCTTCGATATGAAATACTTTCCATATTCTCCATCAGGATCTTCCATAGCTTTTTAAACCACTCATGCTCATCCGAGCAGTGATTTTACTAAGGTCCATAAGGATGTACATATCTCTTTTTAGCTTCCACAAAAGTTCATCCATATCGTCCATATTTCCGAATACGGGATCTATATTGTAATAGTCTGAAATATCATAGCCTGATCCGCAAAAGGAGCAGTAACAAGAGAACAACCATATATGTCAACTCGAGATCTTTAAATAGTCAGTTTTCTATAATACTCTCAGGTCACCTATACCGCTTCCTGTGGTATCATTAAAAACCTTTGGATATATTTGATAAAGCAACTTTACCATGCCACCATTTTTCTTCATAAATAACCTCCTAAGAAAACATTTTTCTAAAGTCATAATATATCATAATATCCAAATTATATGCAAATATAAAAATAAAGGTAGCATACAGTACACCTTATTTTTCAAAAAGTATTTAAAAATTTTTCTTTAAAACCACACCGCTACCTATCATAGACAGGATAAAAGCGGAAAAATACTATCATAATTCTTTTAGACATATCCATAAAGAAGCCTGTGGCACATATTTATCAAATTGTCGGTAGCCAGGTCAAGCATCCACAAATCATTGTTAAAAAGATATGGTGGAAGATTATAAAATATTTTTCAAAAATCTCCGGCAATAAGAAATACCAAAACAGCAGTTATGGCCAGAGTAATTAAAGTGCCGAATGTAAGTACATTTGACAGAAAGCAAAATATTTTACCCTTTAATAATCTTTACCGCTATAATGCAAGAATACTGACTGCTATAAGTATATATCTAAGATAAACAGCTCCAACAAAAAGACCTCATGCATCCTCCACATATGTGACAACTTCTCTTTCATTAAAGAAAACCATGTCAGGGATTCCTGCAATATTTGCCTTTATATCGGAGAGTTTTTCTCTGTCACCTTTTAGATAGCTCATCATATCCTTTGTAACATTCATAAGATCGGACATTGAAATATCCACGTAGTTTGTTACGGCATATTTCTTATATTCTTTTCATAAAATGAAAAATCTGAATATAGCCGCAATTTCAGATGGATGTAACCAACGATAAACATCGGTGAAAAGCTTAAAATAATTCCTAAAAAAAGAATCTAAGTATTTTCATTATGCATCCTTCAAGACTCTATAACCTTCAACCTGGTGAATTCCTCACGATCCTTTTCTTTCAAAGCATTCGTGATATTCTTTGTAAGATTTTCATAGGTTGGAATAGTGATATTCTTTAAGGCGGTGGCTCTGGAGTCTTTTAATATTTCTTGCCAGACGATAAGCAGGGATTTTCTATCATGGAAAGTCTTACAGTAAGTCTTTTACTTCATTGAAGCATTCTCTGGCTTTATCAAGTGACTCTCTTGTAGCGTAATGAAAGCATATGTAGGCTCCATGGGAGAATCATCAAATCTTACAAGAGGTATTTCAGTAGCCCATTACCGACCTGAGTCTTTATCTGTATACTGTCTTCAACAGACTCGAACCTGCGACATCCGATACAAGTCGATACCCAATTCGATGTTGCATACATCAGTGCCTTGTATAGCGGCACAAGGTTGATATCTATTTGTTTTTGGTTCCTTAGCCTCATCAATCAATCCCATGAGCTCGCGGATAAGAATATTTCTCTTCTTATCCATCAAACATAGCCCTGTCTCACCAGTGCCAGAGAGTTTTTGAAGCTATCAAATTACCCTTTGTGAGAATGTATTAATATTCATAATTAATCCTCTACTGCAGCAGGGAACTATATCACCGTTTGCATCAAGTACTGTCGGCTATAATACTGATCAGTACCTTTGTATCTATTCTGTCAAGCTCGCCTCTAGGCATAGAGACCGAGAAGTTTCCAGCCGATTTCCAAGGTATCAAATATTGTTCTGTTATCATTAACAGACTGACCGATAAACATCTGCTCAAAGGCTCTACCGAATATAAGATATTGTTTATCCGTATCGGACAATTCATCCTCACCGATAACTGATGCAAGCGCTCTGGCATCACCCACCTTTGAAGTAGGAAGAGAGAGCTGATTTGCCACATCCTGATGGTGCATCTTGTAAAGCCTTCGCCGATACCGTCCTTCATAAGTCTTGAAAGAGAAGGAAGTACTGAGATAGGAGGATAGATTGACTGACCGTTTAAGTCTCTGTCCAGAACTATCTGGCCCTTCAGTTATATATCCTGTAAGGTCGGGAATCAGGTGAGTGATATCATCATTCGGCATGGTGAAATATCGGAATCTGTGTAACGGAACCGTTCACACGTTCACAATACCCGCTCTCTCTATATGGTGGCAAGCTCTGAACAAAGATATCCCAGAAAACCTTTTTCTTGAAGGAATCTCACCTTTGAAGATGAAACCTCCGCATTGCCTCCGCAAAAAAGTCATATCCGTAAAGTATTACAAGTATATGCATGCCCTTTTTCAAAATAGCAAGATATCAGCAACAGTGAAACCACCTTCAGAGTAATAAGTCTTTCTACAACAGGATCGTTTGCAAGATTGATGAGATGTGATAACATGGTCACTAACACCGCTCTCTGCAAATGTTCTCTGGAAGAAATCAGCCACATCATGCTTTACACCCATGGCTGCAAATACAACCGCAAACTTCTCATCATCATTGTTGCTGTCACCCAAAGAAGATTGTTGAACAAGCTGTGCCGCAAGTTCATCATGTGGAGTCCGTTTCCTGAGAAGATAGGTAACTTTCTGACCTCTGATAAAGGTCATAAGTCCATCGATGTGAAATACCGGTTCTGATATAGTTTCTCAGATATTCCCTTGTGACAGGGATTGAGCGTTTTCCGTTTACATCTATGGTCTTTTCCGCCTCTACACTTCCAAGTCCGTCGATAGGTTCTCCGATACCGTTGAAAGTTCTTCGAACATTGCCTCCAAACGCCTATTTCATAAACTTTCCTGTAACTGTATATGTATTTCTAGCTGCCATACCGTCAGTTCCTTCAAAAACCTGTATTACCCGCTTTGTCACCGTTTATTTCAATGATTCTGCAGACGTCTTTCTTTACCGTTTACGGTCATTTCTAATCTCATCAGTAGGCACCCTTGAGCACCCTCAGAACTACCAGTGGTCCGTTTATGGAACTAAGTCAGGTATTCTATTGACATGTTTTACCTCCCTATGCATTCTTTTCAAGTGCACTTTTCGTAGAATGTGTCAATATCTTTTTGTGATCCAACATCTCGAGCTATCATTAGGAACATCATACTATGGAAGAAACTTTGTCCCAGATACTGTCTGATGCAAAACACTCCTTAGGCATACCCTGATGAACAGAGCCTTTTGATTTCTGATGAGATAGAGTATAACATCCATCATTTTGTACTGCTTTTATCAGCGGAACACAAGTATCATCCTGTGGAGCATTTTGCTGAAGAAGCCTACTCTATAACCTTAGCTATATCAAGTACAAGTTTTCTAGATCGTCAGGCAAAACATCAGCACCGATAAGTTTACTATTTCCATCAGAGATGCTTCCTGATTGAGTATATATACAAGCCTGTTTCTATATTCTACAAGTTCTTATCTACATGCTCCCGCATACCAAAGCGCAAGATCTATCAGGTATTCCGAATAGCTGTCAAGCCACTGTATAGCAGGAAATGTCTTGCATATGCAAGTCTCTTATCAGTCCCCAGAAACAGCGTACAAATCTCTTGGTATTTTTGTGTACAGGCTCGGAGAAATCACCACCCTGTGGAGACCGCACTCGATAATTGATGCGAGTCCTTCACTTCCGTTTAAGTTTTGCATCGTGCCGGCTCTCTATAGAATGCTGAGTCTTGATGCCAGATATGCCGGGAAACCTTCCTCCGCGGGACATTTCCTCAAGTCGTCCTGAGATCTCAGAAGAGCCTCAGCCCATCTTGATATCAGGTCCAGCCATGATTGCAACATCATAGCATATCACGGTAATATTCTGCAAGTGTCAGTCCTGAATAAAGAGATGCCTCTCTGGCAGCAACCAGCATATTTGAAGTGTTTGCGATAAGAGTTGTTCTATCCATCAAAAGGATTTTTCCAGTCTTAGGATCTCATAAGCTCTGAGAACTCCTCAAGAACCTGAGTCATCTCATTTCCCGCTCACCTGCGATATAAATAATAATATTTGCATCGGACCATTTTTGCAATCTGGTGCTGTGTCATAGTCTTACCTGTACCAGAATCCTCCCGGAACAGCTGCAATTACTCCCTTTGCAGAGGAAGAGAGTATCAAGAATTCTCTGACCGTGTCATACCGGAACGCTTGCCGGGAATCTCTTCTTTCTAGGTCTCAGAACACGAATAGGCCAATGCTGCTGTGTCATAGTGATCGGAATCTCACTTCCGTCTTCAAGCTGCAAAGTGAGAATCTTGTCATTTATCAGTATACTCACCAGTCTTCAACACATCAAAACATAACCTAAGGTTTGGAAGCATTACTCTATATAATATTGCAGTGTTTCGAAGCACCTCAGCAATTATGGTTCCCTCCGTCTATAGCCTGTCCCAGTTTTTACGGTTATATGTGTTTTCCAGAGTTTCTTTGTATCAAGTGAATCCACACTTACCTCTGGAAATATAGGTTCCCGTCAACCTTTGCAATCTCACTTAAAGGTCTTTCAATACCGTCAAAGATATTGATTAGGATACCGGCGCAGAGTTACGGAAACGGAGCACCTGTACCTGTTACAATTTCTTGAGCTTAATGCCGCCGGTTTCCTCATAAACTTCTATGACGGTTGCATCGGAGTAAAGTCCGATTACCTCTACTACAGATTTTCTTCTCCTACATGTCCCATCTCATGCATTTCAAAACCAGAATCATTTGATAGTCTTTCACTATAGAGTCCGTTTATTGCAAATATAATACCTGTAGTTGCCATTATAGTACCTCCATATCTACATCAAATTTTTCCTTTGCTTCTGAAATCTTTTTCAAAAGAATTGTCAATCAGAATATTTTTGCCGGTATAACGGCTCTCATACCACCATGAAAAGGATGTTACTGATGGCTATATCAATATCATGCCTTACGGAAAGATCATGTGCAGAGAGATTCATCATTAGGGTCTATATATGTTTTCACCTCATCATTTCCCGCAAATTTCAATGCTCTTTCAATTTGTGAATCTATCAAAGCTACATATTCAGGGGTTTCCTGATACTCTGCAGAGTCTTTCCTCAAGCTGTGCAAAAATCTTTCCTTGAGCTCAGCAGCCTTTTTGCCGAGCTCCATTCGTCAATTTATCTGTTCAAGAACAGCTCTTTGTTCATCTCTTTGTCAATCCTTGTAGTTTCAGTTTTGACTTCCATATCAGCAAGTCTTGTCTCACTGTTTTGGTAGTCTAAAAAGTCCTTCTCTAAACATTTTTATAATCTGAAAGTATTTTTCAGCGGCAGCAATGGCATCACAGTGCAAAGCCTCTTTTAAAATGCTGTAGTTTTTCTTCTATTGTCAGATAATACCTACCTTTTTAATCTTAATCTAAAGTTCATTTTTGCAAGATTATAATCATGCAAACTATTACAGTTTCAAACCGATAGCCTCATTTACATAGTCTGTAATGAAGTTTTCGGATCTTCCGGTGCCATGTCGATCCGGGTATATCAATAAAGTGGTATATGTGATTCCATCTTATATTTGTTACAAGCTCAGGATAATCCTTTGAAAACTTTTCCGTGAAGCACAATGCCGATATCTTTGCTCTTTTATAACAAAATCAAGGGCATTTGCAAGTTCATGCTTTTCATGAACCACCACTCCTTCCACCCTGCAGAGTCTCATACCTGTGAGGTATCCACATTATCACTTATAAGATACATTTTCATAAAATCGCCTTTATAAACGACCAAGAATCATAGATGCAACTACAAGTCCGTAAAAGTAAACACCTTCTACCAAGACCTACAGATGAAGTGACTTAGCAAAGGTTGAACCGTCCTGCACATGATAGCTCCAAGTGCTGCTGAGGCTGCCGCAGATGCAGCGATACCGCCACCGATACATGCAAGACCTACTGAAAGAGCTGCTGAGAGGTATCCTGAGCCTGTAGCTGATGAAGCTGCTGTTTCAGAAGCTGCGTAAAGCATTCCTGATAAGAAAAATGCGCATGTAATCGCCATAACACCGAGAGAACATAACAACATTTCCTGCAAGGGCTTTTTATAACGACCTTTGTCTTTTCGCCTATCATAAATGCGATATAAAGGAACTGCGATACGCAAAATAAGGGCTGCTGCAAGTGTTACTTTACTAATGTATTCATTTTTCTCTAACTAAAACATAAAAATTATTTACTATGAATAAAGGTTTAGAAATTCTCTTGCGTCACCTGTATAAAATCTTGAGAACAACTCATAATACTCAAGACGTAATACCTGTATACCTGCAATTAAACCTTCATACCCATTACAAAATATTCTCCCGAGGACAACAACTATCCAGTTGATATTGCCCTTTCAGCACCTGAAAGCATACGAACTACTTCCATCATTGCCGCATGGCTGACTGTCACACCCTACTGACAAAGGAAGAGAGTTTGAAGAAGTAGCAAAAGCACTTCAAAAAGCTCAAAGAATCCTGCAGAATAAACATACTACACCTCCTCGAGATGCTATCTTTCTTTTCCAATACAGCCGATAAAGGCTCTTTTTAAGAAAATTAAAATTAAAGGTAGCAAACATTATAAACAGTACAATTGTCATCAGCATATGATTACCTGTCATAAAGTATTATGGTAATAAGTGCCGATGCATAAAATACAAAGTCCTACACACCGTTTGCATCAAACAATGCTTCAACGGTTCATTAAACCTAAAGCTTTGTCAAAATACTTAAGATCATCATAAGTATTATTATGAACATACCCAGGTTATAGTTACCACAAATACCGTATTTAAATTTCCGATAACTGGGAAGTGCAGTCATTGCTTTTGCGGGTCTTACCCCAAAGTGGCTGTATTATATCTTCAAATCCGAATATAGAACCGAATAAGAATCCGAATATTGTGAGAAGAATCCGCATCTGGCGATAATTGCCGCAAACGCGATTTCTTCTTAGAGCTATAATACTTCCGAGTATTAAAGCACAAGACCCTGTCCGACATCTCCGAACATAAAACCGAGACAAAACGGAATATGTCAGAGCTATAAGTATTGTGGGATCGAATTCCTTATAATTCAGCAGCCCGTACATTTCAACAAACATTTCATAAGGTTTGAAAAGGGCATTGTTCTTTTAACTTTATAGGCGGAGTGCTGCTTATTTTTGATAAATTTCTTTCCATCAAAGACAGAAAAGTGCTCGGCTCATTTTCAAAGTTCTTTTGCCAGTTTTTCCAGCATCATCTTTTGTAAAGCCATCACGCATATGATATAGAAGACTTTTCTTTATCTTTTCTAGTTTATCTCCTGGTGGCTGCCGCATAGCTCTCTGACTTCAAAGACCTTGTTGAGATCTATAGTACCTGATTTGCCAAAAGAAAATCTTCGGCTGTTTTCAAGTACACTTAGTATCTTATTGTCGATATTAAGTATATTGTCCTGTAACTCTTTAATTTTTCCTGAAGCTTGGCACTTGAATATTCAGGTGTACCATGGTACTCATCAGGCGGAAAAATCTTTTCAAAAATGCATTGAAGCATATATAGCGTCTATTTGCTCCGAAATGGCATCCGGTACAAAAATATACACCCTCATACCTTATCATCTATCTTCTCTTGCCTTGTAAAAATAGTGTCAATACCTTCATACACAAAGTCATAAACTTTTCTTAATATTCCGTCGGCATGGAACCGAATCTGAAGTTTACATACTAAAAAGTGCAGAATCTTTTCAGTGTCATAATCCAGTCCTATAAAATAGTGGACATTTTAAGCTTTTTCCTCGTATCCGGCAAGTTCGATTCAGGTTCACTCTTTTTGTGATAAGAATAGACCTATGTCTGAAATATTCAGGGTTATTTTGTCGGCCTCCTCGATACTCATGTGACGATTCGTGTGTAAACCGGTATCTTTAAAGTATTCTTTCAGTTCCTGCGATCTTGCCAAGATAGTGCTTTATAAGGATTGCTTTCATTGAAGGCATACAATTCTTTGACATTTTCAGCTCTGAAGAGCGATTTTTCAACTAAATCATACTTACTGATATGGGTTTCTATGATTCTGTCAATATCGTCTTTCAGACTGTGATATTCAAGAATTCCATTCTCTCAATCATGCGAAAAGACCTCCTTGTTTCAAGTTTTAAAATATTAGAGACAATATCTTCCGGAGGAAGCGAATATCTTATGGATTCTATTATCTATAACTCTGCTTATCTCAGGATTCCCTGGAATACAGATAGTAGCTGAGGCTTGCCAAAAGAATACGGATTATCCTTCTTATGTTTGCTATACAGATATTCCAATGTCCTCATATAAAATTCTTCTATACCGGGTTTGTACTTGAAAAAGCTTTTACAGACAATTTTTCCATAGTATGAATTATCAAATATTACAAAAACTCATCAAGATTTTCGGCCTCAACCATTTTGCTTTATTTCATCTACGCTTATCTTGTAATAATGCGGATGAAGTAGCATATACCTTTGTATTACTTACTTTATAATACTTCTTGGTTCTGTATATCCATTGCATATTAGAAATCGCATCTTGTTCCAAGGATTGAAAAGTACTTCTTTGCTTTCATCACCTTTAAAGCTCTTTTTGTGCAAATTGTGAAACAAATCTCAAAATAATAAGGAGTCAAAAGCAAGCACAGTCAAATATATTGGTACTTCCCGTAGACAATACCTGATTTAGTACAATCATAATATTCCGTATTTTTCGGGAATCAACAAATTGTGATACATCTTGTGCAGACATAAGCTCATCGATGTTCAGTTGTATTTTGTACTCATATACTTGGAATATGATTTTAAATCCAAAAGATGTCGGTCTATGACTGAGAATGTCTCGCGATATACGCTTTAGAGACATAGATCGTATTGTACATAGACACTAAATTCAGATATTTTCTCGGAGTACCAGGTTGAAACTTATGACAGTCTTGAAAACTCTTTCAGATTACTTAACAATAATATTGCTCGATATCCTCACGATGTAATGTATATGATGTCGACTTTTTAAATGCATCACGGTAGTATTTATAATACATAAGCTCATTCATTGCATCAGTGATGGTTTCACATTCACATAATGATTTGAGACAAATCAATACTCTATTCAAAATCCTTGACATCGAGACGAATTTTAGTGGTAAGGAAGAGTATTTAAATCAAATTTCACCATAGCTACTCCTTAATCATGTTTGAGAATAGCATATCACATATTTATCATGGTGAGTGTCACTACATGTCTTGCCAGATTCTAAAAGGCCTTCTCAGACTGTTGGCTGAGTTCGAAATCTCTCTCAGACAAATTCGTAGATTCCTGCAACTCAGCAATTCTATGCCTTTGTCTTAGCATCAAAGATCTTGCTTCAAGCTCTTTCCTGGCGTTAATCTCAGCAGCGATTTCCTTTTTCTTTTGAATAGCATCATCAACGTGAGCTTTGAGATGAGTCTTCTATTTCAGAAAAGCCTGCTTATTATATCATCCATAAAACCTCCTTAGTAAATAGTATTATGTGATATACCATGTAAGGCAAACCACTCAAATATATTTCAGGCTACTTATGTGGTACATTTAATAGGAAGAAACACATTTGTCTAAAATATCATATACCTTTTTGAGTAAAGGGATATATTGCATAAGAGAAGAATAAAAATATAAAGAAATATAAAACTGAAGTACATATCATGTATTTTATCGACAAACATGAAAGGTACGCTATGCGAACAGAGTCTTGAAAAAGATAATAGAATAGTGTATAATTGTGTAGGAAGTAGGCAATATTTAGCAACGGTGCTTACCTACTATTTTGTACAAAGCTTTTGTTCTATGTGAAAATATCTAAAAGCATAAAATATGGCTAAAAATACTTTAATAACTTATAGAAAAATAAAAAGTAAAGGAGGAAATCGTGTTAAAAAGTATATTATCAAAAAGGTTGATATTCGGAATAGCAACAATATTCATCATATCAACCTTGACTTTTTCCTGATGCAGCAAGTTCAGGGTGGACCTTTCGCTGCGGATAAGTCAATTTCAAAAAGCGGCTCAAAAAGCATTGGAGTAAAAATATGGCCTTGATAAGCCTATTACAGTGCAGTATATCAATTATTTTAAAGAAATGCATTGAAGGTGATTTTGGAATAAGTATAAAAACAAAGGGAAGAGATGTAGCTCAGATAATATCCACAAAATTTCCTGTTTCTGCCAGGTGGGTGGAATATCTATAGTCCTTGCATTAATATTCAGGTGCCTTTGGGTTCCATTGCCGCACTTAACAGAGGAAAGGTAGCTGACAGACTTATTATAATGTTTGCAACTTTGGGAATAGCGGTACCGAGTTTCGTTGTTTGTACTATTCTAATGTACTTTTTAGGCGTAAAGCTGAACTTTTGCCTACATATGGTCTTATCACCGTTAAACTACATCATGCCGGTACTGGCGCTTTCGTTTTATCCTACAGCTTATATTGCAAGACAGATGGAGATCTGATGCTTGACGTACTTGGACAGGACTATATGAGAACAGCAGAGAGCAAAGGTCTTTCAGAGAATGTTATTTTGTTTAACATGCACTCAGAAATGCTATTTTTGCCTATCATTACATATGGGTCCGCTTATAGCGTATACACTTAGGAGGCTTTGTTGTAGAAGATATTCACTATTCGGGACTTGGAGGTGAGTTGTAAGTTCTGTTATAAATCAGGACTATACAGTTATCATGGGAACCACCATATTCCTGGCAACTCTTATTATTTTTATGAACGTATGGTAGGTAGATATTACATATACGATCGTGAGATCCTAGAATGAAAACTTAAGTAAAGCCTATAAGAAAGGAGAGGTTGTCTAAGTATTTTGAGCATCCTATATATAATGAGCAAACATATTATTTCAGAGACATTTAAATTTATCGCCTGAAGTTTTTGCCCGCCAGCAAGAAAGAAAAGAAAGTCTGGTAGTGATGCGTCAGGTGTCGAGTTTCTGGCAGGACAGTTCGAGACTTTTAAAGAATAAAAGTGGCACTTGCATCTTTGGCAGTATTTTTGTTATATTGATACTTGCATTTATAGTGCCGATATTTTACCGCATATAACTATGCAATACAGTTAAAGGGTAGTGAGAGACTTATGCCTATGACAGTATTCTGCAGGAGAACTTGCAAGAATTGCTGCGGGAGAAAGGTATTTCCACATATACTCGGAACAGACAGTCTTGGAAGAGACTATGCCATAAGAGTAATGATGGGAGCCAGAATTTCACTTATAGTAGGACTTTTGGCATCATTTATCGTGCTTATAATCGGTTCAATTACAGTTCCGTTCGGCATTTACCGGCGGATAGGTTGACCTTATAATGATGAGAAAGTGTAGATATAATATATACAGTTCCTGATATATACTTATAATACTTCTTACTTTTGCGGCTAAAAAGCCTATGAAGCTTTGGCGTCACTGGGATTTCGGATGGATCAATGTTCTCGGTATAAACCTTATAAGTATATTTATAGTTTTTGCCCTTCTTTACTGGGTAGGTATGGCAAGAAATTGTCCGTGGACAGATACTTGTATTAAAAGAGCAGGGTATGTTACAGCTGCAAGAGCACTTGGTGCAAAAGGCAGTCAGATTATCGAAAGCGCGCTTACAAATACTATCGGTACATTGATTGTTACAACTTCATTACCAGTGCCTTCTGCTATATTTACAGAAGCTAGTTTGTCATTTTGGGACTTGTGTGGCTGTTTCCTATGCCGTCTCTCAGTTCACTTGCTTCCGATGCAATAACAGGATTGCAGTCATATCCACATCTTTTGTTCGCACCGGCAATACTTATCAGTTTGATAATAGTAGTCTTAACCTTTTGGGAGAGCGGACTCCGTGATGCGATTTGACCCTAAGCTAAAAGAATTAAAGGAAGGTAATTAGAGTAAACATCTTGTAGATATAGAACATGAGACTTTCCTTCTTTACTCCGGCGGGAGAGGTGAAAAGCAGCAGATGATGTTTTCGCTCTGTAAACGAAGGAGAGTGCTGGGAGTAGTGGAGAGTCAGGCTCCGGAAGAGTGTTACAAGCTATTCTCTTATGGGAGCTTATGCAAATCAGGAAAGATCATGGGTGGAGATTTATACTTCAACGGATATCATATCAATGAAATGAGTGAAAAAGAAATGAGAAAAATCCGTGGAAATGAAGTTTCAATCATTTTCCAGGATCCTGAATGACCAGCTTTGAATCCGGTATATACTATCGGAAACAGATAATGGAGTTATACTTCTGCGCACAGATAAGAATAAAAAGAGGCCAAGGAAGAACAGAGAGCTTCTACTGTGTGGTATAAACCAGGCCTGATAAAGAGACTTAGCAGTATCCTCACAGGCTCTCCGGAGTATGAGACAGAGAGTTATGAGTGCGATGGCGCTTGCCTGCAGAGCCTAAGCTTTGATTGCGGATGAGCCTACAACAGCGCTTGACGTTACTATTCAGGCACAGATTATAGAGCTTATAGTTGAGCTTAAAAACAAGCTCAGCATAGCGAGTATTATGATTACACATGACCTTGGTGTGGTTGCAAATATCTGTGACAGAATAGCGGTTATGTATGCGGGAAAAAGATTATGAAACGGTCTTACAGATGATATTTTTACAATCGAGCATGAATATACAAAAGGGACTTTTAAAGTATTCCTAAGATGTATGAGGCTGATTATGAAAGACTTGTACCTATCGAGGTACACCGGTGGATATCTTAATCCGCCAGAAGGTTAGTCCTTCTGCTCAGATGTGATTCATGTATGAAGATATGCTTAAGAGAAATGCCCGCCTGTTAAGAATTTCAGTGAAACTCATTATTCACAGTGTTGGTTAAATGAGTTGGAGAAGATAATAATACAGAGGAGAATCAGTATGTCTGAAAAATAATTAGAGTTGAACATTTACAACAATTCTTTCCCTGTTGGAGGTTTTGGTAAAAATAAAAATATGTAAGAGCTGTGGATGATGTTTCTTTCCATATTGAAAGGGAAAGCTCTGGGACTATGGGAGAGTCCGGTTGCGAGTAAAAACCACAACAGGTGAGATCTTCTTAGACTCTATGAGCCTACAGACGGAAGAATAATATACAAAAGACCAGAGTGCTTTTTGACGGCGGAAAAGTACCGCTTGTAGATGAGACAGTAGCGATATTATCGAAAACGGTGTACTAAGCTGGAAAAAGACTGCCGGTAATATATCGCCTGCAGAAAAACTGCAGATAGTTTTTCCAGGATCCTTGCATCCCGTGACCCGAGAATGACGGTCGGAGATATTATCGGTGAAGCTATCGATATCAATAGTTGCGGCTTCAGACAGACATGATAAAATCATTGAGGTTTTTAAAGACTGTGGGTCTTAACTCCGAGCATGCCAACAGATATCCTCCACGAGTTCTCAGGAGGACAGAGACAAAAGTAGGTATTGCAAGAGCACTTGTAGTAGATCCCGACTTTATCGTTGCCGATGAGCCTGTATCCGCACTGATGTTTCCATTCAGGCTCAGGTTGTAAATATGTTTGAGGATTTACAAAAAGGAAGAGCTTACCTATCTGTTTATCACTCATGACCTTTCTATTGTAAATCATATAAGTAACAGAATCGGTGTTATGTATCTTGGAAGAATGGTCGAGCTTGCAGAGTCCGGAGAGATTATATTCAGACCGCTTCATCCATATACAAAAGTCTTATCTCTGCGATACCTGTAGCAGATCCTAAGGTATCAAGAAAGATCAGGAGGTGTACTTGAAGGTGAAAGTACCTTCACCTCTTAATCCATAAGCGGATGCCATTTTCAGAACAGATGTAAATATGCTACGAGCAGTGTGCAATGGAAGTTCCAGTGGAGAGAAGTGGAAAAGGGACATTTGTAGCCTGCCACAATATTGAGAAGGATAAACTAGAAATTAGAACCTGTTGGTTTTTGATAAAAATATTTAGGGAGGATTTATGAAGAAACAATTGGTTTTAGCTACATTGATTCTACCGAGTGCACTTGTACTTGCAGTTGCGGCGGTGGCGGATCAAGAAGTCAGCTACAAAAGGCGGGAGGCAGATTCTTACTATCAATTGGGACCGGAGGTGGAATCAATTGACCCTGCACTCAATACAACAAACGACAGACAAACTACTCACATATCTTTTGACAACTTGTTAAGAGTTGACAAGGAAGTAAGAGTAGCTCCAAGTTTGGCTGAAAAATATGAAGTAAGCGATGACGGACTACATGGACATTCCACTTAGAGACGGCTTAAAGTGGTCGGACGGTTCGGATCTTACAGCTAATGACTTCGTATACAGCTGGCAGAGAATGATCGACCCTGAGTTGCCGCACCATATGCAGAGATAACTCTCGGAATGTTGGAAGGTTGATGAGGCTATAGGTTTAAACCTGATGCCGACAGTGATCCTCAATAGATCCTGATGTTACAAAACTTGGTGTTGAGGGCAACCGATGACAGAACTTTGAGTGAGTTCATATGTCATCACCTACACCTTATTTTGACAAGCGCAACATTTGCCCGCACTTTTCACCTGTAAAGAGGATGTAGTGAGAGCAAATCCTGACGGATGGACACTGATCCTAAGACATATATATCTTCAGGTCCGTTCAAGCTACAGGTAAATCAGGAAGCTATTTAATGCTTGAAAAATAGAATTACTGGAACAAGGATGCCGTAAAACTTGACGGTATCAAATGTCTCTGTACAGGATCAGAACGCCGCATTCAGTGCATATGAGGTCAGGAGATGCTTTAATGATTAAGGATATTTCCTACACGGGAAATCACAACATTGCAAAAGAGATCGACTATCACCTTGATGCACAGCTGGAACATATTTCATCGACTTAGAACAATACATTGGATGAGTTTTAAGGATGCAGAGAGTTCGTCAGGCACTTTTCCTTGCACTTGACAGTATATTTCAGAGACTATTACAGCAGGTACATATACTCCTGCAACAGGTTTTGTAAGTGCCAGTACATCAGACTGGGACGGATCGCTTTGGTCAGATAATATTACAGATGTTGGTCATATAAATGTTGACGATTTCATGAGTAACCTTGCAAAGGCTAAGAGCTTTTGGCTACGAGGCAGGGACATCCGAACGGCGAAGGACTTCCTACACCACATACTCAACAAATGATTCCAGCTTATCACAGAAAGATTGCCAAGTATTTACAGCAGGCATGGAAGAGCTTGGAGTTAATGTGGAAGTTAATATAGTTGAGTGGAAAGTCATTTACACCACAGAAGATCGGAAACTATCAGATAGCAAGAAGACGGTTGGGTAATGGATTATAACGATCCTTCAAATATCCTTCAACTTACACAGACAGGAAACGAAACAACGGCTCAAAGTATTTCAAATCCTGAGTATGATGCACTCTATAGAAAGCCGCTAAAAGAGGTGGATCGCACAGACAAGATTCGGATATTTCCATCAGGCTGAGGAGATGCTTATAGAGAAGATGGGTGTAACACCGCTTCTTTACTACAATGAGATGTATCTTCCAGAGCGATAAGAGTAAAGACAGCTATCATACAGCTGACGGTATCTATCACTTTGAGTATGCCGATAGTGCAGAATAAAAATATTAGAATTTTAGGAGAAATTTATGAGAGAAAAAGATTGTTTTGGCTACACTGACAATTGCTGCAGCAGTAGCACTTTCAGCATGTGGAGGTTCAAAGTCCGCATAGTAAGAGCGAAAGATTCTTCTATCGAGGAAGGACCTGATGTTGAAACAATTGACTCCGCACTTAATCAGTCAGCTGACGGGTGCAAACTATTTAACAATGATATCAGACAACTTGCATGCAGACTTGATAAAGGACGGCAAGATGGCTCCCAAGTCGGCTGAGAAAATATAAATGTGATGACGGACTTACTGGACTTTCCATCTAGAGACGGACTTAAGTGGTCGGACGGTTCAGTTTCAGCAGATGACTTTGTATACAGCTGGCAGAGAATGGTTGACCCTGAGGTTTGCCGCACCATATGCAGAGAGCTGTGCTTGCGGAATGGTAGAAGGATATGATGAGCTATCGGTAAGCCTGATGCGGACGGTAATCCTACAATAGATCGAGATATCACAAAGCTTAAGGTAGAGGCACCGGATGACAAGACTTTTGGTAGTTCATATGTCATCACATCATACTTGCTGACAGACTTGCGGCATTGCAGCACTTTCGCCTGTAAAGAAAGGCTGTAGTGAGGCAAATCCTGACGGATGAGTCTTGATCCTAAGAGCCTTATATCTCTGCAGGTCCTTTCAAGCTTACAGAGTGGAAGCAGGAAGTTGTTGTTGTTACAAAAAGATGAAAATTACTGGAACAAGGATGCTCGTAAAAACTTGACGTATCAGATGTCTCTTATGCGGGATCAGAATGCCGCTTTCAGCTGCATGAGTCGACGATGCCTGTAATGATTAAGGATTACCCTGCGGGAATAACAACAATGCAGAAGAGCCGGATTTTAAGTCCAGTCCTAGCTTGGAATATCATATGTATGATAACAATGATTTGGATGAGTTTAAGGATCCTAAGGTGAGAGGCACTCACTTGCACTTGACAGAAAGTATATGGCTGATACCATTACTGCGGGTATACATTCACGCAACAGGGCTTTCATCCCTGACGGCGTGGTGGATTGGGACGGAAGCGCATGGGCTGACAATATAACGATAAGTCTGCTATGCTTTGATAATGACAATTTTGATGCAAACCTTGCAAAGGCTAAGAACTTTTAAAGAGCAGGACATGAAGACAGAGAGGTCTTCCTACTATGTCATACACAACCAAATGATGCAGGTCTCAACAAGAAGGTTGCAGAGTACTTACAGCGAGGCTTGAGAGCTTGGAATAAATGTTGAAGTAAATATCGTTGAGTGGAAAGTCATTTATACCGCAGAGAAGATCAGGAAACTATCAGATGGCAAGAGACGGATGGGTAATGGATTACAACGATCCTTCAAATCTTCTTGAGTGTGCATACAGTCAAACGGAAACAACAGTTCAAGATACAAAAAGTCCTGAGTTCGATGCACTGCTTGATAAGGCTGCAAATGAGTCGGATGCAAAGACAAGATTCGGATATTTCCATCAGGCTGAGGAACTTCTCTTAAAAGATGCCGGGAGTTATTCCGCTAATGTATCAAAATGAGACATATCTTCAGGCGATAAGATAAAGACAGTTTCTATACATCAGACGGTATTTGGCACTTTTGAGTATGCCGATAGCAGAATAATATACTATATTTTCAGAGTCAGAATTTTACTTCCGGCTCTTTTTGTATCAAATATTGATAATCGTTGATGTATAAATTTGATTTTCCAAATATTTTAACTTGTCAAAGACATCATTTATTTAATTTAAAGGGTAGACAAAGATATTCAAATATGGTATATTTATTCATATAATTGAATAAAGTTAAAATGGAGGAGGAATTAATGAAAAAAGATTGTGTTGCCGCATTGGCAATAGCCGGTGCAATAGCCCTGTCAGGATGTGGCGGTTTCAAAAATCAGGCGGTGACGGTGCAAAGTGGTGATACTACACAGACAGCTGCCGGTGAAGATACTTACAATTCAGCTCGGACCTGATGTAGAGTCAATTGACCCTGCACTCAACTCTGCCGTAGACGGAGCAAACTATATATTGTTTGCTTTTGACAATCTTTTTAAAGATGGACTAAAGACGGAAAAGTGGTACCGGGACTTGCCGAAAAGTATGAGATAAAGTGATGATCAGCTTACTTGGACATTCCACTAGAGACGGCTTAAAGTGGTCTGACGGTTCAGCTCTTACAGCTGATGATTTTGTATACAGCTGGCAGAGATTGGTTGATCCGAATGTTGCTGCACCATATGCACGACAGTACTCGGAATGGTGGAAGGCTATGATGATGCTATCGGAAAGACCTGATGCTGACAGTAATACCACAGTAGATCCGGATCCCTACAAAAGCTTAAAGTTGAAGCACCTGATGACAAGACATTGAGTTGTACATATGGCAAAAGCCTACACCTTATTTCTGATAAACTTGCGCATTTGCTTTCACTTTCACCTGTAAAGAAGGATGTCGTAGAGGCAAATCCTGACGGTTGGAGTATCGATCCTAAGACATATATTTCATACAGGTCCTTTTCAAGCTTACAGGATGGGAAACCAGGGAAGCTATCTGATGTTTGAGAAGAATGAGAACTATTGGGATGCGGATTCTATAAAGCTTGACGGTATCAAATGTCTTCTTATGCAGGATCAGAATGCGGCTTTTCAGTGCATATGAGTCAGGTGATGCTTTAATGATTAAAGGATAGTTCCTACACAGGAGATTACATACATTAAAGGACAGACGGATTATCATATTGATCCTATACTTGGAACATACTATCTTGATTTAAACAATACCTTTAGATGAGTTTAAAGATTCAAAAGGTAAGAGGCGCTTTCACTTGCTCTTGACAGAAAGTATATTTCAGAGACAATTACATCAGGTACATATACACCTGCAAGCGGGTTTGTAAGTGAGGTGTAACAGACTGGGAACAGTACTGCTTGGCAGGACAATATAACAGATAAAGTCCAGCTTATATAAATATTGATGACCATGCAGCCATCTTGCAAAGGCTAAAAGAGCTTTTGAAGGAGGCAGGACATGAGAACGGTGTCAGGTCTACCTGATATGGTTTATTCAACCAATGATCAAGCTTACCACAAAAGATTGCCAGGTATTTACAGCAGGCATGGGGTGAACTTGGAGCTTAAGGTTGATGTAAAATATAGTTGAGTGGAAGTCATTCACACCACAGAAAGATCAGGTAACTATCAGGTGGCAAGAGACGGTTGGGTAATGGATTATAATGATCCTTCAAATATCCTTGGAGCTTGCATTAACCGGAAACGGAAATAACAGTACCAAGTACAGCAATCAGAGTTTGATGCTCTTATGGGCAAGAGCGGCTACGAGAAAGATCACAGACAAGATTCGGATACTTACATCAGGCTGAAGACTTTATAATGAAGGATACGGCTATGGTTTCCCTTCTTTATTACAATAATTTCTATCTTCAGGTGATAAGATAACAGGGAAGCTGGCATTCACCTGACGGCTTCTGGCATTTCTGAATATGCGGATATAGCAGGTAAGAATCGAATAGTAAAAGCATACATTTTAGTATAAAAGGCGGGTTGTCGTTAATTTTAAACGACAACCCGGTTTTGAAACTTCAGTATTGTCATTCATCTATAAATTCGGTCATATACTTTCTTTTCTTAGAGGACAATTTTGTCTTTGTAGATTCACATTTCCCTTTCCTCTATTGAAATGTTTTTCAAAGAATACTTTCCACAGTTTTTGGAATAAAGTTTTTAATGTCATTTAATTTCGTAGCAGCTTCAGGTTCATCAACGATTTGCAGATAACATTCACTGTCCTTTGGGTGAATCAGGCAATACTTCTTGAAGAATCTATAAAGTCCAGTTAGAGAAGGCATTCTATCTTTAAAATGATAGGAGTAGCTCGGCAAGTACTATTATGCTTCAGTTCTATAGTTGCCAAAAACAGATCATATCCACCTCTTTAAATCTTGTCACCTCCTTATAGGGATAGATCTCACGACTTACTGCTGTTGAAACTTTCAAAAGCTTCATATACAATTTCCTCACCCGACATATAGTTGAGTGCCATGTTTTAAAGCAAAGTCTCGAATATTATAAATATCATTTCCAGTATCTTTATAATACAGCCATATAAACAGTCTCATATGTCTGTATGGAAAAGCTTGTATTTAATACTTTCTATAACCTTTTGCTTTAGTAATATCAGTGCTTATCTATAATTTCAGAAAACAGATCTCGCTGTGTAAATAAATGTTTGCGAGTTATATCTTTCATCCTTAGCTGGCAAAGACTGTATTCCCAAGCATGTGTATATACATGATGCCAAAGCGTAGAAGTTATCATCGTATGTAAATATTTTCATTATTTCAACCCAAAATCATCAAATAGAGACAACTGTTTTTCAGTGCTATGTTGACGAGTTCTCGTTACCGTTTAATCCGATAAAGTCTATTTGTTATATATTTTTCATCCAATAAAGGTTTTTGTACATCATTTTTGCCGTTACAGGTTAAAAAGTACTGTGCCCTTTTTAAGACTACACCATCGCAATTGAATTAAAGTCAGAATCGAGGTATCTGCAGAATTTACAATTCTTTTTGCCTTATGGGACCATATCGCGGTACTCTAAGTAAGCTTGCCATGTCAGCTGTCTGTATTTCTACAGGGAAGAACTCCAAATGCGTAACAGCCCAATTACATTTAGGATCCATGGAGTGTTAAAGTCGGTTATCTTTACTTAGAAGTTCCTGTGCATTAAAACTAGTAAAATCTAATAAGCCAATCAGCCTACGATAAAGCCTGTGTTCTCTTAAAAGCAGACTAGGTGTGCCCAAAGGGTTGTGAGGGGCTGAATCCTCGTTATGGAATATATGCGGAATAAAATACTCTTTTAAATCAAAAGCTTTCTATACAGATTTTGTGCAGTCATCAATATGGTATAGTCACTGTCATCACACACCACTCGATCATCATGTGTACTCTGTCCGGACGGTACAAACGGGCGGATGTTAGCCTGTTTAGTGCTGAGTCGCGATTTTAAAATGTATCCCTTCGATTTGGGCTCCATCATTTAAATATATACTTCCGGGAAGATATTTGTTATGTTAACTTCTTGGGAGCTTTGAGACTCTTTCCGGTACTTAACCTGTTGATCTCTATGGAATCCTTACAATCATGGGATCTGCTATGAGATTCAGCTTTTATTGCCTATATAGAGCAGCTCACTGAAACTCAATATTAACACTCCATTCTGTCTGCAAGAGAGCCGGCCTGTATAAAATAGCGTCGTCAAAGCACCGGGTATTGCCTTAACATGGACATGGCCAGATTAAACGTGCACTCGTTCTTCAACAGCAGGAGTTTCTACAGATCCTTTCCATAGTAAAGTTCGGACTGTTAAGTATACCGGAACTTAAAAGCAAAGCCTTCGATATAATTTCTTTTGTAGAGTTCCACAGTCAACTCCACAGATTTCTCTCGAGGTAAGCATGCACGGCGTGTCATTACTTTCTGTTAATACAGTACTTTACAATCAGTACAATGGTTTGTCCTTAAGTATCTTAAACAAGAGAAATGCATCTTCGCGTCTGCGACTAAGTATGGCATATCCCTGAGGCTACGCATGTGCAAAGACAATCCTCCACACTTTTCCCTTTCTATCCACTCCGCTTAGAGCTGCAGCGTCAACTTTCATGTAGCGGCATCTGATAGTATTTCAAACTTTTAAAATATCATCATTAAAACATATTTATATCGCCACCAATTATACACAAACATGTTCGTATGTCAACAGAGTTTTTATGTAGATAATATGGTTTATGAATAATAAAGTTCAAAAACAACAGTATATTTTCGACTTTCGATGAGTCAATAGAGTTTTAATAAGAGAATCTCAATCTGATGGAGAAGAATACGAATATGACATGTAATACAATTCATAAAAGGTTGAAGTAGCGAAGGAATGTCTTCTATATCTTTAAAAAGAAGAGTCCGGTGAGACTTTAAAATCTTTGCTTTATCCTTCGTTGAAGAGGTTTTGAACAAGGTGCTACATTGTTTTGTAGATGAACTAAATGCCAGACTACATCCCACATGCTTGTTGAAATATTATATTGACATTTTATCACTAGAATAAATACAAAATACTGGCTTATTTTTACAGCACTGATATATGGTGGTTTTCAAACAGGTTTACTGCGTAGAGATGAGGGCTTTGTCAAAGAAATATATTGCAGGAAACATGGTACAATTCCGGCATTAAGAGCAATACGTAACCA
>BNJU01003054.1_pt1 | contig 90311 bp, 119 predicted proteins | sample 8539281 | NCBI WGS metagenome assembly BNJU01 (sample SAMD00202456, study PRJDB9452) | human saliva metagenome | isolation source: human saliva | place: Japan
GATCATTGCGCTAACTTTGCCAAGGTAAAACCAGCATTTCACCAAAAAGACACTTGTTCAGATCCGAGTACAACTCCGACCGCACTTTTAATAACTGCAAAAGTGGTTCTGCAATATGAATACCCATAATAAAGACGAATAACAATAAAATTGCCATCGCCACGAGTGAAACTTTGTCTGCATCCCCACTTCAACATTATCCGGCTGTTTGCCTAATACGGTTTTACCACCATTAAAGACAACCCAGCTAACACAATGGTGAGTAAAATTAAACAGAATACTCATTAACCAAGTTTACCCGCGTAAATACCGGCAGCAGCAGTACTGAGATTCACTGACGAGTACGTTAAATGGTGGAACACCACCACAGTGCTAATGCACCTCCGGCGACATCCGCTGTCATTGGTGCTGCACGCCGCACTGCCAGCGAACTTGGTTCATATCACGGGTTTTATATTTTGAATAATATGTTACCTGAAGCACAGAATAACAAGGTTTTCAAGCTAAACTTATGGTTGATGGTACAATAACCCAACCAAATACGCCTGGTGGACCACTCACCCGAAAGCAAAAGCTGATTAAACCCATGTTTTTCAATACTGGAATATGCTAATAAGCGTTTGATGTCGAATTGAAACGATAATAAACAACGCCGCCACCTAATACGAAAGTAAACCAACGCAACAATAAGGTTTTGAGGGTATGTAGAACCAACTGTCTCAGAAACTAGATGTAATAACGCAATACCACTAACATGGCACAATTCAATAACACAGCTGATGAAGATCGCGCTCACTGGGCTTGGTGCCTCACTGTGTGCACGTCGATAAACCAAGTATGCATTGGAAATAGACCGCACTTAGTACCAAACCCAGCTAAAATAAAGGCGAGCAGGTGATACATAAGCATCTGGATGAAACCTGCATGCCTGTTGTCATTCTGTCAGAAAGCTAGCTATGGCTAGGATCCGCTAAAAAGATTTGTTCCATTAGAGAGGTTAGATCGTGCCATACAGCAAAACGCTACCCCCACTGAACAAATAATGAGATGTATTTCCATGCCAGTCTCAAGTGAGGTTTTTGTTTAGTATGTACCGACCAAGCACGCAGAACTTACCGTGGTTGCCTAATGGCTACCTACATCAAAATCACATTATCGTGATCACAGAAATAATCACGTGAAGAAAAACAGATGCAAAAGCCGTACAATTGCTGGTAGTATGTTTTCAAATCAAAAGATGCCCTTTCGCGATATTCGTACCATATAACCGATAGAATAAATGCTGGCTAATGTTTCCAACTATAGCGATGAGAGACCTAAGAAAATAGCAGATAGACTGTCGATGTGAAACCCAGTTATTTAATGCACTGATTTCCCCTGAGTTAGTACGCCATTAATAATTTGTAAGGCAAATGCTAACATCAAATCAAACCTGTAACATGAAGTGCGGCGTACAAATTGTCCGATGCTTTTTGTCACGCCACAAACGAAACTGGCAAATGATATGTGCTGGGTTGGTGCGATTAATAACGCAATTATCCATTGTTCATACAGACGGTACCTTCAGTCCTCATAGTTGTTTTCATCTAATGAATGGAATGTACGCGTATTTGTGCATACCAACACCACCATTATGATTGACGGCAAAGATAGCATCTGTGGCACGCTCGATTTCCACCAACTCAGGTGCTTTATTTGCGGTCAATAAGGCGTGTGAGATGAGAGCCGCTTTCCATCAAACAATAACCGAACACTTGTTTACGATACTGCGTTGGCTAACAATGCTCACTAAACCTAATAAGAAGTGACTTGACGACACTGATAGTGCCGGTTTAAGATGGGCGACCATATGGCAAATCGATTGGGACAACAACAAAGTAGCACAATGTAGCTATCACTGCTGTGATCGGGATCAACCAAAGCTGACATTTATTCCAGCAGGAGTTTGACTTTTCATCAACTTTTCATCGCATAGATTAGAAAATCTGCTGGCACCAGGCTCACTTTTGGTAATAAATGCGCTAATTGGACCACATGTAAGTTCGTGAGTTTGCATTTCACTGGCAAGATAAACAAACAATACCAATACCAATGATTGCAAACTGTAAAATAATGCAGCTACGGTTCGAACCATAATTACGCAAAGAGAGGTAATAATGAGTAAACACGCGTCCATTTATCATTAACATAGATTCCTCCTTAACCTAACCAGCCAAACCTAACCAATATGCGGCGATAAAACTGGACACCACGGACATCACCATTAATACAACTAATACGAAACGCATAGAGAATGGTATAGGTTGTGCATTGGCAACCGCTTCTGATGGTTTACCGATGACACATTGTCCGAATTTATACAACAAACACACGAATGTCGCGGTAGATTCAACCTAAAGCAAGTACCATTAACCAAGTAATCCAGCCATATTCATGGCCTAATTCAAATCCGGCCGCAAATAATGGATATTTACTGAAGAATCCGTTAAACGGTGGTACCCCGGCAATCGCTAATGCGGCTACACCAAATCCAGCCCCTACCACTGGCATTGTACGCATAATGCCTTGTAGCGATGGCATAGAACGGGTTCCTGTCGGATAACTTAATGAACCTGCAACCAAGAAGAATAGCTTTTCATGGAAAGCATGGTTGAGTGTTAGATAATCACTGCCACAAAGGCTACGTTTAGAACCTAATGCAGCAAGAGAAACCCAATGAAAATATAAGAAAGTTGAGTGATGGTTGAGTACGCCAATAAACGTTTTAAGTCAGTTTGTGCCAGCTACATTAGAGCCTGCAAATTAGGTAATCATCACTATAGATGATGCCGACTTCGCCCACAATATGTGGAATTTCACCGGCGACATAACTGAACGACGCGAAGATATACAAACCCCAACTTTTACACCATTGATGCAGCGTGCAATACGCACTCACTGGTGTTGCGCTTCCATCGCATTCGGCAAACCAAATTTGCATTGGTAATTGCGCTGATTTACCCGCCGCCGCAAACATCACACACAGGTACGATAGTTTTCGCACTCGGCTCAGATGTTCTAATGCTGTGATGGAGAAAGTACCTGATTGGCTGGGCAAATAGGCTGCGAAGATATAACCCGATTGCATCCCAACATAGGTATAATCAAGGTTTTCATTACAGCAGCTTGGGCTTTTGGTGTTTGGTAATAACTGAGTTATGCCCAAGAACATCCCCCAGTAATTTTGAAGAACAATAATTGTCCTGCTAAAGTTGAGGAATGACACCAAGCCTGCCATGGCACCGATAAAAATACAAGAATGAATAAAAAGCGAGGTAATCATTATGTGGATGTTCACGGTTTTATCGAGCTAATAACCGCAAGAATATAGGGCAGATTAAAACCTAATGCCACAACAGCAAAGTAGTAATACATTGACTGCATCAAGAGTGACACCAAAGATCGCGGTTTTATCAAAAGCGACGATATCATAGTGACGCTTTGATGGCAATCGGCAAAACCATTGTCCTGCGACTAACTATGTTCCAAACGGTAGCAAGCGCAGCAAATACTGTTGCACTTCTGAGCAGTGCTTTTTGTTCAAACTGACAATAACACGCCCTACGAAAGGTAAAATGATTGTAATCGGGAAGCTAAACGTTCCATATTTGTCCTCCTCATAAACCCTGTGAAGTAAAAATACAAACCGCTAACACAGAAATGCTGAAGCTGACTACGGTTAAACGTCCTGTTAACATAAAAGCGTGGGTAGGTGTTTTCAGAGACACAGGAAGCCAATACGAACACCACGAATAATTTCACGAAGAATAAAAGCACCGCCTAAAATGACTCGCACTCAGCTCATCTCTGTCTGGATACTCGAAAGGAAGCAACACTCACTGAAAAGATAATGCTACAACCATAGATTTTAAACTTAAGCCGACTTTTAATAAGGCGAGTGCTGGACGCAGAATATTCAGTCAATGGACCTTCTTGTAACTCTTGTTCCGCTTCACGCGTCAAATGATTTCACCCATTTCAATAAACACGGCGAAGAATGCTGCAGCGATAGTAAATTACTGTCGCAAATTGGATATTGCCGGCTATTTTTGGAGCGCATTACCGATAACCGCAAAATTGGTTGAACTGGCAATTAAAGCAATCACAAGGAATAGCAACATGAATTGGTTCACCAAAACACCTAAGTGACTTCACGGCTTTGCCCCTAAACTTGAGGAATTGCTGTTTGAATGCAAACCCGCAATTGAAAAGAAAACGAACAAGGCGAATAAGTAAAATCACGGTGATTAAATCACCGCCAGCGCCAAACTGCAGCAACACGGGTAAATAAAGCAAGTTCATGGCAACCACCATCACGGTGTAATTAACATAAGCGCATACGCTTTTGAGAAACCCAAACCCGCATTGTCGGGCCAAATGTTTTGACGTTTCATTAATTTCTGCAATATCGCGATAATCTTGTAACACACCAGGACCGCGACGAGATTGAATACGAGCACGGATCGCGTCGTGAAAATACCGGAAAATAACGGTGCAAGGGCAAGCAAAAATCAAGGCTTGCGGTACAATGGCAAAAACAAACATTCAGATGCTGCAATACCGAGAGGTAACGCAATCATCTTCAACCCTCTGCCATCAACGCAATGGAAAGTAGTATTTCCACCAGGCAATCACAGTACCGCAGTACACACGGAAGTCAATTGTTGCAACCATTGGATAGTTTCTAACCAGAATAAAACGAGCAACTGGCATCGTCATCCTGAAAGGCTCCGCTTTTGTTGCATCTCGACTACCGCTTGATACTTTTATCACCTAAAGGAGCTGATCCAACACTTCGCAAGGTGTCGCGGTTTGAAAATCGTACGCAACGGACGAGTAAACCACCAGCAGAGGCAGCCATATTTTGTTCATAAGCGTAACCACGCTCCATGGATTGCCTTTTCGCACGATCGGATAAACGTTGATTTTTGGTGAAGGCATAAAACTGAAAGTGGCAAGAAGAATGCCAATAGCATGATAGTCACCATCGGTGTTGAAAGTGCGGTATGCGGTTCAGCGTGCAACCACACGCCATTTTTGAGCTAACATTGGCGGCTCGCGAGCAAGTGCGGTCGAAACTTTTGCAGTATTGGGGTCACCACAGATGCTCCTACACCCACAATACACAGATAGCATTAATACAGCCATGGCAATCACTATTGGTTTTGGCACTCGCGCACGTGCTTTTTCGCTACGTGGTGCACCATCGAAGCTGATACCGTATACTTACGAAACAGCGTTGCCTGCACCCGTTAGTGTAACATAATGATGGCAATTGGACCGGCAAGTTTTAAGACGAAATCATCACTTTGGCTTAAGGTAGAATAAAGATGATAGGGTAAACCATTCACTGACAAAACTGTTAAACGGTGGCAATGCGAAATCGACCATGGTACCAATTAAGAAACAGAACGCGGTGTAAGGCATCAGTTTGCTAGTCTGCCCATTAAGTCCACATGCTTTAGTATGCAAACGATACATCTACAGAGCTCTGCACTCTAAGAATAAATGCAAACGAATACAGCATGGTTAAGTAGGTGCATATAAACCACCAGCAAGCCCACGGTTGTTAATACTGGATGATGCGTCGCGATACCAACTCATACCAACGCCCACACCCATCATAATGATACCGATATTTTCACCATGTGTGATAAGCCAAGAGTTTTTGATGTCATGTTCAGCCAAGCGCATAAAGTACGCCGGAGTTTCGGAAGATACTGCACCGAAACCAGTACATAACGCCATACCAAACATTGGTAGAAACTGGAAGATCAACACCCTTTAATGATCCTGAAGATACCGATTTTTACCATCACACCAGACATCATCGCTGAGGCGTGAGAAGTGAGCTGGAGCTTTGGTAACCAGCTGTAATGGAATCATCCTGCTTTTGGCGCCAAAACCTATGCCAACACAAAGGCAGTAAAGGCAGGCGGTGCTGCGAAAAGTGGTTTTGACGGAATGCGCTAAATTCAAAAGCTACCAGCATAGCAGTAGAAAATGAAGAAGGCGATCATAATTAATACCGAACCGGCATGCGCAATAGATACAGCTGTTGTCTGCATTTAGGCGTTGTCATCTTGTTCGGTAAGGATCTAAGAAATAAGATGCCAATGACACTTTACAAGTAATACAAGGAAGTAGAACGTATTATCGCTGGTCACTAACGCAACCATTGAGGCGATAAATAAATTCATGAAAGAAGCCCATAGAACCTGCGCCTTTACCTTTATATTCTTTTACATATGAGAAAGAATAAAGTGCGGGTCACAATCACTAATAAAGAAAATGACGATACCATAACGCCGCCAATCCGTCAATACGGATGGAGAACGAGGCAAATTCAAATGGGTTTTGAAAACATCAACGACGTGTCAGCGCTGATCAGAACGGGGATGCAGGCAACAAATACCTAACACCAGCAAGTACACCGGTCACCGGATAGTTGATTGAAAGTTGTTCGCTTGTCTCACTGCGAGCGAAATAAACGCACCTGACATATAAATCAACAGGGTCGTGATGAGTAAATTGATTGATAAACTCATAATATCACTCCATTGATTATGTTAAACACACTAATTATCTTGGGATAGCAGGCGAAGAAACCATTTGCCATTTCACGTCGTTAGCCTGTTTGATACTCCCATCACTAATAATAAATAACGTTTGTCGGACAGGGTTTGTACACAAGCCGGACCATCTTCACGGAAATAGCAAGATCGTATTTCACCGACCAATGGCTTTCACGCCTGGTTGCCATGCAGCATATTGTGTAACCGTATTATCTGGTGCAGTCGAATATCTCGTTTTACCGCATCAGTGAAGGAGAATCCTTCATAATAGTCAATGGTCAATGGTGCAGAACCATGTTGGGTAATGGCACCGAATGGGCAAAGACAATACCACAAAGTTTACAAACCGATACAGAGACTTTCGTTGTTGAAGTGGGTGTCATCAATATGTGTACGGCGTGTACAGGACACACGGTAGCACATGGGAATCATCGCAATGACGACAGAGAATTGGCACGGTTAGCATCGTCATTACGCATGACTTGTAAGCGTGGGAAAGATTGTAAATCTGAAAGCTTTATGCACTTCGCCAAGCGCATACAGGTGTTGCATCCAATGCGTCGCTGGATCACTGATTACAAAACGATTCATACATTCCCCTCCTTGTATGTAAATAATGTTTCTACAATAACCACTCTAGAGTAGGATACTCCTGTCGAAAAGTAAGCTCAAGAAGCAATTCAAAAATTTGTGATTAAGATCAAAAGATTTCCATTGTTTTTCTATTACTGTGATGCAGCTGTTAAAAGTAACAGTGAAATATAATAATTTTATGTTGTAAAAATGTGAAATAAACGAGTTTTCACCAATAGACATCACACTATCTGAAATATCGCCACAAATTTAAATTGGTTACGTGATAAAATTCTCTCTCGGGTGCATGTCGGCTATTAGGTCACAATACAAATAATTCACTCCTAGCAAACATTCTAACCAGGGACAGATTACGCCTAGGTCTGGGACAGATCATTTCAAGGAGTTGACAGCGCATTTGCCAGCTTGGCTGTAAATGATGTCTGGTGGAGTAAAAGAGAAGTTAATATTTCATTAATTTGTCAGATGATCTAAAACCTCTCGCTCTGGTAAATGGGTACTCGTGCATGTGGGTTTTGCCATGACAATTATCGATGAAGAAGAAGCCAAACAAACGCAAGAAGCTCTTACTGCCATGAGCCAGCTAGAACACGAAGTCCGGCGATTTTTCTTGGACTTAAATCAAAAATAAACAGGATTAGCGTTATACGGGATCGAATTACGCATAAAAAGGAAAAGTTCAGGGCGTAGGGATTTCGCCCTTTTGTTCTGGCTTCTGGCAAATCAATATAAGTTAAACGGAGATGTCAAATAACGATGGACAAGGCGTATAGTTCGTTTTTGTCTCTCCACTCTGCAAATGCACTCGAGCATTTTTGTCCGACCTACAAAACAAGCTCCACCGCTAGCGCAAATTACTGATATTACTCAGCGTCCAATAGATTGACTGAAGCAACCGCTGTAACAGGGCTTTTACTATTCGGGAAAGTGAAAACAATCAAATGGACACGCAAATTATTCCCGATGCAGCAACCCTGTCCACATTGTTTAGCTGACTTTATTCGATCCCAACAATCGACGTTATCACTAGCCCTTTTACCAATTGCACCCATTGCGTCCACGTTTTACCATCATCAAGCGATTCCTTACGACCGAAAAAACACAGCGATGTCTGCTTTTTCCACTTTGTCCACAATGTGAAGAATAAAAAGATCCGCATGATCGTCGTTTTTCATGTACTCAACCCAATGCTTGTTCGGTTTGCGGCCCCCATATCTGGTTGACAGGATCGAGAACAAACACGCGCCACTCATGAAACTGCGCTGAAAACAGACTGCACTTTTTATTGCAACAAGGTCATATCGTCGCAGTTAAAAGGCTTAGGGCGGTTTTCCATCTCAGCCTGTGATGCAGAATAACCAAAAATGACGTTGATTTATTACGTCAACTGCATACGTCCAGACAAAACCATTAGCCATTATGGTGCCTGACTTGCAGTTTTTACAGGATTTAGCGCCTCAAGAAACAGAGTTGCTGACAGCAGTGCTGCAGCCGATTGTACTACTAGCAAAACATAAAGTACCCTATATTGCTGATAACATCGCACCTAACTTGCAGAAATCGGTGTCATGCTTCCAAGCAATCCTGCAACATTTGTTATTACGCGCGGTTAATCGTCCACTCAGTCATGACTCTCTGCGAATGCAAGCGGACAACCTCCCAGTAGCTGAAGAATGAATATGCGGTAGAACAATTAAATGATTTGGCTGATTTTCTATCTTTGTCACAATCGCGATATTCTACAACGCGTTGATGATAGTCTTGTTCGTGCTGCTTTCGATGGATTAGAAACGCTGCGTCGTGCTCGATGGCTATGTGCCCGATGAAATACCATGAAACACAGCACGAAAAATGTGTTGGCGTTGGGTCTGATCTGAAAAATACATTCTGCTTACTACGTCACAATAAAAGCCGTACTGAGCCAACATATTGGCGACACGCAAATGAACAAGTGCGGTCACAATTAAGTGAAAAATCTTGAATTATTTCAGCATATTTACCAATTTACACGAGACATCATCGCGGTGGATGCTCACCCTGGCTATTTTTCATCTTCCATCGGGAAACAACTTGCTGAACAGCAAAAATCCCCTCTCATCGAAGTATCTGCATCACCATGCTCACATCGTCAGCGTGATGGCTGAGCACTGATGTAATGACTGTAATCGGTCTTGCACTTGACGGTATCGGCATGGGCGAAAATGGACAGCTTTTGGGGGTGGCGAATGCCTACGCTGTTGATTATCAACATAGTCAATATTTAGGTGGTCTGCCAGCTGTTTGCACTACCGGGCGGCGATCTTGCCGCATAAACAACCTTCGGCGCAACTGGCTGGCTCACCTGCACAATTTGTGCCGCAGTGGCAAGAAATACTCACTAAAAACTTGCACTGAACCAAATTGGCAAATACTAATCAACGCCATTGAGCGCGGGACTCAATTGTCCGCCCATATCATCTGCGGGTCGCTTTATTTGATGCCGTAGCTATGCTCTCGGTATTGCTCCAACGTTGTTTCTTGGGAAGCGAAGCGGCTTGCCATCTCGAAGCGCTAGCAAAACACCTCATCTTTTAGCGACCAAGCACAAAGTGCGGTCAATATTCAGTAAAAATGCCGCTTATCGGCAATAAACTGGTTGGCTTACTGGCAAAGTTGGTTGAATTATCATGCTTCTGTTGAAGATAAAGCCTTTGCGCTTTCATTATGCTCTCGCCAAGGTTTTGCTGAACTTGCTGCAAACCAAGCGCATGAACATCAATGTCGTACCATCGTGTTATCTGGTGGTGTGATGCATAACCAACTGCTGCGTCGCTTATTAAAAGAAAATTTGAGCGAATTCCATGTACTAAGTGCGCTAAATTACCGATGGGTGATGGCGGACTCAGTTTAGGTCAGCGGTTATTGCCATGCATAGACAAACTGATAATCTCTAAAATATTAACTATAAGAAAAAAAGAGTTAATCGGAAAAATAACGATTAACTCTTTTATTTTTATATATATAGCGGAATACTGGACGAGCAACAATGGCGGCAAAAATATTCGTAACAAAGCCAGAATGAAATCGCAATTGGCGTGACTTCAATACCTCCCGCTTTTTGGATAATTGGCAAGGTGCAATCTATTGCTGTTGCCCCGCTAATTCAATCGCGGTTGAACGGAAATGACGCATAAATAATGGGATAACAAATAAACTGACGATTTCACGGGATAAATCATTAGGCAATACTGACCCTGCACAGGTCCCCATGCATTGGTCAATATCACGCTGGATAATGAATACCAGCTCCATTCCAGAGGCAAAAAGCTGAGTCCTTGGGTAATTGGCATCTGCTAAAACTGAAAAGCTGCAATCATGCCACCAAGTAACGAGGTAAACGTAAACACCATCCCGTTTGGAAACCTCGTTTATTGAAAAGAGCTTCTTTAAGGAAATGCCGTTGTTTCTTAGCTGAATCCCCACAAAGAAAATCAGCACAATCACTACATACAGATTAATACCTGTAGGCAGCATTAAATAAGATTTGAAAAAGAAACCACAAATGGTACCGAGTACCACTGTGCCGGAAAGTTTGAGAGAATCAATTAAGGAGTGCCAGCGAGATCAATTTTGCCATGATGTTTTGAGCGGCTCAGCCGGGATTAAAGCGGTCATAAAGCATCAAACCAACTCGTTTGATCCCAAAATGATCGCTGATAGTGTCACCGCAGTTGTGCCAATAATCGGCGGTTTATGCTCTAAATCATCTAACTGGCCAAGCAACACGCCCATTAAGAAAAAGAATATGTAAAAGCAAAAACATCACGATATGATTTATTTTTGTATGATGACGGTTATTATTGAGCTTAAGTAAATAACCTAACTAGCATCAGGCATTAGACAACACTTTAACGCCATTTATCATATCCTGCATCATACTTCTCCTGTCTCTTGTTCCATTGAAAGCTAGCATACGCCCTTTTCTCTCTCTTTTCGTAAACACATAAAAAGTGCGGTCAAAATTGACCGCACTTTTAATCATCTGAAAAATCAAATCTGACTAGCTATTTACTCGGCGACGTGCTATTACCGCATCGGATAACTGTTTTCAACAAGATTTCTGTATCTTCCCAACCGATGCAAGCATCAGTATACTTTGTCCGTAAGTCTGAGCTTTACCATCGACTAAGTCTTGACGACCTTCAACGATATGACTCTCACCCATCACACCAAAAATTTGTGTTTGAACCGCCTCGCGATGTGCTGACAAACATCTTCACAAACTTCCATTTGTTTTTGAAATTGTTTGCTACTATTTGCATAGCTGAAAATCAACCATTACATATGGAATACGTCCTGATTTTTCGATCTCTGCACAAACTTTTGAAACATCTTCAGCTTTATAGTTAGGACCTTTTATCCCACACACGTAAAATGATTAGCGATCTTCATTTCCTTTTGCTTGAAACAATGGCAGAATGACCAAATTTTAGTTACAGATACGAAATAATGCGAAGCTTCTGCCGCACCCGACTGCATCTAATACCACTTTCACGCCACCATTTGTGCCATTTTTAAAAGCCTACCGCACAAGATAAGCCTGAAGCTAACTCACGGTGAACTTGGGATTCAGTTGTTCTCACTCAATTGCGCCCCAACTCATGAAATCAGCCATATTGTGGTGTGATCATATCTAAGAACTCACCGGCTGATGGTACGCCTAAGTTATTAATATCAGATAATAATTTACGTGCAATACGTAAACCATCATTTAAACGATACGTATCATTTAAATAAGGATCGTTAATTAAGCCTTTCCAACCCACTGTTGTACGCGGTTTTCAAAAGTAACACGCATCACCACTTCAAGTGTATCTTTATATTCATCACGTAATACTTTTAAACGTTTTGCGTAATCTAATGCCGCTTTAGGATCATGAATAGAACAAGGACCAATCACCACAAGTAAACGGTCATCTTTTCCATGAATAATATTGTGGGCATGCAAGCGAGTTTTCACGAACTAAATCAGCCGCTTCTTGACTTGCAGGGAAATTTTTCTAATAAGGCAATGGGAGCTAATACCCGATCGACTTTTTCAATCCGGGTATCATCATTTGCAACTTTTACTTTCGATTTTCTTCTTTCTTCGTCGCCATATGTCACTCTCTAAATCTTAAATGTTGTGCTTAAATCTAATGGCGTTACTCTACACCTATTTTTGTACTAGTAAACTAGTTCATTTGAATTCATACACTAATTATTATGCGATTGCGTAAAATTTATACTCGCCTAAGCAATCGAAATAGGTCGTTATTAAACTACTATTTCAGCCTTTAGCTGGCAAAAGTTTTTGACGTAAAAATAGGTTGTACCAGCACTATTTAAAACACAATGATTCTTTTATCTTTCAAAATTGACAAATAGGTTTAAGATAAATGCGGGCAAAGAGAACAATTTCAATTCGACCGCACTTTTTGAAAATATTTTTTCAATGCCCTTGTTTTTAGTGAACATCCCCCTTATTTTCTATTGTCTGACTGAACACTTATTCAGTCATTTATTTTACTTGGAGAACTCTATGAAGAAAAAGAAATTTTGTATTAACCGGTATCGTAGTAGGTTTAAGCGTATTTGCGACCTCTTTATCTGCACAAGCGGCGATTCAGAATGAAATCGTAGAACAAAGGCAGCCTTGCGCCAATGTTAGAAAAAGCGCAAGCAGCTGTCGTAACGCTTTCTGTTGAAGGCAAGCAAAAAGCAAACAGCCGTTCAGCATTACCTGATGATATTCCAGGAAAATTTAAATTTTTCTTTTTGGTGATCAATTTGGTGAACAATTCGGCGGAGATCGTGGCGCATCGCGCAACTCCGTGGTTTTAGGTTCTGGCGTGATCATCAGTGCAGATAAAGGCTATGTTTTAACGATAATCACGTGGTAGATGGTGCGGGATAAAATTACCGTAAAATTACAAGATGAGCGTGAATTCAAAAGCAAAACTTGTTGGAAAAAGACGAACAATCTGATATCGCTTTAGTACAAACATCGAAAAACCAACTAAAACCTCACCGCACTCAAAATGGCTGACTCCGATAAATTACGCGTCGGTGATTTTACCGTTGCTATCGGTAATCCATTCGGTTTAGGTCAAACCGTAACCTCTGGTATTGTTTCAGCGCTGGCCGCTCTACCGGTTCGGATAGTGGGAGCATATGAAAACCATATTCAAACCGATGCCGCGGTAAACCGTGGTAACTCTGGCGGTGCGTTATTGAACTTTACAAGGTGAATTAATTGGTATCTAATACCGCTGATTATTTCGCCAAGTGGCGGTAACGCGGGATTGTCTTTGCGATTCCAAGTAACCAAGCCAACAACCTCTGTTCAACAAATCTTAGAATTTGGTGGTACGCCATAGTTTTACTCGTATTAAAGGGCGGTGAATTAAATGCCGATTTAGAGAAAAGCCTTTAATGTCAGTGCGCAACAAGGTGCATTTGTGAGTGAAGTGATTCCAAATTCAGCAGCAGAAAAAGCAGGATTGAAAGCGAGGTGATGTCATTACCGCAATGAATGGTCAAAAATCTCAAGCTCGCCGAAATGCGTGCAAAAATCGCGACTTCTGGTGCGGGTAAAGATTGAACTCACTTATTTACGTGATGCAAAATCTGACAAACGTAAAAGTGACCTTTACAAACAGACGATGGCTCTCAAGCTGCAAGCAAAAACGGAACTTCCAGCATTAGACGGCGCAACCTTAAACAACTATGATGCCAAAAGGTGTTAAAGGCGTGGAAATTAGTAAAGTTCAACCAAATTCAATGGCAGCACAACGCGGTTTAAAATCGGGTGATATCATCATCGGCATCAAACTCGCCAGCCAATTGAAAGCACAGCAAGACTTTACGCAGCAACGCTAGATGAAAAACCATCTGCTGTTGCACTCAATATCTTACGTGGTCAAAAACAACTTCTACTTATTAGTACAATGAAAATGAAAGTGCGGTCAATTTGACCGCTCTTTTCTTTATTCCGATATCATAAACTGCCTCTCAATTGATGAAGCTGATCGCGTACTGCGGCAGCTTTTTCAAATTCGAGATCTTGAGCAAATTTATACATTTGTTGTTCCAATTTCTTAATTTGTTGTTGGAATTCTTTGGCTGATTTAGGGCGCATTGTAAAGTGCGGTCGGTTCAGCCGCCGTTTTTCCACGCTGTTTTTCGATTTCGCTTTTTGATTTGCACCTGGCCAATATCTAACAATTCGCCGACTTTCTTATTCAATGCCTGTGGAACAATGCCGTGCTCTTCATTGTATTTCATTTGTTTTTCACGACGGCGATTCGTTTCGGTAATGGCTTTTTCCATAGATTTAGTAATGCTATCAGCATACAAAATCGCTTTACCATTCAAGTTTCGAGCAGCTACGACCGATGGTTTGGATTAAAGAACGTTCAGAACGCAAGAAACCTTCTTTATCCGCATCTAAAAATGGCGACAAGAGAAACTTCTGAATATCCAGCCCTCACGTAACAAGTTGATCCCGACCAATACATCGAATTCACCCTAAACGTAAATCACGAATAATCTCTACACGCTCAACCGTATCAATATCTGAATGCAGATAACGCACACGAATGCCATGTTCGTCTAAGTAATCCGTTAAATCTTCCGCCATTTTCTTCGTTAGCGTCGTCACTAAAACACGCTCATTTTTGTCCGCTCTTTGACGCGCTTCAGACAGCAAATCATCCACTTGAATGGATACTGGACGAATTTCAATTTGTGGATCGAGCTAAGCCCGTCGGACGTACCACCTGATCGACAATTTCACTGCCTGATTTTTCCAACTCATAAGGGCCTGGTGTCGCTGAAACGTAAATCGTCTGCGGCGCTAAACGCTCAAACTCTTCAAAGCGTAATGGACGGTTATCCAATGCTGAAGGCAAACGGAAACCATATTCCACCAAGGTTTCTTTACGTGAACGGTCACCACGATACATACCACCAATTTGCGGTACAGTCACGTGTGATTCATCAATAATCAAAATCGCATCAGACGGCATATAATCAAATAATGTCGGAGGCGGTTCGCCTTCATTTCTGCCAGAAAGATAGCGTGAATAGTTTTCGATGCCTGAGCAATAGCCGAGCTCGTTCATCATCTCAATGTCAAATTGTGTACGTTGGGTAACACGCTGCTCTTCCAACATTTATGTTCCTTTGATGAAATATTCACGGCGTTGCACAAGCTCCGCTTTGATTTTTCAATAGCATCTAAAAATACGCTCTCTTGGCGTCACATAGTGGGTTTTCGGATACACCGTAAAACGCGGAACAGCGCCAAAACTAGTACCCGTTAAAGGATCAAATAAACTTAAACGTTCAATTTCATCATCAAATAATTCAATTCGTACCGCACGATCGTCAGATTCCGCAGGGAAAATATCAATCACTTCGCCGCGAACACGGAATGTACCACGCTGAAAAGGCCTGATCATTTCTTGTATATTGCAATTCCGCTAACTTCGCTAAAATCTGACGTTGATCGATAATGGCACCTTGCTGTAAATGCAACATCATCTGCAAATAGCTATCTGGATCACCCAAACCATAAATCGCGGATACAGACGCCACTACGATAGTATCTCGACGTTCTAAGAACGATTTCGTAGCCGAAAGACGCATCTGTTCAATCTGATCATTAATGAAGCATCTTTCTCGATAAAGGTATCACTACTCGGTACATAAGCTTCTGGCTGATAATAATCATAGTATGAGACGAAATATTCCACTGCATTTTCTGGAAAAAACGCTTTCATTTCAGCATAAAGCTGAGCGGCGAGGGTTTTATTTGGGGCAAGTAACATCGCCGGGCGATTTAATGTCGCAATGACATTTGCAATGGTAAAGGTTTTGCCTGACCCCGTTACCCCGAGAAGGGTTTGATGGGGCCAAACCATCCTCTAAATTTTCGACTAATTTTTCGATTGCTTGGGGCTGATCACTCAGAAGGTTTAAAATCGGAATGAAGGATAAAAGGCTTAGTATTAATTTTCTCTGCCATAAGTGCGGTCAATTTTTTTAGCTATTTTAGAAATGGAGCTATTTTAGCACATTTATTACTCCAAATTGAGCGATAAAAATCCAAGTTTTACACATACTTAGGCGTGTCAAGTCTGAAAACACTTCAAAAATTGAAAAATATTTTTATTTTTTTGCTGGACTTTATGTAACATATTGATATTTAAAGAATATTCACTTATGGCTAATAGATGAACAATTTAAGGAAAAGCCAGTCTGCACCAGTGGTTGACCATTTTAAACAAAAACAATCCACAAAGTTATCCACAGGCTTTGTGGATAGAAAAAGTGCAAAAATTTTTTTATGATTTTTCATTTTTGAGTATTGACAGGAGTGGTCCGATCATTAAAATGCGCGCCTATTCTTTGTGATACCAAATTTATTCCTCCTTAGTTCAGTCGGTAGAACGGTGGACTGTTAATCCATATGTCGCAGGTTCGAGTCCCGCAGGAGGAGCCAAATTTCTCTTTTGGTTTAGCTTTCGTTTGTCTCCTTTTACGAATCCTAAATTTAGTAGCCAAAGAATTTTAAGCCCATCGTGTTGATGGGCTTTATTTTTTTATCTAATCTATACTGATTTAATGAATTATCAGGCTAATTTAATGCTGAACGATCATCGATTAAATTATCGCATTCCCAGCCGATATAATCGCCAGAAAACTCCATAGCTAGCTTTTTCAAAGCGCTCTACCCATCGAAGATCTCATTACTGTCTAATGAAAGCTCTTGCTCCAATTTCACCATAAAGTAAGGTGTTTCATCTTCTTCTGTTTGAATGGCTTGGCTGAATATTTCAACGTACTGAAAGACACTTTTCCAGTGTTAGTTCATCCATAAAGGGAAACATTTTTCTTCTTCATCAAAATGGAAAGTATGCTCAATCAAATAAGTATCACTTAAATTACGCCCCTTGCTATTCAGCATACTCAAAATCTCTTCTGTCGCATTTAATTTCATTTCCAATGGTGAAGCCAATAAGAAATCGAAATAGGTATCCCAATTAGGATCATCCTGCACATTGATCTCAGAAACAAAATCAAGCTGTTGAAGGGTTTCTTTAAGCAAAAGCATCGTGTTCACAATAGAAAATGCATTTTTGCCTGATGGTTGCAAATAAAGTGCCCCAGCAAAGAAAACATTTGGAAGTGCGGTCAATTGTGCAAGGATTTTAAAAAGACGATTAATCAATTTTTCATATTCGTCTTCATTCGGCAAACCGTCCTCATCTCCTGATAAGGCACGGTAAATTGCACAACTTTACTAAGATGCTTACCATGATAAACATCTAAATCTTCAATATTTGCGGTAAACACGGCAGGCATGCCATTCACTTGCGAACGAGTAATTCTGCCAATTTGCCATATCCATGTTGCTTTCCTATTTAAACTCGCTCCAGATTGGTGCGTGATCGGACGGTTTTTCCATTGCACGAATATCTAATGCAATGCCGACATCAACGCAACGCTCTGCTAATTGACGATTCACTAAAATATGATCGATACGTAATCCACGGTTTATCATCAAAACCTTTTGAGCGATAATCAAACCACGAGAACTTGTCATTGACTGTTGGGTTTAATTTACGGAACGTATCTTCCAATCCATAATCGTATAAGCGTTGATACCATTCACGCTCTTCGGGTAAGAATGAGCATTTGCCAGTACGCAACCAACGTTTTCGGTTTTCATCGCCGATACCAATATCCAAATCACTTGGGCTGATATTCATATCACCCATAATTAAAACTGGATTAGCTTTATCGTGATCTTGTTCTAAATAGCGTTGAAGATCCGCATAAAATTTTTCTTTTCGCCGGAAACTTGGTTTCATGTGCACGACTTTCGCCTTGTGGGAAATAGCCATTAATTACCGTTAATAAACCAAAGGGCGTTTCTAAATCCGCCATAATTATGCGTTTTTGCGCATCTTCATTATCTGTTGGAAAACCACGACGCACCGCTTTTGGTTCTTGTTTGGTTAACAGTGCTACACCGTAATGCCCTTTTGCCCATGGTGAAAAAAACGTGATAGCCCTAGATTGTCTGTAATTGCATAAGGAAAAGTCTTCATCTGCGACTTTAATTTCTTGTAAACCAATCACATCCGGTTGGTATTTTTCAATAATTGCTTCGAGTTGATGAGGGCGAGCACGTAAACCCATTAATATTAAAAGAGATAAATTTCATTTTGTTCCTAATGTGAAAAATTGGGTCTATTATACAAAATAATTGAAATCTTAACCGCACTTTTTCCTCTTGTAACGGAAGAAGTTACGCCTATTAATATGATTACTGCTTCAGTTTTTCAATCAAATGAATTTTGATCCTTCTTTCTCATTAAAAATTTTTTTCCTAAAAACGCACTTTATAAATAAAAACTAAGTTGCTTATACTGGCCGCTTTTTTTATTACTTTTACTGGATCATTTTTATGAATATTTATACTTACTTGTGTTTTCTCACCACAATAGCTCATTCTTATCAGTTTTATCACTCGTAAACTGAATGATAATATCCAATATACCATTGCCATCACTGCCACTTCATGGCAGGCTCGCTGTTTTCCTAGTGTTATTGGGATATTTCGGCTGGTTTAATTTGGATGACATTGCAACACGCGTTATTGAACGCATTGATTTTAAAGATTTCTTATTAAATGGAATTTTAGGCTTTTTTGCTCTTTTGCCGGCGCCTTGGGCATTAAACTTCAGTCTTGAACAATCAAAAATGGGAAATTACCACTTTCGCTCTATTCTCAACGCTTGCCTCAACCTTTTTATTGGTTTTCTACTTTATGGCGTTGCCTTACTTTTCGGCTGGCATATTGATTTAATTTACTGCATCTTATTTGGTGCACTCATATCGCCCTGATGACCCGATTGCCGTACTTGCCATTATCAAAAACTTAAAAGCCCCAAAACGCTTATCCATGCAGGTGGAAGGCGAATCACTTTTTAATGATGGGATTGGCTTAGTCATTTTCACCACGGTTTTTGCTGTCGCATTTGGCGGTCATGAACCGACAGCAAGCAGTATTCTCCATTTATTTTTAAAGAAGCTTTAGGCGGGATTGCATTTGGATTGGTTTTAGGTCTATTCGCCCATTATTTGATTTTCAGCTACAGATGATGGTTCGCTAGAAATTCTTTTAACCTTAATCGTACCAACTGCGGGCTTTATGCTTGCTAATCTCTTACACGTCTCAGGTGCATTAGCCATGGTTGTCGCAGGGATTTTAATCGGGAACTGGACAAGATACACTGGGCTTTTTCTCAACAAAGCCAACGCTATTTAGATCACTTTTTGGGAAATGATCGATCCTTTCTCAACTCCTTACTCTTTCATCTTTGATCGGTTTAGCGATTTTATTGATTCATGTGTCTTGGCAAGGGTTAATCTTTAATTTTTCCTTGCTATTCCGGTTTGTTTAATCTGTCGCTATGCAAGTGTTTGGTTACCATTCCAAGTCATGAAACGTTACCGTAAATACAACCCTTACACCATGAAAGTACTCACTTGGGGCGCATTACGGTGGATTAGCGCTCGCTATGGCGCTTTCTATTCCAAGTGGTCAATTTTTATATTGAAGGATTAGAAATGGATGTTCGTGATCTTATTTTAGGTATGACGTATGCAGTAGTGGCATTCTCCATTCTCGTACAAGGCATGACAATTGGAGACCTTAATTCGTAAATCAAAGAAGCTACCATGCGTGAACGTGGCTATACGGGTATCGGATTAGCGAAATAATCAATCACGTTTATATTCTTTGGCTCAGCATTTGCTGAGCCATATTTTTGAATCTGAGATTGAACACCCTTCACGATGCCACCACTCTCCTTCTTTAGGAAGGGGTAAACACATCAAATGTCTGACCTTTAAATTCAAATTGCAATCTTGCAGCATGTAAATAAGTGCGGTCAATATTTTCAGTGTTTTTACCATAAAGCGCATCGCCTAAAATGGGGCTACCTAAGCTTTTCATCGCCACACGCAATTGATGGGTTTTGCCTGTTTGTGGCTTTAAGATAAATAATCGTAAATTAGGCTCACAACTTTCACACTTTCAAAAACGCGTAATTGCGGGATTTTTCTTTCGATGGCAAAGTTTCCAAGCGCCCATTACGAGCCTTTTGCATATCGCCGATAATCAATCCTTGTTTCTTTTTCGGCTTTTGATTGCTGAGTGCAAGATAAGTCTTTTGGATATGGTGTTCAGAAAAAAGTCGGAAAAATTCAGCCGCACTTTCAGCATTCAATGCCAAAATGAGTAAACCTGATGTCACTTTATCTAACCGATGTACAAGCCAGACTTGTGGCACGCCAAACTGCTCAGCAAGCAAAGTGGTTAAACCAATTTCACTCTGATCTTTATGCACGCTTAGTCCCACAAGGCTTATAAATAATGATAAAATCATCGGTCTGATAAACAATGTCTAATTTCATAAGTACGGTCAAAAATTAATGAGTTTTTGAACATATTATACTGGTTTATATTATTCCCGTGTTAATTTGGGTGGCGATTATTTCTGTCACCTTGCGTTTGCTCGTCAAAAACAAGCGGTTTCTGCTACATTGTCACAGCTGATGATTATCTACCTTGTGCCACTGATTGGCGTCATTGCTCATTTGATTTTTGGTGAGATTAAACTCGGTACTCGCCGAGCCAAAGCACTTTCAGTTGTTAAAACCTAAATATACGCAAATGGCTTCAACAACTGTCAGAACAAAAGATCTGGTTACACATTCCCAAGATCCTCGTTATCGTGCTTTATTTAAATTAGTCCACCAACGCTTGGGTATTCCGAACATTCGAGGTAATGAGTTACATATTCTCGACACGCCAGAAAGCATCATTCGAAGTATCATTCGTGATATTCAACAAGCACATCATTCCATTAATATGGTGTTCTATATTTGGAGCAATGATGGCATGATTAATGAAGTGAAACAAGCCTTAGAAGAGGCAGTGCAACGTGGAGTAAAGTTTGTCTTTTACTCGATTCCGTTGACAGTAATGCTTTTAAAAGTCCCTATTTGTAAGAAATGCGAGAGAAAGGCATTGAAAATTACTGAGGCGCTACATCGTAAATTTATTCCGAATGTTCTTCAGCCGAATTGATTTACGCCAACACCGTAAAATTATCATGATTGATAATCAAATTGCCTATACAGGCAGTATGAATATGGTGGACCCAAATTTCTTCAAACAAGACAGCAACGTAGGCAATTGGATAGACGTGATGGTGCGAATCAACGGTCCTGTTTCACCGATTTTAAACAGCTTACATGCTTGGGATTGGGAAATTGAAACCATGGAAGAATTACCTCTTTTATTGCCAAATTGTCCACTTGTGGAAATTGACGATAATGACACCCATTCTGTGCAAGTGATTGCGAGTGGTCCGCATTTCCCAGATGATTTAATTGCTCAATCTCTTGCGACTGTCATTTATGCGGCAAAGAGAAAGTATTGTGATCACTTCACCTTACTTTTGTGCCAAGTCTGCAATATTGCTGAAGCATTACGTATTGCTGCATTCCGAGGTGTTGATATCACGCTTATTTTACCTAAAAACAATGATTCCTTGATGGTTCGTTGGGCGAGTCGGACGTTCTTTGATGATTTACTCGAAGCAGGTGTCAAAAATTTATCATTTTGAAGCAGGACTTCTACATACAAAAAGTGTGTTAATCGATAACAAAGCTTGCACTCGTTGGTACAGTAAATATGGATTTACGCAGCTTTCCTGCTTAATTTTGAAATCACTATGCCGTAGAAGATCGTAATTTTTGCCAATGAAGTCGCCACACTCCATGAAAATTATTTAGTGAATTCTTCTGCACTCAATATGCAAGAATGGATCAATCGTCCTTTTCTATCATCGAATCATCGAGGCGAGTTATTTTTTTCTTGTTTAGTCCATTACTCTAATTTCTCACTAGCAAATAAAAAGGGCGTACCATACAGTACGCCCTCTTTTTCACTTTTATGATTAACGTTTTTCACGATAAACACTAAAGCAACTAAATACAACTGCTGTTGTCACAAATCCCGCTAAACCTGATTCTGTAAAAGCCCAACCACAATGTAGCCCACTGCACTTGCTGTCGCAACAGTTGCTGCATAAGGTAATTGTGTGGTGACGTGATCCATATGGTTTACATTTTTGCCCCAGTTGATGACAGAATCGTTGTATCTGAAACTGGGTGAACAGTGATCGCCACATACCGCGCCAGCCATTACTGCAGATAAGCAAGGAGTAATAACTCTGGTGCTGAGTTGGTCGCCATTGCTGCTGCGATTGGTAACATAATGCCCGAAATGTTCCCCAACTTGTCCCTGGTTGAGAACGCCATTGCCGAACCAAGTATAAATAAAATCACAGGTAAAAAAATTGAACTGGAATACTACCACTCACTAAAGAAGATAAGTATTTACCTGTTTGTGCATCGCCTACTACTTTATTGATTGTCCAAGCAAAGAATAAAATTGCACTTGCACCTAACATGGATTTAATACCAGCAATCCACGCTTTTTCCGTATTCTTGTAAAAGAAACTTGACGCTCAAGAATAATCAATAATGTTGACATTGCAACCGCACTTGAACCACCAACAACAAGTGAAATACCCTACTGTCGTATTTTTCAAATGCACCTAAGATACTGAAATGGTTTTCCATCTGCTGCTAATGCTTCACTCCCCGTGTGAATCATCATAAAAATACAGTCACGACAATTAAAGACCAAAATCGGTAAAATTAAATTACGAACTTACCTTTTACACCTTCAATGACTTCTTCTTTATAATCACGTTCCATGGCTAATTTTTCATGACGCGCCATTGATGCAATATCAAATGAAAAATAAGCAACAAAAGAACACCATTAATAATGAGAAGATCGCATAGTAGTTCATTGAGCTCATCGCAGACGAATGCGCCCATTGGCGTATAAGATGTAATAGAGTAAGTCGCCAATAAACCTGCTACGAGAGTAATAATATATGCTCCCCAGCTTGATACTGGCATCATGACACACATTGGTGCAGCAGTAGAATCAAGAATGTACGCTAATTTTGCACGAGAAACTTTAAAACGATCAGTGACTGGACGAGCAATAGCACCGACAGCAAGACTGTGGAAGTAATCATCGATAAATGTCACAAACACTAAAGATGCCGCTAATAATTTCGCACCACGACGACCTTTAATTTTATTTTGTGCCCATTCAGCAAACGCACGGTTGCTGCCTGACACAGTTAAAAGTGCGGTCAATACGCCAAGCAAAACTAAGAAAAACACGATATTCATATTTGAATTCATGCCTTCCTCGCTACTATAAACTAATGCAATAACATTATCTTTTAAATAAATGAATGCATTCAATGGGTTGAAATCAACCAACATTAATGCACCGACAACAATCCCTGCACTTAGGGACACCAGAAACCCGACGCGTTGCAATCGCTAAAATGATCGCAAGTAATGCGGGATAATTGAATAAATAGATGAAGAATAATCGACTAGTTCCATTAAGTTATACCTAATAATTTAATGGAGACAACGGCAAGAAAAGACACAAGCATGACCAGACCGAACCGTAGCGCTCCATAGTTAATACACAAAAAAACTATGACAGTCACGTTCCTTTCGAAGACGTGACCAACCGAATAAGATGACGCTCTATTCGATTTCGGCAATCATTCCTTTCCTTTCCCTTCAACGCTATCCACTCCAGGAAAATACTTATAATGACCGCACCTCTACTGTTGTATAGGATGGTGAGAGATTACATTAAAATGAATAAAATTACCAATAAAATCTTATACTTTCACTGAAATCTATTCTTTTATTTAAAAAGTGTCTAATGAGTTGTTAAGACTTTGTTACAGTTGTTTTTATAAGCAAACGTTTGCAATACGTAGAAAAACAATCAACTCCATACTAGTGAAATATGATGAGATCCGACCAATTAGTTCCCGTAAATTTAGGCTAATTCATATTTACCAAATATATTATTTTTCGCTATTATATATTCTGAAAATAATTAAGCATTCACACATATAAAAGAGGGTAATAATGAACGAATTAACAAAAAGGTTTAACTAACCTTCGTAGTTTACGCGCTGCTGTACGCGATTTAACATTAGAACAAGCTCGAAAGCTCACTTTTAAAATTACAAGCTGCTGTTGAAGAAAAAACGTGCTCAAGCAGCTGAAATTGAACAAGCTGAACAAGAACGTCGTGCGCGTATCGCAAAATATAAAGAATTAATTAAACAAGAAGGTATCACTGCAGAAGAATTAACTGCAATTATCGGTATTGCGCCTTCTTCAATTCTGTAAAAACGTGAACCCTCGTCCAGCAAAATACAAATATACTGATGAAACTGGTCAAGAAAGAACATGGACTGGCTCAAGGCCGTACACCTCGTGTGATTCAAAAGGCCTTAGATAAAGGTGCTCTTTAGCTTCTTTTCGAAATCTAATTTCATTATCAACGATGCAGAACCCATTTTTTATGGGTTCTCTTTTTATTTACCTTGCAAAATATTCATTATGTTAGAAAAGAAAAATATTACTGACCGACTGTCCTAGATGACAAAGGCTTAATCGCTAAAAATCACCAATATTTGTTACAAACATCAATTAAATATCCTTCACAATAATGAGTTTGTTGATTTTTGAAACAAAGCATTTCTTTTATGCGTACAGAATTAGAAGGATTTTTAATGAAGAAACCCTGCTGGCTGATTTAGATTATAGTTTGCCGAAAGGGACAAACTGTCGCCTAATCAGTGCAAAACGTAAACGTATCGTAATTTTTAGTCACCAAAGAAGCACACTGCTTAGGTGATATTTTTAATGAAAAAAATTACTACGGTGCGTTAGACGTAGAAATTGCAGCAGTAATTGGCAAATCACGATAATTTACGCGAATTAGTTGAACGCTTTGATATTCCATTCCATTGTGTCAGCCATGAAGGTCTCACTCGTGTAGAACACGATAAATTGCTCGCTGAAAAATTGATGAATATGCGCCTGATTACATTGTATTAGCAAAAATATATGCGTGTACTAAATCCAGAATTTCGTGGCGCGTTATCCAAATCGTGTGATTAATATTCACCATTCATTCTTACCCGGCATTTATTGGTGCAAAACCTTATCAACAAGCCTATGAGCGCGGTGTAAAAATCATCGGTGCAACAGCTCACTTTTATTAATAATGAATTGGATCAAGGTCCGATCATTATGCAAAATGTGATTAATGTGGATCACACCTACTCTGCCGATGCCATGATGCGTGCAGGCCGTGATGTGGAAAAAAACAGTATTAAGCCGTGCGCTTGATCTTGCCTTACATGATCGTATTTTTTTGTGTATAAAATAAAAACGGTGGTCTTGTAATGAAAGCAATCACTTTAGAGCCAATTTCTCGCATTGAAGGTGAGATCAACTTACCTGGCTCGAAAAGTTTATCAAACCGTGCATTATTATTAGCCGCATTAGCTAAAGGCACCACAACGGTCACTAACTTGTTAGACAGTGATGACATTCGTCATATGCTAAACGCCCTTAAAGCTTTAAGTGTAAATTACCAGCTTTCTGAAGACAAAACTTGCTGTGAAGTTGAAGGCTTAGGTGGCGCATTTCAGGTTGAAAATGGCTTATCACTGTTTCTAGGCAATGCTGGCACAGCCATGCGTCCTTTAACGGCTGCACTTTGTTTAAAAGGCGATACTGAAGGCGAAGTTATTTTTGACTGGTGAGCCACGTATGAAAGAGCGTCCAATCAAACATTTGGTGGATGCGCTTCTTCAAGCGGGGCCAATGTTCGTTATTTAGAAAATGACGGTTACCCACCGCTTGCGATTCGCAATCAAGGGATTAAAGGTGGCGTGGTTAAAAATTGACGGTTCAATTTCTTCTCAATTTTTGACCGCACTTTTAATGGCTGCACCTCTTGCTGAAGGCGATTTAGATATCCATATTGTGGGTGATTTAGTTTCAAAACCTTATATTGATATCACCCTCGCGATGATGAAAGATTTTTGGTGTTTCGGTTGAAAAATCAACATTATCAAGTGTTTAAAGGTGAAAGGTAACCAATCCCTATGTGTCACCTGGCAAATATGGTGGAAGGTGATGCTTCATCTGCCTCTTATTTCCTTTGCCGCTGCCGCGATTAAAAGGCAATGTAAAAGTGACAGGAATTGGTAAAGCATTCCATTCAAGGCGACCGCCTATTTGCCGACGATGCTAGATGGGTGCAAAAATCACTTGGGTGAAGATTTTATTCAAGCGGAACAAGCTGAGCTCCATGGCATTGATATGGATATGAACCACATTCCTGATGCAGCCATGACAATAGCGACAACCGCCTTATTTGCAAAGGGTGAAACCGTTATTCGCAACATTTATAACTGGCGTGTGAAAGAGACCGATCGCCTTGCAGCAATGGCGACTGAATTACGAAAAGTCGGTACAGAGAGTTGAAGAAGGTGAAGATTTTATTCGAATTCAACCGCTTGCCTTTCCCAATTTAAAGCATGCTGAAATTGAGACCTATAATGATCACCGTATGGCAATGTGCTTTGCATTGATTGCATTATCGGATACACCCGTCACGATTTTAGATCCGAAATGTACGGCTAAAACGTTCCCAACATTCTTCGATGAATTTGAGAAGTTAAGCATTCGAAACTAATTGCTAAAATAACAAAAAGGCGAACCAAATTGAAGTTCGCCTTTTTCTTTTTCTCAAAAACACCGTCAAAAATGACCGCACTTTTCACTACTCTGCTGAATTTGGAATTTTTATGACGAATCATCCCAATAAATAACTAAAGCTAATACACTACAAGTCAAAATGACCAAAGCCGTTGAATAGAAAATATTGCCTATCCCGACTAATGGTGAAACCACGCCACCTAAAAAGAAAGGAGCAAAACCTAATAAAGCTGATGCACTGCCTGCATATTGACGTTCACTTTCCATAGCTAAAGAAGAAATAGCCGGGAAAGTAATGCCCATTAATAACAACATTGCAAAGAAACCGATTTCAACAAACAACCAGTATGGCTGAATAATTAATACGGCAATGGTATAAAGTGCAGCCACCACAAAAAGCCAATACGCCAATCGCTAAAAGCCTTACGATTTGGCACTTTACCACCAACATTTGCCCCGATGACTAACGCCGCGCCATTCGCACCAAAACATAAAGCTAAAGACAAATGCACTCAACCCATAAAAACTTTGAAAAATAAATGGCGAAGCCGCAATATAGGCAAACATGGAACCAAGCAAGAAACTTTGAATTCCTACATAGCTCATAAATAAGCGATTTTTGATAATCACACCAAACGTCAAAAAGGTGGAAAATATTGAACCTTGTAAGCGATTTTTCGACATTCAAAGCTTTCTTTTTAAACGGAAACAGAAAAAGCAAAACAATCACACCAATCAATGCAAGGAAAACAAATATGCCTTTCCAACTGATGTATTCCAACAATAAACTACCAAGGATTGGTGAAATAATTGGCGCGAGTCCATTAATTGTCATTAATAAACCAAAGAAACGTGTCATTTCACGCGCACGATAAAGATCCGTTGCAACCGCACGAGAAATAACCACACTTCCTGCTGAAGAAAGCCCTTGAATCACACGCAAGACAATCATCGCTTTCAATATTTGGTGCATAAACGATTAAGACCGTGCTGATAATATAAATTACCAATGAAATAATAAGCGGAATTTTTTCGCCCAAATTTATCACTAAGAGGCCTGAGAAGTAAACTGCCCCACCGCTAGACCAATCATGGCGGTGGTGAGCGTGAGTTGTGTCATTGAAGCACTTGTTTCAAAAAGGTGGCAAGTTGTGGTAAGAAGGTAAATAAAGATCCACTACAAAACGGACCAAATGCTGAAAGGACACCGAGTAATAAAAACAAGAAAAAGTTTTGAATTTGCTTTTCGTCATGAGAATCCTCAAGAAAAATAAAAAAATCGAAAATAAAAATGAAAAAGGCTGATTTTAACTTATATTCCGTACTAATTAATCAAACAAAAAGCACCGAGTATTCGGTGCTTTTGCTCATTACTTTCTGAATGGAAGATAAAAATTTTTGCGAGTTTCATGATCTTCTAAAAAGACCCCGCCATAGGCTGATGTCACTGTATAACTATGGGTATCTTTTTACTCCGCGAGCTTTCACACAGAAATGTGTCGCTTTCACATAAACGGCCACATCATCGGTTTCTAAAATAGTTTGAAATGCCGTTAAAAGCTGTTCGGTTAAACGCTCTTGCACTTGTGGGCGTTGTGCAAAAAACGCCACAATGCGATTGATTTTAGACAAGCCAATCACCCAATCTTTCGGGTAATATGCGACAGCGACATTGCCATCAATCGTCACAAAATGATGTTCGCAAGTACTGGTCAAGGTGATGTCATTCACCCTGCACCATTTCGCTCACTTTCATTTTGGTTTTTGATTTTCGTCATTTTCGGGAAATTGGCGTAGTCCATTCCACTGAAAATTTCATCAATAAACATTTTGGCTAAGCGATTTGGCGTTTCTTCTAAGCTATCATCACGTAGATCTAACCCAATCAATTTCATCACTTCACGCATATGCGAAGCATCCCGCCGCACGGCGCTCATCTTTACATTGAGTCGGATCAATCATTGGTGTTTTCGATGCCTTTGGCTACCAAGGCTCGGCGGACACTTTCCGCATCAGGTGAAATAGCGTTCATTCACTTTCCATTTATATATAATGTCGTCATTTTAGTCAAAAGATGAATTATTCGTAAAATGCGAAAAATCACCCTAATTTATTAATTTCCCTTCATATTGTATTTCGGCCACAATATATCCACTTTTATTTCGCTCAACCCAAAGGATTGATTATGTTGCCACTTGAAGATGCCTTTGGCGCAAATGCTCAACCAACTTCCTTCCCAACAAAAACTGAAACACTGACTTTTAACTGAAGCCGCAGATCGTGTCTGTGCGGAAGATGTGATTTCTCCGATTAACGTGCCTTCTTTTGATAACTCCGCGATGGATGGCTATGCAGTTCGTTTAGCCGATTTACAGCAATCCATGACACTTTCTGTCTGCAGGAAAAATCCTTTTGCGGGTAATCCGTTTCAAGGGGAATGGGTAGCACAAAGTGCGGTCAGAATTATGACGGGTGCGATGATTCCAGAAGGTGCTGATGCAGTAGTTATGCAAGAAGATGTCACCGTTAATGAAGATGGATCTGTGACTTTTTCCGCATTACCAAAAGCCAATCAAAATATCCGTCGTATTGGTGAGGATGTGAAAAAAGGTGATGTGGTATTACATCAAGGGGATGAATTAAATGCCGTTTCTTTACCTTTACTTGCATCATTAGGCATCGCTGAAGTCAAAGCTATCCACGCTTAAAAAGTGGCCGTGCTTTCAACGGGTGATGAATTAGTGCCTGTTGGCAAACCATTAGAAGCGGGACAAATCTACGATACCAACCGTTTCACCGTCAAATTAATGCTAGAAAAATTAAATTGTGACGTGCTCGATTTCGGTATTCTGCCAGATAACCAGGCAGAATTTGAAGCGGCTTTTGTAAAAAGCACAAGCTCAGGCAGATCTTGTGATCACAAGCGGTGGCGTTTCGGTGGGTGAAGCTGACTTCACGAAAACCGTGTTAGAAAAAGTGGGCCAAGCGAATTTCTGGAAAAATTGCGATGAAACCCGGCAAAGCCATTTGCTTTTCGGTAAGTTAGAAAAATGCTTGGTTCTGTGGGTTTACCAGCAATCCTGGTTTCTGCATTAGTGACATTCTATCAATTAGTTCAACCTGCTATCGCCAGATTAAGCGGTAAAAACACCCTGAAAAACAACCGCACTTTCAAGCGATTGCCCAAACCAATTTGAAAAAGCGCCAGGACGTTTAGATTTCCAACGTGGTTTCTATCAAATTAATGAAAATGGTCAACTTGAAGTGCAATCAGTGGGTTTCAAGGCTCGCATTTATTCAGTTCTTTTGTGAAAAGTAACTGCTTTTATCTGCCTTGAAAAAGATCGCGGCAATGTAGCTGCGGGCGAAATCGTCACCATTGAACCGTTTTAATCACCTATTGGGGCAATAATGGCTGAATTAGCTACGAAGAAGAATCTGCGCTATAACCGTCAAATCATCTTAAAAGCGGTTGATTTTGACGGACAAGAAAAAGCTGAAAGACAGCCGCATGTTAATTGTCGGTCTAGGCGGTTTAGGCTGTGCGGCAAGCCAATATCTTGCTGCCGCTGGCGTGGGGCATTTAACCTTGTTGGATTTTGACACGGTATCGCTTTCTAATTTGCAACGTCAGGTATTGCATACCGATAGCCGATTAAATATGCCTAAAGTGGAACTCGCAAAAATCGCGTTACAACAGATTAATCCACACGTAGAAATTGAAACCATCAATGCACAACTTTCCGAAGAAAAACTCGCGGAAATCATACCGCACTTTGATGTGATATTAGATTGTACCGATAACGTGGATATTCGTAATGTGCTCGATCGTGGGTGCGAACAAGCGAAGATCCCGCTAATTTCAGGTGCGGCGATCCGTTTAGAAGGACAAGTTTCTGTCTTTACTTACGAACCCAATACCCTCAACCTATCGCCAACTTAGCTAGCTTTTTGGGCAAAAATGTTTTAAGTTGTGTAGAGGCAGGGCGTACTGGCGCCAATTGTAGGTGTTGTTGGCTCTATTCAAGCTTTTAGAAGCCATCAAAGTGCGGTTAAAAATCGGTTCAAATTTATGTGAGCGCTTATTGTTAATCGATGGATTAACCATGCGTATCCGAGAAATGAAATTACCCTGTCTAATAGTTGGACAGACATCAAGTCTGTCCTTTCTCAAATTACCCACAAATAATTATCCTCTCCCTCGTGCATTAACAAAAACAAATGCTATTATCTTGCTCGACAATTCATTTGTCTTATATCGCAAGTTTTGTGTATAGGAAAATGGCAGACACTTCAAAATATCTTCATTTTATACCGCACTTGCAAATCATCATTTTCAATTTAAGGATTTATTCACTAATGAAAAGAGATTTTGCAGCAATTCAAACAAAATTATCTGATCAAATACTGGAATCCTGTCGCGGCAGTTATTGCTGCAGGGCTCATTTCAGCTTATTACTTTGGGGTAACTGGCACTTATTGGGCGGTTACCGGGGAATTTACCCGTTGGGGTGGCCATGCTTTGCAAGCGCTAGGCGTCGATGTATCCGACTGGAGCTATTATAAAATTATCGGTATGCAAGGCACGATCTTCACCCGTATTGATGGCGTGATGATTTTAGGTATGTTCGCGGGATGTATTTCGGCCGCACTTTGGGCAAACAACGTGAAAATGGCGTAATCAACCACACAAACGTCGTATTGTTCAAGCTCTCATTGGTGGTGCATTAGCCGGTTTTCGGCGCTCGTTTAGCAATGGGCTGTAACCTTGCCTCTCTTCACGGGTATTCCACAATTTTCGGTTCACGCCTGGTTCTTTACTATTGCGACTGCCGTAGGTACTTATGCAGGGGTAAAAAGTCACCTTACTTCCGATATTCCGCGTGAAATTAGAATTGAAAAAAGGCGCGGCAAAATTACAAGAAACTGATCCGAAACAAGCAAATCGTCGTTTTTGGATTGGTATGGTGATCTTTTTTGCTTACCTAATTGCTTCACTTTATGTGATGACAAACTCCGTCAAACTGGGTTTTGCGATGCTTTGTGGGTTAGCTTTCGGCTTATTAATTGAACGTGCTCAAATCTGCTTTACATCGGCTTTCCGTGACTTTGTGGGTAACTGGCCGTGCTTATATGGCAAAAAGCCATCATCTTCGGTATTATCGTGGCACGCTTGGCGTGTTTAGCTATATTCAACTAGGGCGTGCCAGCCAAAAATCATGTGGGCGGGTCCAAATGCAATTATCGGTGGTTTATTATTTGGCTTCGGTATTGTGTTAGCGGGCGGATGTGAAACCGGTTGGATGTATCGCTCAATGGAAGGTCAAGTTCACTTTTATGTGGGTGGGCGTGGGTAATGTTGTTGGCTCAACCTATTTAGCCTACGCATGGGACGATCTTGCACCAGTGCTCGCATTAGATTACGAAAAACTTAACTTATTGAAATCTTTTGGCCCAGTTGGCGGTTTATTAGTAAATTACGGCTTGCTTATTCTCTGCTTAATCGCCGTAGTTTGCGTGGGAACACCACTTCTGAAAAAGCCAAAAGCAAAAATTGCTGCAGCAAATCCACAAGCTTTGTGGTTGCTAATTAAATATTAACGAATCTCATTCAAAAAGAGGACATTATTATGGCATTTACCGTTGTTCAAAAATTAGATAAAGATCCAAAAGACATCACCCCAGATTACACGTTAGATACGCTAGGTGAACCTTTGCCCGTATCCAGCGATCGTGATGCTCGAAACCATGCCACAATTACAGGCGAAATTTAGAGCTATTAAGTGATCTGTGCTCAATCTATCAACAACATTCCTGTTGATACTAAAAACCACGGTTACACACTATTAAGCGTAGAACAAGATGGCACAAATTACGCTATTTGATTCAACGTTAATGTAAAAAGTGCGGTCAAATTTTGACTGCACTGTATCTTTTTAGCAGAGACACATCTAATACAACCCCATTTTTCTACTATCAGCGCTTACATTGAATCCTATTCATAATACTCATATTGATAAGTCTTTTTTGCTTTTTCCATACACCATCTTTGTTATAGATTATCTCTTCAATAACATTGCCATGTTTATCAAATTGATATGATACGGTTACCCAGTTGATGCGTTTTCCAACACTAAAAATTTCACTTTTTAATAAGCGATGATTTTTATCAAAATAATTTTTCACACTATTGATAAAAACGTTTAAAGATTCGGTAAATGAACCATCATTTTCGTAATGATAAGTATCGCAATCCCTTTCACATTATCTTCAATACGACATATTTTGCTCAGTTTACCATTCTCATAGTCGTATATATATCTGATGTTGTTTTTATTCTCTACATCATACTCTTGAGTTTTTGAGCAAAGTACCCGCTTTATCATAAAAATGTTCTTTATATGAGGATGAAAAATCTGGTGTGTCCTATATTCCACAAACTGCACCACACCACTACCATCCAGATTTTCTACATAACGATAAAATTTCTAAAAGGTTTTTTGAGCTCTGGGATTAGTTTCAGTCACATTATCATCTTGAATTTCTAATAATCGATTCTGATCATCATACTTATAGTAACGAATTGTGATCTTTTCTTTATCAAAAAGAACGCCCTGTTCCTTTTCTTTTATCAAAAAGCCTTGTTCGTTATAAAAGCGATCCAGATAACTTACTGTCCCGATTATCGGGCAGCTGATTACCTTCCTCCTGGATTTAATTGATTTCACTTTTCCTGCAAAGTGATGCTTTTGCCCAGTCATTCTCAATTGGAAATAGTGCGCAGGCAGAAGTTGAAAAAGAAAAAGGAATAAGAAAAGGATATGTTTACTCATGAAAATCTCTTTAAAAATTAAATACTGAATGATTCTAAATAATTAAGAAAAATTCAATCGACATGAAAAACCGCACTTTAATCTCTCAAAGTGCGGTCAGTTTCTTCAGTTTTTGCTTATTTGTTTAATGCAGTAAGAATGTCATCAACACGTTCTTTGCATCACCAAAAGAGCATTTGAGTGTTTTTCTTTGAAGAATAATGGGTTTTGAACGCCCTGCGTAACCCACCGCCATAGAGCGTTTGAATACGATAACGTTTTTGTGCTTTCCATACTTCTAACACCGGCATACCCGGCGATTGGGCTGTTTGGATCTTCCATTGCCGCTGGGTTTACGGTGTCGTTTGCACCGATAACCAATACCACATCGGTATCTGCGAAATCATCATTGATTTCATCCATTTCAAGCACGATGTCATAAGGTACTTTTGCTTCCGCCAAAAGTACGTTCATATGACCCGGTAAACGACCTGCAACAGGGTGAATACCAAAACGCACGTTAATACCACGCTCACGCAATTTCGCCGTAATTTCAGCCACTGGATATTGCGCTTGTGCTACCGCCATACCATATCCTGGCGTGATGATTACAGAGCTTGCATTTTTGAGTAATTCAGCCACTTCTTCTGCGGTTGTTTCACGGTGTTCACCTTGTTCTTCATCAGAAGACACTTGAACATCATTACCAAAACCACCTGCGATAACGCTGATAAATGAGCGGTTCATCGCTTTACACATAATGTAAGAAAGAATCGCACCAGAAGAACCCACTAATGCACCGGTAACGATAAGCAAGTCATTGCTTAGCATGAAACCTGCTGCAGCCGCTGCCCAACCAGAATAAGAGTTAAGCATTGAAACCACAACCGGCATATCCGCACCACCGATAGATGCCACTAAGTGCCAGCCGAATGCAAGTGCAATCGCGGTCATGAGTAACACTGGGAAGATATTATCTGGGTTGTTTAAGAATGCCACCATCAAGAAAGCTGAAACCACTAATGCCGCTAAATTTAATTTATGGCGATGTGGCAACATTAATGCTTTTGAATTGATTTTGCCGCTTAATTTACCAAATGCTACGATAGAACCCGTGAATGTTACCGCACCAATGAAGATCCCTAAGAATACTTTCAACGTTATGGATATTCATTAACACAGGATCAGTTTCGTGTGTTAAGCCGTAGCTGTTAAAGCCTACGAGCACTGCTGCTAAACCTACAAAGCTGTGAAGGATCGCAACGAGTTCAGGCATTTCAGTCATTTCAACTTTTAATGCACGTTGAACACCAATCACGCCACCGATGATCATCGCAATGATGATCCATAATGTGCCTTCAGATTGTGGGCCGAAAATGGTTGCAACAAGGGCAATTGTCATACCGACAATACCATACCAACAACCGGCTTTTGCCGTTTCATGTTTAGAAAGACCGGCTAAGCTCATAATGAAAAGTAATGCAGCGATAATATAGGCTGCTTGTACTAAACCTTCAGACATCGTCTTCTCCTTAACCTTTTCTAAACATCGCCAACATACGTTGAGTTACACGGAAACCACCAAAGATGTTGATGCTTGCCACCAAGATTGCCACAAAGGCTAATGCATCAATAAAGAAGTTGCCTGTTGGCTGTCTAATTTGCAGTAATGCACCCACAATGATGATACCTGAAATCGCATTGGTTACCGCCATAAGTGGGGTGTGTAAAGCGTGGCTGACGTTCCAAACCACGTAGTAACCGACTACACAAGCCAATACGAATACGGTGAAGTGAGAAAGGAATGCTGCTGGCGCCACAGATGCAAGCCAGAGGAATAACACACCCACACCCGCCATCACACCGTATTTTGATACGAGGATCAGCTGGTTTTTCTTCCTCTTTTTAACCGCACTTTTGTGCCGCTTTCGCTTCTTGTTTTGGTTGTGCTGACACTTGGATTTGCGCTGGTGGAATTTCTTCACCATCACGTACCACAGTCACACCGCGTAATACCACATCGTCAAAATCGATATTGATCTTGCCGTCTTTTTTCTTTTACAAAGTAGTTTTTAATAAATTAACTAAGTTTGTACCGTAAAGTTGGGAAGATTGTGTTGGTAAACGACTTGGGAAATCGGTGTAACCAATGATTTTCACTTGGTTTTCAGTGGTGACGACTTTACCTGCTTCAGTGTAAGCACAGTTACCCCCTGTTGCAGCCGCTAAGTCCACCACCACAGAACCCTGGTTTCATGGAATCAACCATTTCTTTTTCGTGATTAAGCGAGGGGCTGGTTTACCCGGAATCGCCGCAGTGGTAATAATGATATCCACTTCTTTCGCTTGTTCCGCATAAAGCTCCATCGCGCGACGGTTAAATTCTTCTGACATCACTTTCGCGTAACCATCGCCACTACCGCCTTCTTCTTTGAAATCAATTTCTAAGAAAGACGCGCCCATACTTTGTACTTGTTCTTTTACTTCTGGACGAGAGTCAAAAGGCACGTACAATCGCATCCAAGGCTATTCGCTGCACCAATCGCGGCAAGACCCTGCAACACCCGCACCAATGACTAACACTTTTGCCGGTGGCACTTTACCCGCGGCGGTAATTTGTCCAGTGAAGAAACTACCAAATTCATGAGCGGCTTCAATCACCGCACGATAACCAGAAATATTCGCCATAGAGCTTAATGCATCAAGCGCTTGCGCACGGGAAATACGTGGCACAGAATCCATCGCTAATACATTAATTTTTCGACGTGAGTTTTTCATTAAATCCGGATTTTTGTGCGCGCCAAATGAAGCTCACAAGTGTTGCACCTTCCTTCATTTGATCAATTTCGCATCCGTTGGTGGATTCACTTTAAAAATCATATCCGAATGCCACACTCTGAACTTGAGCCAATTTTTGCGCCGGCGTCGATAAATGCTTGGTCTTCAAAACTTGCTTTGAATCCCGCATCGTGTTCTACGATGACGTCAAAGCCCAGTTTTAAGATCTGCTGAACTGCTTTTGGCGTCGCCGCCACACGATTTTCGCTATCAAGCAGTTCTCTAGGGTACACCAATTAACATAAATGTTTCCCTCTGGTTGATGAAATTTCAGACAAACTCACGCCTGTCCCTGTCTCTTAAAATGACAAAAAGTCATGCGACGATAAATGTATCACTTATTACGTTATTTGGGGAATTTTTAACTGGTTTTACAAGATATTGTGATAGGGATCATAAAAGAATCGAGATAAACGCATGGTGTGTTTAACTTTTTAGCCTAACGCAATGATTATTCATCAGAAACTGATTAATCAAAAAATAGATGAAAAACGGACCGCACTTAGATACGAAGGAATAAAAAGCCCGATATGATTATCGGGCTGTATGTTTAATTGGTTCCACCAACGGTGATTTCATCTATTTTCAAGGCTGGCTGACCAACGCCGACCGGCACGCTTTGGCCATCTTTGCCGCATACACCGATACCAAGATCCAAGTCTGTTTCATCTGCAACCATCGAAACTTTTTGCATCACATCAATACCGCTGCCAATTAATGTCGCCCCTTTAACCGGTTTGGTAATTTTTCCTTTTTCAATGAGATAAGCTTCAGATGTCGAGAACACAAATTTACCTGAGGTAATATCCACTTGCCCACCACCAAAGTGCGGAGCATAAATACCGCGATCTACTGAAGCCACTAAATCTTCAAATTTGCTTTGACCCGCTAACATATAGGTATTCGTCATTCTCGGCATTGGCAAATGCGCATAAGACTCACGGCGACCATTCCCTGTTGGTTTCACACCCATTAATCGAGCGTTGAGTTTATCTTGCATATAGCCTTGCAAAATCCCGTCTTTGATTAAAACGTTACACTGACTTGGTACACCTTCATCATCAATGGTTAAAGAACTCGGCGATTTTGTAATGTGCCATCATCCACACTGTACATAATGGCGACGTCACCAACTCACCAATTTTTCCTGTAAATAAAGAGCTTTCTTTGCGGTTGAAATCCCCTTCTAAACCATGTCCCACAGCTTCATGAAGCAATACGCCAGGCCAACCTGCCCCTAATACCACAGGCATTAATCCTGCTGGCGCAGCGACCGCACTTAAATTCACAAGGGCTTGACGAACCGCTTCTTTTGCAAAATTAACGGCACGAATGTCCCCATTTACCACTTCAAAGAACCAATCTAAGCCAAAGCGTCCACCTGAACCGCAACTACCACGCTCACGTTTGCCATCTTCTTCCACGAGAACAGAAATGGATAAACGCACAAGCGGGACGAATATCTGCAGCAAGTGTGCCATCTGTTGCGACCACTAACACTTCTTCATAAATCGAGCTTAATGCGGCTAGAAACATGCGTAACACGAGGATCTTCAGCTCGCGCTGTACGATCCACTAAGTGTAATAACTCGATCTTTTTCTCTTTACTTAAACTTTCTAACGGGTTAATCGCCGCATAACGCTGAACTGCATTCACCGCATTAAATGCTTGAGGCGAAATTAAATTGCCTTCTTTAATTTGTGCAATACCTTTTTACGGCCTCTGCACATTGTTGTAATGACGCTAAGTTAATTTGATCGGAATACGCAAAGCCTGTTTTCTCGCCAGAAACTGCGCGTACACCCACACCGCGATCAATATGAAAGCCACCTTCTTTAATAATACTGTCTTCTAATACCCAGCTTTCATCTTGGCTTAATTGAAAATAAAGATCCGCATAATCAATATGACGATGCGACATCACATCAAAAATATTAAGCAATGATTGATGCGATAAATTGCTTGGTGCAAGTAAGATATCTGAAACCTGTTTTAACATTTGTTCTCCGAAATTTATAAAAATTAATTCTGCCAAATCTCCCTAGCCCCTCATTTGCTAAAGAGGGAGATAGTTTTGACTAATCTAAATTATCCAATCCAAATTGGTATAAGGCATTTTTCTTATAACCATAAAGTTCTGCCACAATCGCTGCGGCTTTTTTAAAGGTAATTCTTTGGCAATCAAAGTGAGCGCTTTAATTGCTTGCAGGTGAAAAATTCTCGGTATCTTCTGATTTGGGTTTGCCTTTCTACGATTAATACTCATCTCACCTTTCTGTACGATTCGGATCTTCACTTAACCATTGACGAAGATCTACTTAATTTATCCCCTGCAATAGTTTCCCACGTTTTCGTAATTTCACGGGCAAGTACAACATAGCGTTCGCCACCTAATACATCTTGCATATCGGCAAGGGTATCTAAAATGCGGTGAGTTGATTCATAGAAGATTAAAGTGCGGTCTTCTTCTGCGACGTTTTCTAACTTATCTTTACGCGCCTTGGTTTTCGCAGGTAAAAACCTTCAGCAAAAACGGTCTGACGCAATGCCCGATGCACATAATGCAGTAATCGCTGCGCAAGCGCCGGGTAACGGTACCACTTTAATGCCGGCCTCACGACATTGACGCACTAAATGAAAACCAGGATCGCTAATTAAGGGTGTTCCCGCATCAGAAATTAATGCAATATTGGTGCCTTGTTTTAGCTTTTCTACCAACACATGAGCTTTTTCTTGTTCATTGTGATCATGCAAGGCGAAAAAAGGCTTTTTGATACCATAATGACTGAGCAATAAACCACTGTGGCGCGTGTCTTCTGCAGCAATTAAATCCACTTGTGAAAAGGTCTCTAAAGCACGTTGTGTAATATCTTGTAAATTCCCGATTGGCGTGGCGACAATATATAAAAATTCGGTTAAATCATTCATTTTGTTTGCTTTTTACATTGTGAGATAAGTAAGATCGACCCATTATTGATTTATTCATTATGGAGCGAATATGTCTATTCTATTACAAGGCGGTCGTTTTAAAAAACGTTTAATGCCGATTTTATTGTCTATTGCATTAGCGGGTTGTTCTAACTTATTTGGCAGCAGCTTTACCCAAACATTACAACGTGATGCCAATGCAAGTTCTGAATTTTATATGAACAAATTAGGACAAGCACAAGATAAAGAAGATCAACAAACTTACAAACTCTTAGCTGCACGTGTATTAATTACTGAAAAATAAAGTGCTACAAGCCGAAGAGTTATTAAATGAGTGGTTGACTTAAACGAAGCGCAACAATTAGACCGTACTTTAGTTGAAGCACGTATCGCTGCGGCGAAAGGCGCTAATGATGATGGCTGAAAGTAAATTGCGTGCGCTTGATCTCACGAAATTAAGTCCATCACAAAAATCTCGTTATTACGAAACCTTTTGCTCAAACTGCAGAAAATCGTAAAGACGTGATTGAAGCGGTGAAAGCACGTATCAAAATGGATGAAAACTTAACGGATGTACAACGCCGTCAAGATAATGTAGATAAAACTTGGGCTTTATTCGCGTTCAGCCATACAGGTGTCATCAATAATGCATCAGATGAAGGCAGTGTTGCATTAGGTGGCTGGCTCACATTAATCAAAGCATATAACGATAACATCTCGTCAGCCAGTGCAATTAAGCCAAGCGTTACAAAGCTGGAAATCGGCTTATCCAAATCATGCAGCTGCAATCTTATTCCCTAAAGAATTACAAAGTATGTTGAATTTCCAACAAACTAATGTAGCTACAAATTGGTTTAGTGTTACCTTTAAGTGGTGATGGTCAAATTTTAGGCTCAACCATTCAATCAGGTTTTAATGAAGCAAAAAGGCGATTCAACTATTCCAGTGCAAGTATTTGACTCCTCTACGACCCAATTAACGAGATTATTGCACAGGCAAAAGCTTCTGGTATTAAAGCGTTAGTGGGATCCATTGCTCAAACAAAACGTAGATGCCATTATTTCAAACCCTGCAGAAGTACAAGGTATGGATGTGTTAGCCTTAAATGCAACACCAAATGCACGCACGATTAACCAAGTGTGCTATTACGGTTTATCACCAGAAGATGAAGCGGAATCTGCAGCAAACAAAAATGTGGAAAGACGGTATTCGTAACCCAATCGTTGCCATGCCACAAAATGATTTAGGGACAACGTGTGGAATGCGTTCAACGTACGTTGGCAACGTTTAGCGGGTACAGATGCGAATATTCGCTACTATAACTTACCAGCTGATATTACCTACTTCTTCCAAGGTGCTCCACAAGATACAGCTGGACTTTATGTTGTGTCATCGCCAGATGAATTAGCGGAAATTAAAGGTTACTTAGATACCAGCAATCCGAATGTTCGCATTTATGCAAGTTCTCGTTCAAATGCGGCAAGTCAATACTGCAGAATACTATGCAAAAATGAATGGCGTTCAATTTAGCGATATTCCATTCTTTAAAGAAACGGATTCTTCACAATATCAAAAAGTGGCAAGTTCAACTGGTGGCGAATTCCAATTAATGCGTTTATATGCAATGGGTGCCGATGCTTGGTTGCTTATCAACCACTTTAATGAATTACGCCAAGTGCCGGGCTACACACTAAGCGGTTTAACCGGTCAGCTTAGCGCAGGTCCAAGCTGTAATGTGGATCGCGATATGACTTGGTACCAAGTACAAGATAGTAACGTGGTGCCGGTTGCAAACTAATCCATGTTTTCATTAAAACGTCAACAAGGGGCGGGCTTTGAACATCAAGCCCGCCTTTTCTTAGAAACCAAAGGACTCAAATTCATCGCTGCGAATCAATATTTCAAATGTGGTGAATTGGATCTTATTATGCAAGACGGTCAAACGATCGTTTTTGTTGAAGTACGTCAACGATCCAACTCTGCATTTGGATCTGCTGTTGAAAGCGTGGATTGGCAAAAGCAACAAAAATGGCTAAATGCCGCAAATTTATGCTTTGCTAAACATGATCTAAGTCTGAAGATGCGGATTGCTGTTTTGATCTTATAGCCTTTCGGTAAAACGACCAGCGATATTCAATGGTTTCCTAATTTTCTCGATTAATCGTTTTCTAATTATGTTACAAAAAGTCAAAGATATTTATAGCGAAAAGTATTCAGATTCAAATTTCTGCTTCTAGCCTACTATCAGAAAAATATTGCTACTGCTGCACAAATGGTGATGCAATGTTTGCTAGGGCGGCAATAAAGTGATCGCTTGTGGCGTCTCTCGATCTTATTCCAATGCGCAGTTTCAGTCATCTAACTTGCTTAATCGATATGATTTAGCAAGACCGAGTTTTCCCTCTGTGCTCTTGAGTTTAGAAAGTGCGGTGGGTTCTTCTCTTGTTTTTGAACACTCGCCTGAAGAATTGTATTGTCACCAATTTAATGCTGTTGCCAAACCAGGTGACTTACTTATCGCTTTTCACCTTTTGGGAACAGAGAAAATTGTGCAAACACTATTTCTCATGCAGTAAATAAAGAAGTTAATGTCATTGCACTCACTGGCTCTAATAACGACGCCATTCAAGGAATTTTAGCTGATAGTGATTTAGAAATATCGATTCCGGCAACCAAAGAAAGTCGAGTCCTAGAAAACCATCTTTTTGTTATCAATGCCCTTTGTGAATTAGTTGACCATACCTTGTTCCCAAGTGCTTGACAGCAAAATAAATCAATTTCAAACTAGTAGTAATTTAATCTCAAAAATCTTTTCTATCAGCCAAAAACAGCGTGTCGCTTTGGCACGCGCGCTGATTTTTAGAACCTGAAATAATTATTATAGATGATGCACTTGGTAATTTAGATGCCTCGGTGCGCATTCAATTACTAAATTTAACCCTTGATCTGCAGCAACGTTTAGACATCTCTTACATTTATATAGGCCAAGACCTCGGCGTGATTAAACATATTGCAGACACAGTCATCGTGATGGATAAAGGGAAAATGATAAAGAGCGGTACGCCTAAAACGCTATTTACCGATCCTCAAACAGATGTAACTGGTCGTTTAGTGGAAAGTTATTTTGGCAAAATTTTAGATGAAACTGCTTGGGTAAAAAGACAAAAACACTCACTAAGGAAAGAAAAAATGAACACGTCCCTTTGTTTATTTCGACTTATATTTATCGCGATTATCGCTATATTTGCTAACTATTTAGGAAACACTGATTTTTTCCCATCATTATCATATCAGTGCTTTAATTATTGCCATTTTGCTGGAATGGCAATCGGCAATACCATTTATCCGCAATTTTCAACACAAGTGGAAAAAGGCGTGTTATTTTACGAAAGGCACGCTTCTTCGCACTGGCATTGTGCTGTATGCGTTTTCCAGCCTCACTTTTGGCGATATTGCTGATGTCGGATTAAATGCTGTCGTCACTGATGCAATCATGCTAATTTCAACCTTCTACCGCACTTTTTAGGCATTCGTTATCTAAAAATGGATAAACAATTGGTTTATCTCACTGGGGAGCAGGTTGCAGCATTTGCGGTCAGCAGCAGTGATGGCGGCAGAGCCTGTTACAAAGCAGAATCATAAAGTTTCAGTGGCAGTGCCGTGGTGGTCATTTTTGGGACTCTTGCTATTTTTACTTACCCCTTGTTCTACACGTGGTCACAACATTTAATTAACGCCCATCAATTTGGTATTTATGTTGGTTCTAGTATGCACGAAGTAGCTCTGTTTATGCGATTGGGGAAAATATTGATCCTATCGTGGCGAATACCGCCGTCATTTCCAAAATGATCCGAGTGATGATGCTTGCACCATTTTTATTAATGCTTTTGGTTATTACACGTAGTAATGGAGTATCAGAAAATACGTCACAAAATTACACACTTGGTTTGCTGCTACTTTTTATTGGCGTTGCGATTTTTAATTCTTTTTGATTTATTACCAAAAGAACTCGTGAAATTATTAGTTGAAATCGATTCTTTCTTATTAATTTCAGCGATGGCTGCCCTGGCTTTAACTACGCAAGCAAGCGCAATCAAGAAAGCTGGATTAAAACTCTGATTTTAGGGATACTGATTTATTTATGGCTGGTGGTTGGTGGATTTTTAGTGAACTATGGAATATCAAAAATTAAATGAATGGTGTTCAACTTTAGTGATATTCCATTTTTAAAGAAACCAATTCACCACAATATCAAAAACTCGCAAAACAACTGGCGGTGAATATCAATCAATGCGTTTATATGCAATGGGGCGGATGCTGGTTACTCATCAATCAATTTAATGAATTACGCCAAGTACCAGGATATACGCTTAAGTGATTTAACTGGTCATTTTAGTGCGGCACAAATTGTAATGTTGAACGAGATATGACTTGGTATCAATATCAAGATGGTAATTGTACCAGTAGCAAACTCAATGTTTTTCTTTAAAACGTCAACAAGGGGCGAGCTTTTTGAGCATCAAGCTCGCCTTTTTTAGAATCAAAAGGCTTAAAATTTCATTGCGGCTAATCAAAATTTCAAATGTGGTGAACTTGATCTCATTATGAGTGACAAAGGAACCATCGTTTTTGTTGAAGTTCGCCAGCGTTCTAATAATGCCTTTGGCTCGGCAATAGAAAGCGTAGATTGGCAAAAACAACAAAAATGGTTGGATGCTGCAAATTTATGGCTAATGAAACAAAACATGAGTTTAGAAGATGCAGATTGTCGTTTTTGATTTAATCGCCTTTTGGCAAAACGCTGCCCAAGATATTCAATGGATTCCTAATTTTCTCGATTAATGGCTTTTTATGATGTTACAAAAGTTAAAAGATATTTATAGCGAAAGTATTCAAATTCAAATTGCTGCTTCTAGCATACTATCGGAAAAATATTGCTAACGCCACACAAATGGTGATGCAATGTTTGCTGAGTGGTAATAAAAGTGATTGCCTGTGGGGTCTCTCGCTCTTACGCTAATGCGCAATTCTTAGTATCAAATCTGCTTAATCGCTATGATTTTGAGCGCCCTAGCCTGCCTTCCGTACACCTTAGCCTTGAAAGTGCGGTCGGTTCTTCACTGGTTTTTGATCAACCTACCGATCAACTCTTTATCAACATCAATTTAACGCTATCGCTAAGCCCGCGATTTATTGCTCGCTTTTGCCCCTTTAGGAACAGAAAAAGCCGTGCTAAATACGATTTCTAATGCAGTCAATAAAGAAATTCAAGTGATTGCTTTAACGGGTTCAAATAACGATGCTATTCAAGGTGTATTGGCTGAAACAGATTTAGAAATCTCCATTCCTGCCAATAAAGAAACACGTATTTTAGAAAATCATTTATTTCGTGATTAACGCACTTTGTGAGCTTGTTGATAGCATACTTTTCCCAAGAGCTTGACATTAAAAAGGATTTTTCCAACTAAACTATTTCTAAAGATTAATTGACTAAATTAGTTAGCTCACTCATTTTATAAATAAGGAGATTAATAATGAAATTAACCCCATTTAAAAATTAGCCTTCGTCCTAGGCGCATCAATTATGTTACAAGGCTGTGTAGCTGCGGTTGTTGGTGGTGCATGCAGCTGGGCGCAAAAGTTGCAACAGATCCTCGCACGATGGGTACACAGGTAGATGATGAAACCCTAGAAATAAAAGTTGAAAATGCATTAGATAAAGATGCACAAATTAAATCTGAAGGTCGTGCAAATGCTGTTTCTTACAGTGGTCGCGTATTATTAATTGGTCAAGTACTAGTGAAAGTGTAAAAAGAAACCGCAACCAGTCTTGCAAAAGGTGTAGAAGGTGTAAACGACGTATACAATGAATTACGTGTTGGACCAAAAAATTACTTTTTGGACAAATTACAAAAAGACAGTTGGATTACGACACAAATTAAATCTAAACTTTTCGTAGGCGATAATGTAAAAAGCAACAGATGTGAAAGTGATCACCGAAAATGGTGAAGTATTCTACTGGAAACGTCACACAATCACAAGGTGACTCAGCTGCAGAAATTGCAAGTAAAGTTACTGGTGTTCAAAAAGTCGTCAAAGTATTTAAATATTTGAATTAATTAATTTTTAACTCTTAAAGTGCGGTCAAAAATCATCTCGTTTTTTGACCGCACTTTTTCTTTTACAAAGATTTACAAAAAGATCCTGCCTAAAAAACATCACTTCTAAAAAAGTTATTTATTTTAAATGACTTATCTTTTGTCAATAATGTAAGTAAAAAATTTACTGCTTGAATTCAATTTTAAAACACTCTATCTTGTGCATCGTTATTTTCATAACACTATATATTGTGTTTTTTAAAAGTCATCTCTAGCAGGTTTATCTTCCCATGAACAAAGGATTAATGGTTACAAAAGCGCGATGGTACGCTTGAACAAATCAATTTAGACAAAATTCACCGAGTGATTACTAGGGTGGCTGAAGGCTTGGAAAACGTGTCTGTTTCTCGTTGAATTGCGTTCTCATATTCAATTCTATGAAGGCATTCGTACGTCTGATATTCACGAAACGATTATTAAAGCAGCAGCAGACCTAATCAGCAAAGATACCCCTGATTATCAATATCTTGCTGCACGTCTTGCGGTTTTCCATTTACGCAAAAAAGCGTATGGCCATTTTGATCCGCCTCGTTTATACGATCATGTGAAAAAATTAGTGCGCATGGGCAAATACGATCCTGCACTTTTAGCTGACTATACTCGTGAAGAATGGGATGAAATGGATGGGTTTATTGATCACTGGCGTGATATGACCTTTTCTTATGCAGCAGTAAAACAATTAGAAGGGAAATACTTAGTTCAAAACCGTGTAACCGGTGAAATCTATGAATCTGCGCAATTCCTTTATTTATTAGTTGCAGCAAGCTTATTCTCTAAATATCCGCAAGAAACCCGTTTGGATTACATTCGTCGTTTCTATGATGCAACATCAACCTTTAAGATTTCTTTACCAACGCCTATCATGGCGGGGGTTCGTACGCCCACGCGTCAATTCAGCTCTTGTGTATTGATTGAATGTGGTGACAGCTTAGACTCTATCAATGCTACCTCTGCAGCAATCGTGAAATACGTTTCACAACGTGCGGGTATCGGGGTAAATGCGGGTGCAATTCGTGCGTTAGGTAGCCCAATTCGTGGTGGTGAAGCATTCCATACTGGCTGTATTCCATTCTATAAACACTTCCAAAGTGCCGTCAAAATCTTGTTCACAAGGTGGCGTACGTGGTGGTGCGGCGACAGTTTACTACCCGATTTGGCACTTTAGAAGTTGAAAGCCTATTAGTATTGAAAAAAATAACCGTGGTGTGGAAGATAACCGTGTTCGTCATATGGATTACGGCGTACAATTAAACAAATTAATGTATCAACGCTTAATTAAAGGCGCGGACATTACTTTATTTAGCCCTTCAGACGTACCCTGGACTTTATGAAGCCTTTCTTTTGCTGATCAAGATAAATTTGAAGAACTTTACGTGAAATACGAACAGGATCCAAATATCCGCAAACGTTCTGTAAAAGCCGTTGAGTTATTCTCTTTATTGATGCAAGAACGTGCATCAACTGGTCGTATTTATATCCAAAACGTGGATCACTGTAATACTCACTCACCGTTTGATCCGCTTGTTGCACCGGTGCGTCAATCTAACTTATGTTTAGAAATTGCATTACCAACTAAAACCATTACAACATTTCCATGATGAAAATGGTGAAATTGCCCTTTGTACGCTTTCAGCATTTAACTTGGGTAAATTAGATAATTTAGATGAGTTAGAGAACCTAGCCGATCTTGCAGTACGTGCATTAGATGCATTACTTGATTACCAAGACTACCCTGTTCCTGCGGCGAAACGCTCTTCATTAGGTCGTCGTTCACTTGGTATCGGTGTAATTAACTATGCGTATTATTTAGCGAAAAATGGCGTGCGTTATTCTGATGGTTCAGCGAACGATTTAACTCACCGCACGTTTGAAGCGATTCAATACTATCTATTAAAAGCATCCATGAATTTAGCAAAAGAATTAGGTGCATGCGAATACTTCAATGAAACCAATTATGCGAAAGGTATTTTACCAATCGATACGTATAAGAAAGATATCGATAGCTTAACGCAAGAACCATTGCATTATGATTGGGAAACGTTACGTCACGAAATCAAAGAGTTTGGTTTACGTAACTCAACCTTAACTCGCATTAATGCCGTCAGAAACCTCTTCACAGATTTCTAACGCAACAAACGGTATCGAACCACCACGTGGTCATGTAAGTATTAAAGCGTCAAAAGATGGTATCTTAAAACAAGTCGTACCAGATTATGAGAACTTAAGCGACAACTACGAATTACTTTGGGATATTCCAAGCAATGATGGTTACTTACACTTAGTGGGCATCATGCAAAAATTCGTAGACCAAGCGATCTCTGCCAATACCAACTACGATCCAAAACGTTTTGAAGATGGTAAAGTACCAATGAAAGTGTTGTTAAAAAGATCTTTAACTGCTTACAAATACGGCTTAAAAACCCTCTACTATCAAAACACCCGTGATGGTGCTGAAGACAGCCAAGAAGATTTAGATGATCGGCTGCTGGTAGGGGCGTGTAAGATTTAGTTTTAAGGATATATACATGACAATTTCATTATCTTTAGCTCAAAATTTTTAACTGTTATTCTAAAAAGTATTTAGAAGAGCTTTATTCGTTTTTCTAGTGGCTGAAATTTATCCTGATGCCATAAAAATTAGATCTTTAGGACAAATTTATGTGCATCCGTAAATCTTTGACTAACTTACATTGCCTATCCAGCAATGGAAGAACCGATTCGTACAATTTGACACTATAGGTCGATTGTTGCCCCAATTATGGGCAATTTTAAAAGAGAAACCATCCGATAGCGCAAGCGTCCACGCTTAGCGAGAATAACTAAAGGCATAAGCGAAGACGCTATGCAGCATAAAAATCATTTAAAAACTGACCGCACATTTTACTCATAAGATTAAAGGACAAACAAAAATGGATATACACCACTTTCACAAAACAAAACGACCAGTTAAAAGAAACTGATGTTCTTTGGTCAAAACGTTAACGTTGCGCGTTACGATCAACAAAAAAATATGAGACGTTTGAAAAGCTCATTGAAAAACAACTTTCTTCTTCTGGCGTCCAGAAGAAGTGGATGTGTCGCAAGACCGTATCGACTATGCTGCGTTACCTGAGCATGAAAAACACATTTTCATCAGTAACTTAAAATATCAAACCTTATTAGATTCTATTCAAGGTCGTAGCCCGAACGTCGCATTATTACCGTTAGTGTCGATTCCTGAATTAGAAACCTGGATCGAGACCTGGACGTTCTCTGAAACCATCCACTCTCGTTCTTACACACATATTATTCGTAACATTGTGAACGATCCATCTATTGTATTTGATGACATCGTGACCAACGAAGAAATCATCAAACGCGCACGTGATATTTCTTCTTATTACGATGATTTAATCCGCGACAGCCAACTTTACAGCCTGTACGGCGAAGGCACTTACACCGTGGATGGCAAAAGAATGTGTTGTACATTACGTAATTTGAAAAACAACTTTACCTTTTGCTTGATGAGCGTGAACGCGCTGAAGCCATTCGTTTTCTACGTATCTTTCGCTTGCTCCTTTGCCTTTTGCAGAGCGTCAATTAATGGAAGGTAATGCGAAAATTATTAAATTTATCGCTCGCGATGAAGCGTTGCACTTAACCGGTACGCAGCACATTTTAAACATCATGGCAGCAGGTCAAGACGATCCGGAAATGGCTGAAATTGCAGAAGAATGTAAACAAGAAGCCTATGATTTATTCTTAGCGGCAGCAGAGCAAGAAAAAGAATGGGCGGATTACTTGTTCAAAGACGGTTCAATGATTGGTTTGAACAAAGACATTTTGGTGCAATACGTGGAATACATCACCAATATCCGTATGCAAGCGGTTGGTCTTCCATTGCCATTTGGTGCACGTTCTAACCCGATTCCATGGATTAACGCATGGCTTGTTTCTGACAACGTACAAGTGGCGCCACAAGAAGTTGAAGTGAGTTCTTACCTTGTTGGTCAAATTGACTCTAAAGTCGATACCAATGATTTCGGTGATTTCGATCTTTAATTAATCATTCTACGCAAAGAGCGGTCAGTATTTTTCAGAGTTTAAAAACCTTGAAAAATTGACCGCTCTTTTTGTTTACATGAAAAATATCAAAATACAGATGATAAATGTTTTGATTAAAAATAGCACAATTTTAGCTTTCCTCATTTATCACCAACACTTTCCTATAAAAACAGATGACTTAATTAAAAAGGCTTAACAAAAACAATGCTATGGGTAGAATAGAAGAAACCTGTTTTATTTTTCAATAAATCACATTCTAATTACAAACTAGCGAGGTAAAGGATATGTCAGAACAAGAAGTGAAAAGAATTAGATCTCAATGGCGAAATGCTCAGTTCGCCGTGAAAAATTAGCCGCATTACGTGCAAAAGGTAATGCGTTTCCCGAATCAATTCCGTCGAGACGCCCTTGCTCAAGATTTACATGATAAGTATGAAGCCGAAGATGGCGAAGTATTAAAAGAAAAAGCGATTGAAGTGGCCGTTGCTGGTCGTATTATGACTCGTCGTGCAATGGGTAAAGCAACCTTTATTACCTTGCAAGATATGAGTGGCAAAATCCAATTATATGTTGCTCGTGATAACCTTCCTGAAGGCGTTTATGCTGAAGATGTAGGTAGCTGGGATTTAGGCGATATCATTGGGGTGAAAGGTACGCTTTTCAAAACCAAAACCAATGAATTAACCATTAAAACAACGGAAGTTCAACTTTTAACCAAAGCACTTCGTCCATTACCAAACAAATTCCATGGTTTAACCGACATGGAAGCACGTTATCGTCAACGTTACTTAGATTTAATTTCTAATGAAGAATCTCGCCGCACATTTATTATTCGTTCAAAAGTGATTGCAGGTATTCGTGAATTCTTTATTTCTAAAGGTTTCATGGAAGTGGAAACCCCTATGCTACAAGTGATTCCAGGCGGTGCATCTGCTCGTCCATTTATCACTCACCACAATGCATTAGACGTTGATATGTATCTTCGTATTGCACCAGAACTTTACTTAAAACGTTTAGTGGTTGGTGGTTTTGAACGTGTCTTCGAATTAAACCGTAACTTCCGTAATGAAGGGGTTTCTGTTCGTCACAATCCAGAATTCACTATGCTTGAATACTACCAAGCTTATGCGGATTATCATGATTTAATGGATAACACCGAAGAATTATTACGCAAACTCGCGATTGATATTCTTGGTACAACCATTGTGAAATACGGTGATTTAGAATTTGACTTCGGCAAACCATTTGAGCGTATTACATTACATGATGCAACCATTAAATACGGTGCAGATAAAGGTATCGTAAAAGAAGATCTTTATGACTTTCGATCGTGCAAAAGCAACCGCTGAACGCTTAGGTATCGAAGTACAAAAATCTTGGGGCTTAGGCTCTATCGTGAATGCGATCTTTGAAGAAGTGGCTGAACATCACTTAATTCAACCAACCTTCTTAATGGCACATCCGGCAGAGATTTCACCACTTGCACGTCGTAACGATGAAAACCCAGAAGTAACAGACCGTTTTGAATTGTTCATCGGTGGTCGTGAAATTGGTAACGGCTTCTCAGAATTAAACGATGCCGAAGATCAAAATGAACGTTTTGATGCACAAGTTGCAGCAAAAGAAGCGGGTGATGATGAAGCGATGTTTAAAGATGATGACTTCGTTGTAGCACTTGAACACGGTTTACCACCAACAGCAGGTGAAGGTTTAGGTATCGACCGCTTAGCAATGCTTTTATGCTAACGCGCCATCTATCCGTGATGTGATCCTATTCCCTGCAATGCGTCAAAAATAATTAAATTGAATAATATAAAAGCGAAGTCTATTGACTTCCTTTTTTATTGTGTAAAAGTGCGGTCATTTTTAACCGCACTTTTATGAAAAAAAAGAGATAACCATCTTAACGATTATCTCTTTTACATTCCAATTGAAATTATTTACCCCAAACTTCTTCCACGATACTACGGATAAATTCGAGTTTCTTCCATTGTTGTTCTTCCGTCAGGATATTACCCTCTTCCGTTGAAGCAAAACCACATTGTGGACTTAAGCAAAGTTGATTGATATCCACATATTGTGCCGCTTCTTTAATACGAGCAATAATTTCATCACGGTTTTCTAACTCGCCCGATTTAGAGGTGATTAATCCTAACACCACTTGTTGATTTTTAATAAAGCGTAAAGGTTTAAAATCTCCCGCACGATCACTGTCGTACTCCAAGAAGAAACCATCCACATTACAGTGACCAAATAAGGTTTCTGCGATAGGCTCATAACCACCAGCAGAGAACCAAGTTGAACGGAAATTACCACGACAAATATGCATTGTAATCGCTAAATCAGCTGGTTTTCGCTGCCACGATTTTATTTAACATATACACATAATCTTTGGCAATTTGATTCTAAATCTAAACCACGATCTGTATAGGTTTTACGCTTATCTTCCGCACAGAATTCACCCCAGCTTGTATCATCCAACTGTAAGTTACGACAGCCTAATTTATAGAAGATATTCATCGCGTCAATATAAGCATCAGCAATATCATCTAATAACAACTGATTGTTATCTTTATAACGTTCAATTGGCTGATAATCTGTGGCACGTACTGTACAAATTAAATGAAGCATAGACGGAGAAGGAATTGTTAATTTAACTTCAGTCTCCCCTGCTATTTTTGCAATGAGCGGTAGTGTTCAACAAAAGGATGGCTCTCTGAAAAACCAATTTTATCCACAATTTTTAACGTTTTTGGACGTACATTATCGTGTTTAAATTGCACTGAGAATTTTTCAGCATCCACTTCTTTCACACCATCTAATGCAGCTAAGAAATCTAAATGCCAAAAAGTACGACGAAATTCACCATCAGTCACCGCATGCAATCCAACATTTTTTGATGCTCAACCAATTTTGGTAATTTCTGCATCTTCAACTTGCGTTAAATCAGCACAAGAAATATCACCACAACTACATTGATGACGAGCCTGTTTTTAAAGCCTCTGACGTAAAAAACTGCCTACAATATCAAAACGATATGGCGCAGAAGTACGAATAGTGGCATTTGGAAAAAGTTTACTCATTTTTGCTTTCCTATATTTAATTAATTCTAAGATAGACTGAGGTAATAAAATTAACGTCTTCATTAAAAGATTTAGACGTCTAGATGGATGTGAATTTTATTGTGATTTTATATGAATGGAATCGATATAAAATTTGTAAGAAAAGTGCGGCCATTTCTGATTCGACTCAAAAATCTGGACTATTCACATAAGGACTGACGACGATATTGTATCGGACTCAGTCCTTTTAATTTTAGTTGAATCCGTCGATGGTTATAGTAATCCAAACTAATCCCTTACCGCATTAACTATCTCCTCTCGTGTATTAAATTCCGACCATAAAAGCATTCCGTTTTTAATCGTCCAAAGAAACTCTATGGCGGCATTATCCAAGCAGTTTCTTTCCTTGACATACTTTTGTATGATGCCGTGCTCAGCAAGAATTTGACGATAAGCCACCATCTGATATTGCCATCCTTGGTCTGAATGTAAAATACTACCTCTTGTTTTTATCTAATCGCTTAACCGCCAGCTTTTTAACATCTCTCCACCTGCGCCCAGTTTGGGGAATAACTGAGGTATATGAGACTATCTCATTGTTAAATAAATCTAATATTGGGGATAAGTAGACTTTATTGCCATCTTTTGCTTTAAACTCGGTCACATCCGTTACCCACTTTTGATTCGGCTTGGTAGCTGTGAAATGGCGTTCTAGATGATTGGGTGCGATATGACCAATCGTCCCTCGATAAGTCGTCAATTTCTTGCTTTTTCTTACCCGCACTTGAAGTTCAAGCTCGCATTAAACGTTGGATTTTTCTGATGATTCACGCCTGGTAAACAGGCGTGAACCCGTCGGTAACCATAATCGGGATGCTTTGCTTTAATCTGGATAATCTCAGCTTTAAGTCCTTTATCCTTATCTTGCTTAACCTGGCATCGAGCAAAAAACGTACTGCGCGCTAAGCCTGCACTACCCACTAGATATTTTAGGGATAATGGGTTCTAACTTTTGATAACTCTGCTGCCTGGCTTCTTCCTGAAGTCTGAGCTTTTCAACCCTTTAGGTAAGCGACCTCGCTTCAAGCTGTAAAAATTTCAGACGTAAGCGGTCTTCTCTGTTTTAGGTGGAGGAGATGATTCGGCATATTTAGGTTTCATTATGGTCGTCCTGATGGTTTATAAGTGAATAAGCCCTTTTATGCCACTTTTTCAAAGCGTTTCAACCAGGTTCCGACTAATGTGTCAGAGGGGATATTGTAAAAATGAGCGGCTTCGAATGCTCATTTTTCCCTTTTTAGGATAGGTTGAAGAACCTGTAATTTAAATTCTGTTGTGTAGTGTTTACCTATAAAAATCTGCACCTCAATTGTTGGTTGTTTAGTCCAACTTTTGGGGTGCAGATCACTTTTAACCGCACTCTTAAGCTCTATAAACCATTGGCAAATGCTTTTCACTGCCTTATGGTATTCTTTTTCGATTGCTCCAATAAACCTTAGCCACTCGCGTAAAGCCGCATCCGTCATCCGATTATGCCAAACTAGAACGATGTAGCGATATTAAGCACATCATTTCATCTGTCTCCGATACTCTTTAAACTCAATCCTTTTCGAATAAATATACACTGTCAAGGTGTTTGTATCAAAACACAAATGCGACAAAGATCTCATTCTTCACATTTTGATCTCAATCAAAAGTGCCAAATAACATATAATAAAAAGGTCTATTATTTATTTAACAATTATAAAAAAGGAATAAACATGAAAACATTGAGTGAATTTATTGTTGAACGCCAAGCAGAGTACCCAAATGCAAAAGGGGAACTTAGTGGTATTTTGTCTTCTATTCGTTTATTAGCAAAAATCATTCATCGTGATATCAACAAAGCAGGTTTAACCAATATTCTTGGTCAGTCTGGTGTCGAAAACGTGCAGGGTGAAAGCCAAATGAAATTGGACTTGTTCGCCCATAACACCATGAATGCAGCCCTTATGTCACGTGAAGAAGTGGCAGGTTTTGCTTCAGAGGAAGAAGAAAGTTTTATCGCTTTTGATACTGAACGCGCTCGTAATGCAAAATATATTATTTTGACCGACCCACTTGATGGTTCATCCAATATCGATGTGAACGTTTCTGTTGGTACGATCTTCTCTATTTACCGTCGCGTTTCACCGATTGGCTCACCTGTTACCTTAGAAGACTTTATGCAACCGGGTAATAAACAAGTCGCAGCGGGTTACATCGTGTATGGTTCTTCCACTATGTTGGTTTATACCACTGGTCATGGTGTAAATGGTTTCACTTATGATCCATCTATCGGTACATTCTGTCTTTCTCATGAAAATATGCAAATGCCAAAAGACGGTAAAATTTACTCCATCAACGAAGGACAATATCTTAAATTCCCACAAGGGGTAAAAAAATACATTAAATATTGCCAAGAGGAAGATAAAGCAACTAACCGACCTTATGCGTCACGTTATATTGGTTCATTAGTGGCAGACTTCCACCGTAACTTATTAAAAGGCGGTATTTACATTTACCCAAGTGCAACCAACTATCCAAATGGTAAGCTTCGTTTGCTTTATGAAGGCAATCCAATGGCATTCTTAGCAGAACAAGCGGGGGGTATTGCATCTGATGGTTACAATCGAATTTTAGATATTCAACCAAGTGAACTTCACCAACGTGTACCACTTTTCATCGGTTCCGCAGAAATGGTGAAAAAAGCCGAAGAAATGATGAGAGAATTTAAAGAAGATTAAATTCCTAAAGTGCGGTCAATTTTAACCGCACTTTTTTAGCGAACAAAAAAGCGAACTTTATATGTTCGCCTTTTTCATTTTTTTGTATTAATCTCGTTTTCTTGCAAGTAGCCACCAAATAATCGCCATAAACAAGAGGCTTGGCATTAGTGCACCTAAAAAAGCTGGCGCATTAAATACCACACTCATTTGTCCAAAAATTTCATTGACGACATAGAACAAGAAACCAAAACAAATCCCCGTTACGATTCTCGCTCCTGCAGTGACACTACGTAATGAACCAAAGATGAAAGATAACGCAAGCATCATCATTACACCTACAGAAAGGGGCTGAAAAATCTTACGCCAATAGGTTAATTCAAAACGGCGAGAATCCTGTCCTGTTTGTTTTAAGAAAGCAATATATTCATACAAACCGGAAATAGATAATGACGTTGGACGTAATGAAACTGCGCCTAATTTATCTGGCGTTAAGCTTGTTGCCCAATCTTCTGTTAAACGGTTTGTTGTGGTAATTTGTTCTTTTGATACCGCTGAATTATTCACTTGACGCAACTGCCATTGATTATTTTCAGCAGAATATTGTGCTTGATTTGCATGCTTCAAATGAGTGAGATTACGCTGTTCATCAAAGGTATAAATATAAATATCTTCTAATTGTGCATCATCGGTAATACGACGAACATACACGAAATTATTACCGTCTTTTGCCCATACACCATTTTTTACCGAAAGCATTGAACCACCGGAAAGTGCACGAGTACGCATATCACGGGCAAACTGTTCAGTTTGTGGAATCCCCCACTCACCAATAATCATGGTAAAAAGCACCAGTGGAAGTGCCGTTTTCATGACGGCTAATCCAATTTTAAAGCGAGAAAAACCCGCAGATTGCATGACCACTAATTCACTACGGCTGGCTAAATTACCTAAAGCAATTAAGGCTCCTAACAAGGCCGCCATTGGGAAAAAGGTTTCTACATCTTTAGGAATGGTTAATCCTGTATAAGCCACCGCTTGCCAAATATCGTAAGAACCTTTCCCTACGCTACGGAATTGCTCTACAAATTTGATAATTGCCGAAAGGCCAACCAATGTAAATAGCGTGGCAAAAATTGCCCCTAAAATGCTTTTACCGATATAACGATCAAGAGTATTCATCAACATTGTTATTACCCTTTTCTGAATACACGACGGAATTTATGCATAGCAGTGCTATCCCAACTATTCAGCACAATTCCTAAAATTAAAAAGGCGATATTTACCAACGGCATTAATAAACCCGCATCAAGCTTACCTGCACCACCCGCAGATTTAAATGAGCTTTGTAATAAGAAGTAAATTAAATAAAGCAATAATGCTGGTAAGATTTTCGCAAAACGGCCTTGGCGAGGATTCACTTTACTCATTGGTACAGCAATAAGCGCCATTAAAGGCACGGCTAAAATCAAGGTTATTCGCCAATGTAATTCTGCCTTGGCTGCGGAGCTTTTATCTTTTAATAATTGTTCAAAAGATAATTCAGCCGCTTCATCACTTTCTGTATTTGTCTCTTGATGGCCTAAATACGCTTGATAATCATCAAAATGCGTAATACGGAAATCAGGCAGTACCGAAGTCCCTTCTACACGTAAGGTATTTTGTAAATTCAGTACTTGGTCGCCATTCGGTAACGCTTTTAACTCTCCTTTTTCAGCGGTAACCACTGATGGTTTCGTTTGACCTTTGGCTTTCATTTGGAAAAGATAAACATCACTGATTTGATTACCGTTAATCTTATCAATGAATAAGACGAAATTATTGTTACTCGTGGACATAAATTGACCTGAAGTCAAGGCACCCATGGTAGGATTTGCTTTGGCATCTTCGACAATTGCCGCTTGTTTTTGAATGGCCCATGGAGAAAGCCATAAAGCATTGTAAGCCGCCAAGCCTGCTGTAAATAACGAGAGAATTAACGCCACGCGCACAAGAATACGTTGTCCCACACCACAAGCACGCATCACCGTAATTTCACTTTCTGCGTAGAGACGACCGAAAGTTAGCAAAATAGCGATAAATAAACATAATGGCAGCATTAATTGCGCCATTGTCGGCATCCCTAATCCGAGTAAAGAGAACACAAGGTCCGCAGGCACTTTACCATTTGCCGCTGAACCAAGCACGCGAACAAGTTGTTGACTGAAGAAAATTAAAAGCAAAATAAACAAAATCGCAATCTGGCTTTTAAAAACTTCTTTTGTTAAATATCGGGTTAATATCATTCTTTTTTTCTAACTAAAAACACATGGGAAACTGGCTAATTTAGATGGCGTATGATACCTTATTTTCACTGATTTAAATAGCAAATTAGCAACATAAGGAAATAACATGAAATATCAAGCAAACTCAACCGCACTTTCTCAATCAACCGATTGCATTATCATCGGCATTTATGAGAACAATGAATTGACAAAAAGTTTCAATGAAATTGATCAAATCACAAAAGGTTACCTCAGTCAGTTAGCCCAAAGCCAAGATCTTTCAGGCAAAATTGGCCAAGCGACTCTGCTTCATTCGTTACCAAATCTTGCCGCTAAACGCGTGTTAGTCGCAGGTTGTGGCAAAAAAGGTGAAACGACTGAACGCCAATTTAAACAAATCATCCAACGTGTTACCCAAACATTAAAAGAATTAAATATTCAACAAGTGGTAAATAATTTAACGGATGTGAAAATCAAAGACCGCGATCTATTTTGGAATGTGCGTTTTACTGTTGAAACCATCGAACATAGCCTTTATCAATTTGATGAATTTAAAAGTAAAAAAGCGGATGCTATCTCACTTCAAGAAATCATTTTTAATATCGATGACGCACAAGCTAAGCAAGCCATCGCAGAAGCTCAAGCCATTGCAAATGGTGTAAAAGCTGCTCGTAATATCGCGAATATGCCACCTAATATTTGTACACCGGCTTATTTAGCAGAACAAGCTAAAAAATTAGCTGAAACATCAACTGCACTTTCCCTCGATGTGGTTGATGAAGAAGACATGACAAAACTTGGCATGAATGCGTATTTAGCCGTATCTCGCGGTTCACAAAACCCAGCTTATATGTCTATTTTACATTTCAACAATGCGCCTGATAAAAACGCAAAACCAATCGTGTTAGTGGGTAAAGGTTTAACCTTTGATGCGGGCGGAATTTCTTTAAAACCTGCCGCAGATATGGATGAAATGAAATACGATATGTGTGGTGCTGCTTCTGTCTTCGGTACAATGAAAGCCATTGCAGAATTAAATCTTCCACTCAATGTTATCGGCGTATTAGCGGGTTGTGAAAACTTGCCTGATGGCAATGCTTATCGCCCAGGTGATATTCTCACCACGATGAACGGTTTAACCGTAGAAGTATTAAATACAGATGCGGAAGGACGTTTAGTACTTTGTGATGCGCTCACCTATGTAGAACGTTTTGAACCGCAATATGTGATTGATGTCGCAACCCTAACAGGTGCTTGCGTAGTGGCGTTAGGTCAACATAACAGCTGCTTAGTTTCAACTGATGATGTCTTAGCCGAACAGTTATTACAAGCAGCACAGCAAACCACCGATAAAGCATGGCGTTTACCATTAAGTGAAGAATATCAAGAGCAATTAAAATCACCATTTGCCGATTTAGCTAATATTGGCGGTCGTTGGGGCGGTGCAATTACTGCGGGCGCATTCCTCTCTAATTTTACGAAAAAATACACTTGGGCGCATTTAGATATTGCGGGGACAGCTTGGCTTCAAGGTGCAAATAAAGGTGCAACGGGTCGTCCGGTGTCTTTATTAACGCAATTCTTAATTAACCAAACTAAATAATTAAGACCTAGGGCTAACATAACGTTAGCCCTAAAATTTCCCCAAAACCTGACCGCACTTTATTCCAATTCAAACGTCATCAATAATGGATTATGATCTGATGAAGTAACCACTTCTGATGTCGCACTGACCACTTTTACGCCTCGCGTAAAAATATAATCCAGTGGATAGCCTAAAAATCGCACTCGCTCATCTTGAGAGAGCGCCACAGAATCTAGTCCGTATTTTCGCATCAGATTATTCACTAAATTAAGACGATCTTCATTCCATGCATTAAAATCCCCCGCCATAACGATGGAGCCTTGATAATTTTCAATAAGTGAGAAAAGCTGTTCTAACTGGGTTTGATAAGCTGAAATCTCCCATTCAAAATTAATTAAATGCACATTGATAAGCAGCAAGCTATTGCCTTTTTCTAATGGCAAATTCATTACACTTGCCACTTTAGGAATTTGAATTATTGGTTCTGCTACACCACCACCGCAATACCATTCGGGTTGTGTTTGGGTGAATGTCTTGACACCTGATAAGAGCTCATTAAAAGAAAAAGAGGACACAAAAAGTGCGGTCGAAAATGTACTTAAATTTTGATATTGTGTCGCCTCTTGCAATAACACAAAATCAGCCTGTTTAGAGAGTCGTTCTAAATCCTCTTGCCAACCTTTATCTTGCCCTTTATGTACATTCCAAGTTATCAAATTAAAACGAGAACTGGCTAATTTAGGCACCGAATAATCAGCCTTGTCACATTTCATATTTAATTTGTTTTTAAAAAGGAATATAACTCACTTTTTTTGTGACGTTTTTTTAGTTGAATAAATGTACGGTCAAAAAAATCGTTAAATTCGTAAAAAAATATCCAGCCCCTAAAACTACTAGCATCAAGCCAGCAAATAAAAAAATCGATAGATTCGCTTCATGATTATCCTCTCTCTATGCTCGAATAATAACACCTCATCAAAGCAATGCAACTTTCACTTTTAATACTCCTCGATACCTACAACACGGTAACTTTAACTTTTTAGCTTTGATTTAAATCATACTTTGCTAAAAAAACCGTTGCATTTTTCCTTTTTATTATCTTAGTATTTTACTCAACTTCTAACTCTACCTCATCAATAAGGAGATTCATTATGTCTTTTGGAGATAAAAAATTAAGTGAAATCGCTGTCAGCGTACCCGGCTCAACTTCCCTACTTCGTGAATACGATTTGGATTTCTGCTGTGGTGGTTCCGATACACTTGCAAATGCAGCGGCAGAAAAAGGATTAAATTTAGCAGAAATTGAAACCCGTTTAACCGAGCTTCAAAATAGCAAAGCAGAAAACCCTGAAGAATATTGGGTTAATGCAACTTATCCTGAAATTATCGATCATATTTTAGTTCGCTACCATCAACGCCATCGTGAACAACTTCAAGAATTAATCGTCTTAGCGGATCGTGTAGAAAGTGTTCATGGCGATCGTGAAGATTGTCCAATGGGTGTTGCGGCTGAATTACGCAATGTCTATGAGGATTTGAGCAACCATATGATGAAAGAAGAGCATGTGCTTTTCCCAATGATCAAAGCGGGTAATTATATGATGGCACAAATGCCAATTCGTATGATGGAAATGGAACATGCTGAACATGGCGAACATTTGGAAGTTTTGAAATCATTAACAAACAATATGACGCCTCCGGCAGATGCTTGTAATACATGGCTTGCACTTTACAGCGGTATCCAAGAATTTATTGACGATTTAATGATGCATATTCATCGTGAAAATAATATTTTATTCCCACGTGTGATTGCTGAAAATCACTAAGCGAAAATCATATAAAGAAAAAGGGCGAAATCATTCGCCCTTTAAAATTAGCCTAAAACTGACCGCACTTTATTTCTCTTCACTGCCTTTATATAAACGGTTTTTATACAAATAGCTGCCAAGTAAAGCATGTGCCAAGGCTTCTTTTTTCATTTCTTCCGGCACCTCTTTTTCAGTCAATGTATCTTTTTCTTTATCATACACATAGCCTTTTGCTTTACTATTTGGTGTTTGGATAACGACATCATGATTACCTTTCATTAACGCTTGCGTTTGATCGAATTGCATAAAGGCACGATCAGGATTCACATCTTGCGTTAAATCAAAGCCAATCATTGGATAATTACCGCTTACGCCCGCAATAGAAAGCAAAGTCGTCGGCATATCAATTTGACTCACTAAACGACTGTCTCGGCGAGGCTCAACATGATCCCCTAAAATTAACGCTGGAATATGGAAATGCTTAATTGGTACTAAGCTTGCACCCGCTGCACGGGAATCATGGTCTGCAATCACCAAGAACACGGTATCTTTCCAATAATTAGATTGTTTCGCTAATTTGAAGAAATAACCAATGGCATAATCCGCATATTTTGCGCTGTTATTACGGGTTGCTTTTGGTTGTTCGTAAAGCTCAATTTTACCATCCGGAAATTCAAAAGGATCGTGATTGCTTGAACTGAATACTAAGCTAAAGAATGGTTTTCCTTCATTCTGTAATTGGGTAAAGGTTTCGTTCGCTTTATCAAATAAATCCTCATCACTCACGCCCCAAGTCGCAGTAAATTTCGGATTTTGATAATCCTTTTGATCGATAATATTTTGGAAGCCGTTGCCATAGAAGAAGCTTGCCACGTTATCAAAGTGCTTTTCACCACCATAAATGAAAGAAGTGTTATAACCTTGTTTAGCAAGTAAATCTGCAATGGTAAAGAAACCACTTTGACTGTTATTCAATTTCACTACCGCACGTGCTGGAGTTGGTGTGAAACCTGCTGTAGTAGCTTCAATACCACGTACAGAACGCGTACCAGTCGCATAGAGATTTTCAAATAACCAGCCTTCTTTGGCTAATTTATCAAATTCAGGTGAAAGTGGTTTTCCGCCTAATGTACCAACAAATTGCGCGCCAAAACTTTCTTCCAAAATAATGACAATATTTTTTTCGGTTTACCTTGGTAAGTGGCTTGGTTTTTCGTTAAGGTTGGAATCTTATCTGAAATATAATCACTTTCAGGACGGCCACGGCTTGCTTTAACAATACGCAACATTTCATCGGTATCCATTTTGCCGTACACCTCGGAAGATGAACCTTCATCTTTAAATTGCTGTGCCGCATAAAGAACTGAATAGCCTGAATTCAACACAAGAGAATTCACTAAACCATCGGAAGAAAAAGCCACCATTGCAGGGTTGACACCACGGTGTTGGAAACTAGAACGTGCACCTAAAAAAGCAACTGCAACCACAAGCAAGGCTACAACAGGACGTAATTTCCAGCTCATTGGGCGTAAATTTTTCACCGCATAACCAGACAGTTTCCAATAGCAAACGAATGCAACAACGGTAAAAATAAGGCTAAAAATGACCGCAGTTAAATGGCCTTCCATCAACATTGAAAAGACTTCTTTCGGATAAATTAAATATTCGATAAACAGACGGTTTGGACGGAAATCATAGGTTTCGATAAATGCCGGTGTCGCGAGTTCCATAAACAGAATAAACACACTACCAAGGGTAAGCCAGATACGTAAAATCATTTTCCAAATACGGCTATTATGAAATAACACCGTAAATAATGCTGGCACACCAAATAGATAACACAAAGCCACGATATCCATACGCAAGCCTTGTAAGAATAATTGCCCCCAGCCCGCTACCGCAGAGACGCGGTCTGCCTGCCAAATCGCAAGCCCAAGACGAGACAAGGTGAAAATAATCAGATTAATGATGACGAAGAGAAAAATCGGATATAAAGGAGAACGTGTTTGTTTCATTTTGACACTCATAAGTCCTAAGGGAATCGCTACCCCTTGATTAATTTAAAGCACATTAATGTGCCATTCTTTCCATAGACAGATAAAAAAACACAAAGTGCGGTTAAAAACATCATCATTTTTGACCGCACTTTGAAAGAGAAGAATTAAGCTGCAACTAATGCTTTTAATTGTTTTTCATAAGCTGCCCAATCGTTAATTGGACGGGTTGCCACACCTGTTTCCATCGCTTTTTTCGCTACCGCAGAAGACACTGTAAATAATAAACGAGGATCGAACGGAGTCGGAATTACATAATCCGGCCCAAATGATAACGCACCATAATTAGCAATAATTTCTAATGGAACCGGTTCTTTCGCAAGACTCGCAATGGCATGAGAAGCCGCTAATTTCATTTCTTCATTAATCGCTGTTGCACCTACATCTAGTGCACCACGGAATAAGAATGGGAAACAAAGCACGTTATTAACTTGGTTTGGAAAGTCTGAACGACCAGTACAAACAATCGCATCTGGACGTACTGCTTTCGCTTCATCAGGCGTAATTTCAGGTACTGGGTTAGCCAATGCAAGAATTAATGGATTCTCCGCCATGGTTTTCACCATTTCAGGTTTTAACGCACCCGCTTTAGAACAACCTAAGAACACATCGGCTCCCTTAACGGCATCAGCTAATGTGCGCCAACCATTATCTTCAATGGCATAAAATTGTTTAGTTTCATCCATGTTATCGCCACGGCCTTTGAAAATCACACCTTTAGAGTCACACATGGTGATATTTTCTTTTTTGAAACCTAATGCACGAAGCAAGTTAGTACAAGCAATAGCTGAAGCACCTGCGCCATTTACTACTAAGCGAACATCTGCAATATTTTTACCAATAATTTCTAAACCGTTTAATGCTGCTGCACCGACGATAATGGCAGTACCATGTTGGTCATCATGGAATACCGGAATTCCCATTCGTTCACGCAATGCTTTTTCAATGTGGAAACATTCCGGTGCTTTGATATCTTCAAGGTTAATCCCACCAAAAGTAGGTTCTAATGAAGCGATAATATCGATTAATTTATCTGGATCATGTTCATTGATTTCAATGTCGAATACATTGATACCGGCAAATTTTTTGAACAATACCCCTTTCCCTTCCATAACAGGTTTGGAGGCAAGTGCCCCAATATTTCCTAAACCTAATACAGCAGTACCATTTGAAATCACAGCCACTAAATTAGCACGTGCAGTATAACGGCTTGCAGCTGAAGGATCTTTTTCAATTTCGAGACAAGGCTCTGCAACACCTGGAGAATAAGCAAGGGCTAAATCATGTTGGGTTTCTAACGATTTGGTTGGGGTGACAGCAATTTTTCCTGGAATTGGGAATTCATGAAAATCTAATGCAGCTTGGCGCAATTGTTCGCTCATATAAATATACTCCATTTTCACTTAGGTTAAATAAAAATTTGCGCCATTATACTCTCTTTTTAAGAGAATTTTTGTGACATACCGCAAAAAATTTTACAAATTTATTACAAAAAAATATGAGTGAAATCGACTGCACTTTTTTGTCTTTTCTTCACATTTCGAACCAAAAACGTTACTATGTCGCAAAAAACATGCAGGATGTAAATAATGAGTTTGTTTTCTAAATTTAGAAGTGCCATCAATAAATTACAACGGAAAGCGATTAACAAAACCTTCCAACAACGGTTAACCAACCAAGGCATGTCAGTAATTTCTGCAAACTGTGTCGGTGCATTTATTTTGCACGACCTCAATCAGCCTTTTAATTCTCCGTTTGTTAACCTTTATTTAGATCCAAGCGATTTTGTTCGATATCTACAAAATATCACATTCTATCAAGCACAACCGCTTCAATTTATACAAACAGAAAAACCGTATCCAGTTGGCCTATTAGGTGATCTTAAAGTGCACTTTATGCACTACCACTCCGAACAAGAAGCTCAGGAAAAATGGGATGCGCGCTCACAGCGTTTAGATTTCGATAACTTATTTATAATGATGACAGATAAAGATGGTGGAAAAGGTGCAAAATATGAGGATTTGCAAGCCTTCGATAACTTGCCTTATCCAAACAAAGTCGTCTTTACCCATAAGCCATATCCCGAATTAAAATCCGCTTTCTACATTAAAGGCTTTGAAAACGAAGGCGAAGTGGGCGATTTATTTACTTTTTCCGGTTGGAATGGTGAAAAATATTACGATCAGTTTGATTACGTCAGCTGGTTCAATCAAAAATAAGAGTTTACGATGCGACTAGATAAATTTATTGCCGAGAATACAGGCTTAACCCGTTCACAAGCCACCAAGGCCATTCGCCAAAGTGCGGTCAAAATTAATGATGAAATTGTGAAAAATGGGGCGACCAAAGTTAGCCAAGAAGATGAGATTTATTTTGAAGATGAATTGTTGCCTTGGGTAGAAGAAGGCCAATATTTTATGTTGCATAAGCCTCAGGGCTATGTTTGCTCTCATGATGATGACGACTATCCTACTATTTATCAATTCTTTGAACCGCCTCTTTCTAGCAAATTACATAGTGCTGGACGGTTAGATGTGGATACCACAGGACTCGTGCTATTAACGGATGATGGTCAATGGTCACATCGTATTACTTCACCAAAGCATCAATGCGAAAAAACCTATTTAGTGACCTTAGCCGATCCGGTTGAAAACCATTATGCTTCAGCCTGTGAAGAAGGCATTCTGTTACGTGGCGAAAAAGAACCGACTAAACCAGCCAAATTAGAGGTATTAGATGATTACAACGTGAATCTGACTATCTCTGAAGGACGCTATCATCAGGTGAAACGAATGTTTGCCGCACTGGGTAATAAAGTCGTTGGGCTACATCGTTGGAGAATTGGCAACGTTGAATTAGATGAAAGCTTAGAAGAAGGCGAATTTCGTCCACTCACTCAGGAAGAAATCGACAATTTAGTGAAATAATATGAGCCAAAATATTAAACCTACCTTTATTTTTATCGCCACGCTCGGCATCCTCTCGATGCTACCGCCTTTGGGCGTGGATATGTATATTCCGTCCTTTTTAAATATTGCTGAAGACTTAAATATCAACTCCGAGCAAGTTCAGTACACGCTGACATTCTTTGCTTACGGCATGGCGGCAGGACAATTATTCTGGGGGCCCTTTGGCGATAGTTTTGGTCGCAAACCGATTATTTTATTAGGTGTCATTATTGGTGCTATCACCGCTATTATTTTAACCGGCATTCATTCTATTGGTAGCTTCACTGCACTGCGTTTCATTCAAGGTTTCTTTGGTGCTGCACCCGTTGTGCTTTCAGGGGCATTATTACGGGATTTATTTAGCAAGGATCAGCTTTCTCGAGTCATGTCCACCATTACACTTGTCTTTATGATTGCACCGCTTGTTGCACCAGTAATTGGCGGATATATTGTGAAATTTTTCCATTGGCACATGATCTTTTATGTGATCGGTGCGATGGGATTTCTTGCAGCATTGCTCGTCTTTTTCATTATTCCTGAAACCCATAAAAAAGAAAACCGTATTCCCCTACGCCTAAATATCATTGCCCGTAACTTCATGATGCTTTCAAAACAAAAAGAAGTATTAGGTTATATGGCGGCCGCCTCTTTTGGTTTTGGTGGTTTATTTGCTTTCGTCACTGCGGGATCGATTGTCTATATCGGTATTTATGGTATTCCAGTCGATCAATTCGGCTATTTCTTTATGATTAATATCGCTATTATGACAGCCACGTCTTATTTAAATGGGAAGTTTGTGCTGAAGTTAGGTGCGGAAACCATGTTACAAATTGGTATTGCGGTACAATTTATTTCTGGAATTTGGTTATTTTTAACCGCACTTTTGGATTTCGGTTTTTGGTCAATGGCTATTGGCGTAGCCTTTTTTTGTCGGACAAAAACCCGCTCATATCGTCCAATGCCACAGCCTCCATTTTAGAGAAATTCCCAACTATGGCGGGGACTGCCAATTCATTAATGGGAAGTGTCCGTTTTGGTGTCGGTGCGGTGATGGGTTCTCTAGTAGCAAGCTTTAAAATGGAAACAGCTGCACCAATGCTCTATACAATGACAGCTTGCGTGGTTATTTCAGCCCTCTCTTACTATTTTCTGACTTATCGACATTCTAATTCAAGCAGCTAAATACTAAAAAAATTTTGTTCATAGCTAATAAAATAATTATTAGGTATGCATGGGAGCAATTGTTTCATTTAGAATAGTATTTTTTTATGTAATTTAAAGTGAATACAACAGTCTTTCATTAAATTTTACACAAAACTCAAATCAACCCCACAACAATAGATTACCTTGATTAATTTAATAGATTTTTAATCGCCAAAACCTTTTTGTATGATATTTACGAAATTTATCCCTCTATTTATTCATACAAGGAGTTAACTATGAGTTCAAAATGCCCTTTTTCGCATTTATCTACTACAAACTTGACTATGGGCAATGGCGCACCGGTAGCTGATAACCAAAACAGTTTGACTGCCGGTCCTCGCGGTCCATTACTTTCTCAAGATTTATGGCTTAATGAAAAATTAGCTGATTTCGTACGTGAGGTTATTCCTGAGCGTCGTATGCACGCTAAAGGCTCCGGTGCATTTGGTACCTTTACTGTCACACACGACATTACTAAATATACTCGCGCAAAAATTTTCAGCGAAGTAGGTAAAAAAACAGAAATGTTCGCACGCTTTACCACTGTTGCAGGTGAACGTGGTGCAGCAGATGCTGAACGTGATATTCGTGGTTTTGCCTTAAAATTCTATACTGAAGAAGGTAACTGGGACTTAGTGGGTAACAACACACCAGTATTCTTCTTACGTGATCCTCGTAAATTCCCAGATTTAAACAAAGCAGTAAAACGCGATCCACGTACCAATATGCGTTCAGCCACTAACAACTGGGATTTTTGGACATTATTACCTGAAGCATTGCACCAAGTAACCATTGTTATGAGTGATCGTGGTATTCCAGCAAGCTATCGCCATATGCATGGATTTGGTTCACACACTTACAGTTTTTGGAATGAGGCTGGTGAGCGTTTCTGGGTAAAATTCCACTTCCGCACCCAACAAGGTATTAAAAACTTAACAGATGCAGAAGCAGCAGCTGTCATTGCAAATGATCGTGAAAGCCACCAACGTGATTTATATGAAGCAATCGAACGCGGTGATTTCCCTAAATGGACATTATATGTACAAATTATGCCTGAAGCGGATGCAGAAAAAGTACCTTATCATCCATTCGATTTAACTAAAGTGTGGCCGAAAAAAGATTATCCGTTAATTGAGGTAGGAGAGTTTGAGCTTAACCGTAATCCTGAAAACTTCTTTGCTGACGTAGAGCAATCTGCATTTGCACCAAGCAATTTAGTTCCAGGTATCGGTGCAAGCCCAGATAAAATGCTACAAGCTCGTTTATTCAACTATGCAGATGCGCAACGTTATCGTTTAGGTGTGAACTATCGTCAAATTCCAGTAAACCGTCCACGTTGCCCTGTTCATAGCAACCAACGTGATGGACAAGGTCGTGTAGATGGTAACTATGGCAGCCTACCGCACTACGAGCCAAACAGCTTCAGCCAATGGCAACAACAACCAGACTTTGCTGAACCACCACTTCGTATCAACGGAGATGCAGCACACTGGGATTATCGTAACGATGATAATGACTACTTCAGCCAACCGCGTGCATTATTTAACTTAATGAATCCAGAGCAAAAACAAGCATTATTCAACAATACTGCGGCTGCAATGGGTGATGCACCTGAGTTCATCAAATACCGTCATATCCGTAACTGCTACTGGTGTGAGCCAGCATATGGCGATGGTGTTGCAAAAGCATTGGGCTTAACTGTTGAAGATGCATTAAAAGCACGTGAAACTGACCCAGCATTAGGTCAAGGTGGATTGTTATAAGTGCGGTCAATTTTATAGGCAGATTTTAAATCTAAAAATAAAGGCGGGAATTCCCCGCCTTTCATATTTCATTGAACACTTATTTCCAAATTCGATGCTCTAATACTCGCTTCTTAATTTCTGGATAAAGGTCAATTTTAAATTCAGGCTCTTTCCCCTCTTTTAATTGACGCTGATAATCTTTCATTAGCGTCCACACAATCGGGGAAAGTAAAACTATCGCGACTAGGTTAATAATTGCCATCACAGCCATCACAGTGTCCGCAAAATTCCAGACCACATTACCTGATTTTACCGAACCGAAATAAACGAAGAATAATACCGATAAACGGAATGCCCATACAAACCACGGCTTATTTTTAATAAAACGAATATTACTTTCTGCATAAGCATAGTTACCAATAATAGAAGAATAAGCAAAAAGTAATAAAATAAAAGCCAGAAAATGCACACCAAATTCGCCGACATGATAACGTAATGCATTTTGCGTTAAAGAAATGCTTTTTAACGTTTCGCTACCATAGTTATCAGAAAGCAGGATAATCACCGCTGTACAAGTACAGACAATCATGGTATCCACAAACACACCGAGCATTTGCACTAAACCTTGGCTAACAGGGTGTTTTACGTGAGCCGCAGCGGCCGCATTTGGTGCTGAGCCCATCCCTGCTTCATTAGAGAATAATCCTCGTTTAATCCCCATCATCATAGCTTTAGAGACCAAAGCACCAAACATCCCACCAGCGGCAGATTGAAAAGTAAAGGCACTTTTATAAATATTGGTAATTACAGTCGGGATTATATCAATATGCATACCTAAAATAATTACCGACATGATTAAATAAAAGAGTGCCATCATCGGCACTACGCTACTAGAAATGGTCGCAATACGTTTTACGCCACCGAAAATAATGGCGGCGGTCAATATCACTAAAACAAGACCAACATATTCACCTTGCCAATTCCAAGCATTTTTCGTTGCTTCCACAATTGAGTTTGCTTGTACTGAATTAAATGCAAAACCAAAGGTGAAAATCAGTGATAGGGCAAACGCTACCGCTAAGCATCGAGATTTTAAACCTTGTGTAATATAGTAGGCTGGGCCACCACGAAAAGAGCCATCTTTATCTTGAATTTTGAATACCTGTGCTAAAGTCGATTCTGCAAAAGCACTCGACATCCCAATAAATGCCGTTACCCACATCCAGAACACCGCACCTTCACCACCAAGTGCAATGGCTGTTGCTACACCACTGATATTACCCACGCCAACTCGACTTGCTAGCCCAGTTGCAAAAGCTTGGAATGGCGTTAAAGAATTACCTTCTGCCGCACGCCCAAACCACATTTCGCGTATACTTGCTGGGAAAAGACGTAGCTGTACTAAGCCTGTCGTAATCGTAAAAAATAGACCTACACCTAATAAAATAACAATGGTTATATTCCACAATGGCTCATCAAGATGTTCGATAACCCATGTTAATCCTTGTTCAATCCAGTTCCCTAATTCTGTCAGCATAAAAACCTCACTAAAAAAATCAATGTTCTGATTGTAGAGAAACAAAAGAAAAAAATCCAGTTTTCTTAAAGAAAAAAACTGGATTCTTGTCTTATAAAATAAAATTTATTTAAATTTTTACTGCATTTTTTAAATTAAATCTATCTGCAGTTTAAAAAAAATAATGCAGCGGCTCCACGAACACCACCCTGAATCACCATGTTTTTGCTTTTTTTAATTGGTGGCACTTTAGCACTACGCATTAAGTGTGGAGGCAATGCTTTGGGTAAGGCTTCATAAAGATAATCAAAATTCGATAAGCCACCACCTAACACAATCATATGAGGATCAAATGCAGTGATAATGTTACCGATAGAAATCGCCGCTAATTCAACAAAAAAATACGGACAAAAATCAACCGCACTTTCCTCTTCTTCATAAAAACGGTCGATAATTTCTTTCGCTGATAATGCATCTCCTTTTAAATCACGGTATAACATTTCAAAACCACGACCAGAAATATACGTATCTAAACAAGCCTGATTGCCACAACCACATTGGTAAATTGGCGCTTTATCCCAGCCTAATAATTTTAAGGCATGATAATTTAATTGAAGGTGGCCTAACTCCCCTGCCATCCCGACTTGTCCTGAGTGAATTTTGCCATTAATTACAAAACCACCACCAAAGCCTGTCCCCAAAATAAGCCCTAATACAGAAGGATATTGAGTATTTTCCTCATCACAAGCTTCCGAGAGCGCAAAACAATTTGCATCATTTTCTGCTCGCACCTCACGATCTAAAACGCGTTCAAGATCGGCTAAAATCGGCTTATTATCTGCAACACGAATATTCGTCACTTCAGCAAGCCCGGTTGTTAAATTAACAAATCCTGGCAAGCCTAAACCTACTGTGCCTTTTTCACCAAAGTGGGCATCAGCACGTTCTACTAGCGTTTTGATCGCCTGTAACCAATCTTGATAATCTGTTTGTGGCGTTGGCACGCGCTCGGTATAAAGCTTTTCTAATTTTGCATTAAAAGCAGCTAATTCAATCTTTGTGCCACCGATATCAATACCGTAATACATATTGTCTCCTCAAAGAGCGGTCAAAATTGTTGGAACATATAGGCTGTATTCTCCTTGAAATCAAAATAAAAATCCATGACAAAAATCATATTTTCTACAAGCAATAAAAAAGACCGGCTTTATCACTAAAACCGGTCTTTGATTTATGATTTAAATGGTTTCAATACCAATGAGAAGATTACCAGAAGTAACCCGCACTTGCAGTTCCGCCTACTTCACCTTGAGTATTGGTTGTAAAGGATACTTTCACACCGTACTTACCATTATCAGATAAGCGAGAGTAACCTACAGCTACTGCACTTTGATTTTGGTATTGTCCTACACCAGCAGTCACTGAAGATTGACCTTCACGGTATGCCTGCATTAAGCCAGCCGTAGCTAATGCAGAAGCAGTACCTGCTTTACGGCGTTTATCCATTTTGTTTAGGCTATTGTGAATTTCATTTGTTGCTTTCTTGAGCTGATTCACATTCACTGCATCAGTACCATCTCTACCTGGCGCTACATTGGTAATACGAGAACCACCAGCATTGATGCCATCTTTAGTCACACTTGGGCCATTGTTAATGGTTAAGCCATTATCATTGATCGTTGTGTCACCCGCTTTGATGGTTTTCGCTGTAACAGTGTTTACTGAAATATCATCTTTCAGTTTCACTTTCACACCATTTGCATCAGCAACTGTTTCAATATTTTTATTATCACCGTTTACAGCCACTTGAGAGCCCAGTTTCTTAACGCCAGTTGTACCTTTATCAGCATTGAAGGTTAAACCTTTGTTATTTACTGTGTCGTGTGCATCTACACCTTTATTGATATCACCTTTCGTTTTATTTGAAAGATCTACTTTATAATCCGTTACAGTCGTTGTGCCATTTTTACGTGTAGTTGGAGCTTTTGTTACTGTTACTGCATCTGAACCGTCTACGTGAGCAGAGTTATCAGTTGCACTTACTTTATAGATGGTTTGACCATTTGAACCTTTAGTATCTGTTACAACAACATTGTCACCTGCTTCAACTTCTGTTTTCGCAGCTTTCAATTGTTTAACATTTACAGCATCAGTATCATTTGTACCTTCTGCAACATTTACTACTTTATTACCGCCGTTATCTAAACCTTTATTGGTTAAGGTAACGTTAGTTTTACCACCTTCGGTAGCTTTGATAGTGATTCCACCACCATTCATTGTGGTTTTACCTGTGGTTACAGAAGTAAAGTCAACATCATCTTTAGTTGCAACTGTGTAAGTTGTGCTACCATCTGGATTCTTATCAGATGTCACATTAACATTTTTTTGCCAGCTGCTACTTTCGTTGTAGCTTGAGCAATACCGTCTTTCAACTGTTTAACATTCACAGCATCAGTGTCATCTTCACCAGCTTTGACATCGGTAATTTTGTTACCATCAACGCTTACATTACCACCAGAGATTGTTGTTCCACCATCTTTAAACTCGATTTTTTGACCATCTTTATTTGAGATAGAATCAATATTCTTCAAGTCTTTAGCAAGTTGAACTTCTAGGGTACCCTCACCATTAGCTTTAACATTGACATTACCTGCTGCTGATTTAAATGCTTCAGATGCAGCTTTGTCAACGCCTTCACCTTTAATAGTGACTAAAGAATTTAATTTATGGCTATTAACGACTTCATTATTGCCTGTAAACTTCAAGCCATCGTTAAGTGTTGCCACTTCTTCCTTATCACCATTTGGTTTTTCGTAAACGATACGGGTCTTAGTTTTACCGTCTTTACCATCGTTACCATCAAGACCTGCTTGGCCTTGTGCAACAGTGATTTTACCGTTAGAACCATCTTTACCGTTGATGCCGATAGTACCGTCTTTACCATTTAAGGCAATGCCGTCTTTACCATCCTCACCTTTCAGGCCGATAGAGCCATCTTTACCATTGATAGAGATACCATCTTTACCATTTTCACCTTTAACAGTGATAGTACCTGGTTCATTTTCATTACCAATGGTTACATCTTTGTTTAACCCAACTTGTAATTTCGCTTTACCGTCTTTGTCTGTGATAACTTTAGTGGTTACACTACCGTCGCCTTTAACCGTTACAGTTTCACCAAGTTTAGCTTTAACATCATTACCATTTTCGTCAGTTAAACCAAAGCCATTATTAGTAATATTACCAATAGTATCTTTCAAATCACCAACATTAACTGCATTATTTAAAGTATTTCCAGTAGCATCTTCCAAGGCAACTTTATTTCCTGTTGCGTCTTTCAAGCCACTATCAACATTAACGATTTGGTTTCCACCGTTATTTAAGCCCTTATCAGTGACACTAACCGTTTTAGTGTTATCTGCATCTTTTGGTTTAACAGTTAAGCCATTACCATCGATAACAGATTTATTACCTGTTGTTTCATCAATGAACGTTGCACTGGTTAAGTCTTGTAGCTGTTTAGCCATTTTCAGAACTAACTTGCCTGCATCATTGTCAACACGTAAGTTTTTATCTGTCACGTCTGCATTTTGGATCTAACTTACCTAAAATTTCTAGCTCTTCATTAAGTTTCTTCGCAATAGAGTCACCTTTATCGCCTTTAAATTTCAAGCCATCATTAAGTGTTGCAACATCTTCTTTGATAGTTTTATTTGGATCGTTTGGATCTTTATATTCGTAAACGATACGGTTTTTGGTTTCACCAGCTTTACCATCAACACCTGCAGGGCCTTGATCGCCTTTGATAGAAACGCCGTTTTTACCGTTTCACCATTTAAGCCAATAGAACCATCTTTACCGTTGAGTACAACTGCAGAACCGTCTTTACCGTTCACACCAATTTGTCCATCAACACCATCTTTACCAGGTTCGCCTTTTTGACCGACTGTCACTTTATCTGCAGTAAGATCTTTAGCTAAACCAATAACAACTTTGCCATCTTTAGTCATGGTTTTGATGTTAGTTGCATCATAACGATCATCTGCTTTAGTGCCTTCACCCACAATATCAAGTTTCTCACCTAAATCTTTGTGAATAACATCACCCGATTGTGCACCAAAATTTAAACCTTTTGCGGTTAAATTATTGGTAATTTGGGTGCCTTTAGCCTCTAATTGCTCTTCTGTTGCAGCACGGCCAGCTTTCGCATAAGTTGGACCATTCAGATCTTTATTAGTTAAGCCTGTAATATCACCTGTTTTCGCATCCAATTTGATTGGATTATCACCTGCGACATTAACAACTTGATCAGCTGCAAATTCAACTTTACCGTTACCATCTTTGTTCGTGATTGAAGTGATATCTTTCAATGCGCCTTCAACATTCACTTTATATGGATCTGCTTTTGTACCTGTACCAGTTACAGAAGTATTTTTACCATTTACAAGTGCTGTTTTTGAATCTTTTAACTGTTTAACAGTCACAGCATCATTATCTTCTGTGCCTTCAGCAACATTTTTAATTTGCTTATTGCCACCATCGATACCAGTTTTAGTCACACTTGGACCACCAGTAATAGTTAAACCATCTTTGTTGATGTTTAGGTTGTTATCACCAAACTTAATTGAACCATCATTAGTTAAATTGATATCTTTAGACAATTGAACATTTAACTTACCATCTTTGTTATTCACACCAATGTTGTTTTCTGTCAATTTAGTTTTGTCTGCACCACCTACAATATCAATTTTTTGGTTAAGTTTTTTCGCTATTACTTTAGAGTCATCAGTTTGACCATCATCTCCAGCGAATTTCAAACCATCATCCATTGTTGCAACTTCACGAACAATATCTTTGCCGTCTTTGCCTTTAATTGGATTACCGTCTTTATCTTTCGGGTGTGTAAACAATACGTTGTGATTTATCTGTACCTGGCTCTTGGTTCACTAAAGTTTGTGTACCATCATTTGTTGAGATATCAACAGATTTACCGTCGCTACCATCTGCGCCTTTAGGACCAGTTAAATCGATGTGACCAACGCCATCTTTACCTGCGATAGATACAGCGTCTTTACCATCTTTGCCGGTGATTCCGACTTTACCATCTTCACCTTTAGTACCATTTGGACCCGTGATGGTTACACCATCTTTACCGTTAGCACCATCTTTACCATTAACCACAATTTTGTCTAAGTTGGTTAAATTGCTATCTAAAGAATAAGTATAAGTATGATCATCACCATTAATGATTTGTTTAACTTTTAAGTTTTTACCTGCATCGAAGTTTACCACTGCGCCTGGTTTCACTTTCGTTGCAGTTGATGTGCCATCAAGCTCACCCGTTGATTTCGTTGCATTCGCTAACCAACCACTGTTATTGATTGCTTCAACGACAGTTTTCACGGTTGCTAAGCCATTATCACCTTTAACGCCAGGTTTGCCATCTTTACCGTTTGCACCGTGTTCGATCTCACCGATGTTTACATCATATTTAACCACACCATTTGCACCTACAGATGCTGTCGTGAAGTTACCATTTGTGAAGTCTAAACCATCAGATACTTTCACTGTGTTCTTAGTTGCAGTATCACCGTTAGATTTATATGCTAATTCTGCATCGCCTAAATTTTGTGCAATAGCATTAACGGTATATGTTTTTTGACCCGTTGTTGCATCAGTATCTGTATCAACAGTTACGTTTTGTCCTGCTTTAACAACCGAACCTAAACCAGTAATGACCTTTTTACCGGCATCTGTAATATTGCTTAAGTCATTTTTCGCAACACCTGTGATAACTGCTTTTTCATTAGCAACATCTTGACCATTGCCATCTAAATAAGTCATGGTTACGTTACCGCTGTTATCCACAGCATACTCGCCTGGTTTAATATGACGTTCAGCTGCTTTCACTGCATTTAATTGGCTAACATTCACAGCATCGGTATTATTTGTACCCGCTTTCACATTTGTGATTGCTTTATTACCTGCATTAATACCCTCTTTAGTCACACTTGGACCATTGGTGATTGTTAAACCATCTTTGTTAATGCTTAAGTTATTATCGCCAAACTTAATTGAACCAGCATCAGTTAAATTGATATCTTTAGATAATTGAACATTTAACTTACCATCTTTTGTTATTCACGCCAATGTTGTTTTCTGTCAATTTAGTTTTATCTGCACCACCTACAATATCAACTTTTTGGTTAAGTTTTTTCGCAATTACTTTAGAGTCATCTGTTTGACCATCATCTCCTGCGAATTTCAAACCATCATCCATTGTTGCAACTTCACGAACAATATCTTTGCCGTCTTTGCCTTTAATTGGATTACCGTCTTTATCTTTCGGTGTGTAAACAATACGTTGTGATTTATCTGTACCTGGCTCTTGGTTCACTAAAGTTTGTGTACCATCATTTGTTGAGATATCAACAGATTTACCGTCGCTACCATCTGCGCCTTTAGGACCAGTTAAACCGATGTGACCAACGCCATCTTTACCTGCGATAGATACAGCGTCTTTACCATCTTTGCCAGTGATTCCGACTTTACCATCTTCACCTTTAGCACCATTTGGACCAGTGATAGTTACACCATCTTTACCATCAACACCATCTTTACCATTAACCACAACTTTATCTAAGTTAGTTAAGTTGCTATCTAAGGAATAGGTATAAGTATGATCATCACCATTAAGCGTTTGTTTAACTTTTAAGTTTTTACCTGCGTCGAAGTTTACCACTGCGCCTGGTTTCACTTTAGTTGCGGTTGATGTGCCATCAAGTTCACCTGTTGATTTAGTTGCATTTGCTAACCAACCACTGTTATTGATTGCTTCAACGACAGTTTTGACGGTTGCTAAACCATCAGTACCTTTAACACCAGGTTTACCATCTTTACCGTTTGCACCGTTTTCGATCTCACCCTGTCTTCACATCGTATTTAACCACACCATTTGCAGCTACTGATGCTGTCGTGAAGTTACCATCAGTGAAATCTAAACCTTCAGTTAATGCAACAGTTTGGTCATTTGCACCATTTGCTTTGTATTTAATATTAAATGCATCAGATCCTGGTACATTTGCTTTTACTTTGTATGTCGTACGACCTACAGCATCTGTTGAATTCGTTACAGTCACTGAACTGTCTGCCGCTTCAACAATCGTACCTAAACCAGTAATCACTTTTTTGCCATCATTATTGATGTTAGAAAGATCATTTTTAGCCACACCAGTAATCGTTGCTGTCATACCATTAACAACATTACCTTTACCATCTGTGTAAGTTAAACTTACATTACCATCGTTACCTACTGCATAAGTAGTATTAGTAATATGTTTTTCATCATCTAAATTAGCAACAGTTTTATCGCCATATTTAATACGATCACCCTCGTATTTAATTGTGGTATTACTACTGTTATCGCCAAGTTTAATCTGTTTGGTTTCAACACTGTTTAAACCTTTAAGATCTTTTGCTAATTTAATTGCTAAACCACCTGTAGCAACACTTGGATTGCTCTCACCAATAACACCAATGTTATTATCAGTTAATTGCTCTTTATCTGCACCACCTGTGACATTCAATGTTTCGCCTAATTGACGATTTACTGTTACATCTGCATTATCACCTTTAAAGTTTAAACCTTTAGCAATATTCTCTGCATTCTTGGTGATATTTTGCGCATTTTTAGTAATGTTTTGTGCATTATTTGCGATATTATTCGCATTGTTAGTCACATTTTGGTTAGTTGCATGAAGCTGTGAACCATTTACGGCATCTTTACTGTCTGCAGAAATTGTACCATTTGATACATTAGTAATTTTCTTATCGCCAGCATTAATGCCATCTTTAGTTACGCTTGGACCATTTTTAATAGTTAAGCCTTTATCATCTAAAGAAGTATTGCCAGTAGTGACATTCGTGAAAGTGACATTTTCTTTTGTTGCAACGGTTAAGTTTTTCTCATTTTGAGTAATCTTAATGTTATTTCCAGCTGTAAATGTAACGGTATCACCCATTGCAACTTTTTTCTCAGCATTACCGCTTACTTCACCGGTACCTGTTTGCGCTGCTGTAATTTTCCAGCCTTGCTCAACACGTGATGCAACCGCATATAATTGAGAACCATTAATCGCATCTGTTGAATCATCTTCTACATGACCTGCAGCTACATTTTTAATTTGACGCTCGTTGCCTTTTTCACCAACGCTTACAAAACGACCTGCGTCTTTTGCTTTACCAGCAAAATTATAGGTGTGACCATCAATTTCTTTACTTGCTACAGTTTCAGTTGCATGAGAACCATCTGCTTTTGAGCTATCACCCAAGATCACTGAGCCATTCGTCGCAGCAGTAATATTGGCACCGATTGCAACAGTGTTTTGACCATTTACTTTTGTATTATGACCAATCGCAACAGAATCTGTCGCAGTTGCACTTGTTCCTGTAAATTCACCTAATGCAATAGAGCCAGCCGCTTTTGCACCAAGGTTATCATAATTGCTGGCTGCATCTTTTTGCTTGGTTTTATCTGCATTAACACTTACATAGTTTGTTTGTGCCAATTCAACTGCTTCTTTTACAGTGTGAAGTATTTTATTCTTAATTTCAAAATCAGGCGCTTTATAGGTGTATCGACCATTACCATCAACGGTATAACCATTGTAATTTGGTCCTGCGATAGATTTCGCAAGATTATCATTTACTTCAGATAATTGTTTAACATTTACCGCATCAGTATCTTCACGACCTGCAGCAAGATTCACTAAACGACGCTCTTTACCTTTATTTGCAATCGCAACTACACCGTTTTCAATTTCAAAGCCATCATTCGTATATTTTGCATTTTTATTTTTGATGTCTTCTTGATTGATAATGGTGCCATTACCTAAAGCCAATGAGTTATTTGCATTAGATTGTGCGCTTTCACCGATAGTCATTGCACCTTTTTTAGTTGCTTTAGAATCCTTACCAATAGTGATTACATTTTCATGTAAAGCTTGTGAATTAGCACCAAATGCAATTGAGTTTGCTTCGCTTGCATTAGCACTATTACCAAATGCAATCGCATCTTTTTTATGAGCTTTAGCGTCTACACCAAATGCAATAGAATTCTCGCTACCACCTAATGCATTATAACCAAATGCAATAGATTTATTGCCCGATGCTGATGCACTTGTACCGAATGCAATCGCTTTCTCAGCAGGTGTGTTTGGACGAGTTACATTTCCTTCAATATAAGCATCTTTACCAAGATAAAATTCACCAGTTTTTGCAAGAGAACCAAAAGCAAAAGAGTCATCACCATTGGTTTTAGCGCCTGTACCAATAGCAACGGAACGAGCGCCATTTGTTTGGGTATTATTCTCGCCATCATATCTAGTTCTTCTTGCCTCACCTTCACCAGGTAAACCATTTAATGTTTGAGGCGCTGTATTACCAATTGCAATTGATTGATCACCATTTGCAGTAGCGGATGCACCAAATGCAAAACTAGCCGCACCTTTTGCATATGCTACGGAACCAATAGCTGCAGAGTAATCACCAATTGCTGCAGATTGACGCATCATTGCTAAAGAGTTAAATCCTGCTGCACGTGAAGCTGTACCAATAGCGGTAGAGCCTGTTGTTTCAGCATGAGAAAACGCACCAATTGATGTAGCCAAACCACCTGTAGCTTTTGCAAAATCACCAATAGCAATACCATCAGAGGCACCTCTTGAACTTTGTACTGCAGTATTTTTACCTATTGCAATCCCTTCTGCATATGCCCCATTATTTGCATAAGAATCTTGTCTATTACTTGAGCCATTTGCATTATCGTAAGATCTATTACCTGGGTTTTTATAATCGTATGCCCAGGTTTGATCTGCACCGTAACTTGGTGCAGCACTCGCACCATCAGAAGTAATTGCATAGCCAGCATAGTTTGTTGAACCAATTGCCACATACGCATGTGCTGCAAGTGGTGATAACGCAAAAGGGTATCGCAAGTGCGGTTGTTTTTAATAACGTTGAAACGGCTGAAGAGGTTTTCTTCACGCTAGAAACTGAAGACACCGGTTTTTACTTTTTGATAATTCAGATACAGCGACCCATACTTGGCTTGAACTACACCAAATTACCTTAAAAAAATCCTGTTCATTTAATTCATCCTTATAAAATTAAAATCATAAAAAAATATTGCTAAAATTTGTTAAATTACAAATAACTCATCATTATTCGCGGGGGGAGATTATAGATCAATTAGCCACCAATAACATCTAATTTACCAACATTTACATTTCTTTACATTACATTCCAAAAATAAATTTTTTTAATATACATTTCCTGATCAAATATTTAATTAGCAATCATTACCAAACAGTTAAACAATAAAAGGAAAACGTTTGCTAATTTAATTATCTACTTCTTTATTTGTAGAAAAGATATTTTTTCCTTTGTAAAAAAACTGAAAATAATAATATGTACAGCCCATGCTGAAATTATTGCAATCAATAGATCAATTGGGTAATGCATACCTAAACGCACTCGACTAATCAACATTAATACGCCCCAAATTGTCATCGCTCCAATAAGCAATTCCGCTTTAAAAGAACGATTGCCCAATAATTGGCTAAACCCTACGGCTAACATAAGCCAAGTCGCTGCAAAAATAGAATGTCCAGATGGGAAAGAATAACCCGTTTCGTCTTCATAATGTGCTTTTAACCAGGCTGGCGTATCCGCTTGTGTGGAATAAAATTTATCCACTAATTTCGCACGCTCTGAACGATCTTGATGATAAAAAGCATCCGTCGTACTTTCTGTTTTTTCTGCTAAATAGACGGTGAAAGGACGCGGCTCGGCAAAAACTGTTTTTAAACCTGTTTTAATTACTTGTGTGGATAATACCGACAGGCCCATTACAATCACGCCCATAATCCACTGTTTACGGTTTTCAAAAAGAAAACGGAAAAGTAAAGCAAACACACCACAGGTAATTAAGGCATAGGGTACGCTACCGGTTTCGGTTAAAAGATAAAGCCAATAATCCCATTCCATTAATTGGTTGTTTCCATGCCAATGATAAGCAAAACCCCAAACAAAAAATGGTACAAGACAAAGGAATAACGTATATAATGACAGCCTTTTAAACATTGTTGCCTCTTGATAATAAAAATAAAGTGCACATTTTAGCAGAATAAAGTTGAAAAAGGATACGTTATGTCAAAAATCCAACTGGTTGCTCAAGCCAATTTGCCTACCGAATATGGCATATTTAAAATGGTCGGATTTGAATTTCCCGATACAAAAAAAGAACACGTTGCATTAGTAATGGGTGATATTTCAAACCAAGATGAGCCTGTGCTCGCCCGCATTCATTCCGAATGCTTAACAGGTGATGCATTACACAGTTTAAAATGCGATTGTGGTTTCCAGCTTGCAGCCGCATTACGTCAAATTAGCGAGGCGGGTCGTGGTGTGTTGATCTATCATCGTGAAGAAGGACGAGGCATTGGTCTAATTAATAAAATTCGAGCTTATTCATTACAAGATCAAGGCATGGATACCATTGAAGCCAATCTTGCATTAGGCTTTAAAGCTGATGAACGTAACTTTAATGTGTGTGCCGATATGTTTGAATTATTAGGTGTGAAGCAAGTTCGCTTGATGACAAACAACCCGCAAAAAGTAGAAACCATGAAAAAAGCCGGAATTAATATCGTAGAACGTGTGCCATTGAATGTAGGTGAAAACCGTTACAATACGAAATATCTTGATACTAAAGCGAAAAAAATGGGCCATTACATTGTGCACAATAATGAAGAACATTTAATGAGTTGCCCACATTGCCAAGAAGAAGTGATTTAATAAAAAAGCCATACAACTGTTGTATGGCTTTTCTTTTATCAAAACAATTATTGATTAACGCCCCAATGACGAGTGTCTTTATCAAATTTCATGCCTGAATGAGATCCTTCTGAACCATTAAAATAAACGTCTTTATTTGCGCAAGCTGAAATCACTAATGCACCGATAACAATAAGAATTAATTTTTTCATTGTGTTTACCTTTTTAAAACTAACTTGTCCAAATTGTATCACAACTTTTGTTGGCTTTACCTGCTTAAATTAGTCCTTTTCTTGCAAAATTTATCTTTGACTTCTACAATACCGCCTCATTTTTAACCTTGTAGTTCGCAAACCTCCTACATAAAAAAACTAGGCATCCTATGAATATTTCAAATCCTAATCTCAACCGTAAAGCCCTTGTGATCTTCTCTGGTGGACAAGATTCCACAACCTGTTTAATTCAAGCTATTGCCGAATATGGCGTAGAAAATGTCGAAACCGTCACCTTTCAATACGGCCAACGCCATGGCATTGAATTAGAAAAAGCCCGTTGGATCGCCAAAGATCTCGGCGTAAAACAAACGTTGATTGATACGTCCGTCATCAAATCTATTACCCACAATGCCTTAATGGATGCAAACGCTGACATTGAGCAAAAAGACGGTGAATTACCTAATACCTTTGTGGATGGCCGAAATGTGCTCTTCTTATTATATGCGGCAATTTATGCAAAAGGACAAGGTATTAATGACATTATCACAGGCGTATGTGAAACAGATTTCAGTGGCTATCCGGATTGTCGCGATGTGTTTATCAAATCCATGAATGTCACCCTTAATTTAGCCATGGATTACCCGTTCAATTTAAAAACACCGTTAATGTATCTCACCAAAGCACAAACCTGGGCATTAGCTGATGAATTAGGTGCGTTAGATTATGTTCGTCAGCATACTCACACTTGCTATGAAGGTGTTGAAGGAGGCTGTGGAGAATGCCCTGAGCTGCAAATTGAGAGATAAAGGCTTACAGGAATATTTAGCAACAAAAGCAAAAGCTTAGTATCGAGATAACTCAATCTATAACAGATTAAATAGATTCAAATGAACCCCAAGTGCGGTCAAAATTCACATCAAATTTTGACCGCACTTTTACTTAAAATAGTATCCTTATCTTTTCTCATCTTTGATTTTTATAAACGCGTCATTTTTTGATAAAAATCACGCTAATTTTTATAAATAAGTAACTAATTTTAAAAATGACTACAAATTATTCTGCTCAAGAAATTACGGTTCTGAAAGATCTCGAACCGGTGCAAATTCGCCCCGGTATGTACACGGACACTACCCGTCCAAATCACCTTGCTCAAGAAGTTATCGATAACAGTGTGGACGAAGCCCTTGCAGGTTTTGCCACTAAAGTTGAAGTAATTTTACACGCTGATCAATCACTTGAAGTCATTGATAATGGACGCGGGATGCCAGTGGACATTCACCCAACGGAAGGCGTTTCTGGTGTCGAAGTTATCTTAACCAAACTTCATGCTGGCGGTAAGTTCTCGAATAAAAACTATGAATTTGCCGGTGGTTTACACGGGGTGGGGATTTCTGTTGTCAATGCTCTTTCTGAACGCGTTGATATTCAAGTTAAACGTAACGGTGAAGTGTATAAAATTGCTTTTGAAAATGGCGTAAAAGTAGAAGAATTAGAAGTCATCGGGACTTGTGGCAGACGAACAACTGGCACCACCGTTCACTTCAAACCAAACCCAAAATATTTTGATAGCAAGAATTTTTCTGTTAGCCGTTTACGCCACTTATTACGTGCGAAAGCCGTGCTTTGTTCTGGCTTAGAAATTAAATTTGTCGATAAAGTGAATAACACCGAAGATGTGTGGTGCTATCAAGATGGTTTATCCGATTACTTAACCGAAGCGGTAAATGGTTTTGAAACCTTGCCTGAAAAAACTTTTGTCGGTGAATTTAAAGGATCCACAGAAGCGGTAAGCTGGGCATTATTATGGTTACCTGAAGGTGGCGAGCTTATTGCTGAAAGCTATGTAAACTTGATTCCAACGGTACAAGGCGGAACACACGTAAATGGTCTTCGCCAAGGCTTGCTCAATGCCATGACTGAATATTGTGAATTCCGCAATAAATTACCACGTGGCGTGAAATTAACGGCAGACGATATTTGGGATCGCTGTGCTTACATTCTTTCACTGAAAATGCAGGATGCTCAATTTGCTGGCCAAACGAAAGAACGCTTATCTTCCCGTCAAAGTGCGGTCTTTGTTGCAGGTGTTTTAAAAGATGCCTTCAGTTTATGGTTAAACCAGAACGTACAAGATGCCGATCGCTTAGCTGAAATGGCGATCAGTTCTGCACAACGTCGTTTAAATGCCGCTAAAAAAGTCGTGCGTAAAAAATTAGTCAGTGGTCCTGCTCTACCGGGCAAATTAGCCGATTGTGCATCACAAAATTTAGAAAAAACCGAATTATTCTTAGTAGAAGGTGACTCTGCGGGTGGCTCAGCTAAACAGGCTCGTGATCGTGAATATCAAGCGATCCTGCCGTTACGCGGAAAAATCTTAAATACTTGGGAAGTCGCCAGTGATCAAGTGCTTGGTTCAACAGAAATTCATGATATTGCCGTAGCGCTTGGTATCGATCCTGATAACGAAGACTTATCTCAACTTCGTTACGGTAAAGTCTGTATTTTAGCCGATGCGGACTCTGATGGTTTGCACATCGCCACCCTACTTTGTGCACTCTTTTTACGTCACTTCCCAAAATTAGTACAAGATGGACACGTTTATGTGGCAATGCCACCACTCTATCGTATCGACTTAGGCAAAGAAGTGTTTTATGCCCTCGATGAAAGCGAAAAAGAAGCGATTTTAGAACGCTTAAAAGGTAAAAAAGGTACCTTGAACGTACAACGCTTCAAAGGTTTGGGTGAAATGGATCCGTCACAATTACGTGAAACTACCATGGATCCGAATACACGTCGTTTAGTTCAATTAACCTATGAGCTAGGCGAAGATCAAGGGGCAGAAACATTAGAATTAATGGATATGTTACTCGCCAAAAAGCGAGCGGAAGATCGCAAAAATTGGTTACAAACCAATGGCGATCAAGTGGATTTAGCCGTTTAATTATTTGAGGTCAATCATGAACGAACAACGTCGAGATTTTTTTAAAAACAGTGCGCTAGGCCTAGCAACAATTACATTGGGTGCAGGTTTAAGCCTTATTCCTTCTGCTCAAGCAGAGGTAAAGTCCTCTAATACGGCAACCACCGCAGTTGAAAATTTACCAGAAATTGAAGCTGAGCTGACGCTTGCACCCAATGTGCCAAAACCGATTGAACGTAATCACCCTGCAAAAGTCGTGGTAAAACTGACCGCACTTGAGCAAATTATGGATTTAATGGATGGTGTGCAATTTAAATTCTGGACATTAAACGGTAGCGTGCCTGCTCCATTCATTCGTGTACGCGAAGGCGATATGGTGGAAGTGCAACTTTCCAACTCAGCGAGTTCAATGATGCCACACAGTATCGATTTTCACGCTGCCGCTGTGCCAATGGGTGGTGCTATCGCAAGTGAAACCCCGCCAACGCGTACATCCACCTTCCAATTTAGAGCGTTACGTTCAGGGATTTATTTATACCACTGCGGCAGCCAACCTGTGGATATTCACCTTGCCAAAGGGATGTATGGTTTAGTTTTAGTTGAGCCGAAAGAAGGCCTACCAAAAGTGGATCGCGAATTTTACATTATGCAAAGTGAATTCTATACCAAAGGTGAATTTGGCGATCCTGGCTTGCAGCCATTCAGTATGCAAAAAGCCATTGATGAGCGCCCAGAATATGTGTTGTTTAACGGTAAAGTCGGTGCAACTATGGATGAAAATGCCTTAAAAGCAAAAACTGGCGAAACAATTCGCCTATTTGTAGGCAATGCGGGGCCGAATTTATGCTCTTCTTTCCACTTAATCGGTGCGGTATTTGACAATGTGTATGTAGAAGGCGGCACACTTGTTAATCACAACGTCCAAACCACATTGATTCCATCCGGTAGTGCCACTATGGTGGAAACGAGAATTGATGTGCCGGGTACTTATGTCTTTATGGATCATTCCATTTTCCGCGCTGTAAATAAAGGCACAATGGGACATATTGTGGTTGAAGGCGAAAAAAATCCGAATATTTATTCCGGTAAATTAAAAGATGAAGCCTTTAAAGAAGCCAATCCACAAAAACCGCAACCCGTTCCTTATGAAATAGACAGTCATAAAGGAATAGATATGGGACATTCTCCTCACGAACATTCAGATGCGAATTCTGGTGCAACAAGAAAATAGATTAGAAGAATATGAGCAATATTAACTACGAAGGCATCGAGCAGATGCCACTTCGCACCTTTACAGAAAAGGCTTACCTTAATTATTCAATGTACGTCATTATGGATCGTGCATTGCCTTTTATTGGAGATGGCTTAAAGCCTGTTCAACGTCGTATTGTCTATGCGATGTCTGAACTGGGTTTAAATGCCGCGGCAAAATTTAAAAAATCCGCGCGTACCGTCGGTGATGTGTTGGGTAAATTCCATCCACACGGCGACTTAGCCTGTTATGAAGCCATGGTATTAATGGCTCAGCCCTTTTCTTACCGTTATCCTTTAGTGGATGGCCAAGGAAACTGGGGGGCGCCAGATGATCCTAAATCATTCGCGGCAATGCGTTATACAGAATCTCGCTTGTCCAAAATCTCTGAAATTCTATTATCTGAATTAGGTCAAGGCACTGTTGATTTCCAACCGAACTTTGATGGCACCTTAGAAGAACCACAATATTTGCCTGCTCGTTTGCCTCATATTCTCTTAAACGGCACAACAGGGATTGCTGTCGGGATGGCAACAGATATTCCACCACACAATATTAATGAAGTGGCGGATGCAGCTGTCCTGTTATTAGATAATCCAAAAGCGGGATTAGATGATGTGCTCAATATCATTCAAGGCCCTGATTTCCCAACTGAAGCGGAAATTATTTCTCCTAAAGATGATATTCGAAAAATGTATGAAACCGGTCGTGGATCCATCAAAATGCGTGCAACATGGCATAAAGAAGACGGTGAAATCATCATTAGCGCACTTCCTCATCAATCTTCACCATCAAAAATCATTGCACAAATTGCTGAGCAAATGACCGCGAAAAAATTACCAATGGTGGAAGATATTCGTGATGAAGCAGATTATGAAAATCCTGTGCGTATCGTGCTTGTACCACGTTCAAATCGCGTTGACACAGATGCCTTAATGGCGCATTTATTTGCAACGACAGATCTCGAAAAAAGCTATCGTGTGAATATGAATATGATCGGGCTTGATCATAAACCAGCCGTGAAAGGCTTACTTCAAGTTCTTACCGAATGGCTGACATTCCGTCGTACTACCGTGACACGTCGTTTACAACATCGTTTAGGTAAAGTACTCGCTCGTTTGCACATTTTAGATGGTTTGATGATTGCCTTCCTCAATATTGATGAAGTGATTGAGATTATTCGTACTGAAGACGAACCAAAACAAGTTTTAATGACCCGCTTTAGCTTAAGTGATGAACAGGCAGAAGCCATTTTAAACTTACGTTTACGCCATCTAGCTAAATTAGAAGAACATCAATTACAAGCTGAAAAAGATAAACTCGAAGAAGAGCGGTCAAATTTAGAGTTAATTTTAGGATCTGAGCGTCGCTTAAATACTTTGATCAAAAAAGAAATTCAAGAAGACGCAAAAAAATACGCCAGTCCAAGAATGTCTCAATTAGTTGAGCGTGAAGAAGCGAAAGCCATTTCTGAAAGTGAAATGACGCCAGCAGAGCCTGTTACCGTCATCTTATCTGAAATGGGCTGGGTTCGTTGTGCGAAAGGTCATGATATTGATCCGGAAGGATTAAGCTATAAAGCAGGCGATAAATATCTGGCGCACGCTTGTGGTAAAAGTAATCAACCGGTGATCTTTATTGATAGCACTGGTCGTAGCTACGCTTTAGATCCGTTAAGCTTGCCTTCTGCGCGTTCACAAGGTGAACCGCTCACCGGTAAACTTACATTACCGGCAGGTGCGACTATTGAACAGGTTATTATGGAACCTGAAAAACAAGAATTATTGATGGCATCAGATGCAGGATATGGTTTTATTTGCAAATTTGAAGATTTAATTGCACGTAATAAAGCTGGAAAAGCCTTGATTTCTTTGCCAGAAAATGCGAAAGTCTTGAAACCTGAGACACTTTCCGAGTCGGCCTCACTTCTTGTGTCCCTCACTTCAGCGGGTCGAATGCTGATTTTTCCGGTACGGGATTTACCGGCATTATCAAAAGGGAAAGGCAACAAAATCATCAGTATTCCAGCAGCGAATGCAAAAGCGCGGTCAGAATTATTGGTGAAATTGTTCTTAATTTCAGAGCAAGCTAGCCTTGAGTTCCATTCCGGTAAACGAAAAATCACATTAAAACCGGAAGATCTGCAAAAATTCCGAGCGGAACGCGGCAGAAAAGGCTCCCAATTACCACGTGGATTACATAGCAATGTTGATATTGTGGTAGTTGAACCCGAACACAACTCATAAGAATTCTCGAAACCAAACTAAATAGGAGGATATTTCGTGAATATTGTTTTTGATACCTATCAAACACTTGCTTTAGCAAGCTTTGTGTTATTACTTGGTTATTTTCTAGTAAAACGTATTCGCGTTTTACAAACATTCAATATCCCTGAGCCTGTTGTTGGTGGCTTTATTGTGGCTATTGCATTAACCATTTTATACAAAGTAAACGGCACCTCATTTACCTTTGAGAAAAGCTTACAAACATCGATGATGTTAGTATTCTTCTCCTCTATCGGTTTAAGTGCAAACTTTGCTCGCTTAATTAAAGGCGGAAAACCATTAGTTATCTTCCTACTTGTCGCTGCCCTTCTCATTGTTTTCCAAAATGTCATCGGTATTTTAGGTACTCAATTATTAGGTATTGATCCTGCTTACGGTTTACTTGCAGGTTCTGTTACCTTAACGGGTGGTCATGGTACAGGTGCAGCTTGGGCTGAAACATTCACCAAAGAATTTAACCTACCTGCTGCAACAGAAATTGCGATGGCATGTGCCACATTCGGTTTAGTCTTCGGTGGTATCTTAGGTGGTCCAGTATCTCGTTATTTATTAAATCATCAAAAACAAGGTGAAAACCCAGAGAATGATGAAGTTGATGACGTACAAGAAGCATTTGAGCATCCAACTTACAAACGTAAAATAAATTCTCGCTCAATCATTGAAACTATCGCAATGCTTTCTTTGTGTTTACTTATCGGTCAATACTTGGATGGCTTAACAAAAGGTACACATATTCAATTACCTACATTCGTATGGTGTTTGTTTACGGGTGTAATCATTCGTAATAGCTTAACCCACTTATTCAAATTCCAAGTGGCTGATTCAGCGATTGACGTATTAGGTAGCGTAGGTTTATCTATCTTCTTAGCGATTGCTTTGATGTCTCTCAAACTTTGGGAATTAGCAGGTCTTGCAACAGATGTATTAGTTATCTTAGCAGTTCAAGTTGTCTTCATGGCCTTCTTCGCTATTTATGTTACATACCGGATGATGGGTAAAGATTATGATGCGATTGTATTAAGTGCGGGTCACTGTGGTTTTCGGTCTAGGGTGCAACACCAACAGCTGTTGCTAACATGCAAGC